>JGI10216J12902_100213465_pt1 | contig 15731 bp, 8 predicted proteins | sample KanNatreferecore_FD_12902 | JGI IMG/M metagenome (IMG submission 12902)
CGATTACCTGGATGGATTCCACGGGAAGAGCGGATTCACTCTGGTAAAGGGAGTGGCGGAAGGCGAGCCAGCGGCCGTCGGGGGACCATGTGGGCCAGCCGTAGTCGTCCAACAGGTCTACTGGCGGTGACTGCTCATCAGGTCTGGTTGCGCCCAATGTGTGGATTACGAGCGACGCGTAGCCGAAGACGCCTTCGGCCATGTAGGCTATACGTTTCCCGTCCGGAGACCAGGCGGGGGCGCGGTAGAACTGCAGGTCGTCGGCGTAACCGGCCGGATGCACGGCGATCGGCACGGCCGCGCCCGTATCCACCTCATACGCCCACAGGCCGGTCCCGCCGATATTGCGCTTACCCTCGAACGGAATCCGCTCTCCCCGGCTGACGACTATGCGGCGGCCATCGGGCGACCAGGAAGGCGCGTCGGGGGCGACCGGCGCGGCGCGGCCGGTGATCGGCGGTCGGGCCCAGCGCACGGAATCAACCGGGGACACCGCGCGCGGGTTCCGCAGCTCGGAATCTGCTACCCACAATTGGGTCAGACGGTCGCCGAAAATGCGGAGGAAGGCGATTCGTTTGCTGTCGGGCGACCAGCGGGGTGAGGCGTCTCGATACTTGGTCGTTGGGTCGTTGGGTTGTTGGGTCGTTGGATGCTTCGACGTGCATCCGCCGAATATAAAGAGCACAGATGGAATGAGCGCGAGGAGCGGAAGGCGCATTCGCTATTGCTCGACCGACATCTCAATGAGGGCTTCGAAGGCTTCGGCCGTCATGAGGCCGCTTGATACGACGACATCCTTTACGGAGCGTCGCTCGGCTTTCGCCTGCTTCATTACGGCGGCGGCGGCGTCATAACCGATGACCGGATTTAGCAGCGTGGCCAGGCCAGTGCTCGCTTCCAGGAAGCGGGCGCAGGCCTCGCGGTCGGCGATGATTCCGCTGCGTTGAGCGGTTGTGCCGTCCGCCAGCGTCTCCGTCCACTCCAGCAGCACGCATCGATCGACGAAGACGTTGACGGCGTTAGTGAGGTAGGTGAACGCGGTGTTGAGGTTGTGGGCCATGACGGGCATCATCACATTCAGCTCGAGCTGCCCCGCCTGTGATGCCATTGCCACGCACGTATCCGCTCCGATGATGTGGTAGCAGACGATGTTCAACATCTCCGCCATCACCGGATTCACTTTGCCGGGCATGATGGACGAGCCCGGTTGAACGGGCGGCAGGACGATCTCGGCCAGGCCAGTGGCCGGGCCAGACGCGAGGAGCCGGACGTCGTTTACGATCCGGATCAGCTCCAGCGCCAGGGTTCGCAGGGCCGCCGACGTATGGGCAAAATCTGCCGTGCTCTGGCATCGCTCGTAAAGGTCCTCGGCGGGGCGAACCGGGAATCCGGTCAGGACTTCGATCTCTTGGACCACGCGTCGCGCGAAGCCGGGAGGAGTGTTAATGCCTGACCCGATGGCGTTGCCGCCGATTCCGAGCGTGGCTATCGGCGCTTCGCACGCTTCCAACCTGGCGCGGCAGTTTTCGATGGCGGTGGCCCAGGCGCCAAACTCGCTGCCCAGCCGCATGGGCACGGCATCCTGCAAGTGAGTGCGGCCGGATTTGTAGACGTCGTGAAACTCCTGCGCTTTCGTGTCGAAGGCAAGCGCCAGTCGTTCCAGCGCGCGGTCCAATTCGGCGGTTTGGCGTAAAGTGCAGAGGCGGATCGCGGTCGGAATCACGTCATTGGTAGATTGGCCGCGATTAACGTGATCGTTCGGATGGACGAGGCTCTTTTCACCGCGCTTACCCCCCAGCAGCTCCGCCGCGCGATTGGCGAGGACCTCGTTGACGTTCATGTTGTGCGAGGTACCGGCGCCCGCCTGGAAGACATCCACCACGAACTGGTCGGTGTGCTCGCTATTGAGGACTTCGTCCGCGGCGTCCATGATGGCCTGGGCGATTTTCGGTTCCAACTCTTCGAGCTCGGAGTTCACCTTGGCCGCGGCGCGCTTGATGACTACGGTGGCCCAAACGAAGTAAGGATGCGGCTTGATTCCGCTGATTGGGAAATTGACTATGGCCCGGGCCGTCTGCGCCCCATAAAGCGCATCTGCCGGCAATTCCATCTCGCCGAGTGAGTCTCGTTCGGTTCGGGTAGGCATGGGTTTGGGAGTGAGCGGTGAGTGGTGAATGGTATCCGCCGCCCCACGGCTAGGATGGATCGTGCTCAAGTATATCTTACGTTGGATGGCGATGTCGCCGTCTTCGTTTCGCAACCGAAGACCGATTCTAGTGCCGGATTTTCATGGAGCGGGCTGGTTACCTGGCGGACGGTATTGCATCCAGCGCTCGGGGCTGGTTATCGGATTGAAGCCGAGGGAGGCATAGACTCCGTGGGCGTCGGACGTGGCGAGTAGGAACTGCCGCAGTCCCTGGTGGTCGGGGTGTTGAAGGGCGAAGGCTACCATGGCGCGGGCGATTCCGCGGCCCCGGTACTCGGGATCGACGAAGACGTCGCAAAGCCAGGCGAACGTGGCGCGGTCCGATACGATGCGCATGTAGCCGACCTGGCCGGAATCCGCATAGACGCCGATTACCGCGGAGCTGTGCCGCCACGCCCGTTCCACGGTTTCGCGAGGAACGTTCGGCGACCAGTAGGTCGAAGCGAGCCATGCGTGTACTCGCTCCAGGTCAATCCGGTCGCGCGAATCATCGATTTCGTATTCACCGTGCTGAATTCGCAGTATCCTCTAGCCTCCCTTGCTCGCTAACGCTGCTTTGCGGATTGAATTGTACTCCGTTCGGACGGATTCATAAAAGAGAGCCCCGGCAAACGGGCCGAGGCTCTTTTCATTCGTGTGCACGTTACGGCAGAGTCGCCCAATCGTTGCCCAAGATACTGCGCATGTAGACGATCCGGTTGTTGTTGCGGTCGGAAACGTAGGTCTGGCCGGTTCCGAATACCGCAATTCCGTCCGGTCCGTTGAACTGGATGGTCCCCGAGCCCTGGGCGCCGAGCGACTTCCAGCCGGTCCGGTTGAAGTCATTGAATTGCACGATGCGGTGGTTCTGGGCGTCGGTGACGTGAGGCGGCCCGAATCGACCGTAGTAGACATGGCGGGGATACCGGAACTGCCAGTCTCCCGTACCAAACGATCCGAACGTGGTCCAGTTCGCCCCCGTCATGTCCGAGAATCGCGCAATGCGGTGGTTGGCCTGATCGGCCACGTAGACAGCCCCGCCAAGATCAGAAATCGAAACTCCGCTCGGGAAGCTGAATTGCATCGCGCCCGCCCCGTTGGATCCGAGCGTCTCAGAACCTGTCCCATCCATTTGATCCAATGCGACGATTCGATGATTGTTCGTATCCGCCACGTAGATCCGAAGCGGAATCTGAGAGGCGATATTGTGCTGGACCGCGATGGCCATCGGCGACTGGAACTGGCCCGTGCCCCCACCCTGCGATCCGTACGTGGTCCAATTCGATCCGCTCAGGTTATCGATTCGCACAATTCGATGATTCCCGCTGTCAGCTACGTAAATTCGGAGGCTGTCATCAACCGCGACGCCTTCCGGAAACTGAAACTGGCCGGAACCGCTGCCCTGACTCCCATAGGTTCCGATCACGGTGCCTATGTCGCGGACTTTTACAATCCGGTGGTTATCCCGGTCCGCGATGTAGATGTCGCCGTTGTGGTCGATGGCCATCTGCGACGGATGCGCAAAGGTGGTTCCCGCTGGCGGCGGGTCCACCGTGATGTTCACGAAGTCACTTATAGAGTCGGACCCGCTCGTGGCGGTTATCGTTAGCTGGATGTTCCTGGGCAGACCGGCCGCGCCTACTGAGATTTGAAAGGTCGATTCGCGATTCGACCCTGCGTAGTCGATCGATGCCGGATTCGGGCTGGTGACGGTCAAGCCGGCCGGCGCTCCGGTAACGGCGAGACTGACGACGCCGCTGAAGGTCCCGGCGTTGCCCAACCTCGCTGTGAATATCGCAGCCGGGCCGCCCGTCCGCACGGTCGCCGCTCCCGGCACCACGTCAAGCGTAAATCCACTCAGGGCCGTGGCCGGGCCACCGCATCCGAACACGAATGCGCTTACGATTACAAAGAAGGCGGCTGTGATCGCCAGGTCAATTGCTGCTCGCCTCATCGATCACTCCTTTCACTCGGGGGCTGCGTAACCGAAATACCGCGTGAGCGTACACGCGTTTTCGAGCCGCTTCATTCAAGAACGAGCACGGTTACGGGGACAGTACGCCTGAGCGTCCCGCTGGTGGCGCGCAGCAGCATCGTAAACCGGGCAGGCAGTGCGCCGGCCTGCCGAAACAGTTTGAACGTTCCGATGATCCATTCCGGGCCCGTCGGGCCGAATACCGCATCTGGTGGCAGCTCCACGCGTACGCCCGCCGGAACCTCCACCGCATCGAACCAAACCGTACCTTTGAATCCGTTCACTGAACGCACGATGACGTCGAACTCATCGAGATTGAAAACGGTACCGGGGAGGTCCGCCCCGCGAATCAACTCGAGTTGAATGTCAGGCTGACCGCCATCGGATGTCACCGTAACAGCCACTTTCTGCCTGACTGTCAGCCCCTGGCTTTCGCCCGTAACGATCAATTCGACCGTTTGCGCGGGCATATCCGGTAGTGCCGTGACTTGCACAGCAGACCGATTGTTCGGGAATTCGATTTTGACTACGCGCGGATTCGGCCCGACAACATTCAGACCCGGCGGCGCTCCCAACACGGCCAGCGAGATATTCTCATACAGGGTAGTATTCGCACGGGCGGTAATCTCGAATGTTGCCGCGCTTCCACCACGCTGAAGGGTAAATTGCTGAGGGTTTAGTTCGAGGGAAAAGTGGCCTTGGGAACGGCCCTGCTGCGGCTCGATAAAGACCGCAAACGGGTTTTCAAACCGCGTGGCGCCGGTATCGAGGCGAAGCTCGGACCATTGAGTGTCATCGATGTCTCTAATTCGTGCGATCCGCTTGTTGCCGGAGTCGGCGATGAGGACTTCCCCATTGCGCGCGACGATGAGGTTCTTCGGACTATTGAATTCACCGGGAGCGCTTCCGGGCTGACCCGATCCCTTGCTCTTCCAGCCATTACCCCCTATATCCTCAACCCGCACGATGCGATGGTTCCCCGTATCCGAGACATAGATTTGTCCATGGCCGTTCAGGGAAAGTCCTGAGGGAGAGTTAAACCGTCGCTCCCCGGAGCCAAGGGCTCCTAGCGCGGCCCACTCGGTCCCGGCCATATCGTTGAACCGGACAATTCGATGGTTGAGTGTATCGGCTACATATATGCGGTCGAAGACATCGACCCAAACAGCGGATGGTCGGTTAAACTGGAGTTCCCCGGACCCGAGGGTGCCGAACGATTCCCACCGATCGCCATCGGAACTCTGGGAGCCGATAGTAGTGCGGACAATGCGGTTGTTTCCTGAGTCCGCAATGTAAATGGTGAAGCCTTCGGTAACAAAGATTCCGAGCGGCCGATTGAATTGTCTCTCTCCACTACCGAGCGAGCCTACTTCTCCGATCGGACTACCGTTGAAGTAGGTCTTGACAATGCGATGGCGCTCCGTATCCGCGAGAAACACCTGTTCAGACCGATAGAAGACTCCTCCAGGCGAGTTGAAAGGGCTAACGACGGCTCGGCTGATGGCCGTAAGGTTCGCACCATCCATGTCCGTCATCCGGGTGATGCGTTTCGGTTCCGAAATATAGATCGATCCATCGGACGCTACGGCAATGCCAGTGGGGCGATCGGCCGCGGATTGCGGGGAGCTCGCATAGTCCTGAACGTCGCCGGGCCGGCCCACTTCGTCAATCCGGCGAACCAACACAGGCCCGCCAGAGAATGAGGGGTCTGCGATAAGATACACCCGCCCGTCTGGAGCCGCAAGTACGTCGGTGGGCATCGGACCAATGGAATCCACAATGGTTTCTACCCTCCCATTCCCGGCCCAATCGTCGATCCGGATAACGCCAAAGCGGTCGACCTGGGGGGCAACCTTCCATCCACCGGCTATGTGGATCCGGCCTCGAGAGTCAATGCTAACCCCGCTTACATAAGGAATATCTTGCGCACTCTGGCGGTCAACCCTCGTCGGTGGAAAGGCATCCAGGCGAAGCAATCGTCCCTGTCCGGTCTCTCCTTGGTCAACTACATAGACCCTCCCGATCGAATCTACGCAGACATCATTGGGCCTTCGAAATCGATCGTTACCATTATCCAGATTCGTCACGGTGATCCAGTTATCGCCGTCTATGTTGTCCATCCGGACGACCCGATTGTTTTCCGTATCCGCAACGTAAATCCGACCGTTCCAGTCTACGAAGATGTTTCCTGGCTGCTGAAATTGATTCGTCCCGCTTCCTTGACTGCCCAGGATCTCGAGCCCGCTGCCGAGCATATCGTCCATTCGAACGATGTAATTGTGGCTGCGGTCGGCCGCATAGATCTTGCCGTCTGGTCCCAGACAGATCGAGCTCACGTCATTGAAGATTGGCCCGCCGAGAAGTCCCGGCTGCGGCTGCGCGTTCGCTCCCTCGAAGTTGTCAAACCGTATCAGGCGGTTGTTCGTTTGGTCGGTTACGAAGATGGGATTCGCGACTGGAGTGTCGCGTGGCAGAGAGTCGTTCCTGCAGCTCAGGCCGGTGTCATCGCCGCTGCCGCATCCGGAAGCGAGTCCGTCGAAAAGCACAAACCCAACTGCAAGAATCGCCAATTTGATTCGTCGGTCATTCATCGAAGTTGCACTCCCGTCGCATTAGTGATTCCGTGTCAGTGTCGCAGGCGGGCGTAGGTGGAAGCGTAGGTGGCGGGGGAGGAAAAGCGTAGGTGGCGGCGGAATCCGCAGGTTGAACCTCACACGAACATGGACATGCAATTCGCAGATTCACAGCAAGCCGGTCTCGAGATCAGGCTGTTCGGCCCGTTCGATGTACGAATCGGCGGGACGTCGATTGTGCCTGCGCTCCCCCGAAAGGCTCGCTATCTCCTGGCGCTGCTTGCCATGCGTGCCAGGAAGGAAGTGGAACGAAGCTGGGTCGCCGGGACGCTGTGGCCGGAGAGTGCGGAATCCCTGGCGCTCGCCAATCTGCGCGAGAACCTCTGGCTGCTGAGACGCGCGCTGGGATCGGAATCCGCCCGCATTCAGTCCTCCGCCCCCCGGACGTTACGCTTGGAGATCCAGGGCTCCTTCGTCGATGTCGTTGAGTTCGATAGAGCTTTATCCGACCGATCGGAAATATCCGTTCTATTGGAGGGGGTCAACCTCTACCGCGGGCCTTTCCTGGAGGGCTGCACCGAGGAATGGGCGCTGCCGGAGCGGGAGGCGCGTGAGCAAGCTTACCTCGGGACGCTCCAAAAGCTGGCCGAACACTACGTCGGAATCCGCGACTACCAAGCGGCGCAAAGTCGGCTGCGAGAAGCTATCCGAATCGATCCTATGCGGGAGACCGCCGTCCGGCCGCTAATGAGAGCGTTTGCCGAACAGGGGAATTATTCGGAGGCGATTCAGACGTATCGAGAACTTCGACTGCTCGTGCGCAGGGAGCTGAACGCGGAACCGGATCCCGAAACGACCGCGCTATTCCATGAAATCCGCAGCGATGCGCGCCAGCGCGCGGCGGGAGATGCCGACGCTGCCGGGGTCCAAACCGTATCGTGCATCTCCTTGCCGATACCAATCACCGGGTTGATTGGCCGGGAAGTCGAGCTGCGAGAGATCGCCGAATTGTTGGGTTCTACGCGGCTCTTGACCCTGACGGGAGCGGGAGGCGTGGGCAAGACCCGACTCGCATTGGCCGCAGCTGAAAGAGCGGCCGAGGACCTCTCGGGGGGCGCGTTCTTCGTCGACCTGGCGCCACTGACCGACCCATCCCTGGCGACACAGGCGGTTGTCGCCGCGCTGGGCCTTCAGACTTCAGGCGGTGACAATCCGATGGAGGCTCTGCTCGCAGCGCTCCGTTATCGGCAAGCTCTGCTCGTCCTCGACAATTGCGAGCACATTTTGCCCGCCTGCGTGGAGCTGACTGCGGCACTGCTCCGGGAATGCCGCAATCTGCGGATTGTCGCTACTAGCCGTCAGGCATTGGGCGTAACCGGTGAAATCGTCTGGCGCGTCCCTTCGCTAGCCCTTCCGGACCCAACCCTCGTTGGCCCGAACTACGAGAGTTTCCCCTCGATCCTCGGTGAAATTGCAAAAGAAAAGAATGAGATGGCTCGCATTATGGAGTCGCCCGCGGTGAGGCTGTTTGTGGCGCGGGGTCGAGAGACTGATCCGTATTTTCAACCTGTGTTGTCGGACGCGTTGATTATCGGGCAAATCTGCCTGCGGTTGGATGGGATTCCGCTCGCTATCGAGCTCGCGGCCGCCAGACTAAGGACGCTCTCGGTGGAGCAGGTCTACGACAGGATGCAGGATCGATTCCGGCTCCTCACCAGAGGGAGCGCAGCAGCCCTCCCGCGGCACCGGACGCTCCGGAATGCGATCGATTGGAGCTTCGAGTTGCTCTGCGAGCCGGAGCGCGCCCTCTTCCGCCGCCTTTCGGTCTTTGCCGGCGGATTCACCCTGGAAGCAGCGGAAGAAGTCACGGTTTTCGAACCGTACGCGAAGAAACAGACCCTCGACTTGCTGAGCTCGCTGCTGGACAAGAGCCTCTTGCAGCGCCGGGACCGGCCGGCCGGTACCCCGCGCTTTGTGATGCTGGAGACGATTCGGGAATACGCGCGAGAGCGATTGGCGGAAAGCAGTGAGACGTCTACGATATGCGAACGGCACGCACGATACTTCGTCCAATTCGCGAAGACCATCGAATCCAGCATAAACGGACCTCGCCAGGCTGATCTGCTCGACCTCCTGGAGGATGACCAGGAAAACCTTCGGGCTGCTCTAGCGTGGCTTGCCGAACACAATCGTGAGGACGGACTGCGACTAAGCGCGAATCTATGGCCGTTCTGGCAGATGCGCGGCCACCTGAGCGAGGGGCGGCTGCGGCTGTCAAGCTTCCTCGAATCCGGGCAAGGCTCCCCGGCGGCGCGGGCGGCTGCGCTGCATGGCGCCGCCAGGCTGGCTAACTACCAGGGGGACTATATCTCCGCAAAAAGCCTATCGCAGCAAAGCTCCGAGATTCATCGCCGCCTTGGCGACCGGAAGGGCGTGGCCGAATCCATACGACCTTTGGCGAAGGCGTTAGCCAGTCAGGGAGATTACGAGTCTGCGTTCCGGCTGGTAAGTGAAAGTCTCACGATCTTCCAGGCTTTGGACGATCGATTTGGAATCGCCGGCGCGCTAACCGAACTCGGAATCATCGCCTACCTACGGGAAGATCCGGCCGAGGAACGCCGCCTCAACGAACAAGCGCTATCTATCTTACGCTCGCTCGGATCGCCAGATGTGGCGACGACGTTGAGCAATCTCGCCGATCTCGATTCTGAGCAGGGGAACTACGCGTCCGCCCGCGAGCGCCTGGAGGAGGCTCTTGAAATCCGTCGCCGTCAGCGACACAAATTTGCGATTGCCTACAGCTATCGACATCTGGCCAATATTGCCCGGCTGCAAAGCGAGGTTGGCCGGGCGGAGACGCTTTATGCTCAGAGCCTGGCGATGTTCCGCGAGATCGGCGCGCAATCGGAGATAGCGGAGACACTGCGTGGTATGGCTGCGCTGGCCTCTGGGTCCGGGAAACACAACCGGGCGTCCCGGCTCATCGGAGCGTTCGAGTCGCTGCGGGAAGCGCTCGGATCTCCTCTCCCACCCGCTGAGCTGCCGGAGTATGAGCGCACAATAGCGGTTGTGCGCGACGCTCTCGGCGAAGAAGCATTCGCTTTCGCGCGAACTGAGGGCCGGACGATGACCGTAGAGCAGGGGGTCGCCTTCGCGCTATCCCAAAACGGTACGGACTGACTACCCCCTAACCCTCTCAAGGGGAAGCCTCGAAACCAATCCGTTGGAGGCTTAAGCTGGGGCAAGTTCGCCCAAACGTATCATAGATTCCGATTCAACGTCGGCGTGCAGGCTATTGCCGTGGGAATCCATGGTGACCACCGCCACGAAGTCCTTCACCCGCAGATGCCACATGGCCTCCGGGATTCCGAACTCCTCCAGGAAGTCTACGCCGTCCACGGCGGTTATGTTTTCGGCGTATACCTGGGCAGCGCCGCCGATAGCGTTCAAGTAGACGGCTCCGACCTCCGTGAGCGCATCCAGTGTCCTCTTGCCCATGCCGCCTTTACCGATGACGGCGCGGATTCCGAACTTGCGCAAGACCTCGGCCTGGTAGGGCTCCTCGCGGATGGAGGTAGTGGGGCCGGCGGCCTTGACGTGCCAGCGCCCGTCTTCGTCCTTGAGCATCACCGGGCCGCAATGATAGAGCGCCGCACCTTCCAGATTCACCGGTGAATCGTTGGTCATAAGATACTTATGCAGCGCGTCGCGGCCGGTGTACATCGGCCCGTTCAGGAGGACGACATCGCCGACCTTTAGTTCGCGAACGTCTGCTTCGGAGAGAGGCGTGTTCAACACGATCTCGCGGCCGGTGGTGGGAATGCCCTCGTCCGCCGCCATCCGCTGCGGGTTCTCCGCGCGGAACATCCAGCGGTTGATCTCGCCGGTCTGCGAGTCCAGCCGGACTCCGAGGCGACGGAACGCCCAGCAGTTGTACGCAACGGAAACGAAGAAGCTGGCCGGCAGTCGATTCTGAGCGCCAATCTTGCAGCCAAGGAGCGTTACCCCGCCGCCGAAACCCATCGTGCCGATTCCGAGGGTGTTGGCGTCCCGCACTATCCGCTCTTCGAGATCGGCCAATTCCGGCATCGGATTCGTGTCACCGAGGTCACGGAAGAGCTGCTGCTTCGCTCCTTCGTATCCGGAAGTGCGATCGCCGCCGATGCAGACGCCAAGGAATCCGGCGCTGCAGCCCTGTCCCTGCGCCTGCTGTACGGCATACATGATGCACTTGTATACGCCTTCGAGATTCCGGTCGGCCCTACCGAGCGGCGGAAGCTCGTCGGGCAGCGAGTATTGCGCGTTCTTGTTCTCGCATCCGCCGCCTTTGAGGATCAGCAGTACCTCGATCTCATTCTCTTCCCACTGCTCGAAGTGGACGACGGGTGTTCCCGGGCCAAGGTTCAGTCCCGCGTTCTTGCCGGTGATGCTGTCGACCGAATTCGGCCGAAGTTTTCCCTGTCGAGTCGCTTCTTCGATTGCGGAATGAATCGCCAGCTTGATCTGGATTTGGTTGACGCCGACCGGGGTGTGAACGATAAAGGTCGGCATGCCGGTATCCTGGCAGAGCGGCTGCTCCCGGTCCTTCGCCATGTCGACATTTCGATTGATGATGTTAAGCGCCTGCCCGGAGCGGGACCCTTCGCGCTCCAGTTTCCCCGCGCGGCCGAGGACCTTCCGGACGTCGGCGGGGAGGTTGGTCGCGGTTTCGGTGATGAGGCGCAGTAGGCTATCGTTAAGTTGATTCATGGTTGCTCCGAGTAAAGAATGGAAGTATAAGAAATCAATCAGTCAATTAGTCAACGGGTGTGTGAATTGACCAATTGACTTCCTACACCTCCACATGCTTTCTACTGATCCGCCGGTTGGCTGGTGGGCCGCAGCTGCCACCGCTCGCGGTGTTTGCGGCGCATCCGCCAGGGCATTATCATGGATTCGAAAAGGACCTTACGTGAAATCTTGGACTTTCCGTGCTGGCGGTCGGTGAAAATGATTGGGGACTCCACGATTCTCAGGCCTGCCTCGCTGGCTCGGGCGGTCATCTCCACCTGGAAGGCGTAGCCGTTCGAGCGAACCTCGTGGACGCGCATGGATTCGAGAGCACGTCGCGTATAGCAGCGGAATCCGCTCGTGGAATCCTTCACTGGCAGGCCTGTTATGGCGGCTACATAGATGTTGGCGAACTTGCTCAACATCAGCCGGTGAACCGGCCAGTTCTTGACGCCACCATCAGGGATGTAGCGCGAGCCTACGACGACGTCGGCGGATTCGGCAGCCTCGACGAATGCCGGAATGTGGGCGGGATCGTGCGAAAGGTCGGCGTCCATCTGTACCACGCGCGCATACCCGTTCGCAAGCGCCCAGCCGTAACCGTCCACGTAGCTGCGTCCCAATCCACGCGGACCTTTCCGCCGCATGACCGTGCCCCGGTCGGAATCCGCGAATATCTCCTCCGCGAGATCCGCAGTACCATCCGGCGAGCCGTCGTCGACGATGAGTACGTGGGCCTCCGGAACTTCGGCGCGGATCCGGCTAAGCAGCCAAGGCAGATTCTCGCGCTCGTTGTAGGTTGGAACGATGATCAGAGTGGATGATTCAGTCACGTACTTTGCTCGGTCCTCCAAGACTATCCCTATTCTATCGCAAACTCACCGCCGGGGTGAACGCTCAATCGCGGATGTTCGCATCAGCCAGACCTCGCATATTTGTGCGCCACGGCCTTCGACGCGATCCCATTGGAGCGTCAATGTGCCGTCGCGGGTTGCCTCTTTCGGAATCGGCCACTCGCGGACTGTCGGAGGACCCGCGGTCGCTACAGGTCCGTGGACCTCGAGGTCGTCGGCGGCCAGCTTAAGAGTCGGATTGTAGCGCCCGCCGTAGACTGCACGGAGTTTGTAGGAGGCTGTACGAGATAGGCCAGTGTATTTCATCATGATCGGCGACTCATAGAGCGCTTCAGCGTAGTTGTTCCAGGATTGCCGGCCGCCGGGGACGGGGAATCGGAAGTCGGTTCGCGGATTCCGCAGGTAGCCAGGGTCCGATTCCCAGCGCGTGGGACGCACCAGGTGAGGCTGTTTCGCCGGATTACCAAGGTCGTCGTAGAATCCGCCCGGGCCGGGGTTTTCCCAGTTGATTATCCGCTCGATCTCCTCTCGCTGCCGCGTGGAATCCGCGATTGCGGATATCCGCTTGAGCTCCGCAACCAGCCATGCTTGATTCGCCAGCGGACGGTCCAGGTGATCCAGAATCGCCCCGCGCTCGTCCCCGGAGGCGCCCCAGCGCGGAACGCTGAGCTGCATGCCGATGCTCTTGTGCAGCATCTCACCGATCTCCATCAGCCGCTGCCGAATGCGAGGCGGAGAGACCGGCCGCCTGCCAACCTCCAGCTCCTGTAGGGCGTTGCGGATCGAAGACACGGGGTCGCGGGCGTACCCGCTGCGTAGAAGCGCCAGGACCCTAGTTTCCTGATCTACATCGAGCCGCATCCGTCGCTGAACGTATGCATCGAAATACACGCGCAGTCCCATCATCTGAAGACGCCAGGGGTGCTGCGCGTCATCACCCGCTATCTGATCAAAAGCGGCCCAACCCTCATACATGTCATCGAGTTCACGGTTTCGGATAAGCGGCGCTTTCCAGTTGCGCTCCAATTTCAGGAGGTCCTGGCCGACGCTATTGGCCAAGTTCGCTCCGAAGTGGATACGACTATAGTCTTCCGAGATCTGTTCGGGCGTGGCCCTCATGTCCCAGAGGACGGCGCTCCAAACGGCCTTGTTCAGGTCATCGTTGACACCGTCGGAGTAAGTGATCGCGCCGATGGTATTGGCCGCTTCAAATCGGGCGATGGCGACGGATTCCGTCGGACGATAGATGGGAGGCTCCCGGTCCAGCGTAAGCGCGAAGGCGTTGTCCCAATCGCGGGCAGGGTATTGGCAGCGCACGGTATGGGTGATGTCCGGATAAGCGCGAATTGGGATCGACGCAGGCGCCCGTTTTCGCATCGATTCCAACGATTCTTCAGCCCAGGGCGCGTAGACGATTCCGGTCAGCCATCCCGGCTTTGCATTAAGGAAGGAATAAAAGTCATCGTTCTCCTGCCCCTTGAAGCCCTGATTCGACACCCAGAGCTGCGCGTCAGGATGAATTCCGCGGAGGATCGCAGCAGTCTCCTCGGCGAGCGGCAGAAGGGTTTTCGGCCATGGACGGCATTTTTCGCAGTTACACCCACCGGGGTCACCACCCGGGATGAAGACCGCGTCCAGGCGCTTAAAGCGCTTGAACAAATCAGTGCGGCGCTTGAGCAGGAAGGCTCGTTCGTCTGATTCGGAGGGACAGGCGTTGTCCCCCGGCTTTTGCTTGCTTCCACGAATCGCGGACGGAATCCGATCATCGAAGGGGTACCAGAGCCAGACTTCGAGTCCGTATGAACCAATCATCTCGGCGAGTCGAGCATTGAACTCAGTACTCTGTTCGAAGTCGCCGTCCGGGTCGAGCGGAATCAACTCGATCGCGTTCGTTCCCCAGACGATCAGGTCGCGAACGTACTGCTCGAATTCTTTTATCCCCCAACGGTCGTAGGTGTTGGATTTCGGCCTCCAGCCGAGCTGGTGTCCTCGCAGTCCGCGATGGGGAGCCGTCGAGATATCGGTGGGTGGAATCCGCAGCTTATCCGCATCCACTCGCAGGTGGCGCAGCAAACGCCCAGCCGCAAATAAAGTCCCCCGCGAATCGGTACCGATAGCAAATATGCGTACCGACTTCTTGACGGAAGAGGACTTTAGCACAAAACCGTCGGCGATGGGCTTGCTCTCCGGACCGACGGGAAAGTCCAAAGGAACAGCTTCGGCACCCGGCGGAAGCCTCGTTCGGGAGCCGACTAAGACCGCCGCGCCGTTCCGCCCGGCCGGCTGGGTCGTAATAGGCCAGCGGATTCCGCTCCGCTTCTCTACCTCTTCGACCAGCATGTCGGCTGCCTTCCGTTCGATCGGGTCGGCGTTTGGGCTGATAATGACGGTGGCCTTCGTAAGCACCAGGTCCGCCGCTGATGACGGACTGGGATGTAGGCGGGTTCCCGTAAGCGAGATCGTCCCCGCCGAAATCGCAAGACCGGATAGAGCAATTCGAATTGGAGTCATTTCAAGCGATCGGTCATAAGAACACCGCCCTCTCCGGCGCGAAGCTACGAAGAGGGCGGTGGTGATTTCAACGGGCGGAGATCGGTTTAGAACTTCTGCTCGTTGCTGGCCATCCACTTGGCGTGGCCGTCGCGGAAGACGGTGTTGCGGCCGTAACCGTTCTGCCACTGGTTGACGCTAGCGTGAAGCGGCCATTCCTCCAGCCAGAGGATGTAGTTTACGTTCGACATCTGAAACATCTGGCCGTCGATGTTTTTCATGAAATCCACGTCAAAGAAGCATGGCGGCGGCTGATCGTCGAACGGACAGCTTGGATCGTCGCTGATACGCTTGGTGAAGCGGTAGCTGGTATAGAAGTGGTCGTACTTCATCTGGTCGCGCCATCGAATTCCAACTGGGTTTGTAGGCGAGCCCTCATCCTGGATGGATGTGATCGCTACCACACCGCTGCCGAATCCGGTATCAGGCGGGGTCGGATAGGTGAAGGTGTGCTGGTTCTTCCAACGGTCTGACGGGCAGTAGAAGATCTGGCCGTTCTTGATGTAGGGTTGGAAGACCGCTTTCACCACCTCGGTATAGTTTCGGCCGCCCATCATCTGGGGAGTGATGATGTTTCCGAGCTCATCCCGTACCGTCGTGTTGGGCCGGCCGCGGAACCAGAAATTCATCTGGTCGTAATCCTGGGCGTACATGATTCCGGCGAGGCCAAGCTGTTTTAGGTTGCTGATACAGTTGGCTTGCCTGGCCTTTTCCCTTGCCCGTGCGAAGACCGGGAAGAGGATCGCCGCCAGTATCGCGATAATGGCAATAACTACGAGGAGCTCGATGAGGGTAAATCCACGGAAGCCGTTTCGTCGTCGAAG
>JGI10216J12902_100311483_pt1 | contig 15718 bp, 9 predicted proteins | sample KanNatreferecore_FD_12902 | JGI IMG/M metagenome (IMG submission 12902)
AATCGAGCCGCCGCAACTCCACCGAGCCTTCGTCCATGTCATAGACCACGTAAGCGGCTTTCGGATTGCCGTCGCGAGGTTGGCCAACGCTGCCGACGTTGATGAAATACTTGCGGCCCGGTTCGATCTTAAACTTGGAGTAAGTCCCGCCGCGCACCACGCTGTCACGAATGAAAGCGACGGGCACGTGCGTGTGTCCAAAGAAACAGACCGCCGTGTTCTGATACGTAAAACTGGCGGCGGCGGCGAGTCTGTCAAAGACATACCCCCACCGTTGCGGCCCATCCAGCGTCGCGTGAACGATCGAAAAACTGGCGACCAACCGGATGTATTTCAATTCCTTGAGCCACTGCCGGTCTTCCTCCGTCAGTTGGGCGCGGGTCCACTGGATCGCTTCCGCGGCGTGCGGATTGAACCCTTCCAGATTGGACTCACTCGAACAATACTCATCGTGGTTCCCCTTCACGCATGGCATGCCAGTGTCCCGAATCAGGTCCAGACATTCCTTCGGATTGGCATTGTAGCCGACGACGTCACCGAGGCAGGCGTAGTGCGTGCAGTTTTGTTTTTTGGCATCCTCCAAAACCACTCGAAACGCCTCCAGATTGGCGTGGATGTCGGCAATGATTGCGTACTTCATTCTCGCTGTGCTTCCTGCTGCATTACCCGATTATCTCGAACCCGCGAAATTCCCCGGTTGCACCGCTCCGATCGACTTCTTCCTGACGAATGAATCGTCCCACTTCCGAATCCTGGACCGCCCGCTGAAACGCATCCAATTCTTCCCGCGTCCCTTCCAACACCAGTTCCACCCGTCCATCCGCAAGATTTCTCACGGTTCCGGTCACTTCAAATCCCATAGCCAACGACTTTACTGTGTAGCGGAACCCGACGCCTTGCACTCGTCCCGAATAGAATATGTGCAATCGAGATCGACTCATGGCAGTTGCGCAGGCAGGAAATCACCGCGCCTGCTTGGCAAGACCCGCGCAAAATCAATCAGTTGCTGGCGGGAATCAAGCCATAATCGCAACCTGGCGCGCAACGCTTTTTGTTCTTGAATGACAGGGTTGCCGTTTGAATCTCAACGATCCGTTCGCCGTTGCGCCCGGCGTTTGGCTTCGAGCAGCCGGCTGGCCGTGCTGGCGGACCCCTCCGGCGCGGCCTCCGGAGCGCCATCCTCAGGCTGGCTTTCGCTTGAAACCAATGCCCGTTCTTTCTTCGGGGCCGGAATGACAGCCGGCCTTTCGGGCTTAAACAGATCAGGCGCCGGCTGAACGACCGGTACCGTCTGTTTCGCGCGCACCTGGTCGCGGCGCGCCAGCAGCGCCGCCAGTGATTCATCCGCTTCCGTCGTTCGCGGCACGCCCCGCCAGAAAAACAGCCAACGTCGCAGCCCCTGGGTCGCTTTCAGCCACTCCGCCCTGTCGAGGTAGATGCGCCGGATGCCCACGTCGATCGGGAAGAGAATGATCGCCAGTTTCAGCAGCCATTCCCAAAGATCGCGCGGCTGGAACGTCTTCACACGATCGTGCAGGAAGGGATTCTCCACGGCAAGTTCGGGGTCGAGGACCTTTCCGCCGGACGCCTCCGCCAGGCGTCGAAGCAGATTAAAGTTCGGTTCCGTCGCGTTGAATTCCGGCGAATAGTTCACACTGGCGCCGAGCACCTGCGAACCGCGAAGCTGCCCGTTTTCAATGTCCATGAGATGGAGCAGATAGGCACCGACTTCCTTCGTCGGGAACCGTGTTTCGTAATGGCCCGGACCGGTCTGCTCCAGCCGGACGGTTTGCTTTTCGCCCTTGGGACTCACAACGACCGCCTGCAGGTTCAAAAAATTCCGGAAATTCCCTTGAGGGTCGAGCGCTTCGACGCTGATCACCCCTTCGCCTTTGTCCACCGTCACGTCCGTCGTGAAGTCCGCGTTGTCCAGGCGGCGCAAACTCCAGTTGGCGATTTGCGACCAGAATTGTCGATACCGGGTCCACGCGAGCCAGTCCTGTGCCCACTTCGCCCGTGCGTCCGAAGTGAACGCGGCCGCGCGCCCCAGGCCGTATTGCCAGTGCGCCAGCAGCGGATCACCCTTGTCCGTCAGCAGCGGCGTTTCCGCCCTGGCCTTCTGGCTCGTAGCGACATAACCGCGCAGTTGCGGATACTCGGCGCCGCTGATGCCGCGAATCAATTCGCTCGACGCCGCCATCTGGGGCTTGAACGGCTCTTCGTAGATCGCCGACTTCAGGATCACCGCCGCTTCCTTGATGAAAATCTGCGGGAGCTGGTCCGGCGACCGCACGTCGTACCAACGTCCCCTGCCCTGTTCCGCAATCCATTGCATCGTCTCCGGTCCTGCGTGGCCCGCAATCAACACCGTGCTGACGGTGATCCGATCGGCAACCATGGACTGCATCAACTGCTGCGATGGCGCTCCCGGATCGCCATCACTAAACACGATGACGTGTTTCAGGCTGGCCTGCGATTTCTTCAGAGCCCCGTGGGCCTGCGTCATCAACCCCTGGAAACTCGGCAAGTCGCCCTGGTTCATTCCGGCGATCTGACGCCGCATGGCCTTCTTGTCACCGACCTTGGCCAGATCAAACAGCCATTTTTCGGTGCCGTCCCAGAGCAATACCCCCATTTCATCCTGCGGACCGAGCGCTTCGAGCACACCAACGGCGCAGTCGCGCGCGATCTGATTGCCGTTCATGAACTCCATCCCGTGCATGATCAACACCACGGCGCCCGGCGGCAGCACCTTCTTGCTGCTCAATTCCATATCGACGGGCAGCGTCGATTCCAACGGCGTGCCGCGGTAGCCGCCCGCCGCGAACGCCTGGTCGCCGCCCACGCAGACCAACCCAATGCCGAAATCACGCACGGCGCTCTCCAGAAGTTTCATCAGGTTGTTCCCCAGATCGCCCGCCGCGATGTTGCACAGAAAAATGCTGTCGTAGCTCTGCATCTCGGCGAGCGTGCCGGGAAATTTCGTGATGTCGGCAAGGACCACCTCCAGATTCGCGGAACGAATCGCGTCGGCCACAGGCCTGTCCTTGTCCGGCTCGGAGGAAATGATCAGAATGCGAGGGTCACCGCGAACCGTGGTAAAGTTGATGGCGCGATTGTTCTGCGGGACCACGTCGCCTCCGGCTTCCAGCCGCACATCATAGCTGTAAAAGCCCGGCTCGGCCAGCGTTTGCGGAAAGCTGAACAGGTTTTTGCCCTGCTCCAGCCGGACCTTCTGTTCTCCCAGCAATTGGTCGTTCTGGAAGAGGCGGATCGTTCCCTGCTGCGCCTGGTCGGCTTGCGCGAAGATTTTGACCTCGAACGTCTGGCCTTTCTTGATGTTGCCCGGTAACGAGAGTTTCTGGACCGAAATATCCCCGCCGCGACTCACTCCCAGCGGAACGACGTCGATGGACACGCCCAGTGATTTGGCGGACACCGCGGCCGCAAAGGCATCGCCCATGTTCTCATTGCCATCGGACAGGATAACGAGCCGCTTCTGGCCGGTTTCGGGAAACGCGGCGGAGCCAAGGCGGATCGCCGATGCAATATCACTTCGTTGCCCATCGACGACGGCGTAGATCTTGGTGTCCGAACGCACGACCGACAGCGGCGAGGATTCGATGGCCGCCTCCGTTCCGAACACGAGCACGCCGACGTTGTCTTCCTTCTTCTTGGCCACCGAAACCTTCGTGACATACTCGCGCGCCGACTCCTGTTGCTGCGACGGAATGCTGTCCGATCGGTCGAGCAGGAAGAACGCATTCATCCCTTCCTGCGGCCGTTTCCACTGCAGGCCGGCGATGGCCAGCACCAGCAGCAGCACGATGAGCAGCCGCAAGCCAAACGAGAGCCACTTCCGCCAGGCGCCGGTTTGCACGTCCGACCGCAGGGCGAGCCAGACCGTCCATGGCACGGCGACAAGCAACAACAACAGCCAGGCCGGATTGGTGAATTGAAAAGCCATTCGCGATTTGCGATTTACGATTTGCGATTTACGCCTGGACCTTCCGAACGCGCAGCCTCCAGTTTCCGGACAAACTTCTGCACGCGATGATTCATGGAGTCCGCCACATAGAGATTGCCTTTGGAGTCGAGAGCGATGCTCCACGGATTGCTGAACTGGCCCGGCGCGGACCCTGCCCCGCCCAGCATTTCCAGCGATTGATCGTTGACGTCGAAGATTTGAATTCGGCTGTTCCCAAACTCGCAGACATATTGCCGTCCCACCGGGTCCACGCGAATGTCGTAGGGATAACTCAGTTGACCCCGTCCGGTCCCGGCTTTGCCGTGGGTCCGAAGGAATTCCCCGGCTGGTGAAAAGACCTGAACGCGATGATTGCACGAGTCCGCGACATAAAGCCGGTCGTTCGCGTCCACACACAGCCCTTCCGGTCGGTTGAACTCGCCATGGCCCGTCCCCGCGCGGCCGATGACGCCGATAAACTTCGCCCCCGCGGCGGCGAAGCGCTGCACGCGCTCAGTGATGCCATACTCGCTCACCCACACGTCGCCGGCGGAGGTCACCCCCGCGGCGCGTGGAAAGGCCAACTGGCCGGCGTTCGTGCCGTGCGTCCCCCATTGCGCCGCCAACCTCCCGTCCCGCGTGAAATGGTTTACCCGCGAGTAATGGGGCTCGATCACAATGATGTTCCCTTTCGCATCCCGACACATGCCCTTCGGCTTGCCCTTGTCGGTCTGTTCCATCTGCCAGTAACTCAGGAAATCGCCATCGGGCGAAAACTTCTGCACGCGGCCGGTCATATCGACGACATAAAGATTGTCCTCCGCATCGACCGCCAGCGAACGCGGTTTGTTGAATTGGCCCAGCCCGGCGCCGCGCGAACCGATGACCTGAACGCGCCCGAACAATTGACTCTGGATTGAAACTTCACGCTCGGAACCCGGCGAACAGCCAGCCCACAAAAGAATCGTGATCGGCGCCAGCAGGTGGCACCAGGCGCTCACCACCGATTTCGGATTTCGGATTTCGGATTTCGGGTTTTGCGACATGAGGCTCCTCACGCCGGCTGCTACGAAGATCAAAAGCGGCGCCAACGCCAGCGCCAGCAGCAATAGACAAAGCGCGTTGACCTGCACGTTATGGCCGTAATGCAGGAAATTGAAGATGCGCAAGGCCAGCGTCTCACCGCCCGGCGGCACGATCAGCACCAGCGTTTCCACGTCCCACAAACAGAGCAGATACGTCACGAACCACGCCGCGGCGAGCAGGGGCGCAACTTGCCGCCAATGCGCGTGCCGGAACAACTGCCAGCCCGACGCTCCCTCCAGCCTGGCGGCATCCGCCAGGTTCGGGTCCACGGACCGCATCGCGTGTGCGACTCCGGTCCATCCCACGGCGACGTAACGAATCGTCCACGCCACAAATACGATACCGGCGCTTTGGTATATGACGGACAGCACCGGCCGATTGAACGCGAAGATCAGCGCAACACCCAGCAACACCCCGGGCATGAGAAAGGGCACCCACAACACCGTCCCCACCGGCCAACGCCACGCCAGCAATCCGATCACCACAGTCAGTGTCGCCGCTCCCGCCGCGAACATTGCCGAGTTCCATATCGCCCCTTGCCCGGCCTTCGCCGCCGCGGTCAGTTCCCGCCAGGTTCGTGCATCGGCGGCCAATCCGCCGAGCGGCAAGACGACCGAAAGGATGACCACGATCCCCGTGAGAAACCCGGCTGCAACGAACCACCTTCGTCCAAGGCGTCGCCTGAAGGCCCGGGCCGCCAGTGTCCCTTCAAGACCCGGCCAGGCGATGTTCCGAGATCGCAATAGCAGCAGGAGAATCAACGGAGCGACGATCATCGGCAAACTCGTCACCAATGCCTGGGCGGAATTCAAGTTCGTATTGAAGCTCACCCACACCACGGCCGGAAACACTTTCACCTGCAACAGCGCCGGCACGGCAAAGTTATTCAAGGCCAGCACAAACGTCAGCACGGCGGACTGCCCGACCGCCGTTCGCGCCATCGGCCACAGCAACCACCTTACGAGCGAACCGCCGGCCAACGCCGGTTCGACGTCGAACTGCGCGGGTTCCAGTCGCTGCCACGCGGCCAGGGTCAAAAACGCCGTGGTCGGCCAAAGCAGCAGCGACAGCACCCAGACCGTTCCGCCCAGCGAATAAATATCGAACGGCAGCCAGCTCCGCCAGCGTCCGTTCCACCCCAGCAAATCCATCCAGCAGTTCGTCGCCAGAAACGGCGGAAGCGCCAGAGCGATCGCGGCCAACATGAGAAGGGCTCCGCGCCAGGGCTTCCCGGCGCCGCACAGAAACAGTGCCACGGCGAATCCGATCGCCGCCGAAAGCACCATTGTCAGTGTGGCAACCAGCAAGCTGTTTTGGAGCAAGGTCCAGTTCACAAGAGCTTCGATGGTTGGGCCTCGAGGTGTTCCAAACACTCTTCCCGCCAGGTAGCGGACCTTGAGCGGATCCTCGATCGTTGCGCTACGGAACCGCAACCAACGGACCGCGGCCTTCCAGGCCGCAGCGCTCTCTTCGGCCCAGCCACACTGCCGAGATACACAGGGTCACGTCCTGCCATCCCTGCTGCGTGCCGGCTGCCCGCGCTCCGAAAAACCGGCGCGCCGCGAGAACACATTCCGGGCGAATCGTGTGGCGCGTTCATCGCAGGAAAATCTCCTTCAGCCTGGTCGTGGCTGCAGCTAAATCACCCGACAGTCCCACCCAATCGCGTTTCAACGTCGCGACGTCTGCAGTTTGAATCGAGACCCCTTCCAGGGCGTTGACCGAGACGAGTTTTTTCACAACCTGGGGTTTTTGCAGATAGTCGAACAACTTCTGCGCAGCTTCGGGATTCCGGGCGCCACGAATCACCCCGACGGTATTGGGAATCAACAGCGAGTCTTCCGATAACGGCAGCGCGGCGACCGGCGCGCCATTCCGCTGCTCCGCCGCGATATCGTCGGAGTCCGTCAAGCCAATCCACGCCTCACCCTTTCCGACCAGCTTCGCAACGACGGAATTCCCATCGACGAGGAACGGCCTGTTGGCTTGCAGCGCACGGCACCAGGCCTCCCAGCGCTCGTCGCCCCAATGCCGCCGGAGCACCAGAAAGTGCGTAGCCGTCGTGCCGAAGAGGGGATAGGCGAAGGCGACCTTTCCCCGCCAGGCCGCGTTGGTCAGTTCGGTGAGTGCGCGTGGCGCCTCCGCCAGGGAGAGCTTGTTCGTGTTCACGACCATTCGGCGGCTCCGATAGCCGATTTCGGCGATGCCGTTGGTTTCTCGAAAGACACCTGTCGCGTCGAGCTGGTGGGTCCGCAGCGCTTCGTTGTTCCAGAACACGTCGCATTGCGGGCGGTCCCTCTCCGCCAGCAAGCGGTTGGCAAGGCCGACGGTCTTCACCGCTTCACTGTCGTAAACCGCGCGCACCTTGATTCCGGTTTGTTGTTCGAACTCCTTCAGAATTGGCTCGGCATAGATCTGGTCCTGTGAAGTGTAAACAATGACGTGCTGGCGTTTGGGATGACCCGGAGCAAAAAGGGAATGCAAAACGGCGACAAGCAACAGAACAAAAACAAAATGGAGAAAATAGGCCCGTCTTGCGACGGTCATTAACTCGCCAAACCAGTGACGGTTCTTCTGTTCGTTCTCGTTCATTTCGCCAGTTTCTTCACCTAGGCCGGGTCCTCTTGCGATAGAGGTTCCTTCCCCCTCACCCCGGCCCTCTCCCTTGGGGAGAGGGAGAACTCTTCGCCGGCTTTCGACGAATCGAAGCGCGAGAATTGCCGGACGATCCTCGGAAAATCGAGAAACACGCGACTGCGGTCCCCTCTCCCCAAGGGAGAGGGTCAGGGTGAGGGGAAACGCAATGCCCGAATCTGAGAATACGTACCCAGATCGTCCAGGCGAATGACTTCTTTAACCAATAATCGCAAATCATAAATCCCCTACGCCGTTCTCTTGTGGTAATACCACCACTCGAACAGCAGCACGATCAGCCCTGCCGCCGCAATCCACCGCCAGAGTTCGAGGTTGGCGCGTCTCAGCGTCGTGGCCGTCACGCTTCCGAACTTGCCGAAGTCCAGTTCCTCGCGCGGACGCGTATCGCTCTCCGCCGCATCAAGAAGATTCGCTGCAAAGACAATCTGGTTTGTGCCGATGGCCAGCCGGTAGATCCCCGCTTTTTCGGTCTCGCCGAAGACGACTTCGCGCGCCGTGGAATCGACGACCAGCTCTCTCGAGCTGCCATCGGGAAGCGTCACCTGCGCGCTCGTAGCCGGCTCGGCGAGGGCGTTTCGAAATGGATTCCCGGCCGGAATGGTCAGCTGTCGCGCCTGCACCGCGGCAGGATTCAGCCAATCGACCGCGTTGGCGATGAAGATGGGAAACGAGATGCGCAGCGGCCAGGTGCTCTCGACGGTGTCAAAGGCCAGCCACACGATCCGTTGCCGGGCCAGTTCGCCGGCCAGAACCAACGGCGTCTGTGGCGAATCGACGACCGCGACTGCCCAGCTGGGCGTTTTGACGGTGAGCGCCTTGGCAATCTGCACGTTGTCGAATGTGACGAAGCGCGAGAGCGGATGCGCCGCCCGCCAGTCCACGATCGCCGGCCCCTCGACTTCACCCGCGGATTCAAACCAGTTCGTGTTCATCGTTCGAATGGCCAACATGTTCAAGGACGGCCACACCCCGGGCACCACGTCGTCGAGCACGACCAGATCACAATCCGGTTTCTCCTCGGTCAGACTCGAAGCCACGGCGAGTTCAACCTTGCCTGCCGATTTGAGCGCCTTCTCCAGGAACCGATTACCCTGGGTCACCAGCAGAATCTTCACCGGCAGGGGGAGCAGGCTGACAATGGACGCCTGATTGTCCGCCTTCAGATCGTCCTTCGCGGTAAGCCGGACCGTGAACACCCCGTCGTGCGGCTGGGCGGCGAGAAAGACCACCGGCGTTGTGTTCGTCGGTGGAATCGTGAGCGCCTTCGCCTCGATCAACTGGCCGTCAAAGAGCAGTTCCACTTCGGTCTTCTGTTCGTCCGGAAAGAAGTTGGCGACACTGCTGAAGATGGCGCGCTGATCCGGGTTCTCCGGATTCGGCCGCACGTCCAGGCTGACGATGCCGAGGTTGTTGGCGCCAAGGCCAACACGATGATAGACCAGCCGCAGACCCTTGTTCTCCAATTCCTTCATTCCCGGCGCAGCGCCATCGCTGAACAGGTGAACTTCAGCGTCGTTGTTATCCCGGGTCAGAGACTCCGCCATCTTGAGCGCTTCGTTCAGGCGCGTCGTGGAATCGGTGACGGTCGCGGATTGAATGGCGCGGCGCAGCGCGGATTTTTCGCTGGTGGCGGATTGCTTCACATCCGTATGCGCCGCCGCCTGAAGGACAACCATCTGATCGGTATCCCGCAGACTATCCACGAGCTTGAACGCTTCGCCGCGGGCCTTCTCGAAACGCGACGGCGACTCGTCGGTGCTTTGCATCGACGCGGAGGCGTCAAGGATCACGACCTGCAACCGCCCGCCGGTGACCTTGCCGGCGAAGTAAGGCCGGGCGAGCGCGAGGATCGCCAGGGTCAGCATGATGATCTGGAGGACGAGAAGCCAATTGTGCCGGAGCCGCTGGAAAGGCGCGCTGGCCTGCGTCTCGGCGAGAAACTTCTGCCAGAGCAACGTGCTGGAAACCAGCCGCACGACCCGTTTGCGTTTGAGCAGGTAAAACAGGATCACCACCGGAATCGCGGCGGCGAACAAAAGCGCGGCTGGAGCGAGAAAATTCATTCCTGATCGAACAGCGAAGGCGGGAAGCCGCGAAGATAAAACAAGACTTCGCGTCCTGGCGCCTTCGCTGTTAATCGGTTTTCTCTCATCCCCAAACCTCCGCTTCGCGGAGTTGTTTCAGGAGCAACTGTTCCAGCGACGTGTCGGAACCCGCCCGGAAAAAGTTGATGCCGCGCTTCTGGCAGTATTCGCGGAGCGTCTGGCAGAAGTTTTCAACCGTCTGGCGATAGGCGTTGAGACGGTACTTCCCGAACGTGACCTCCTGTTGCGCGCCCGTCTCCGAATCGATCAATCGCAGGTCGCCGTAGGTCGAGGGATTCAGTTCCTCCGGCGCCAGGATCTGAACGGCGCTGATCTGGAAGCCGCGGCCGACCAACGCCGTCAGCCCCGGATCGTAACCGGCCGGATCCAGAAAATCGCTGAGCACCACCGCCAGACCCGCCCGCCGGGCCTGCAAGGCGCCGCGGCGCAGCGTTTCGTTGAAGCTGGCTGAGCCGCCGGCCGACAACTGATTGATGTTCTGAAAAAACTGGAGCGCCGACTTGCGTCCGCGCACGGATCGCAGCGCACCGCGCGCCGCCGCTTCCTCCGGATTGTCCGGAAACGGCAGAATGCTGACGCGGTCAAACCCGCACAAAGCCACGTAACCCACGGCGGCGGCAACCTGCCGGGCGAAATCGAACTTGCGCGGCTCGCCGAAAGCCATCGACTCGCTGGCATCGAGAAAAATCGTGACCGGCAGTTCCCGCTCCTCCTCGTAGAGTTTCAGGAAAAGGCGATCCAGCCGTCCGAAAAGGTTCCAGTCGAGATACCGGAAGTCGTCGCCGGCCACGTAATTCCGGTAGTCGGCAAACTCGACCGATTGCCCGCGCGCCCGGCTGCGGCGCTCGCCCCGGAGAGAACTCTTGGCGCGACGGGCGGCGAGCAACTGGAATTGCTCGAGGCGGCGGAGAAGTTCGGGGGTGAGGAGGGCGCTGGCCATGGCGTAGCCGGTCAATTCGACTCCTCACCCCAGCCCTCTCCTCGTTCGAGGAGGAGAGGGAGAAAGCGCGCGCGTCCTGTGCTCCATGACTCACCTATAGTTTGTCGGCGCCCTTGGCCGTTCCCTCTCCCCTCAACGGGGAGAGGGTTAGGGTGAGGGGTGAGAAGTTTCTTGGACCTCCGCACCGGGCGGCAAAGTTCCGATATGTGACGTTCACGCATACAGCAGTCGGTCAATTCGACTCCTCCCCCAAGCCTTCGCCAATGGTTCGGCGGGCAGGCCGCCTCTCCTCGATCGAGAGGAGAGGGAATCGTTGCGGTCTAGTGTCACGCCGCCACAGCCGTCGCATCCCTCGGCACATCTCGAAGGACCTGGGCAATGACATGGTCGGTGGTCACGCCTTCCGCCTCGGCCTCGAAATTCAGGATCAATCGGTGGCGCAATGCCGCGGCGGCCACCGCCTGAATGTCGTCGAAGCTCACGTTGAAGCGGCCCTGCGTCAGAGCGCGGACTTTTCCCGCGAGAATGAGCGTCTGGCCGCCGCGCGGGCTGCTGCCGAAACGGAGGTATTGGTTCGCAATGGGCGCGGCGGTCTCGGTCTTCGGATGCGTCGCCAGCACGAGGCGAACGGCGTAGTCCTTCACGTGGGAAGCAACCGGCACCTGTCGGACCAGCGTCTGGAGTTCGAGCAGATTGGCGCCATCGAGCACTTTGCCGACCTGCGCCTTCACGCCTTCGGTCGTCCGATTGAGCACCTCGGTCAGTTCCGCGCCGGTCGGATACCCGACGATCAGCTTGAAAAAGAAGCGGTCGAGCTGCGCTTCGGGCAACGGATAAGTGCCTTCCTGGTCGATCGGATTCTGCGTCGCCAGAACGAAGAACGGCTCGGCCAGTTTCCGGATTTCACCGGCGGCGGTCACCTGCTTCTCCTGCATCGCTTCGAGCAGCGCCGACTGCGTCTTTGGAGTCGCGCGATTGATCTCATCCGCCAGGATCAGATGCGCGAAGATGGGTCCGCGCTGGAACTGGAATTCGCGCCGGCCTTCAGGGCTCTCCACGACCAGGTTCGTGCCCAGAATGTCGGCGGGCATCAGGTCGGGTGTGAACTGGATGCGATTGAACGAGAGGTCCAGCACTTCGCTGAGGGTGCGGACGAGCAGCGTCTTGCCCAGGCCGGGAACGCCTTCGAGCAGGACATGGCCCCCGGCGAAAATGGCGAAGAGCGTGCCGTCCACGATCTCTTCATGGCCGACCATGACTTTGCCGATTTCGGCTCGCAGGTTCTCCCAGGTTTGGCGAAAGGATTGGATCTGTTCTTCAGTTGTCATAGCTCAATTGGGGCTGCAAAAAAGGCGACCACGTCGGTGGCCGCCATGATTATCACGCTCGGCGCTTTTTGCGCGCCACAGCCTACTCTTTCAGATCGTCGAAGTAATCGCGGACGGCGCCCTGGTAGGCCCGGGGAACCTGCTCCTGACTGAGCGCGCTTTGCGCCTCGCTTTGCGCGGCGGTCACGGCTTCCTGGTAGGCAACCTTGCTCTGGCCCTTGATACTAACGCCTTTCAGCGTGATGCTCGGCATCGGACCGCCGGGACTGATCTGGCCGCGGACCTTTGTGGGGACCAAACCGTCGGCCAGTTCGCCTTCACCGCGGTCCGACACCCCGCGTCCCTCCATGTCCGGTCGCTCGATTCCCGAGTTGTCCCAGCGATCAGTCTGCTCGACATAATCCGTCCCCCAGCCGTTCTCGTCCGCCCAGGTGCCTACGCCTCGACCCGGCTTGCCACCTTTGCCGGCGCGCGGAAGTCCCTGGCTCTGGCCCCAGCCCTGGCAATTGCCGACGCACATCTGCGCCTTCTGCAACGCAGCCATCATCGCCATCATCGACTGGGCGTCACCCATCTGATCCATCAGTTTCTTGAGTTCATCGGACGCATTGGCCAGCGACTGCGCCGCGCCGGGCTTGTCGCCCTGCTGCATCTTCCCGACCGCGTCTTTGAGGAAATCACCTACTTTGCCGTACTGGCTGCCGGGCTTGCTCGCTTTGTCCACTTCCTCGAGCATCTTCTTCATCTGTTCCTCGGAGAGATTCGCCGATTTGAGCTGCTCGATCATTTTTTGGAGCGTGGATTGCGCGCTCATCGCCTGGCCCTTCTCCAACTGTTCGGCGAGGTCTTTGCCCAGCTTCGCCATTTCGGTCTGAAGCTGCTGCATCGCCTTTGCCATCGCCTGCATCTTCTCCAGGTCGATCTCGGCAAACTTCAGGTCTTTGAGGAACTGGTCGATCTGGCCGGCTTCAAGCGCCTTCATCGCTTCCTCCAGACTGGGCAGCGACAGTCCGAGTTCTTCCGCCTTCTTCGCCAGATCGGACATCGCCTGCGACATCTGCTCCTTTTGTTGCTGCGCGGCGGCGGAATCGTTGTCGGGCAATCCGGCCGCGGCCTGCTGCATTTTCTGCAGTTCCTTCTGCAACTTGTCGAGGGCCTCGGGCGTGGCGTTCGGGTTGCCGAGCTGTTTCTGCATGGAATCAATCTGTTTCTGCAGCTCGCCCGGCGACTGCGAGGACTGCCCGGTCTGGGAACGCGCCGCTCGCTCGAGCTTGCGGATGGCAGCGTCCTTGCCCAGTTCGCGGGTCTGGTCCTTCAGCTTCTCGGTCACGCTGGCCAGTTCCCGCAGGGCCTCGGTACGATTGAGCCGAAGTTTCGCGAGCTGATCGCCCAGCTCCTTCACTTCGCCCAGCGCCTTTTGAGTCGGCTCCAGCGCCGGTGTGCGGCGTTCGAGCGAACGCTGCGTGAGTTCGGCCAGTTGTTTGCCGACTTCCCGCATCACTTCCTTCTCCTTCTTTTTCTGCAAATAATCCTTGCTCCGGTACTCGGGAACAAAACCTAGCGTCGCGGCGAGGACCAGGATGAGGACGGACCACCGGGCGATTACCGGCAGATGGTACGGCAGCGACTTGCGAAAATCGAACTCGCGGGCGCGACCCGCGGCGTCGTTCAGCACGAGGTCCCGCCAGCGGCCGGCCTTCTCCTGGCCGGCGACTTCGAGCGCTGTGCTCAGTCGTTCCTGGAAATGTTGCTTCCCGTCCACCCATCGCGCCATCTCGACGATGGAAGGCTTGCGCCACCAGCCGGCGAGAAAACCGATTGGCAGACACGCGAGGGCAGCGAGGCCGCCGAGGGTCAAAGACTGCTCCGGAACCGGGGCCAGCTTGTAAAGACCGAGGATGGTCAGCCATAGCGCGCCGCCGGCAAACAACCCGTGCCACAGGCCGCGCCAGGCGCTTTGCAGGCGACGACGACGGGCCGTTCGTTCCAACGTCGTCTGGATGATTTGGATTTCGCTCATGGCTCGGTCCTAAGGTGCAACAGCATTAAGCATTTGGCGAGTGAAAAGTTGCCATGGGCTGCGTCCACGAAAGCTTTGACCGGATTGGCGGCGAAGTGTTCCAAGAAAACTTGATCGCAGTCTGCTCCACGGTGTTCCGGCGCGGGCTGGGAATCCGGAAGTTAGCTGGGAATCTAAAATCGGGCATCGAACATCACAAATCTTGAAATTGCAGATGCCCGATGCCCGGCGGCGACACTATTGCCGCTCGTATTCGCCCTTGCCCGTCTTCTTGAGGATGGTGAAGCCCGCCTTCTTGGCGTCGGAGATCGAGAGCGGCTTCAGTTTCATCGGCGAATTGACCTTTGAGATGAGCTTGCGGACCGGTTTCCTGCAGGCCGGGCATTGGGTCAGCGGCTTCGCACTGAGCGGACGCCGAAGGGTGAATTTGCCGCCGCAGGCTTTGCAGTCGCCCTCACAAAGTTCGTATTCGTAGAACGGCATCTTGAGATTCTTGATTTACGATTTTCGACTTACGATAACACAATGCTCCATTGACCACCGTCGCCATTGCGACCGTTCGATGTGGCCTGATCGAAGACGAAGCGGCGAACGGTCCTCCCTCTCCCGAGGGGAGAGGGTCGGGGTGAGGGGAAAGGAGCCGCTCGGATAGCGCGCGCGGCCAGAGGTCGGTGACTCCTGTTTATTCACAACGTCCATTGCATCAGGTGGCCAGGCATGCTTCAAAGCCAGCCCTGATCTTCGCCTCGTCCAGCTCCTTTCCAATAAACACCATTTGACTCTGTCGTTTCTCGGTTGCGGCCCAGAAGCGATCGGGTTCGGCGTTGAACGTCATCTGCACGCCCTGGAAGACCACTCGCTTGGGCTGGCCCTGGACGTGCAGGATGCCTTTGCTGCGATAAATGTTCGCGCCATCTTTGCTCAGCAACTCGCTGAGCCACGCCTCGGTCTTCTTCAAATCCAACGGCCGTTCCTCGACGATGTAAAACGACCGGACGCTCTCGTCGTGGAAGTGCTCGTGTTCGTCATGATCATGATCGTGGTCGTCGTCGTGCTCGTGATCGTGCCCATGACTGAGTTCGTCTGGCTCGGCTACCTCGAGCGGCGCGGTGAGTTCACGGGCCTTGATGTTGAAAATCAGGCTCACATCGATCTGCGTCTTTTGCGTGCGATGCACCTTCGCGATCGGATTCATCCTCCGAATTCGGGCCTCGATGTGTTCCAGATCCTGCGGCGTGACCAAATCAGTCTTGTTCAGCAGAATCACATCGGCGAAAGCGATCTGCGCACCTGCCTCCGGCGCCTCCTTGAGTTCCTTGTCAATATGTTTGGCGTCCACGACCGTCACGATCCCGTCGAGTCGCAGCACCTTTGCCAGGTCGGGCAGAAAAAAAGTCTGGGCCACGGGGCCAGGATCAGCCAGACCAGTCGTCTCGATGAGCACGTAATCGAACCGTTTCTGTTTCTTGAACAGGTCACCGAGGCTTTTGATCAGGTCCTTGCGCACGCGGCAGCACAGGCAGCCGTTGTTGAGTTCGAGGATTTCTTCATCGACGCCGGTGACAAGCTGGTTGTCGATGCTGACCTCGCCGAACTCGTTGATGATGATGGCGCATT
>JGI10216J12902_102010135_pt1 | contig 15718 bp, 15 predicted proteins | sample KanNatreferecore_FD_12902 | JGI IMG/M metagenome (IMG submission 12902)
CTTCCTCACAGTCCGGGTGCATTGCAGGACTCACGGACAGGCAGCAGATCAGCACTTTGCTGTAGAAAAAATCGCGCGACAACCGCGGAACCTCAACGGCCTTTATGTACCCTCACCTACACTAGACTTCGACAGCTTCGATCGGAGCCAGGTCGGACAGAGACAGCTTCGCATAGTGTCTGTTCGCGACGCTCGCGTGTTTCGACCCGGGTCAGACTGAAACGCCAGTACAGGTATGCAACAAGCATCCAGCTACTGGTTCGGCTGAGACTGCCAAACAGCTAATGTACGTAACAGGCAATTAGGGCGGGGCGCGCCAGCCCACCAGCTCCAGGGGAGCGAGCGTTGCCGGTCAACAGATGTACTCAACAGGAGGCATGCTCGCTCGCTGTGGAGCGAGATCTCGGACCAGTCGGTCGGCAATTTCACGTAACGAGCAAATGGCCTAGTTGCGGTTTCGACCACCAGAAGATCGGAGCTGCGGGTCGCAGCGATCAGCGAGCCGCGATTGCCGTGGTGGACTTCGAACAATCACAGCACTTTCACGCGGTTCGCGAGATCTTCCAGGTGGATCCTGGCGCGCGCAGCGGCGGTCTTAGGAAAGACGCTGGGGATCCATGTTGATCTGCGTCAATCGCGTGACTTGACTTGGATCAAGGAGTTTCAGTCCGGTTCGCCTGAAATTACCCACTGGAGGAAAGCGCAGGTCAGGAAATGAAGATTCCCCTTCAGATTACCTTCAGCAACATGAAGCCGTCCGATGCGGTGCGCGATCGCATCGGGGAGCGCGCGGCCAGGCTTGACCGCTTCCATGAACGCATCATGAGCTGTCGGGTCGTCGTTCGCGCGCCGAACCGCCGGCAACGCTCCGGCAAACGCTATCATGTGAGCATCGACCTCAAGCTTCCTGGGCATGAGATTGCGATCAACCGCGATCCACCTCAGGATCAGTCGCACGAGGACATCTACGTCGCCATCCGCGACGCGTTCGATGCCCTGGTTCGGCGAATAGAGGATGCCTCGCGCGAACGACGCGGAGACATCAAGACCCATCCCGTCCAGCCCTCTGGTTCGGTCGTTCGGCTTTTCCACGACGAGGACTATGGGTTCCTCGAGGACCCCGAGGCCGGTGAGATATACTTCCATGCCAACAGCGTCCCCAACAATGGCTTCCGCCGGCTGAAAGTCGGAAGCAAGGTGCAGTACCAAGCCGCGACTGGAGACAAGGGGCTTCAGGCGACCATCGTGAAGCCGATCGGCGGTTCACGCACACCGCCACATAGCAGGACCACATGAGACATGCTGTCGCTTGAGGATTGTATTGCCCTGAGCTGCCTGACGGAAGAAGAGATCGCCGCCATCGCGGAGCATGAGCACTTGCCGATGGTGGTGGCGGCCGAGCTTGGCAGCTATCTCGTGCAGACCCCGGATGGCAGCCGCTATATCAAGGCCATGATTCGAGATGACATCAAGGCCGCCAATGCGCGCGACGACCTCCTCCATGCCCTGGCGCTGAAGCTCGTATTGCGGCATTACCTCTCCACGCACCCGGAATGCGCCGGAATTGCCGATTCCCTGCCCACAAAGAGCGAGGACGCCATCCGTCGCGTGCTCGCCCGGATGCCGCCACGCTGCGCCTAGGCGGCGGCAATCGCCCGTCGGAAACGCACCCACGCCAGCACGAACAGCACAGACCCGAGTCCGGCAATCGGCAAGAGGTGCCGCCAGACCAGATCCACGCCCGCATCCCGGAACAGCACCGATTGCGCGAACTTCACGAAATGCGTGGAAGGCGAGATCTGCATCATGGTCTGCAGCCATTCCGGCATGCTCTCGAGCGGAGTTGCGGCACCGGAAAGCAAGTTCATCACAGTGAAGACCGGGATCGAGAGCAGGCCGAACTGCGGCATCGAGCGCGCGACAGTCGCCAGGAATATGCCGAGAGCCGTTGCTGAGAACAAGTAGAGAGCCGTGCCGGCCAGGAACAGCGGCACGGAGCCGGGAAGCTCGATTGCCAGCAATCCACGTACGACCGCATATAGGGAGAGCGCTGTCGCCACAAGGACCGCAGCGCCGTTGGCCCAGATCTTGGCGCACATGATCTCGAAAGGCGTCACCGGCATGACCAGCAGGTGCTCGATTGTGCCGTGCTCGCGCTCGCGGATGAAGGCGGCGCCGGTCAAGATGATCGCCATGATGGTAATGTTCTCGGCAAGCTGCATGATGGCCATGAACGACCGGGAGCTGAGATTCGGATTGAAGGCGGCGCGCGTGACCACCTGAAACGGCAAGGACGCGCTGCCGAGGTCGAGATTTTGTGCGGCCGCAAGCTCCCGCAGGACGATTGTCTCCAAATAAACGGCGCCGTTGCCGGCCATCGACATCGCGGTTGCATCCACATCCAGTTGGAGGGCCGGCCTGCGGCCGTCCATGACGTCCCGCTCGAAGCCGTGCGGTATCGTCAAGGCAAAGATAAAGTCCCCGCGTTCGATGCCCCCGTCGAGTGCGGATGCGTCCAGCTCCAGCGGCGGCTTGAACTGCGGCGGCAGAATTGCGTCGGCGATGCGGTGTGAAAGCCGTGAATGATCTTCATCGATGATCGCCACAGCGGCGTCCGTCACCTCCATGTGCACATTCTGCGTGATCTGATAGATAGCGAGCGTGAAGGTGTAGAGCATCAGCAAGAGCAGGACGGGATCGGCATAGAGGCTCCGCAGCTCCTTCACTCCAAGCCGGAACACGTTGGCAAATCCCTGTCCCATCTCAAGCCTCCTGCTTGCGCAATAGGAGGATGGAGATCAGCACGTAGCCAATCGCAAAGCCGGCAAGCGCGAGGTGATTGTGCCAGAGGTCATCCCAGTACAGGCCTTTGGTAAAGGTGCCTATGCTGATTTGCTGGAAGTAGGCTCCCGGGAATGCGAGGCCGAACAGGCGGCCGGCCTCATCCAGCGACGAGATCGGGGTCATGAAGCCCGAGAAATTGACGGTCGGGATCATGATGATGATCGAGGTGGCAAACACTGCCGCGATCTGGGTTCTGACGAAGGTCGAGACCAGCAATCCGAAGGCTGTGCTCGCCGCGACGTAGCAGATGGCGCCGATGACCAGCGCAGAAACCGAGCCAGTCAGGTCGATTCCGAACGCCAGCGCCGCCAGGAACCACAGCGACAGGAAATTGCCGAGTGCGATGGCGACGTAGGGCAGTTGCTTGCCCACCAGAAACTCGAACGGGCTGACCGGCGTCGCATGGAAGTTGATGATCGAACCGATCTCCTTTTCACGTACCACGCCAAGCGCCGTCATCATGCTGGGAATGATGGCGAGCAGCAGCATGATGATGCCCGGCGCGATGGCATAGACGCTCTCGAATCGCTGATTGAAAGGCAGTCTGATCTCGAAAGAAACCGGCACCACATCGCTATCGATCCCGCGGCGAGCGGCGAGGTCCTGCGCGTATTGTAGAACCAGGCCTTCCAGATAGCCGCGTGCCGTCTCGGCGCGAAACGGCGTCGCGCCGTCGAGCCATACCGCTACTTCGGGGTCGGCGCCGCGCCAGAAGTCGCGGCCGAAGCCCGCGGGAATCTCGAGCGCGACGCTCAACCCTCCGCCTTTCAGGCGGCGCTCCAACTCGGCCAGATCCGCGACGGGGGGCTGCTTCACGAAGTAGCGCGAGCCGCCTAGCGTCTCGACCAATTCCCGGCTTTCCGGCGAACGGTCGTTGTCCAGGACGGCGAACGGCAGCCGTTCCACGTCGAACGTGATCCCGAAGCCGAAGGTCACCAGCAGGATCAGCGGCCCCAGAAACGCAAAGGCCAGCCTGATCGGATCTCGTAGCACCTCCGTCATCTCGCGACTGGCAAAGGCGCGGAGACGCGTCATGCTGAAGCGGGACACCCGCAGCGGACCCCTGGAGCGGCGTGTTGCTTCCATCGGCGGCGGCGGAGAGCCGATCGCAGTATCGGCGTCCTCGAGATAGGCAATGAAGGCATCCTCCAGGGTTGCGGCTTCTTTGCTGCGCGCCAGCTCTGCGGGACTGCCGACCGCCAGGACCCGGCCGGCATGCATCAGCGAGACACGATCGCACCGCTCGGCCTCGTTCATGAAATGTGTTGAAATGAAGATCGTGACACCGTCCTTGCGGGACAGCGCGATCAGGGATCGCCAGAAATCGTCGCGGGCAACAGGATCGACCCCCGAGGTCGGCTCGTCCAGGATCAGCAGATCCGGCTTATGGATGAGCGCCACCGCCAGTGAGAGGCGCTGTCGAAGCCCGAGCGGAAGCGAGGGTGGCAGTTCGTCAGCCATCTCGGTCAAGCCGAACCGGTGCAGCATCTCCGCGATCCGAGGCCCGATCGTGTCGGCCGGCAGATGGAACAACTCGGCATGGAGCTTGAGGTTCTGCCGCACGGTCAATTCCGAGTAGAGCGAGAAACCCTGCGACATGTAGCCGACGTGCCGGCGAATATTGAGGTCGGTCGCATCGACCGGCCGGCCCAGGATGGCGGCTTCGCCCTCGCTGGCGGGCAGGAGTCCGGTCAACATCTTCATGGTAGTCGTCTTGCCGCAGCCGTTGGATCCCAGGAAGCCGAAGATCTCGCCGCGTTCGATCTGGAAGCTGACGCGGTCGACCGCCGTAAAGTCGCCGAACCGGCAAGTAAGGTTCGTGGCCTCGATCGCCGGGGCGCCGCCGGCGCCGTCGCGCGGCAGCAGGACGACCGGTTCGTGCTCGGCACGCTGGTCCGCGGGCAGAAGCTGGATGAAAGCCGCCTCCAGGCTGTCCGCCCCGGTGCGCTGCTTCAACGCCGTGGCCGTGCCGGTGGAGATCACGCGACCTTCGGACATGGCGACCAGCCAGTCGAAACGTTCCGCTTCCTCCATGTAGGCGGTGGCGACGATCACACTCATGCCGGGGCGCCGCGCGCGCACGCGATCAATCAGGTCCCAGAAACTACGCCGGGATAAGGGGTCGATGCCGGTTGTCGGTTCGTCGAGGATCAGCAAGTCCGGATCGTGGATCAAGGCAGCGCACAATCCGAGCTTCTGTTTCATGCCGCCGGAGAGCTTGCCGGCGGGCCGATCGGGGAACTCGGACAGACCGGTGGCCGCCAATAGTTCGTTGATCCGACCGACGCGCTCAGCGCGCGATTGACCGTGTAGGCGGCCGAAGAAATGCAGATTCTCCGCCACCGACAGGCTCGGATAGAGATTGCGGCCCAGGCCTTGCGGCATGAAGGCGATGCGGGCGTAGCAGTGGAGCCGATGCGTTCGATTCCGAATGTCGCCGTCCAGGACCTGTACCTGGCCTTGCTGCAAGCGCCGTGTGCCGGCGATGAGACCGAGGAGCGTAGACTTGCCCGCCCCGTCGGGACCGATCAGACCCGCCATGCAGCCGGCGGGAATCTGCAGATCGATATCCTTCAGGACGGACTTGCCATCGTAGGCGTGGGTAAGTGCCTCGACACGTGCCACGAATGTCCCGGGGACTTCGTTCATTGCGGCAGTTTGGGAGCGAGATCCGGAGGCCACGCGGCGTCGGCCGCGACTCTGACATAAGCTACGCCGCGCAGGCCCGGCTTGATCTGAGCGCGAAAGCGATGCGCGATCTCCGGGTCGACGGTGAGCTTCACGCGGAACATCAGCTTTTCCCGTTCGCTGTCCGTCTCCACGCTCTTGGGCGTGAACTGGGCCTCCGCCGCTACAAAGGAAACCTTGGCGGGGAAGACGTACTCGGGCGCGGCGTCCATGATGAGGCGCGCCTCCCCACCGATCGCGAGCCGGCCGGCGCCAGCGGCTGGGAGAAACACGGTCATATAAGCATCATCAAGATCGAGCAGGGTAAGTACGCGGCCGCCCGACGCCAGGATCTCCCCCGGCTCCGCCAACCGGTATTGGACGCGCGCGTCCCTGGGAGCCATCAGCTCGCGATGCCTGAGCAGACTGCTCAACCGGTCGGTCTCCGCCCGAGCCGTCTGAATCGCCGCATCGGCTGCCTCGATCGCTGCCTGTGCCGCCCTCAAGCCTGCGGTGGAGCTGGAATACGCGGTTTCCTGCGCCTCCAGCTTATCCTTCGGAGCAAACCCCTTGTTGTAGATCTGCCGAATGCGGTTCAACTCGTTGCGCTCATACGTCACCTGGGCGGCCAAGCGCTCGCGGTCCGCCAAGGCTTGCGCTCTGGCTTGCTGCAGCCGCTCGACCTCGGACATTGCGCCGCGCACCTGCGCTTCGATTTCATCGGATTCGACGCGAGCGAGGACTTGGCCGGCCGTTACATCGGCACCTTCGCGCACCAAGACCTCAAGCAGTTCCCCCGGCAGCTTCGATGCGATGACGATCTGGGTCGCCTCCACGCGACCGTTCGCCCGCGCGAAGCCCTCCAACGAGGCGTTCAGTTTGTGATCGCGCCAGATTGCATAACCGGCGCCGGACAAGCCGGCGAGCACCACGACACCCAGTATGATTGCGCGTAATCGCATGCACTGACTCTACGCTCCCTCGCGCATGCGCCGCACCTGGCCCCCAAGCGGGCCAAGATGCTCCAGGACTTCCGCGTCACTCATCCAGGTCAGGTCCTTGCCGCGCGTGGCGGCAATCTTCTTGGACACATTGTCGGGCAGTGTGTCACGGACGAGATTAAGGAAGCGCATCGGGGCTACAAGGACGAGCTGATCGAAGCTGTTGATCCCTCCTCTCAGATAGTCTGCCAAGCGTTCTGCGAAGATCTGCTTCTCGTGGTTCTTTAGACTGACACGAGGTTCGATGCCGTGACGCGCGGCGCTGTTGCTTTCCTGTGTTCGCGGCAAGCGGTCGGCAGCAAGCTTGCCCGCCGTCCGCCTTGCGTCGGACGTCACATCGAGACGAACGGTAACGCCGGAATGCCGATGACCGCTTTCCAAGATCCGCGCATGCCCGCCGTCGGCGACGACGATCCAGGTGCGTTCTGCCTTCTTTGTGGTTGCTTTCGCCATCTTCTGGGTCCTCCTGCGCGGCAACTGCGTGCTATCTCAGGGTCGCGCGCGCCCGATCGGGCCAGAGCGAGCGGATATCGCGCGGGAGCTGCCCGATCACGTCGTCGATCTCGCCCCCGCTGACGTGCCTGGCCAGAACATCGAAGACAGCGGACACGACCTCTTCCGGCGTGAAACTGCCGTCCTGGCATGCGGCCAGATAGACCGGCTTCATGAATGTCTCCCAGCTGGTCGCCCGTTCTGACTTTCCAGCGGGGCGCCAGCCCTCATAGAACAGTCCTCGGACAATCATCGGAAGCTGGGCGCCGAGTTGGGCCGCCTCTTCGACGCTGAGCCGATCACGCAGCGCATGCAGTGTTACTTTCAAAGCCATATAGGCTTGATGACGGTCACCCGTCTCCAAACGCTCCATGATTTCCTTCAACCAGATGTGCGTCTTCTGGACAGACGTATCGAGGATTTCGAGACCGGATGCGGACATGGTTGCCTCCTCAGCGATATGTCGCTGATATTGTTTCTCGTTGTAGCGAAATACGCCTTGCTCTATGTCAATCGGAGGCGGATTACGCTGCTGAATCAGAGCCGATCTAGCTCGAGCTCCTCGAGCGCGTATCCCAGCTGAGACGCCGCTTCTTCAAGATAGTCGGCGAGCAGAGGGGTTCCGGCGAGGTATTTCGCCTCTCGACCATTGTGCCGCTCATGAGCCGCGGCCTTTGCCTGCCGCCATTCCTCTTTCGAGAAGTCGCCGCGGCCCAACCAAGTCAAAGCGACGACTTCGTCGCGTTCATCGTCGTTGAGCGATTCGATCGACCCGATGAGCTCCTGATAGGTCGGATTGGACCGCGTCTCATCGAGGATCGCCTCGATCCTCTCATCCTCGCCGTCCGCTTTTTCATTCTCATTGACCGGAGCGGACTCGGCATCGAACTCGCGCGCCTTCTCGATGATGAAGGCCAGTTTTTCGACGGGGATGGTCAGCATGGCACGCTCCATCAAGGCTACAGGCAAAGGGACATGGGCAGCACAGCGTCCGCCTTCGTCTTCTGGACGTCATCGAGCTTTCCGTAAAGCGCAATGGCCGCCTCGCGGACCGCTTTCAGGCCTGCGAGCTGGCCTTCGAGCATCGCAATGCGGGCGTCGAACCTGTCCGGAAATGCGATGTCGCCCATCATTGCGTGCTGCCGGGCCGTCATGTGCGCCGACATTGCCGGCACCTGGCCGCGCAGGGCCGTCACATACGCTTGCCAAGCGGCGTCCTGTGCCGCCGTGATCGCCAGTTCTGCCTTGGCGAATGCCAGGCGCGCTTCCAGATGAGAGGCCGGCGAGCCAGCCATTCCTGCCGCGCGCATCATCGCCATCTGTCCGTGGCACATGGACCCCGCCGTTTCCTGATCCATGCCCGGACCCATCATTCCGGATTCCATCATGTGCATCATTTGCATCATGGACATCATGCCGTGTTCCATTTCGGCGTTGCCGCCCATCATCGGCGCGTTCATGTGGCCCATCGGCTGAGCCTGGCCCAGGGGGAGCGTCGGCTGTGTTTGCGGCGAAGATTGACCGTAGGCGACACCCACTGCCAGGGCGACGGCGGCGAGAACTGCGATCCAGCGGAACATGATTTCCTCCCTCATCCAGCGGCTCAATTATCGCGCCGCTAAGCCGATTTGCGTTGATTTGAGTCAACCAAGGGCGATGGCGTTGCCGTTGCGCTTCCCAGAAGGTCCTTGAGCTCCGGGCCGCTCAGCGTCTCTTTCTCCAGCAAGCGCCGTGCGATCGCGCATAAGGCTTCGCGCCGGTCCTGCAGGATCCCGGTGGCCCGCGCGAAGGCGCGGTCGATCAGGGCGCGCACCGCGAGATCGACCTCGCGCGCCGTCTCCTCGCTGTAAGCGCGATTGAAATCGAGGGTTGGCGGCTGGACGCCGAGAAAGGTCTGCGGTGGCTCATCCAGCGCAACCTGGCCCAGCTTCTCGTCCATGCCGAAGCGCGTGACCATGTTGCGCGCAATGTCGGTGGCTTTGGCGAGATCGTCGGCCGCGCCGGTCGACAACTCGCCGAAGATCAAGCGCTCCGCGGCGCGGCCGCCGAGCAGGACCGCCATCCGGTTCTCCAGCTCGTCTCGCGTCATCAGATAGCGATCCTCGGTCGGCCGTTGGATGGTATAGCCGAGCGAACCGATGCCCCTCGGAATGATGGAGACCTTCTGCACCACCGCGCTGCCCGGCAACGCGAGTGACACCAGCGCGTGGCCAAGCTCGTGGTGCGCGACCACTTCGCGTTCCTTGGGATTGAGCAGGCGGTTGCGCTTCTCGAGCCCGGCGATGATGCGCTCGATCGCCGCAGTGAAGTCGTCCGGCGCGACGGCGTCTGCGCCGCGACGGGTCGCCAGCAGGGTCGCTTCGTTGACCAGGTTCGCGAGATCGGCGCCGGTGAAGCCAGGCGTCAGAGCGGCAATCTCCTCCGCGCTGACCTCAGGATCCAGCCTGGCTTTCTTGAGGTGGACATTCAGGATCTGCACGCGCCCGATTCGATCCGGACGGTCTACCAGCACCTGACGATCGAATCGCCCCGCGCGGAGCAAGGCTGGGTCGAGGATCTCCGGCCGGTTGGTCGCGGCCAGCAGAACCAGGCCGCTGCTTGGATCGAACCCATCGAGCTCCGACAGCAGCTGATTGAGCGTTTGCTCCTTTTCATCGTGGCCGCCGGAGAAGGGAAATGCGCCGCGCGCACGGCCCAGAGCGTCCAGCTCGTCGACGAAGATGATGGCCGGCGCTGCAGCGCGGGCCTGCTCGAAGAGATCTCGGACGCGTGCCGCGCCGACACCGACAAACATCTCCACGAACTCGGAGCCGCTGATGGAAAAGAAGGGGACGCCCGCCTCACCGGCGACGGCGCGCGCCAGCAGGGTCTTGCCAGTGCCCGGCGGACCGACCAACAGAATTCCCTTCGGCAGCCGACCACCCAGCCGGCCATAGCGCTTGGGATCCTTCAGGAAGTTGATGATTTCCTCGAGTTCGGCCTTGGCTTCGTCGACACCGGCGACGTCGGCGAAGGTCACCTTGGTGTCCTTCTCGACGAATATCTTGGCGCGGCTCTTGCCGATGGTCATGAAGCCGCCGCCCAGCCCCTGCTTCTCCGCGAACTTCCGAAACAGCAGGACCCACAGACCGAAGAAGACGACGACCGGGGCGACCCAAGAGATGATGTCGCGGAGCAGGCTGCTTTCGGTGCCGCCGGCGAAGCTGAGCCCCATCCGTTCGAGCTCGGTTGCGACGGCCGGATCGACCCGGTTGGTGACGAACTCACGGTTGCCGGAATTGGTCTGCAGTGTGCCACGGATATAGTGTTCGGTGACGACGATGTTCTCGACCTGCTGTTGCTTCGCCAGCTCTTTGAACCTGCTGTAGGATATGACCTCCACATTGGACATCTGCGCGAACAGCGTCTGCAGGAGGAACAATCCCAGCAAGGCGGCCAGAAAGTACCAGACGTTGAATTGCGTCTTCTTGTCCATCTGCGGGCGTGCCATCGGCGAACTCCGCTAGGCGACGAGGCGCCTGCCCTGGGGACCACTGTCCTCGTCATCCTCGACGATCAGGCCGACGAGATCGGACAGGCCATCGAGGTCGAGGACCTCCAACCGGCCTGCGCTGAACACCAGAATGCCGGCACGCTTCAGTTCGCCCAGGCACCGGCATACGGTTTCCGTCGCGAGGCCAAGGGCGTCGCCAATGTGGGACAGCATGAGTGGCATCGTGACCTCGAACCGCTCGCCGTCGGCCGCCGACGTCTGAGCACGCCTTGCAAGGTCGAGCAGAAGATGAGCGACCCTTTCACGAGCCGTCCGACGGCCAACGCTGGTCATTTGCTCGAAGGCCCGAACCTGGCCTGCCGACAGCATGTTGACCAACTTCACGCTCAGCGCCGGCTCCTGCGTCAGCCTTGCAAGAAAGCTTTCGCGCGACATGGTGACCCAGGTGCAGGGAGACAGCGCTTCTACCCCATAAGGCATCTGAGACGACGTTCCGATTCCGAGGACGTCACCGGGCAGCACGAAATCGACGATCTGGCGCCGCCCGTCCTCCAACGACTGATAGCGGAACGCCCATCCTTCGCGGAGCATCCAGATCCACCGGACCTTGTCGCCTTGCAGGAACAGGCTTTCACCAGTTTTCAGGATTCGGCTCTGCTGGGTACCGGCACTGCCGATGCAAAACTCTGCTTGGTCTCGACGGGGTCTTGATTTCGGGAGCGGCTCGAGCTTTGCGGTCCGGAACGCACGTCCCGAAAACGCGACATTGCTGGTCATCGGTATCATCGATACATCCCCACACTGAGTTCACGACGATCTCAAGCAGGACGTTGGAACATTCTTGGCAGACGGGATATGCGGGTCGGTTCCGTACGGCGAACTGCGTACGTACTTGTCCCTATGTGTCGAACTGCTCGATGCATCGGCCGATCGCGGTCATCAGGCCATTGAAATCAATCGGCTTTTCGAGCAGCGCCACCGCGCCCAGTGCGCGGGCGCGATCACGTATTGCGTTGTCGCATCGTCCCGTTATCAGGATCGTCGGAAGGCTGCGCTTGTCGCGCTTCAAGGCTTCCATCAGGTCGAGACCGTTCATACCCGGCAGATGGATGTCGAGCACGAGGCACGCCGCATCCGCAAAATCCGAGTTCAGGAAATCGTGACAAGTTTCGAACGTCGATACGGCGAAGGACTGGAGTTCCAGCAGCGTCTTGAGGGAATCCCTGACGGCGTCGTCGTCATCCACCACAAAGACTGATTTGGTCACACTGTCCATGCACCACATCCATAGAATTCTCGACACAAAACCATGGTCGGCACCTGCCGGCCTTGATCTGTGTCATCCGATTTTCATTTGATAGTGCGAATTCCAGTGCGGCTACTGCCGAATCCCCAGCGTGATGGCAAGCCGTACGAGGTCGGACAAGGTGATTGCTTCCAGTTTCGCCATGAGGTGGGCGCGATGGATCTCCACCGTCCTCGGACTGATGTTCAAGTCCAGGGCGATTCCCTTGTTGGTCTTGCCGACCACGAGTCCATTGAAAACGTCACGTTCTCGATCAGTCAGCTTGCCTAACCGTTCCTGCGCCTGCTCCTTGCGCGCTTCCTTCTCGGCCGCAACCTCCGACTGGGATAAGAGACGATTGAGAATCGCCAACAGCTCGGCCCCATCGAGCGGCTTTTCGAGGAAATCTGCCGCCCCCGCTTTCATTGCCTTGACGGCCGTGGCGACTTCCCCGAAGCCGGTCATCATCACCACGGGAACCTTGATGTTCGACTCCGCCATCTTCTGCAGCAACCCCAGTCCGTCCAAACCCGGCATCTTGAGATCGATCAGGGCGCAGCCGCCGGCGGCGGCATCGACGTGACTCAAGAACTCGATGCCGGACTCGTAAGCACGAGGCGAGAATCCATGAACTTCCAGCAGGGTTGCCAGTGACGTGCGCACTGCCTCTTCATCATCAACGATGTAGACAATGGACTTTCCGCTCATGTCGGAACCTTCTCGGAGAGCGGCAGCGCCACATGGAAAATGGTGCCGCCCGACGGATTGGCCTCGAACCATAGGCGGCCGCCATGTGCCTCGACAATCGTGCGGCTGATTGAGAGCCCGACGCCCATTCCGGTCGGCTTGCTGGTAGCAAATGCGTTGAAGAGCCTATCCTCCATGCCGGCCGGAATTCCGGAGCCGGAATCCGCAATGCTGATGGTCGCTTCCATGTGGTCCGCTGACATCCTGATGATGAGGTCCCGCCGGTTCTCCCCTTCCATGGCGTCGACGGCATTGCGAATCAGATTGATGAGCACTTGCTGGATCTGGATGCGATCGATCGGTACTTGCGGCAAGTCATCCTGGCGCTCGACGGAGACTCGGACGCCCTTCTCCTTGAGGCCTATGAAGGCCAGGGCGCTCGCTTCATCGACCACCTTCCCGATCTCCGCGGGCACGCGTTCGACGTGGCCCTTCTGGACGAAGCTGCGCAACTGACGAATGATTTGACCGGCCCGCATCGCCTGATCGATGGATTTCCCGATGATGTCAATGGCCCGTTCCGCATGCTCGGGGCCGCGCTGGATCAGTTGCTGAGCCGCCAAGAGATAGTTGCTGATCGCGGTCAGGGGTTGATTAAGCTCATGCGCCAAAGCGGAGGCGAGCTCCCCCATTGCGCTCAGGCGCGATACGTGGATCAGGTCAGCCTGAACTTCGTGCAGGCGACGCTCCGTTTCCTGGCGATCCGAGATGTCGCGGATGAGTCCCGTGAAGATGTGCCGGCCTTTGGCGAGGGCCTCACCGACCGCAAGCTCGATGGGAAAAGTTGTGCCGTCCTTTCGACGGCCGACCACGATCCGTCCCAGCCCGATGATCCGCCGTTCGCCCGTACGTAGGTAGCGATCGAGATACCCATCATGTTCGACGCGGTACGGCGCCGGCATGAGGATCTTGACATTCTGGCCGATCACTTCTTCGGCCTTATACTGAAACATCCGCTCGGCAGCAGCGCTGAAGAAGCTGATCAGTCCTCGCTCGTCGATCGTGATGATCGCATCGGGTATGGCATGGATCATGGACTCCAGGCGCGTCGCCTGGTCCTCGGCAACCGTCAGCCCCGAAGTTGAGGTCTCGTCCAACTTCCCCACTCCCTTTGCCACCCAATAGCCATTGGGAACCTTTCAGCAGCGGATTTCAAGCCTCGCGGTTCGCAGGTTGATGCAGGTCAATGCTGGACCCAGCCCACGCTCCTAGAGTTGATTTGGCACGTATTCACGTTCACGGCCCTAGCTGATGAGGAGATCAAACATGAGCAACAAATCAACGCAGGTTGAGGTCAAAAAAGGCGGCAATGGGCATCCCGCTACACCCGCGCAGCATCCGTTCCGGTCGCTGCGAGACCAGATCGACCGGCTGATGGACGAGTTCGATCGCGGACTGTTTCCGTCCCGCTGGATGGAGATGACTCCGTTCTCGAAGCTGACGTCGGAGATTCGCGGGCTGGTCCCGGCCGTCGACGTGATCGAGGAGGAGAAGGCCTATCGCGTGACGGCCGAGCTCCCCGGCCTGTCCGAGAAGGACATCGAGGTCACCAAGGACGGCGACCTGCTGACCATCAAGGGCGAGAAGAAGGAAGAGCGCGAGGAGAAGGAGAAGGGCTACTTCCTGTCGGAGCGGCATTTCGGATCGGTAGAGCGCTCTCTGCGCCTACCCGAGGGCATCGACGATGCGAAGATCGAGGCCAAATTCGAGAACGGCGTCCTGACCGTCACCCTGCCCAAGACACCGGAAGCGGTGAGCAAGCCGAAGAAGATCGCCATCAAGGCGTCATAGCTTGCATGCCGGCGCGCCGCGCGAGCCACAACCCCACCCCCCACATGGCTCCGCGGCGGCGCTTGCGTTCGAAGCAGCAAGATGGCTCCCAAGAGGGCGTCATCGAGTTCTTGTCGGATCCCGCGAGCTACCCAGGCAGAGTCTCATCGGTCGATACGATCACGACTCATGCCTCCATCGTCTTTCTTGCGGGCGAGCTTGCGTACAAGCTGAAACGCGCCGTCCGGTACAGCTATCTCGACTATTCCACTCCGGACCTGCGTCGGCATGCATGCGAGGCCGAACTTGCGCTCAATAGCCGCACGGCGGCGACGCTCTACCTCTCTGTCCGCCCGATCCGCCAAACAACCGGAGGACTGAGCTTCGACGGTCCGGGAGAGCCGGAGGATTGGGTGGTCGTCATGCGACGCTTTCCGCAGGACGCGCTGTTCAGCCATCTTGCTGATCACGGAATGCTGACGGATCACCTGGTCTTCGACCTCGCGGACCGCATCGCGACATTTCATGCCACAGCTTCGATCGAGCCGGGCCACGGTGGAACAGGTGGAATTTCCGCCGTCATCCGGATCAACGACGAGAACCTCCGTCGATCTCCGCCCCTCGGTGCCTCGGGCCAAGACATGGACTGGCTGCGCGACGCCTCTGCCTCGGCGCTCCAGACACATGCGACCTTGCTCGAAAGCCGCCGCACGGCGGGCCGCGTCAGGCGCTGTCATGGCGACCTGCATCTCCGGAATATCTGCCTTGTTGATGGGCAGCCCACCTTGTTCGATTGCATCGAGTTCAGCGACCTAATCGCGTGTATCGATGTCCTCTATGATCTCGCCTTTCTACTGATGGACCTCCGCCATCGCTCCCTTGACCAGCTCTGTAGCCGGGTCTTCAATCGCTACATAGACTTGTCAGGTGACGATGAAGGCGTGCCAGCCCTGCCACTCTTCATGTCATTGCGGGCAGCAGTGCGGGCCCACGTGACGGCGGCTGCGGCAAAGAGTTCTGAAATCGCCGATTCGCGCCATCAGCAGTTGGCTGAAGCGAAGTCTTATCTTGATCTTGCGACAGAGTTGTTGCAGCCGCAGCGGCCGCGATTGATAGCGATCGGCGGGTTGAGTGGAACCGGAAAGTCGACGATCGCCGCTGCCATTGCAGGCAACCTCGGTGTTGGCCCGGGCGCGCGGATCTTGCGCAGCGACGTGCTGCGCAAGCAGGTCTTTGGCAAAGCACCGGAACAGCGCCTTCCCGGGACGGCATACAGCATGGCGGTCAACAAGAAAGTCTACACGACGCTCGAAACCCGGGCCGCGGCCCTATTGTCCGCCGGGCATAGCGTCATCATTGATGCGGTTTCCGCCAAGCCTGAAGAGCGAGCCGCGATGGCTGACCTGGCGAGCAAGACCG
>JGI10216J12902_103655650_pt1 | contig 15706 bp, 24 predicted proteins | sample KanNatreferecore_FD_12902 | JGI IMG/M metagenome (IMG submission 12902)
ATCGGCGAGCCCGGCACGCAGTTGACGATGCGCACGTTCCACATCGGCGGGACGGCCTCGCAGGTCTTCAAGCAGCCGCAGATCAAGGCGAAGTACGACGGCGCGGTGCGCTACAATGAACTGCGCCTGGTCGAACTGGAAGACGGGAACAATATCGTCCTGAACAAGAACGGCTCCATCTCCATTCTTGCCGAGGACGGCCGCGAACTCGAAGCGCACAACGTGGTCATCGGCGCCGTCATTTCCGTGGCCAACGGGGGGAAGGTCAAGAAAGGTGAAACCTTTGTTCAGTGGGATCCGTACAACGTGCCGATCCTCTCCGAGAAGGCGGGCCGCGTGAGATTCCATGATATCATCGAAGGCGTGACGATGAAACAGGAAGTCGATGAAACGACCGGCCAGGAGGCGATGGTTATTATCGAGCACAAGGAAGACCTGCATCCGCAAATCATCATCGCGGATGAGAAGGGGGAAGTGGCCGCAAACTATCCAATTCCATCAGGCGCGCACATCGTGGTGAACGAAGGTGACAAGATCGTCGCCGGAACGCTGATGGCGAAGACACCGCGAAAGACGTCGAAGACCAAAGACATCACCGGCGGTCTGCCGCGGGTGGCGGAGTTGTTCGAGGCGCGTCGCCCGAAGGACGCGGCGGAGATATCGAAGATCGACGGCATCGTCGATTTTGGTCCGAGCGTTCGCGGCAAGCGCTGCATTCTTATCAAGGATCCGCAGACCGGCCTGGAGGAGGAGCACCTCATTCCGATCGGCAAACACGTCATCGTCTTCAAGGGCGACTTCGTGAAGAAGGGACAGCAGTTGACCGAAGGACCGGTAGTCCCGCACGAAATTCTCGACGTATGCGGCCCGCAGGAATTGCAGGAACACCTCGTTAATGAAGTCCAGGAAGTCTACCGCCTGCAAGGTGTGACCATCAACGACAAGCACATCGAGATCATCGTGCGGCAGATGTTGCGCAAGGTGCGTATCACCGAACCGGGCGACACGCTGTTCCTGTGGGGCGAGCAAGTGGACAAGATCGCGTTCGAGGAAGAAAACGAGCGCGTCGACAAGATGGGCGGCAAACCGGCCGAAGCACAGCCGGTCTTGCTGGGCATCACGAAGGCGTCGTTGGAAACGGAGAGTTTCCTCAGCGCCGCCTCCTTCCAGGACACGACACGCGTGCTCACCGAAGCGGCCAGCATGGGCAAGGTCGATTACCTGCGCGGCTTCAAGGAAAATGTGATCATGGGTCACATCATCCCGGCGGGCACCGGCTTCGAGTATCATCGGAAAGTGGCGTTGAAACCGCTGGTGGAACCGCTGCCGGCGGAGGAACCTGTGGCCGCCTCGAGCGAGCCTTTGGCCAGTTAGTCCGGAGACGCCGCCGGCGCTGGCTGAGAATCAAATACTTGTTGCAAGGGAAAAGTCCTTTGCTATCATCCGCACTCCGTTTCCCCAAAGGGCTCGGGAAACGTGTAATTGTGGCTGAATTTCGGGTAATTTTGCGATGCCGACCATCAACCAACTCGTCCGAAAAGGACGTAACAAACTGAAGTATAAGTCCAAGTCACCCGCCTTGGAGAGGGCGCCGTTTCGCCGTGGCGTCTGTCTGCAGGTGATGACCCGCACGCCCAAGAAACCGAACTCGGCGATGCGCAAGGTGGCGAAGGTGCGGTTGACCAACGGTTACGAAGTCATCGCCTATATCCCCGATGAAGGGCACAACCTGCAGGAGCACTCGATCGTGATGGTCCGCGGTGGACGAGTGAAGGACCTGCCCGGCGTGCGTTACCATATCGTCCGGGGAACGCTCGACGCCGCCGGGGTTGAAAAACGCCGCGTCAGCCGTTCCAAATACGGAGTCAAGCGACCGAAGGAAACCAAGCCGGCCGCGGCCAAGTGATTTTATGTCTCGACGTCGTCAAGCAGTGAAGCGTCCGTTGGTGGAAGACTCCAAATTCCACAGCACACTCGTTTCGCGCCTGGTCAGCGTGGTCATGATCAGCGGCAAAAAGAGTGTCGCGCAACGGATCGTCTATGGCGCGTTCGACCGGATCGCCGAAAAGAATCCCAACGGCAATCCACTCGAGATTCTGCAGCGCGCGGTGGACAATGTGAAGCCGCGTTTGGAAGTCAAGGCGCGCCGCGTCGGCGGCGCGACCTATCAGGTTCCGATGGAAGTGCCGTCCGACCGCCAGTTCGCCCTGGCGATGCGCTGGCTGGTGGACCTGGCGGACGCGCGCAAAGGGATTCCCATGAAGGAAGCGCTGGCCGCCGAGATACTGGATGCCTATCAGGGCCAGGGAAACGCCATTCGCAAGCGCGACGAAGTGCACAAGATGGCGCAGGCCAACAAGGCATTCGCCCATTTTCGCTGGTAGAGAGCAGCAGACAGGAAGCGCCCCGAAGGCCGAAGCGTATCGGGGCGTTTTTATTCTCTAAAGTTTAGATGCAAGCAGTAATGGAAAAGCCGAAATCAGTGAACTCGCCGAACCGGCAGTACACGATGGAGCGCACCCGCAACATCGGGATTGCGGCGCACATCGACGCCGGGAAAACGACGACCACCGAGCGCATTCTCTTTTACACGGGCCTGATCCATAAGATGGGCGACGTGGATGACGGGAATACCGTGACGGACTGGATGGACCAGGAACGCGAGCGCGGCATTACCATTACGTCCGCGGCCACCACCTGCTATTGGACGCAAAAGGAGGACGGCTGTCAGAAGTCGTTCGTGAATGTTCCGCATCGGGTCAATATCATCGATACTCCGGGGCACGTGGACTTCACGGCGGAGGTCGAGCGCTCCATGCGCGTGCTGGATGGGGCGGTCGCGGTCTTCTGTGGCGTCGCCGGCGTTCAGCCGCAGTCGGAAACCGTCTGGCGTCAGGCGACCAAGTACAAAGTCCCCCGCATCGCGTTCGTCAACAAGATGGACCGCATCGGCGCAAACTTTGAAAATGCGCTGAGCGAAATGCGCAAAAAGCTGGGCGCTTACGCTTATCCGGTTTTTATTCCGATCGGCAAGGAGGACTATTTCCAGGGCGTCATCGACGTCGTGAACCAGAAGGCCATCATTTACGATGCCAAGGATGAAGTCGGGCTCAAGTACACGGTTGCAGAGGTGCCGGCCGAGGACCGTGAACGCTCCCGGGCCGCGCTCGCCGAATTGATTGACGCGGTTTCGAACAAGGACGATCAGATTGCCGAACTCGTCATCGAAGAAAAGCCGATCGATCCCCTGGTGCTGAAGGCCGCGATTCGCCGATTGACGTGCAAGATCGAACTGGTCCCGGTTTTGTGCGGTTCGGCTTTCAAGAAGAAGGGCGTGCAGCCGCTGGTGGATGCCGTGGTGGACTACCTGCCGTCGCCGCTGGACGTTCCTCCCGCGGTCGGCCATGAGCCGGGCGGCGACAACTCCGTGGAAGTCCACTCCGACGACAATGGCAAGTTCTGTTCGCTGGCGTTCAAGCTGTGGACCGATCCGTTTGTGGGCAAGCTGGTTTTCTTCCGGGTCTATAGCGGCCAGCTCAAGAAGGGTGACACCATTTACAACCCTCGCACCCGCCGGCGCGAGCGCGTCAGCCGCGTGATGATGATCCAGGCCGACAAACGCATAGACGTGGAAACCACCTACGCGGGCGATATCGCGGCGCTGGTCGGCCTCAAGAACATCACCACGGGCGACACGTTGTGTCACGAAGACTTCGATGTTATGCTCGAACCTCCCACCTTTCCAGAGCCGGTCATCTCGATGGCGGTTGAGCCCAAGACGAAGGCGGACCGCGAGAAGATGTCCGAAGGTCTGCAGCGCCTGGCGGAGGAAGACCCGACTTTCCGCTGCTTCACCAACGAGGAAACCGGCCAGCTCATTATTGCGGGTATGGGCGAGCTCCACCTTGAGATCATTCGCGACCGTTTGTTCCGCGAGTTCAAAGTCGAAGCCAATGCGGGAGCACCGCAGATCGCCTATCGTGAAACAATCACGAAGCCGGCCGAAGGCGAGGGCAAATTCATCCGCCAGTCCGGCGGTCGCGGCCAATATGGTCACGCGATCATCAACATTGAGCCGAACGAGAAGGGCAAAGGGGTTGAGATCGAGAACAAAATCGTCGGCGGCGCGATTCCAAGAGAATACATCCCGGCGGTCATCGACGGTATTGAAGAGGCGATCAAAGGCGGCGTGCTGGCGGGCTACCAGATGATCGATGTGAAAGCCGCCATCGTGGACGGCACCTTCCACGAGGTGGACTCGAACGAGCTCGCGTTCAAGATGGCGGGCATATTTGCGTTCAAGGACGCGGCCAAAAAGGCCAGCATGATCCTGCTCGAGCCGATCATGAAGGTGGAAGTCACCACGCCAGACGAATATCAGGGCGATTTGCTGGGTGACATCAACCGCCGGCGTGGCAAGATCGTGAGCATCGAGGCCAAGAGCGGCCAGACGATTCTGAACGCCGAGGTGCCCCTGGCCGAAATGTTCGGTTATGCGACCGCCATCCGCTCGCTTTCGAAGGGACGCGCGTCGTACTCGATGGAACCGCTGACGTTTGAACAGGTGCCGAACAGCATCCTGAACACTATTTTGGACACCGCGAAGTCGAAACCCGCGGCGCGCAGTTGACGCTGATAACTTTTTACTTGTTCTTTTTATATGGCTGGACAACGCATTCGCATTCGCCTGAAGGCCTACGATCACCGGGTCATTGACCAGTCGGCGCACGATATCGTCGAGACGGTCAAGCGCACCGGCGCCCGGGTGGCCGGTCCCATCCCTCTTCCGACCCGCATTGAGCGTTTTACCGTCCTCCGTTCACCGCACGCGGACAAGAAATCTCACGAAACCTTCGAGCAACGCACTCACAAGCGGTTGCTGGACATCATCGATCCGACGGCCAAGACCGTGGACGAACTCAAGAAGTTGAACCTGCCGGCGGGCGTCGATATCACCATCAAGATCTGAGCTTATGCTAGGCTTACTCGGCAAGAAACTGGGCCAATCGCGCGTTTACGATGCGCAGGGAAACGCCGTTCCCGTGACCGTCGTGCTGGCCGGCCCCAACCGCGTCATCCAGTGCAAAACGGTCGAAACCGATGGTTACAAGGCGGTCCAACTCGGGTTCGACGATCAAAAGGAACAGCGTCTGACCAAACCGTTGAACGGGCATCTGAAGAAGTTCAACACCGGTCCCGTGAAACGCGTCCGTGAATTTCGCGATTTCCCGCTCGAAGTGAAACCCGGTGACACGGTCGGCGTGAACGTTTTTGCGCAAGGCGATTATGTGGACGCCATTGGCGTCACGAAAGGACGCGGATTCGAGGGCGTCGTCAAGCGGCATCACTTCCGGGGCGGGGACATGACCCACGGCGCCAAGGGCTGGCACCGTCGCGGTGGCGCGATCGGCTGTCGTTTGTTTCCAGGCACGGTGCGACGCGGTCTGAAGATGCCCGGCCACATGGGCCAGGTGCGGCGCACGGTCCAGAATCTCCAGATCGTCCAGGTGCGCGAAGCAGAGAATCTTCTATTGATCAGGGGTGCGATTCCGGGCGCGAACGGCGATTACGTCATCATTCGCGAATCGAAGAAGAACCCGAAGAAGGCAGCGGCCCCAAAAAAGTAGGCGCGCATGAAACTTACCGTCAAAGATATCCGAGGGCAGAGCCAGGGTGAGTTGGAAGTGAAATTCGCGCTCATCGAGAACGGCAGAGGCACCCAGGCCGTGCACGATGTCGTCGTGGCCCATCAGGCGAATCAGCGGATGGGCACCGCCTGCACCAAAACGATGGGCGAGGTGAACGGCACGGGGAAGAAGCCGTGGCGGCAGAAGGGGACCGGTCGTGCCCGCGCCGGTTCGTTCGCTTCGCCTCTGTGGCGCGGCGGCGGCGTGGTATTCGGCCCGAAGCCGCGTGATTTCGGCAAGAAAGTGACGAAGGCGATCAAGCAACTGGCGTTGCGAAAGGCGTTGAGCGAACGCCTGAAGTCCGGCGACGTGATGGTGGTGGACGATCTTAAGCTCGCCGCGCCCCGGACGAAGGAATTCCTGGGCGCATTGTCGGCGCTGAACCTGAACGGCACGACGTTGGTGGTCGCGTCGGGGGCGGACAGGAACCTGACGCTCGCTTCACGCAACGTGTCGAATGTGGATCTCGCCACCAGCGATTCGCTGAACACGTATCAGGTGCTGCGGTACGACAAATTGCTGTTTACGCGCGACGCGTTTGACAGGATCGAACAACGTTTGGCCGAGTGATCCGACATGAATTCGTTTGAAATCATCAAGACCGTGCGCGTGACCGAAAAAGGGTCCACGCAGTCGGAGAAATTCAATCAATACACCGTGGTCGCGGACCGACGGGCCAACAAGACCCAGATCCGTCAGGCGGTGCAGGAGTTGTTCAAGGTCAAAGTCGTTGACGTGAGCACCATGAACGTGCGCGGCAAGTACCGCCGCCAGCGCACCACGCAGGCCGGGCAGGCGCCCAACTGGAAGAAGGCCGTTGTGACCTTGAAGCACGGCGATAAGATCGTCCTGACTTAACTGTTTCGTTTATGCCAGTCAAAGCTTTCAGACCCCTGACGCCGTCCACGCGATACATCACCATCGCCGACTATGGCGACATTACCGCGAAGAGGCCGGAGAAGAATCTGGTGATCAGCCGGAAGAAGACCGGCGGACGCAACAACTACGGCCGCGTGACGGCACGCGCCATCGGCGGGGGACACAAGCAGAAGATCCGGACGGTGGATTTCAAACGGAACAAGCATGGCGTGCAGGCGACCGTGGCAGCGATTGAATACGATCCGATTCGCACGGCGCGACTGGCGTTGCTTGAGTACAAGGACGGTGAGAAGCGATACATTATCGCGCCCAACGGTCTGAAGGTGGGAACGAAACTGGTGAGCGGACCCGACGCGCCACCTGAGATTGGCAACAGCCTTCCGCTGAAATCCGTTCCGGTTGGATTGCCGATTCACAACATCGAGATCACGCCCGGTCGGGGGGGACAAATGGTCCGCACGGCGGGCGGTGAGGCGACCGTGATGTCCCGCGACGAAGGTTATGCCCAGGTGCGATTGCCGTCGGGCGAAATTCGCAGGATTCACGAAGGCTGTTATGCAACGATCGGCCAGGTCGGCAACACCGAGCATGAAAACGTGATTCTGGGCAAGGCCGGCCGCGCCCGTCATCGAGGCAAGCGTCCCATGAGCCGCGGTATGGTGCGCAATCCCGTCGATCACCCCAACGGCGGAGGCCAGGGCAAATCGAAGGGTGGCGGCGGCTGGCAGCAGTTAATGTCGCCGTGGGGCATGCTGGCCAAAGGCTATAAAACGCGCAACCGGAGGAAGCACTCCAATCGCTTCATCGTTGTCCGGCGCGATGGCCGGCCGATGAAACAGAAATAATTGTTATGGGACGCTCGATCAAGAAAGGTCCGTTCGTTGACCAGCATTTGTTGGACAAGATTGTGAAGGCAAAAGAGACGAGATCCAAGACGCCGATCAAGACGTGGTCGCGCCGCTCGATGATTACGCCGGATTTTGTTGGCCTTACCTTCAACGTGCACAACGGCAAAGTGTTCAACCCGGTTTTCGTGACGGAGAACATGGTGGGCCACCGGCTGGGAGAGTTTTCGCCGACCCGCATTTTCAAGAAACACGGAGCACACACGGCCAAGGCCGAGGCGAAATAGCTTATGGAAGTTCAAGCCATCAACCGCAACGTCCGCATGTCCGCGCAGAAAGTGCGCGAGGTAGTCCGGCAAATCCAGGGTATGAACGCGCTGCAGGCGCAGGCCGTGCTCGCCGTGGTGTCCCGCAAGTCTGCGCGGTTCGTAGCCAAGACCCTCAAATCCGCCATCGCCAACGCGGAAAACAACAACGGGTTGAAACCTGAAACCCTCCGGGTAAAGGAAGCCGTCGCGGGCGCGGCCACGACGATGAAACGGTTCACGCCGAAAGCACGAGGTTCAGCCGGGCCGATCCTGAAGAGAAACTGCCACATCAAAATCGTTTTGTCGGACAACTGATTGTTATGGGACAGAAGACCAATCCAACAGGACTGCGCATCGCCGTTAACAAGGACTGGCGGTCGAAGTGGTATTCCGACAAGAAGGACTTCGGCAAGTTGCTGGCCGAGGACCAGAAGATTCGCGAGATCCTCAAGAAGAAACTCGAGTCCGCTTCGGTCCCGAAAATCCTGATCGAGCGCGCCGCCACCCGCTGCCGCATCACGATTTACACCGCCCGCCCCGGCGTCGTCATCGGCCGAAAGGGCGCCGAGATCGACAAGATCAAGGAAGAGCTGAGCCGGATGACGGGCAAGGAAATTTACGTGGACATCGTCGAAGTGAAAAAGCCGGAGATCGACGCCCAACTCGTCGCGGATAATGTCGCTCTGCAACTGGAGCGCCGCATCTCTTTCCGTCGCGCGATGAAGAAGGCGGTCCAGACCGCGATGGATTTTGGCGCCGAAGGGATCAAGATCCGTTGCGCGGGGCGTTTGGGCGGCGCGGAACTGGCGCGGGTGGAAACTTATCATGAGGGTCGCGTGCCGCTACACACGCTCCGGGCCAGCATCGACTACGGCTTCGCCGAAGCTCACACCGTGTACGGCAAGCTTGGGGTCAAATGCTGGATTTGCACCGGCGAGATGAAGAGCGACAAGGGCGCGGTGACGGCGACCAGCGGGCCGCCGCCGAACTGAAGGCGAACGAATAATTTTTGACGAGGATCAGCTATGCCATTGATGCCAGCCAGAGTGAAGTACCGCAAGATGCAACGGGGTCATCGCACGGGCATTGCGTCCCGCTGCGCGACCGTGGCCTTTGGCGAGTACGGCCTGCAGTCGCTGGAGCGCTGCTGGCTGGATACCAAGCAGCTCGAAGCGGCCCGCGTGGCCATTACCCGTTACATGAAGAGGCGCGGCAAAGTCTGGATTCGTGTTTTTCCGGACAAGTCGATTACCAAGAAGCCGCTGGAAGTCCGCATGGGCACGGGCAAAGGCGGAGTCGAGTCATGGGTGGCGGTGATCCGTCCGGCCAACGTGTTGTTCGAGGTGGATGGTGTGACCGAGGCGGTGGCGCGTGAGGCGATGCGTCTGGCGTCGGCGAAACTCCCCATCAAAACCAAATTCATTTCCCGGCATAAACTGGCTTAGAACGAAGCGCGGTTATGAAGATGTCCGATCCGAAAATCAAAGATGGTACGCTGGTCGAATTGACGGCCTTGAGCCGCGACCTGCGGCAGGAGATGTTCAACCTGCGCCTGCAGCAGGCGACCGCGCAACTGGAAAAGCCCGCGCGCCTGCGCATGCTGCGGCGGGACATCGCTCGCATCGAGACCCGGATTACCCAACTTCGGCGGAAAGCCGCCTGATTTTTCCTTATGCCTGAAACCAATTCCAATCGCGGTCACCGGAAAGAGCGGCTCGGGGAGGTCGTGTCCGACAAGATGAACAAGACGATTGTGGTTCGCGTCGAACGCCGCTTCCGCCATCCGCGGTTCAAGAAGGTCGTCACCGCCTATGCCAGGTTCTACGCGCACGACGAGAAGAGGGAGGCTAAAGTGGGCGACCGCGTGCGCATTCAGGAGACGAGGCCCTTGTCCAAGACCAAGTGCTGGCGACTGGTCGAGGTCGTCGAGCGCAACCTCGAGCCGGCCAAAGTAACCGGATAAATCCGAGGACCAGTTATGCTCCAGATTCGTTCCATTTTAGACGTGGCTGACAACACGGGCGCTAAACGCGCCGCGGCCATCGGCGTGATCGGGCGCAACCAGCGTTACGCGGAGGTGGGTGACATTATCAAAGCCCACATCAAGGAAGCGGCGCCCGACGGCACCGTGAAGAAGGGCGACGTCGTGGACGCCGTGGTGGTCCGCACGCGCAAAGCGATCCGGCGCAATGACGGTTCGTACCTGCGGTTTGACACCAACGCCATCGTGATCATCGACAAAGAGAACAATCCGCGCGGAACGCGCATCTTCGGCCCCGTGGCGCGGGAGCTTCGGGACAAGAAGTTCATGAAGATCATTTCGCTCGCGCCGGAAGTGATTTGAGGTTATGCGCAATTATCACGTCAAGAAAGGGGACGAAGTAGTGGTGATCGCCGGCACCGAACGGGGCAAGCGCGGCCGAATCATCAGCATCCTGACCGGCAAGCAACGCGTGATCGTGGAAGGGATCAAGATGATGAAGAAACACATGCGGAAAAGCCAGCAGCATCCCCAGGGCGCCATCGTCGAGCGCGAGGGCAGCGTGCATATTTCGAACGTCATGCTGGCCGAGAGTTTTGACGCCCGCGCCACGCGACGCGGCACCGCGCCGGTGTCCTCCGGCAGTTAATCATGAAAGCCAGACTTTATCAGAAATACGTGGAAAGCGTGAGGCCCGCTCTGATCGAGAAACTCAAGTATCAGAACGTCCATCAAGTGCCTCGCATGGAAAAGATCGTGGTCAATATGGGTGTCAGCGCCTCCCTGGAGAAGAGCGCCGTCGATGACGCGGTCAAGGACCTGAGCCTGGTCACGGGTCGGAAGCCCGTGGTCAACAAGGCGCGCAAGAGCGTCGCCAATTTCAAACTGCGCCAGGGTCAGCCCATTGGGTGCAAGGTGACCCTCCGGCGCGACGCGATGTACGAGTTTTTCGATCGTCTCGTGGCGGCCGCGTTGCCGCGCATCCGCGACTTCCGCGGGGTCTCGGGCCGCTCCTTCGACGGGCGCGGCAACTATTCGCTGGGATTGAACGACCAGACCATTTTTCCGGAGATCGAACTGGACAAGATCAAACGGCATCAGGGCATGGACGTAACCATCGTTACGACCGCCCGGACGGACGAAGAGGCCCGCGAACTGTTGAAGTTGATGGGCATGCCGTTTGCCGAAGGAAGATAAATCTATGGCTAAGAAATCCTGGTTGGAACGCAATAAAAAGAAGGCCGCAACGGTCAAGAAACACGCGGCGCTGCGCGCGGAATTGAAGGCCAAGGGTGACTACGCTGCCCTGTCGAAACTGCCGCGCAACGCCAGCCCGTCGCGTCTCATAAATCGCTGCCAGATCAGCGGACGGCGGCATGGTTATTTGCGCAAGTTCGGCTGCTCCCGTCTGACCTTCCGGGAGATGGCCCTGTCGGGGTTGATCCCCGGTGTAACCAAAGCCAGTTGGTAAGCTTATGACCGATCCGATTTCAGACATGCTGACGCGCATCCGCAACGCCAGCCAGGCGCAATTGCCCGACCTCGAACTGTCGCACTCGCGGATGAAGGAGAGCATCGCCCACATCCTGAAGAAGGAGGGCTACATCTCGGATTGCGCCGTCGAGGGCAAGCCGTTGAAGCGGCTCAAGCTCAAGTTGAAATATCAAGGCCGCAAGGGCGTAATCGTGGGTCTGAAGCGGGTCAGCAAGCCCGGATTGCGCCGCTACGTGCGGGCGACGGAGATCCCGCGGGTCCTCTCCGGCATGGGGACGGCTATCGTCTCGACACCCCGCGGCGTGATGACCGGGCTGGAGGCGCGCAAGCAGAACCTGGGCGGCGAGTTGATTTGCTACGTGTGGTGAACAGATGAAATGGCGTGTTGGAGTTATGGAGTATTGGAGTGCCGCAAATTCACGGCACCTCACCGTTCCCTCCCTCCTTCGCTCCGACCGTTTTTGAATTTATGTCACGAATTGGAAGATTGCCGATCGAGATACCGGCCAAGGTCAAAGTCGAGGTCAAAGGCCGAAAGGTGCTGGTGGAAGGCCCCAAAGGAAAACTCGACTTCGAGCTGCCCAGGCGGACGACCGCCGCCGTGGAAGGCGCGCAGATCAAACTCAGTCGCGAGGGCGACGACGCCGAGGCGAAGGCACTGCACGGCCTGAGCCGGGCCATCGTGAACAACATGGTCAGGGGTGTGAGCGAAGGGTTCATTAAAAAACTCGAAATCCAGGGCGTCGGTTTTAAGGCCGCCGTCCAGGGCAAGAACGTCAACCTCAGTCTCGGTTATTCGCATCCGGTCAATTACCCGATCCCCGACCAGATCAAGGTGACGGTCGAGGAAAACACGAAGGTCACAATCGAAGGGCCGAGCAAGGAATTGGTGGGCCGCGTGGCGGCCGAAATCCGCGGCTTCTATCCGCCGGAACCGTACAAGGGCAAGGGTGTCCGGTACGTCGGCGAGAAGGTCGTCCGCAAGGAAGGCAAGACCGTACAATAACGCATTGAGGATCACGGCCAAATCCGTGGTCGAGCAACCATGAGAACCGAAAAGAAACACGAGCTCGCCGTGCGCCGGGGTTGGCGGATTCGCAAGAAGGTGGCCGGCACGTCGGAGCGCCCGCGCATGAGTGTTTGCTTCACCGGCAGGAATATCCACGTGCAGTTCATCGACGACAGCGCCGGCCGGACGCTGGCGGAGACTTCGACACTGAACAAATCGATTCCCGACCGGGACAAACTTGCCGCCAACGTCGGGAGCGCCAAAATCATTGGCCGGCTGGCGGCGGAAGCGGCGAAGGCAAAGGGAATCGCGCAGGTCGTTTTCGATCGCGGAGGTTCGCGTTATCACGGCAAAGTGAAGGCCTTGGCGGACGCGGCACGCGAGGCCGGACTGAAATTCTAGTTGCAACCAGGAGAAAAATATCGTGGCTGAAGAAACCAACAAACCAGCAGAAAGCCAAAGCCGCCCGCCCGGTCGCGGCCGCGGCGTCCGCCGGGGACGGCCCCAGGATTCGGGCGACGCCTCAGGCGATGGCAAGGGCGAGAACGAATTGACAGAAAAGGTGGTTTACATCAATCGTTCGGCGAAGGTGGTCAAGGGCGGTCGCCGCTTCAGTTTCAGTGCCCTCGTGGTGGTCGGCGACAAACGCGGACGAGTGGGTCTGGGCCTGGGCAAAGGCGGCGAGGTGGCTGATGCAATCCGCAAGGGTGGTGAAATCGCCAGACAAAGCATGGCCAGTGTGGCGCTGAAGGATGTGACAATTCCGCATGAAGTGCTTTCCGCGTATGGCGGCGCGCGCATCCTGCTGCGTCCGGCCTCTCCGGGAACCGGGATCATCGCCGGCAAAACGGTTCGGGCCGTGCTCGAATCCGCCGGGGTGCGGGACATCCTGAGCAAATCGCTCGGCTCGAAGAACGCGGCCAATGTCGCCAAGGCGACGTTGACGGCGTTGCAGCAGCTTCGACTGCGCGAAGAGATTTATCGCGGTCGCGGACTCACCCTGCGGGTGAAAGAGTCGCCGGCCGCCACAACTTAATCCTATGCGTTTACACGATCTTAAACCCCGTCCCGGCGCCAAGCATCGCCGCAAACGGCTGGGCCAGGGCGAATCCAGCGGCCACGGCAAGACAAGCGGGCGGGGCGGCAAGGGCCAGAGCGCCCGGTCCGGCAGTTCGATCCGCGTCGGGTTTGAAGGCGGCCAAATGCCGCTGATCCGGCGCATTCCCAAGCGCGGATTCAACAACGCCCGCCATGCAACGCGTTACGTTCCGGTGAATCTCGAATCGTTGAACCGGTTCGAGGACGGGGCGCGCGTGGACGAAGCCGCCTTGCGCGCCGTTGGGCTGGCCAACGGCCGCGCCTCGGGCATCAAGATTCTCGGTGACGGCGAATTGAAGAAGAAGCTGACGGTCAGCGCTCATGCCTTCAGCGCGTCGGCGAAAACCCGGATCGAAGCTCTGGGCGGGGTTTGCGAGATTGCAGGCGCGAAAAAAGGCTAAGGCGAGCGGGACCCGGAACCTCTTCACGACCAATCCATGCTTGCGGCCATCGCCAACACTTTTTCCAATTGCTTCAAAATCCCGGAACTGAAGTCGCGGATCGTCTTCACGTTGCTGCTGCTTGGGATCTGCCGGCTGATCGCATACGTTCCAGTGCCGGGGTTGGATGCTTCCGCCCTGAAGGCGTTCATGGAGAGCAATGCCAGCCGGGACGGTGGTGGTCTCCTCGGCATGTACAGTCTGTTCACGGGCGGCGCGATGCAGAACTGCGCGATCGGTTCACTGGGGATCATGCCGTACATCACGGCGACTATCATCATCCAATTGTTGAGCGCGGTGGTTCCGCAACTCAGCAAGCTGGTCCGGGAGGAAGGCGGGCGGGCGAAGATCGTCCAGTACGGGCGCTATCTGACCGTGTTGCTGTGCCTGGGGCACGGGACGCTCATGACGCTCGGATGGGAGCATCCCGAGCAGCTTTTCGGAGCGAACTTTCCCGGCAAACTGGTCATCGTGGAAAACCTCTGGTGGTATCGCATCCAGACCGTTCTGATCCTCACCACCGGAACCCTGTTGCTCATGTGGCTCGGCGAACAGATCACCGAACGCGGCATCGGCAACGGCATCTCGCTGGTCATCACGATTGGGATTGTCGCCGATCTGCCGAACGCCGCGCAGGCGATGTTCTTCATGTTCTTTCCTCCGGCCGGCGCGGAAGCGGGGGTGCGGTTTCATTGGTTTCATGCGGTGGCTCTCGTGCTGTTATTGTTGTCGGTGATTGCGGGTGTCATTGCGGTCACTCAGGCGCAGAGGAAAATTCCGGTGCAGTACGCCCAACGGGCGGTCGGGCGCAAGGTTTATGCCGGCGGCAGCTCGTTCATGCCGCTGCGCGTCAATTATGCCGGCGTGATGCCGATCATCTTCGCGCAGGCCATCCTGATGTTCCCGAGCAATATCTTCTTCAAGCTGGGCAAGATCACAGACATGAAGTTTTTCGAAGAGATCGGTCGCCAGTTGAGCAACGGCCAATTGCTTTATTACGTTCTTTATTCGCTCATGATCCTCTTCTTCTCCTATTTCTGGGTCGCGACACAGTTCAATGAATTGCAGATTGCCGACGACTTGAAGAAGCACGGCGGCTACATTCCAGGCGTTCGGCCTGGTCAGGCCACCAGCAATTACCTGCACCACGCCATGAGCCGCATCACACTGGCGGGGGCTATCTTCCTGACGGTGATTGCGGTCGTGCCGGATTTGCTCGGACAGATCTTTCAAGTGGCTCCGGCCGTCACGAGGTTTTTTGGCGGGACCAGCATTCTCATCACGGTGGGCGTGTTGCTGGACACGATGCGGCAGATGGAATCCCATTTGTTGATGCGTCACTACGACGGGTTCCTGAAGAAAGGACGAATCAAGGGCCGCTTCTAGGTTATGAAGCGACGGCTCATATTGCTCGGTCCCCCGGGATCGGGCAAGGGAACGATCGCTGCAGAACTCCAGAGGGAACTTGGATTGGCCCACGTCTCTTCCGGCCATTTGCTCCGTCAGGAGGTGGAGTCGGGGTCATCCGTCGGAAAGCGCGCTAAATCGTTCCTTGAAAAAGGCGAACTGGTGCCCGACGAAACGGTGCTGGAGTTCATGAGCAACTGGATGCAATCGGCACCGCTGGACCGGGGCTTCATGCTCGATGGGTTTCCGCGGACGTTGGCGCAGGCGATTGCCCTGGATGAATGGCTCGCCGCGAAAAACGCGCCGGTTGAAGCCGTGTTGTTCTACTTTTGCGACCTGTCCCTGGTGCTGGATCGGATCGCGGGGCGCCAGAGTTGCCCAAAGTGCGGGCGCGTGTATCATGTCCGGTCCGCGCCGCCGAAAGTGCCGGGTCGCTGCGACGCCTGCGGCGCGGCATTGGTCGAACGCGCCGACGACAGCGAAGCGGTGTTGCGGAAGCGTTATGAGATTTACGCCGGGCGAACCGAGCCGCTGGTTGAGTACTATCAGCGGCAGGGC
>JGI10216J12902_102624772_pt1 | contig 15689 bp, 8 predicted proteins | sample KanNatreferecore_FD_12902 | JGI IMG/M metagenome (IMG submission 12902)
TGAGGTGTTGAGGTGTTGAGGTGTTGAGGTGTTGAGGTGTTGAGGTGTTGGGGGGTCCGGGCAGCCCTCCTAACGCCTCAACACCCAACACCTCAACACCTCAATCCGCCTTGCGGACACCGACCGTATCGTAGCTCGCGAAGATCTTCGCCACGTCGTCGGCGTACTTGTCGAACTCTTTGTCGAGGGCGCTGAACTGGATGCTGACGATCCGGTCCTCGGAGGCGTACACGAGCTGCTGCTGGCGGAAGGTCTCCTTCTTGTCGAAGACCATCGTCCCCCCGGCGAGGGCGAATTTCAGGCCGCGCGCCACCACCAAACCGGAGTCCGTGAGCGTGAACTTGTAGCCGGCGAGGCCCGGCTGCTCCTCTTTCAGCCCCTCGGCGTAGTTCTCCACGAACCGCTCGTCGATCTCGAGCGGGTCCGTATCGCTCGGGCCGCGGAGGATCACCATCAGCACGGCCTTCGGGTTCTTGTCGTTCCCGGGCGGAAGGGCGCGGAGAACGGTGTCGCCGGCCGGCGGCACCTCGACCTTCCACTTCTCCGGCACCAGGATCTGGAGCAACCGGTCGCGGTCCATCACGTGCCGCCAGCCTTTGCCGGCCGGCAGGAGCACGCCGTTCATCTTTTTGGCGAACTCCCCGCGCCCGTGCTGGACGCTCACCGGCACGCCGCCCGTGGAGGGCTTCGGGACTGCGCCTTGTGCCAGGGCTACGAGCGGAGCCGAAGCACAGGCGCCCGCGAACAGCGCGAGGATGGATCTTCGTTTCAAATGGCGTACCTCCAGGTGAGCGGAGCCCACTGCGGTCCAACGCGGATTGTTCGCTGCGGCGGGCGAGGGGGCCTCCTCGTGGGCGTTGTGACGGAACCAACAGGCGCTCGCAGGCCGAGCGTGCTACCCTCTCCATGACGCGACGCGCAGCCCCTTCGTAATTCTCATCGTGTTTGTAGTCGTAATGTTGCGATTACGATTACGATATCGCAACCGTAATCGACCACTGCCCCGCTAGCGGAGGCTCACCGAGCAAATGCGCACCCTTACCCTTAAACCTCTAGCTGGAATCGTAGCGCTCGCCGCCGTCCTCGGCACGGCGAGTACCGGGTGGGCGCAGACGACGGTCCGCGCGCCCCGCCGGCAGATGAACGTGCGCCGCGCGCTCGTGGTTGGCGTGGGCACGTACGAGCAGGCCTCCCCACTCCAGTTCAGCGGCGACGACGCGAAGGCGTTCGCGGACTTCCTGAAGAAGCAGTGGGGCTACCCGGACACCTCCGTCACGCTCATGACGGACGATGCGTCCGACGCCGGCCTCCGGCCCACGCTCGCCAACCTCCAGGCGCAGGTGAAGGCCCTCGTTGAGGCGACGACCAAGGACACCGAGGTGGTGGTCTACTTCGCGGGTTACGGGGCGCGGCAGGCGCGCGAGGAATGGCTGGTGCCCACCGACGGCAACCCGAAGAACATTCCCGCCACGAGTCTCTCCTCGGACCGACTGGTGAACGACCTTGTAGCGAAGCGGCCCAAGCGCGCGCTGCTCTTTCTGGACGCGGACCGCAACCTGCAGATCAGCAGCGAGAGCGTGACCGTCGCCACGCGGGCATTCCGCTCCGCCCCGCGCGGGATGGAGCTGGGCGTCATCTACTCCTGCGAGGCGGGCGAGCGGAGCCGTTCCGTCAAGGCGCCGCAATCGCAAGGCGTGTTCACCCACTTCCTCCTGCAGGGACTGGCGGGCGACCGCGAAGCCGCGGCCCAGGATGGCAGCATCACCTTCGACGCTCTGAGCAAGTACGTGTACGGCAAGGTCCGCCAGTACGTGAGCAAGGAATACTCCGGAGCGCAGTCCCCGCACGGGATCGCCACCAACGCGGAGATGGTCCTCGGAAAGGCCGCGGCCCGGTAGGAGCTCAGAGGCAAGCCGTGAATCAAACAGGGGCTGCCGGCGGACCGGCAGCCCCTGATCGATTCAGGAACCCCGGAGTTCTAGAAGTTCCAGGTGAGACCGGTGCTGACGCGGCTCGCATTCGCGCCGCCTACGTCGAACAGCCAGTACGAGGCGCCGAGCGAGATCGAATCGGAGAGCGTGAGGGAGAAGCCGCCCAGAGCCTGCCACGCCGAGCCGCCGTCTTCGCCGAAGTCGTCGAAGTAGTAGCCCCCGGAGCCGAACAGGTTGACCGGCACCTTATTGCCCCGCACTGTGATGGAGCCGACCTTCATTGACTTATTGATCCAGACGTTGCCGCTCTTCTGGGTGAACCCGAAGTTCCCAAGGCCAAAGATGATCGCCCCGCCGCCCGCCACCACGGTGCGGAAGTCCACGTCGTGGCTGCTGGCGGTGTAGCCGGCCTGAAGGGAGAGGCCCCGGGTGATCACCTCCGGCAGGAAGGTGAGCCCATCCAGGTTGTAGGTGAGGTGGGCGTCAAACTGGTCGCTGTGGATGTCGCCGATAGCGAACGTGCGCTGAATGCCCGGGAACACGCCGGGGGCCAGGGTGTAGTGGATCTCGGATCCCTGCGGGTTGTACCACGCACCGAACGAGAGGCGCCTGGTGATCGAGTAGTCCGCCGTAATGAGGGGACTGGCGTTGTCCGGCTCGATCACCGCGGAACCCGGCGGAAAGCCCGGGATCGCGAAGGGGTTTCTGTCCAGGCCGGGAATCGAGTCCCAGATCGCGGCGCCGGCGCCGAGCTGCCAGCGGCGGAACTTTGCCGCCGCGGGGGTGGTGGGAGTATCGGTCCGCTCCTGGAGGACCGGAGCCCGGGTGCTAAAGAGCGTCTGCGCCTGTGCAGCGCCCGGGGCGAGCATCGCCGCAGCCGCGGCGAGGCCTACCCATGCCTTAACTACTTTCATTCCATCTGCTCCTGTGTGTGAACGAGTAACCTGCCGCCGCTCGCGCATCTCCCCCTCGTCCACCCTTTCGGGCCGGGATCTGAGAAGGCTTGCAAGGTCAACAAGCTACAGTCAGCCACCTTATTCTAGTGCCGGACGAGCCCTCGTCGTCACTTTCACGCCAGTCTCGGCCCGGCGAAGCCCCCGCTTGCGAGGCGCAGCTCCGGTAGGATTCTCGGTTACGCACGCGGAAAGGCTCAAGCCGGCGCCGATGTGTTTGCTCGTGCTCACGCCTGCTCGGCGGTTGAACTGCGGGCGCCGAATCTATTAGAATTGGTACGCTGGCGGATCGGGACCCGGCTCGGGTTCCCTCAAGCGAAGCCGGCGGCTCAAGAAGGGGCAGGCTGCACGCGGTAAGGGCGCGCGGCTACCTTACCCTGAGCGCGCCCGCTTGCGCAGCGGGCAACAGCGAAGGTGTGCGGCAGCGCACACCGAACCTAGCCGCGGGCGGCATCAAAAGCTGCCGGGCGCGAGTCGTATTCCTGAACAAGGGCGCGGCCTCTTTCTAAGCTGACGGCCATGCGAGGGCGCAGGAACACCAGATCATGAACCGGTCTCTTCCTCAACGGGCAGTACTCTGGGCGCTGCTGGCGCTCCTGCTGCTGCCGGTGACGTGGTGCGGGGCGCAGGGGGCGCAGGGCGCGCTGGGGGGGCAGGAAGACGAGCGGATCAGGGACCTCAAGCGCATTCCGGTCAAGGACGTCCCGCCGCTTTCGAAATGGGCCCTCGTGGTGGGGGTGTCCGGTTACCAGCGGGCCACCAAGCTCAACGCGACCATCAACGACGCCAAGCAGTTCAAGGACTTCCTGATCCGGTCGTGGGGTTTCAGGGAAGAGCACGTCATCCTGATGACGGACGACTCCCCGAGCCCCAACCTCGTTCCGACAGGCCCGAACCTGATGGAGCAGATGGAGTTCCTCGTAAAGGGCGCCAACCGGGACAGCCAGGTCGTCTTCTACTTCTCCGGCCACGGCGTGAGCATCAAGCCGAAGGATTATCTGGTTCCACTGGACGGCCGGCCATCAAATATCGAGCGCACGTGTGTTAGCTTCACGGACTTCCGCGAGGAGCTGAAAGCGAAGAACCCGAAGCGCGCTCTCCTGTTCGTGGACGCCTGCCGCAACCTGGAGGAAGGGGTACGGTCCGGCATCAATAACTTCGGCTCCGGGAAGCCCCCCGCCGCGCCGGAGATCGCGACCCTCTACTCGTGCGAGCCCGGTCAGTTGAGCCGCGAATCCAAGCCGCCGGTTATGAACGGCGTCTTCACCCGGTTCCTCCTGCAGGGCCTCGGTGGTGACCCAGAAGCCGCGGCGCCGGATGGGGCGGTCACCTTCGACACGCTGTCACAGTGGCTGCGTGCCAAGGTCCTCTCGTACGTGCAGAAAGAATACAGCGCCATCCAATCGCCGCTGGGCGAGTCGACGCTCGGCGCGATGGTGCTGGCGCGCGCTTTCGACCCTCCGCCACCGCCGGACGACAAGAAGGCGCGGGCCCGCGCTCTCATCAGCGAGGCCTACCGGCAGCTGTCGATCGGCAAGGCTCTCCAGGCCAACGAGCTGGCCAGGGAAGCCCTAAAGCTGGACCCCGACAACGCGGAGGGCCACTACATCGTGGGGCGGGTTTACCTGCTCAACAAGCAATTCGAGGACGCTCTGCGAGAGTTTAGCCGCGCGAAAGAGCTCAACAAAGAACTCCTGGACGTGGACCAGCGGATCAAGGAAGCCCAGGACGGTATCCCCAAGCCGCAGGAGATCAATGCTGCCGCTCTCCTCAGGCAGGCCGAGCAGCACCTGGCGGCGGGCGAACTCAACAAGGCTGAGCTTGTTGCCCTCGTGGTGCTAGGATTGCCCGCCACCACGAATGAAGACAAGGCCGTGGCGCTATCGATTCAGGGGCGCGTCCACGAAAAGACCGACCCGGACAAGGCGCTGAAGGCCTTCCAGGAAGCCGTGAAGCTGAACCCGGTTCTACGCCCTGCCGTGGAAGGTCTGGAAAGGCTCAAAAAGCTCCAGGCGCAGGCGGACCTCCAGGGCAAGGTCAACCAGGCGCTCCAGCATATCGAAGCCGGCCGGACGGGGGAGGCGGACCTGCTGGTGCGGCAGGTGCTCTCCGTCGAGCCGGACAATGCCCGGGCACACTACATCCTCGGCCGCGTGCTCGTGGCGCAGAACCGGCTGGACGACGCGGTGCGCGAATTCGAGCTGGCCATTCAGAGAGATTCGACGCTTGCGGACGCCGCCGCCCGGCTGAAAGACGCGCAGGCCAGGCTGAAGGACCGTCAGTTGACGCTGAAGGCGAAGCGCGCCGAGGAGCTGCTGAAGCAGAACGACCTGGACGGCGCGGCGACCATGGCGCAGGACGTGATGAAGGAGGCCTCCACCAACAAATCGGCCACCGCACTCGCCAATTACGTGCTTGGCGCCGTCCTGGAGAAGCGCGGGAAGTACCAGGAAGCCCTCGGCCACTACGGCGAGGCGCTGCGGCTGGAGCCGGGCCGGGACGAGGCGCGCGAGGCACAGCAGCGCGTGCTCAAGTCCATCGGGCAGGCGGACCTCAACCGGTTGGTTACGGAGGCGCTCCAGCTTCTGGCGCAGGGTCGCACTGCGGACGCTTCGGCGAAGGCCCGCGAGATCATCGCCCGAGCCCCAGAGAACGGCGAAGCGCATTACGTGCTGGGCCAGGGTTATGCGGCGGAGAACCGCTTCGACGACGCGATCCGCGAGCTCCAGGAAGCCAAGCGGTTGAGCCCGTCTCTCGCCCAGGTAGACTCGGCCCTTACGGACGTGCGCGGCCGCCAGAACAAGCTCATCGCGGTCCGGCTCGCGAACGAGGCATACGACCACCTGGCACACCGCGAGTTCGCGGACGCGGTGTCCAAGTCCCGCAAGTCCGCGGAGCTGGACGCAGCCAACGCCAAAGCGTACGCAGTCCTCGGCAATGCGCTGGTGTGGGTGAACGACGGCGCCGGCGCCGGCAACGCGCTCGACCAGGCGGCACGCCTAGACAGCAACATGGCGCTCGCATTCGTCGGGAAAGGCACGCGCGCCCTGATCCAGGCCGAGAAGCACATCCTGGATTCCTTCCGGCTCAACAAGCCCGACCTGGCGAAAAGCGCGGAGCCGCTGCTGGCGGAGGCGGAGCAGGCGCTGCGGCAGGCGATCCGCATCCAGACGAACGAGCTGCTGGCGCATAACAACCTGGCCTCCGTTTACAACGACCGCTACCTCATCACCGGGGCCAAGGAACAGCTCGACCTGGCGGAAGCGGAGATCCAGAAGGCCCTGGAGCTGGACCGGGACTACCCGGTGGCGTTCTTCAACCTCGGCTCGGTGTACCTGTCCAAGGGGCAGCCGAAGCCCGCGGAGGACTGCTTCCGCAAGGCGATCTCCAAGTATCCGGAAAACGGAATGTTCTACGCGGGCCTCGCCGCCTCGCTCCTCGCGCAGAACCGCCGGCAGGACGCCGAGGCGCAAGCGGCGATCGCCAAGAACAAGGGCATTCTGGACGCGGACCACTACATCTTCGATCAGCTCAAGAAGCGGAAATAGGCCCCCGCCGAGAGGTGAGTCTCTGAAGGAGCCGGCATCCGATCGCTTCTGCGACGGATGACCGGCTCTTCGACGTATATAGAAGCGAGCGCCGTGTCCAAGACCGATTGGCATTCGCTTTGCACGTCCCGTCGGGTGGCCGCAGGTTCCACTGGGGCTCCCGCGCCCGCGCATAGGGAAGGCTTCTTACCCTGGCGAAAAGAGCCCGGGAGCGCGCGGCGGATGAGCGTTTCGGCAGCTTGCCGGTACCGACCGCGGCTAGTCGCCGGACATCACATAGAAGCTGTGCCCCGGCGCACAGGTTGCGGCGCGAGAATTGCGACTATTAGTCAGGAAGTAACGGCCCGGACACTTGCCGGGCGTAAGCAAGATGCCCAAGGTGCGATTTAGGAGAACACAGACGATGCGCCGCCCCCTCCGTCGGCGGGTTGCATGGGTGCTCGCCTGCGCGATGCTGCTGCCCGCGGGCGCCTGCCCCGCGCAGGTAAGCCCGCGCGATCTCCTGCGCGTCCCCGTGAAGGACGTGTCGGACCGCTCCAAGCGGGCGCTCGTGGTGGGCATCAGCAACTACATCCGCGTCCCGGCGCTCAAGTACTGCGTCAACGACGCCCGCAAGTTCGCCACCTTCCTGACCAACTCGTGGAGGTTCCAGGACAGCTCCGTGGTCCTGATGACGGACGACCAGAAGGACCCCCGCTTCCAACCGACGGTCCGCGCCATCGAAGACCAGATCGAGGAGATGATGAAGGGCGCCACGGCCGATACGGAGATCGTGGTGTTCCTTTCCGGCCATGGTCTGCGCCAGAACGGGAAGGACTACCTCCTCCCGCTGGACGGCGTGCCGGGGAAGGTCGACCGGACCTGCATCTCCATCACGGACCTGAAGCTGCAGTTGGAGCAGAAGAACACCCGCCGGGCGCTGATGTTCATCGACGCCTGCCGCGAGGCGCCGGACGGGAAGACCGTCGACGGCAACAAGTTCGGCAGCGACACCAGGCTTCCGAACGCGCCGCAGCTCGCGGTCCTCTACTCGTGCGAGCCCGGCCAGATCAGCCGGGAAGGGAAGCAGAACCTGCAGAACGGCGTCTTCACCCATTTCCTGCTGGACGGCCTGGGCGGCGCCAAAGAGGCGGCCATCGCGGACGGCTCCATCACCTTCGACAGCCTCAAGGACTACGTGCGCGCCAAGGTCTTCGCGTACGTCAACAAGGAGTACAACTCCGCGCAGTCGCCGTTCGGCACGTCTACCTTCGGCGCGATGGTGCTGGCGAAGACCCTCATCCAGGTCGTGGACCAGAACGAGGGCGAGAACCGTAAGCTCCAGGCCAAAGCGCTGGTAGATGAGGCCTACGCCCTGCTGAACATGGGCAAGCCGGTTAACGCCAGCGAGAAGGCCCTCGAGGCGCTGAAGCTGGACGCGGACAACGCCAATGCCCACTTCATCCTGGGCCAGGTGTATCTCGTCAACGAAGACCCCGACATGGCCGTGAAGGAGCTCAGCCGCGCGAGGGAGTTGAACCAGGACCTTCCCGGGCTGATGGAGCAGCTTGCGAAAGCGCAGGACCTGAAGCGCAAGATGCAGGGCGGCGGCGGCGGGACCGTGGTCGGCGGCGCCTCCGCTTACCTGGCCGAGGCCGAAACCCGCCTCCGGGAAAAGAATTACGTCCAGGCCGAGGTGCTCGCCCGCTTCGTCCTCGTCGCGCAGGCGGATGCCACCACCGCGGACCGCGCCCTGGCGCACGCCGTCCTCGGCCGCGTCTACGAAGCCCAGGGCCCGCAGTCGTACGATAAGGCGCTCAAGGAGTTCCAGGAGGCGGTGGCGCTCCAGCCCGGGCTCGAAGTCGCCGTCCAGGGCGCCGAGCGGCTGCGGATGATGACCAAGAAGGTCGACATCGCCGCGAAGGTCAATGAAGCCCTCCAACTGGTGCAGGCCGGAAAGCTGCTGGACGCGGAGCTTCGCGCCGTGGAGGTGCTTGCCCAGGACCCGAACAACGCGAAGGCCCACTTCGTAATGGGCAGCGTCTACTCCGCACAGAAGCAGTACGACCGCGCCATCGTTTCATTTCAACGCGCCCTCGATCTGGACCCCACCCTCGGGGACGCCCGCAGCGGCCTGATGGAAGCCAAGGCCCGGCTGGAGGAGAGGCGCGTCGCCACCACCGCCAAGAAGGCCTACGATGCGCTCAAGCAGGGCAGCTTCTCCGAGGCCGAGACGCTGGCGAACCAGGTGCTGGCCCTGAAGGTGCAGAACGAGCAGGCCAACGCGCTCTCCCACCTCGTCCTCGGGACCCTCTTCGAGAACCAGCAAAAGAACGCCGACGCGCTGCGGGCGTACCAGGAAGCGCTGCGTTGGGAGCCCGGCCTGAATGAAGCGCGGCAGGGCCTCGACCGCGTCCAGAAGAAGATCGGAGAGACGAACATCGCCGCCCTGGTGGACGATGCCGCCCGCGCCCTGGAGCAAAACGACCTGGCGCAAGCCGAGGCGAAGGCGCGACAGGCGACGGCCCAGGCGCCGAATAACGGTCGCGCCCACTTCGTGCTGGGGCAGGTCCACTTCCGCAACGGGCGGCTGGAGGACGCGGTCCAGGAGCTGCTCCTCGCGCGCCGTATCGACCAGTCTCTCGGCGTCGAGCCGATCCTGAAGCAGATCCAGGACGTGAAGAACCAGTCCGAGGCGACCCGGCTGGCGAGCGAGGCGTACCGCCACTTCACCAACAACGAGTGGGCCGAGGCGAAGGACAAAGCGCGGCGCGCGATCCAGCTCAATCCGGAAAGCGCCCAGGCCCACGGCGTTCTGGGCGCCACGCTACTCGAGCTGGGCGATGAGAAGGATGGGACCGCGTCGATCTCCGAGGCGAGCCGGCGGGACCCCGACCTGGCGGTCGTGCAGGTGGGGGAAGGCCTGGTCAGGTACCGCCGCTTCGAGAGGCTGAACGGCGGGCTCCAGGGTAACTGGACGGCCAACCCCGCCAGCCCCGAGCTGGTCGACCAGGCGATCCAGCGGTTCGAGCGAGCCCTGGCGCGGGACCCGCGCGAGGCCACGGCCCTCAACAACCTCGGCGCGAGCTACACGATCCAGGCGATCCTGTTCCACGCGAAGGGCCAGGAGAACGAATTCAAGGCGCGGATCAACAGCGCCCTGGACGTGTACAAGCGCGCCCTCGCGATCAACAACCGCAACGCGGTCGTCCACTTCAACGCAGGGTCTGCACACCTCTCGCTGAGGAGCTTCGCCGAAGCGGAGCGGTCGTTCCGCGAGGCCATCGCGCTCAACGATCAGATCGGGGTGTTCCACGCCCGCCTGGCTACGGCGCTCTGGGTGCAGGACAAGAAGACGGAAGCGATCGAATCCGGCAAGCGCGCCCTCGCGCTGAAGGCGCCCGTCGACGAGATCTACGACGAACTGAAGAAGGCGCTCAAGATCAAGTAGGGCATCAAGTAGGACGAGAAATGGGCAGCGGCCACGAGCAGGCGTACGCGCTCCTGGAGGAGCGGCTCCTCCACGAGCGCGGCGTGGACGTGCGGGCGGTCCGCGAGGCGCTGAAGCGGCAGGTGATCGAGACGCCCTCGTGGGGCTACGCCGATTCCGGAACCCGGTTCGGGGTGTTCGCCCAGGCCGGGGCCGCGGTCACCATCGGAGAGAAGCTGGCGGACGCCGCGCAGGTCCACCGCCACACCGGCATCGCGCCGCTGGTGGCCACGCACGTGCTCTGGGACCTCCCGGACGCGGAGGCGGTCCAGTCCGTGCCCGCGCTCGCGGAGTCGCTCGGCGTGCGCATCGGCTCCATCAACCCGAACGTCTTCCAGGACCGCGAGTACTGGATGGGGAGCTTCGGCAACCGGGACGCGCAGATCCGGCGCAAGGCGATCCGCCATTGCCTGGACTCCGTGGAGATCGGCCGCCAGCTCGGCTCCAGCGTTCTCAGCCTCTGGTTCGCGGACGGCACCGATTATCCCGGCCAGTCCGACTTTCGCGCCCGCAAGCGGTGGTTCGAAGAGTCGCTCGCCGAGGTCTACGCCGCCATGCCGGCCGCGATGACCATGCTCGTCGAATACAAACCGTTCGAGCCGGGGCTCTACCACACGGACATCGCGGACTGGGGCATGAGCGCCGCTTTCTGCCGCAAGCTGGGAGATCGCGCCCGCGTCCTCGTGGACCTGGGCCACCACCTGCCCGGCACCAACATCGAGCACATCGTCGCCTTCCTGCTGGACGAGAAGCTGCTCGGCGGCTTCCACTTCAACAACCGGAAATACGCCGACGACGACCTGATGGTGGGCTCCATCAACCCGTACGAGTTTTTCCTCATCTACAACGAGCTGGTGAAAGAGGAGCTCCAGCCCCAGGGTAACCCGCGCGTCGAGTACATGGTCGACCAGGGCTTCAACACCAAGAAGAAGATCCCGGGGATGATCCAGACGGTCCTGATGATCCAGTCCACCTACGCCAAAGCCCTCTGCGTGGACCGCAAGCAGCTCGCCGAGGCAGCCGGAAACGAGGACGTCGTCGGCGCCGAGCAGTGCCTGCTGGACGCCTTCAACACGGACGTGGAGCCCCTGCTGCGCTCCGTACGCGCCGAGATGGGGGTTCCCGAAGAGCCGCTCCGGTCATACCTCGAGAGCGGCTACCAGGAGCGGATCGAGCGGGAGCGCGGCATTCGCGCCGGCGCCGGCGGCCTCGGGCAATAGCCGGGGTAGCGGTTTGAACCACAAAGACGCAAAGGACGCAAAGAGGGAGCGGCATGCATCCGGGCGCGATGGCGTGAGGACTTACCGCGCGGGGACAGCGACTTACTCCGTGGCTCCCCACGCCAGAAGGACCGCAGCGGCCTCGTCCTCGGCCGCGTCTCGCGCGTAGCGGAGCGCCGTCTTCCCACTGCGGTCCCGAGCGTTTGCCATGGCGCCGCTCAGTAGGAGCAGTCGCGCCCCGTCGCTGCTGCCCGCTTCAGCGGCGAGCATCAACGGGGTGCGTCCCCCCGGCCCCTTAGAATTCGGCGAAGCGCCCGCGTCGAGAGCCTTGCGCATGAGCCTCAGGTCGCCGGTGGCCGCCGCGTTCCTCAGCACCTGCCGCCTCACGGCCGCCGGGTTCGCGCGCGCGCCTTGCTCCCTCACGGGGAACAAGGCGGTGCCTCCCACGCTCACACTCGCCACCAGCGTCAAAGCAAACGCTGGGCTGCCCACCGCCATTGCACGGCGCGTCCGTCTCTCCGCCGTAGCGGCTCCCACCGGGCAGTCACGGGTGAGGATGGTGCCGTCCGCCCGCCGGTAAAAGCGGATGCAGACCGGGTCGTCCTGCATGATCCGCTCGGCGGCCTCTTCCACGTCCATGGCCGAGAGGTTGTAGACGTTCAGCCGGCAGGCGCCGCAATACCGGACCTTGTCGTCGCCTTCCATCGCCTCCCAGTCGGCGGTGCAGGGGGAGGCGATCCGGACGCCTTTGAGCTGTGTGGCTTCGGGCTTGACCGTCATAACGAGCGCCGCGACAACGTGCCTACAGTCTAGGATTCCGCGGGCACGGGGCGTGTCCTTCCGATCCCGTAAGCGCCAACACACCTGTGGGAGTTGATGGGTTCGCAAACCACCGTGTGCCTTCAGTCAGCGGGCCTCACCCGCCGGCGCCGCGCTGGACGATCCGCCCCCCGCCTGCAGGTGAGAGCGCTCCTGGCACCACGGACAGCGCGAAGAGGTCTCCTGCGCGTGCCGCTGGTAGAGATGGTTCGGCGCCGGGAGCCCCAGGAGGGTGAACAGCTTCCGCCACGGGAAGCTGCCTCCCGGGCACGCAGTCTCGCGCACGGTCCGGTGGCCGAGGATCCTCTCGGGCGGGATTCCGAACTCCGCCTGCAGCTCCCGGATCAGCTTCGCCAGCGTCCGCAGTTGGGCGGCGGTCGGGGGCCGGCGCTGGAAGTTGCCGACCAGGCAGATCCCGATCCCCTGCTCGTTGAAGGTGTTGCGCGCCGAGGGTGGGGCGGTGGCCGGAAGCCCGCCCGCGTGCGCGCCGTGCTTCTGGGACCGCCACCGGGGGCTCGCCTCCAGGTGACCGTCCGGGTTGCCCCAGCCGTTATTGATCACGAAGTGGTAGGCCACGCCGTCCCAGCCGTTCCGGCGGTGCATCGCGTCGAATGCCGCCGCGTTACCGGAGGGGGTGGCGGAGTGGTGCACCACGATGTACTTCCAGTCGTTCTTGGACGGGATCGGACGCGCCGTGAGCGGTCCCCAGACCGGCGTCCCGAACGCCTCGATCGCGAGCGACAGCTTCTCCAGATGGTGGAGGTCGCCGCGCACCCACGGCAGGTCCGTCTCCACCGCCAGCCGTTCCGCAGGAACGTCCCACAGGTAGGTTCTCGCGCGGAAAAGGCCGTGGACCGAATCCGGAAGCTCGATGAAGTTCTCGCCGTAATGCACCTGCCGCTCCTCGAAGGCCAGGTGATAGCACGGCAGCCACATCTCCGTTGCCCGCCGCAGCGTGTCCGTCTCGACCGGCGCGGCCTCCCGGAGTGCCTGCGCGATCTCCGGGGTCAGGTCCATGAACACTGCCATCTTGGCGGAGTGGTTGCGCAGGTTCAGATAGAGGAAGCGCGCCTGGTTGCCGTGGATGTCTCCGGCGCTCGTGTCCTGCGCCATCGCTGCCGCTGCCTGTGCGCCCAACCGCCGGTACTCGGCCAGCACCTGCGCAAAGACGCGGCGGCACTCCGCATCGATGGGCTCCGCGGCGGCATCGCCGTCGAAGCGACGGGTAAGCCGCGCCAGCGCCAGGAGCCCGGCCAGCGTGCGGTTCCGGTACAGCCCGGTCCCACCGGAGGACGCGTGGATGCGCTCCGGATACTGCTCCCAGATCCCCCGGCAGCGCGGGAACAGCTCCTGCACCGCCTCCCAGTCTCCGGTCCGCTGCCCGTATAGCCAGAGCGCGTGGACGTGGCTGATCCTCGGCCACGCGGGGTGCTTCGCCCAGGAGAGGTCGTGCGGCGGCACGCGGTACAGCTCCCGGCGCCGCCCTTCATTGAGTGGGTACTCCTGCGGCTCCAGACACCGCGCCAGCTCCGCCCGGGCGGTGGCCCGCGCCCACTCCGCTTCGTCCCGAGGCAGGTGAGGGTAAACGGCAGCCAGGGCGGCGACCGTCTCCGAAGGGTGGGCGAACATGAAGTCCCGGCTGCCGATCCCCATCTGCACGTAGAAGGGCGCACACGGCCACCCGTCCCGCAGCTCCCGCACCTCCTTCAGCAGCAGCGACTTCAGACCGCGCACCTTCTCCTGGGGGATGCGGCGCACCAGCGGAGTGGTGGTGATGGGCAGCACATCCGGCGCCGCCGTGTCGTCGATCTCCTTCATCGCCAGCACCAGGGGCGGCGACGGGTCCTTCCTCGGCTCGGACGGCGGCGTGAAGCGCGGACCGGCATGGTTGCCGCGGATCGCCAGCACCCGGCTCCCGGTCACCCAGAACAACTGGTCGCCGGAGACCGCGCACCCTCCGCGCGCGGGCCCGTGCCATTCGTTAGCGGCCCAGATGGGGGCCCGCACCCCGCCCCAGGTGTCGCGGTTGCCGTGGATAGGAAACAGGTCGCCCGTCTTGAGATCGAAAGCCGAGAGCGTGCCCTGGTGCGTGAAGTAGACGAGGTCGCCGCCGACCGAGAACGTGGTGCTCTCATCGCAGGTGCCCCAGAAGGTGTTCCACGGCGGCGTGTTCCCGCGGTTGTGGCGGACCGGCTCGATCCAGCCCGCGCGCGCGTCCAGGAAGCCGATCCCGACGGCCGGCTTCACGCCGTGGCTCCAGTTGCCGTAGACGGTCCGGTAAAGCAGCAGGGCTCGCCCGCCGCGGGTGAGCACCGGCGGAAGCCCGCTCCCCTGGTTCCCGGCGGCATACATCAGGGGGGCACGCACGGCCTCCCTGCCGGTGGCGACGTCCAGCAGGAATCCGGTCCGCCGGTACGGGTTCTCCTCCAGCCGCTTCAGGATCGCTTGCTGCTCGGCGCGGACCAGCTCCGGCGTGCCGCGGCTGCGGTCGCTCTTGAAGAACGCCTCCAGCTCGCGCCAGCCGCCCGGGATACCCGCCTGGCGCTGCAGGAACGCGGTGCCGCCGTTGAGGTCGTCGTTCATTTCCTCCACGAGCACGCTGCGGAAGAGGACGCGGTCGCCGATCACGACCGGATAATAGTCGCGGAAGCTCTGACCGTACAGCTCCTCCGATTTCCAGAGCAGCCGACCCGACTTCGCGTCCAGCGCGTACGCCCGCATGTCGTCCGAGGCGAAGAACACGCGGCTCCCCGCCAGCGCTGCCGTGTTGCGGATGGGGCCGCCGGTGCGGAACCGGAACCGCTGCTTCCCGGTGCGCGCGTCCACTCCGTAGAAGACGCCGTCCCGGCCGCCGATAAAGACCGCTCCCGCCGCGACGAGCGGCGAGGCCGCAAACCCCCCGCGGAATCCCTGGAACCTCCAGCGCCCCTTGCCCGTGGCGGCATCCACCGCGTAGAGGGCTCCGCGCGCGCCCGCCGTCCCGAAGTACACCCGTCCCGCGGAATACGCGGGGCTGTGGAGGATCGGCGAGCCGGCGGCGAACTTCCACCGCATGGCGCCGCTTTGGCGGTCCAGCGCGTACAGGTTGCCGCCGCAGGTCCCGACGAAGACCAGACCGCCCGCGACGATCGCCTCCGTCCGCGTGGTGAGGATCTCGCCGGGAAACTCGGCGGTCCAGTCGAGCCGGTACGGTCCACGGACCGTGTCGGCCGTGAAGCCGGAGCGCGCCGCATCGTGGTGTACGGTCGGCCAATCGTCTGCTCGCGCGGAAGCGGCTCCCAGGACGAGGAGCAGGGAGAGCGTGAAGGGGCGGAACCTCAGCAGTGGCAAACGGGCAGTCATGGCAGTAACCAGTAATACGCAACCGGCAGGCTGGTTGAGCACCCATTCTGCCAGGGATTGGCACCCTTCCGCCCGACCTGCGCCGGAACCAGACCCCGGGTTGGAAACCACGGGGCTGAAGGTGCGAAACCCGCCTGCGCGGGTTAGGCTTTCCAAGATCCGCCAACCCGCGAGTAGCTTCCCATCCGGGAGCGGCCGGCGATGAGACCTCACCCACCCGGGCGAACGACGGGCTGGGCCGCGGCCCTGGTCGTTTCAACCGTGGCTGCCGGGTTTTCGATGCGCGCAGCACCGGACCCGTCCCTTCCCCCCGTCCGCGGGCCGGCCCCCCGCGCGATCTCGCCGCTCTACGACCCCGCCACCGCCGGGATGCAGCTCGACGACCCGGACCGCGACCGCTGGCAGAA
>JGI10216J12902_103200223_pt1 | contig 15679 bp, 11 predicted proteins | sample KanNatreferecore_FD_12902 | JGI IMG/M metagenome (IMG submission 12902)
CGAGGGCCAGTCCGGCGCGATCCGCTGCGGACCCCCGTTCGATACGGACCGCTTCAGCACCGATCTTCGTTCGCGCTCGTAAAGTGAGACCAAGCGACCGACTCGCGGGCGGCCCCGCAGGGGCGTTCGCGACCAACGCGACGTCGCGGATTTCGCCGCGGCGGCGCACGCGAAGGCTGAGTGTCTCGCCCACTGAGAGACGAGCCACGCGCACGTCCCAATGGTGCCGAGTGGCGAGCGCCCGACCGTCAACCGCTTCGATGACATCGCCGGCCATCAACCGATCGGTGCTCGCGCCATCCGGGTCAACCCAAGCCACGACCACACCCCCGGACGCGGCGGTCACGGATGCGACAGGTGGCGTCAGGTCCTGCACCTCAATGCCAATCGTCCCTGGAGGGCCCGGCGGCCCGGCCAGCAAACGCTCCGCTTCCGCGAGCACGGTCTCACCAGGTACGATTGCCAGCCCCCCACGGTAGGCAATCACCAGACCCGCCAATTCCGCGCTATTGGTGAACAGGAACGATCCAGCGGCCAGATCGGTGCGCGCGGGCACAGCCCACAGCCGTTCCGACCACAGCGGGGTGTCGATAGGCTCGAGCGACGCCACGAATACCGGGCGCAGCGACACACCTTGGGGTGAGACGTCAAACGCCACAAGGTAGTGGGGTTGCTGCGGTTGACGGGGCGTCCATGGTACTGGAGGAGAAGTGGAACCCGTAATCGGCACACGGACGACTGCGAGGCCGGAAGCCGCATCGAGGGCGACGATGGGCGCATCGTTCCACCGCTCCCGGCTCGACGTGGGCGGAACCCACGTCGCGGCGAAGTCGTCGCGCAGTCTGATGGCCGCCGCTCGGGGCGCGGTCTGCAGAGAACCAACAGGCGACTGAACGTCGAGCGCGAGGAGCGACGGCTGCAGACGCGCGTGCAGCTGCGCGATCTCTCCGGCGAGGTCGTCGTACTTGGGACCACTCGCAAGTTGACTGAAGACCGACGGGACTGGATTGGGGGTGACGGGACGCTCCGGGAATCTGATCCGCGCCAGGAGCCACAATGCGGCGACGGCCATTACTCCCGCGGTGAGCAGCAACCGTGTCTCCCGGGACACACGAGGACGATAGGGACTACTGGTCTCCATGGACGGATCCCTCTTTAGGGATTGATCGTGTGGGCCGACGGCCACGTGTCAATCAGCGCCATCCGTTCGACAGCACGGTTGCAGTCACCAGAATCCACGGCTCAGCGTCTCACACCAATGACTCGAGATCGATCGGCGCCGTCAAGCTCGCGGGCCAACTTATCCAGAACCGTCCGCGTGACATCGAGGTCGTGCTTGGTGGTCGTTTTGAGCATTCGCAGCACAGCGGCTTCGATGGTTCCGGGCGTCTCGCGATTCAACGCCTGTCCCTGCCGTGTCAATCCCAGGAGCCATCGACGCCGATCGCGCTCGTCGGCCAATCGGCGGACCAGACCGCGACGCTCAAGTCGCTTCAAGAGTGCGGAGAGGGAACTGGGGTGCAGATGCAGAATGTCAGCGAGTTGCCTTGCGTGGATACTCGGAAAACGGCCGACGATCCGAATCACCAGGCGCTGAGGGCCCGTGATGCCAAGCGTCGCCGCCATGGACTTGGATCTGCGCTGAAGCGCGTGGTCGACGGCCCACACCAGACGCAGGAAGTCGATGGCGTCACCCACCGGCAGCTCCGATGACGTAGGACCAGACCCACGGGGCCCATCAATCATGGTGGCCTCCACGCACAACGACGAGTGTCTCAAGCAGCCTGTCAATTTCCGCTTGATTGCGGATGTAGTACGGCGCCGCCGATGTTCGCTTTCGTCCAACTCGGATAGACAGCAGTTGACCGGGTCGATCAATCTGGAAGACGTCCTCGTCGGTTTCGTCATCTCCCACGTAGATGACCGTATCGCACGCAAAGTGTGAGCGCTCGCGCTCCAGGGCCAGGCCCTTGTGTGGGGCGTCCGGTACGACAAAGTTCATGACCAGCTTCCCGCCCACGAGTCGCACGTCCTTGATCGATCGTGCCGCCGACAGAACAGCCCGTCGTGTCGAGCTCCTCTCCCGGGCCTGCCGATAGTGAACTGCCACTGAAAATCCCTTGTCCTCAATGACGACGCCTTGACGCCGGGACAGCCGTGCCTTCAAAACAGGGAGCCACTGCTGGACGCGACGCCGCATGCCTTTACGGTCTGGCGATGGTTCCGCTCCATGGTTGCCCAGGACCCGACACACCTCGATGTTACGAAGCCGGCCGATGGCATCGGCCTTCGCTCGACCGGTGATCACGACACAGGGATAGAGCTTGCTTGCACGTCTGAGCAATCGTCGCGTAGACGCACGCATGGTGGCGTGCGCCGGGGTGTCGACCAGGGGTGCCAGCGTGCCGTCGTAGTCGAAGGCCAGTAAGACGTTCGACCACGCGAACATCTCAAGCAAATCGCGATTGGGCCGGCTGAACAGGTACGTCACAGTTTGTGATGTGGGCTTGCGCACTGGCTCGTCGGGGACAACCTCACCTGTCAGGGGGCCACTTTGCTCCCCACCCGAAACGCTGTTGGTGCTACATGCATGGCAAGGGACGCGAAGTCTCAGGTCATTGTCGAACCAGGCGCCCGGCGCGGATGGCAATGACTGGTGGCACCTACTATGGCGCAAATATTAGTTGCAAGACAAACGATATCTTGGCCGCCCGTGACGAAGCCCCATCGGCAGGCGTTGACACCGACAGTTGGAGGCGGGCGTCGCGCCCCGTTGGTTCCTTGGTGCACCTCGGGTGCGCGATCGCTCCTCGTGGCGTCGGCCATTTTTCATCGACCCTGGCTACACGGGCGGACTGCGAGATCCTCCTGCGCAACATCTCGCCGACGTCAAGTGTGCCGCGAACCTTCGTGTTCTGCCATCCCGATTGATCGGGATTCGGGCCCGTCACAGCAGTCTCCGATACGCATCCTGAAGAGCGACGTGCGCATGTCCGCCGAGGTGATGCCCCATGCTATTGGCGCAATTCCCGTGATCCGCCTTCTCCACCGGCTCAAGGAACCAGATGCCATACTCAGCGCTCCTGTCTTTTTCCGCCGCCACTCCTGTCAGCACCCGATTGTGCAGCCTAATGTCGGCGAGTATCTTGCGAGGGAGGCCAAGCCAAGGGGCGTGTTCACTATGGTTCGGACTGCTTCTGGGCACGGTCGATATCGCGGCAGACGCATAGTCTGGCCGGGACGGGGGCTCCGTTCCCGTCCTCTTATGAGCGCGGCGATCCCGCCACAGTCACATCTTCGACATGGGTGTGCAAGGTCGAATCTCCCTTCAAGTGATCGTCGCCGGCGGGCAACGAGGAGAGGTCAACAATGGCTCCACATGTGACGTCTGACAGCGCACTCGGAGGCGACCGACTGTCGGTCGGCGATGTCGGGGACCTGGCTGAATCTTACATGTTTCATGCTGAGTCGGCGTTCTCCTTTATCCGACATGAGCGACCGCTGGTTGCGAATCCACGAGACCGATTACGACAAGCATCACGCGGAGCTCTAACAAACGGCGCTCAAACGTGAGACTTTCGCGAGGTTGGCCGCGACCTGGGAGACATGGCCAGGTTGCCCGGATCAACCAGAAGTAGGCGCTCGAGATGCGGTTTGGAAACGTCCCGGATCAGTGCCAGCGGTTCGGTCTGACGTTTCCCGCAGTGTAGAGGTGGAGGGCGACGTGTCGTCAGCGTCGGCACAGCTCATGGCCGGAACTGGCGCATCAACCGTCACACTGGCCGCACAGGTGCTCGTCTTGATCGTGGCGCACCTCTCGCAGCGCTGGTGGCTCAACCGCAAGGCCCGCCAGGATGACGGCGGCGATGCTGCGATGAGCGACCAGCCCCTCCAACGATGGGTGATCCTCGTTCGCAGGCGCCCACAAATCCCAGGGGCTCAACCGGAACGCGTCTCCCAAGAGAATCTCAACGTGCAATCACGAACATCAGCAATGCGATTCCACATCCCCTCCACAACTTCCATCCTGATCGCGCTCGCCCTGGTTCTCGGAGCGACCGAACGCTCCAGCTCGGCCGCTGACCGGCTGTGTGATGCGTCCTTCGAAGACTGCCGAACACCGCTCATCAGTCTCATCCGCAACGAGACGAGCCGCATCGATGTCGCGTTCTGGTTCATGAGCGATGCGCGCTACTCGAACGAGATCATCAAGCGCTGGCAGGCCGGTGTCGAGGTGCGAGTGCTCCTTGACACGCGGGCCAACGTGGAGCATCCCGAGAACGCCGCCATCCTGCAGCAACTCAGAGACGCGGGCATTCCCATGCGCCACAAGACCAGCAGCGGGATTCTGCATCGGAAAATGATGCTGTTCGACACCCAGGACACCGTGGAGTTCAGCGGTGCGAACTACAGCCCTTACGCCTTCGTGCCGATTGATCCGTATCGCAACTACGAAGACGAGGTGATCTATTTCGCGGACGGCACGGAGAGCCCAGCGATCGTCCAGAGTATCAGGACCTCGTTCGAGGATCTCTGGACCGACACGAGCCGTTACAGTGACTACGCGAACATCACCGGTCCGCTCCTGCGCGAATATCCGATCTATCCGCGAGACCCGGAGCTCAACTTTCCGGCGGCCGAGAGCTACCGGAATCGCGCGATCGCCGCCTACGACGCCGAGACGTCCACGATCGACATTTCCATGTTCCGGATCACGGATCGCACGCACACGGATGCAATCATCCGGGCGATCAACCGCGGGATCCGGGTGCGGCTCCTGACGGACGAGACCGAATACCGCAACATCGATCGCCTGTGGCACTCGTGGAACGTCGATCGGATGTACAGGGCGGGCATCGTGGCCCGGAACCTCGGCCTGCGAGGCATCGACATCCGCCTCGACGCCCACCAGGGCGTGATGCACCAGAAGTCCATCCTGCTGCACGGCCAGGGGCTGACCATCTTCGGCTCGTCGAACTGGACGAGCCCCTCGGCAGGCGGCTCGCCAGACCGGCAAGACGAGCACAACTACTTCACGACGCGCGTCCCGTTCTTCAACTGGTTCTTCGACCAGTTCGAGCGCAAGTGGAACCACACGAATCCGGTCGGCGCCGCCGAGACGAAGCCGTTCGTCCCGCTGCCGCCGAACAGGGCATCCATCGTGTCGCCGACCAACGGCGCGACGGGACTCGCCGCGCCTGTTTCGCTGACGTGGTACGGCGGCCCGTGGGCGCACCTGTACGACGTCTATCTGGGCACGGATCCCGCGAACCTGCTGCCGATTGCCGTCGACGCCAATCTCGGGGCGAGCGAGAGCGCGACCGATTATCAGCAGTTCACCGTCACCAACCTGAATGGCGGCACCACGTATTACTGGGCCATCGTCAGCAAGACGATGGCGGGCATGAGGGTGACATCGAGCGTCTGGAGCTTCACGACTGGCGGGTCGCCCGGCCCGCTGCCGGGACTGCCTGCGCCGTGGCAGAGCGTCGATATCGGGACGACGGTGGCGGGCGACGGCTCCGAATCTTCCGGTACGTTCACGGTCAGGGGCGCAGGAGCTGATGTGTGGGGGGACGCCGACGAGTTCCACTACGTGTACCGTCCGCTCGACGGTGACGGAGAGATCGTCGCGCGCGTGGCAACGATCGAGAACGTCGACGCCTGGACCAAGGTTGGCGTGATGCTGCGGGAAACGCTCGACGCCGGTTCACGCCACGCGTTCATGCTCGTGTCGCCGGACAAGGGCATCGCCTTCCAGCGTCGAACGATGACCAATGGCACCAGCAACAGCACGCCGGGGAGCTCCGGAACCGCACCGTGCTTTGTCAAGCTGGCGCGCGAGGGCAGCAGCGTCACGGCTTCGATTTCGCCGGACGGCTCGACCTGGACGGTCGTGGGGATCGACACGATCCCGATGGGCACGTCGATCTTTGCCGGCCTCGTGGTCTCGAGCCACGAGCAATCAATCCTGGCGCTCGCCACGTTCGACGCCGTCAGCGTGTCCACCACCGGCGGCGATACGACGCCGCCCGGCGTCAGCCTCACGCAGCCGACCGACGGCGCAACGGTCAGCGGGTCGACAACGGTCGCGGCGGACGCGTCAGACGACGTGGGCCTGAGCCGGGTAGAGTTTAGGATCGACGGCGCACTCATCGCTACGGACACGACGTCGCCGTATTCGTTCGCGTGGGACACGACCGCCGTGGCCGACGGGGTGCATAGCGTTGAGACGCGTGCCTTCGATGCGGCAGGTAATTCATCGTCGAATTCCGTCGGCGTGACCGTCGCTAACGGCGGCGGATCCGTCGATACGACCCCGCCCGTCGTGACGCTCACGCAGCCGTTCGACGGCGCGACCGTCAGCGGCACCACAATCGTGTCGACCAACGCCACGGACGATACCGGCGTGGCGCGCGTCGAGCTCTGGTTCGACGCCGCGCTCCTACTCACGGACACGGCCGCGCCGTACGACTTCTCGTGGAATACGGCGACAGTGGCCGACGGGCGCCACACGCTCGAGGCGCATGCGTTCGATGCGGCCGGCAATTCCTCGTCGTCGGGCGCCATTGTCGTGAACGTGGCGAACGGCGGCTCGACCGGTGAGCTGCCAGCGCCCTGGACGCATGCCGATGTCGGCAGCGTGTCGGTGCCGGGTGCCGCGACGGAGGCCGGAGGAACGATCACGGTTGACGGTGACGGCGCCGACATCTGGGGGACGGCGGATGCGTTCCATTTCGTGTACCAGTCGTTGACGGGGAACGGCCAGATCGTCGCCCGCGTGGCGACCGTGGCGAACGTGGACGTGTGGACGAAGGCCGGCATCATGATTCGCGAGAGCCTGTCGCACGGCTCGAGGCACGCCTACATGCTCGTGTCGCCGGGCAAAGGGCTTGCGTTTCAGCGGCGGCGTACGGTCGACGGGCTCAGCACCAACACGTCGGGCGGTGCGGGGTCGGCGGCCGCCTGGGTGAAGCTCGTGCGTACCGCCGACGTGTTCACGGCCTACCGATCGAACGACGGGTCGACGTGGACGACAGTGGGCAACGATACGATCCCGATGAACGCGACAGTGCTGTTCGGCCTGGCCGTGACGAGCCACACCGACGGGACGCTGGCGCGCGCGACGTTCGACAATGTGTCGGTCGTGTCCACCGAGCTCCCGTCGGGATGGTCCGATCAGGACATTGGGGCGGTCACGCATACAGGCAGCGCCGGGGAATCCGGCGGAACGTTCGATGTCACTGGCTCAGGGACCGATATCTGGAACAACGCCGACGCGTTCCATCACGCCTCTCGTTCGCTTGCCGGGGACGGCCAGATCGTCGCGCGTGTCGCGACACTCGAGAACACGAATCGCTGGGCGAAGGCCGGCGTGATGATGCGCGACACGCTCGACTCCGGTTCGGCCCACGCTTTCATGCTGGTGTCAGCGGAGAGGGGCCTGGCGTTCCAGCGCCGCGTCAGCGCGGGGGGCCCGACCACGAGCACATCGGCCGGCGCAGGGACGGCGCCGATATGGGTCCGACTCGTGCGAACCGGCTCAACATTCGACGCCTATATATCGAGCGACGGCGGGGGCTGGACACTCGTCGGCACCGACACGATTGCGATGGGGACGACCATCCGCGTCGGCCTGGCGGTCACGGCGCACGACAACACGACTCTGTGCACGGCCACCTTCGACAACGTCGTGGTGATTCAGTACTGAGTGCCAGCTGGGTCATTATTGGCATCGCGAGCACCATCTCCCGACCGACGCGAACCGGTGAGATCTGCGGCTTGCCGCGTCAGCACGGGTCCGCAAGCACGCCGTGGATGCCGTCCAGCAGCTGCTCGGGCAAGCACGGCTTTCCGAAGAAGAGAGCGCAGCCGGCGCGTTCAGCGCGCGTTCGCTCACTCGTCGAGCAGCAGGACGTCACTACGATCACGGGAATGCCCGCGGTCCGATCATCATGCTTGAGCCGCTTTAACATTTCGACACCGTCCATCTCGCCTGCCAGGAGGATGCCGGTGACGATGGCGTCGGCTTTGACGGCGGCCCGCAGTGCTTCGCGGGCGGTAGACGCGAGGATTAACCGGAAACCGTCCTGCCGGAACAACTCAGCATACAGCTCACGGTTGTCATCATCGGCTTGGACGAGCAGTATGGTCTGCGGACGCGACATTGAAACCTCCTTCACCACGCGTAAACATCGACGCGCCGGTCTGGTCTAACGACGTGTCAATCGTCGGTTTGCACGACGGTGGACGAGGCCGGCTGGGAAGATGCGCCCCATTGGCGAGTACGCTCGCGCACGCTGACTCTGCTGCAGATCGATCCACTAGACCTCTGCTCTAACCGCAGCTATCGGTCTACAGTTCACAGGTCGGCGAGGCTGACGGTCGGGCCACTGTCCGTCGGGCTGGACGCGAGCGAGGCGACCCGCCGCGGAGTCGGGTAGCGAGTCTGCAGCACCGACTTCCTCGCTTGGGCTCCACGAGCAGCAACGGTCCTTATCGTCGTGGCCATCGAGTATCGACTGAATCCGGCGCGGTCGCAATCGTGTCAATCCTCTAAATCGCTCGGACAATTACAGGATGTTCTCGCCCGCCGAAGCGGGTCCAAGGATGGCGCGCATCTGCGCATTCCCTGCGGCCGCTGCATTGCGGCGCAAACAGGTGGCGGTACTTTGGGCTTCTCGCCGGTGCGCAGGGCTCCTGTCTTTTTCCACCGTGATTCCTATCACCGCCCTAGTGCGCCGCCTAATGTCTGCGAGTAGTCTGTGGGAGACCACCAAGCTAGGAGGGTTCGACAATGTCCACCATGGTTCGGGCTGTTTCTGGCTACGGTCGATATCGCGGCAGGCGCATAAGTCTGCTCGAGACGCGGGGCTCGGTTCCCGTCCTCTTGGCAACGCGGCCGATCACGCCACAGTCACATCTTCGTCCTGGGCGTGCAAGGTCGAATCTCCGCTCACGTGCCACGCGCGCGCCTGCGGCGCCGCTTCACTATCACCACAACGAGGATGACTTGTCCTACGTACTGACGGGTAGGTTCAGAGCACTCTTGGGCAACGACGTCGTGATCGCCGATGCGGGGACATGGGTCTTCAAATCGCGAAAACAGTGGCGCACGTTCTGGAACGCGGGCGAGACACCGTGCGAGATCATGAAGTCGTCTCCCCTGCTGGTTTTGAAGAGTACTTTCACGTGGCCCCGCGTAGCGGGACACCGCCATGTTTGCTCACATCAACCAGAAGTACGCGCCCGAGATTCCGGTTCGAAGGCGTCTCCGATCTTTGCCAGCGGTTCGGTCTGACGTCCCCGCTCTGTAAGCGTGGAGGCTGACGTGTCGTCATCGTGGGGGCAGTTCATTTCCGCGATCGGTGCATCAACCATCACACTGGCTGCACTGGTACTGGTGTTGATGGCCCTGGCGCACCTTTCTCTGCGCTGGTGGGTCAAGCGCAAGGCCCGTCAGGATGACGCCGCCGTCGGCGAGACTCCGACTAGCGAGCTCCGGCTCCGCCGATGGGTGACACGCGGCCTCAGAGAGATCCTGCCAGCACTCGCCCTGCTCCTATGGATTCACGGACTCTCCTTCACGCTAAACCTGCTGATCCGCCAAGCGGGCGCGCGGAGCTTGGCGGATCCGGCACTCGTGGCGCTCACGTGGGCGTACCGCTTGGGCGTCGTCGGCGCGATCTTTTGGCTACTGTCCCGTATTGGCCGGCTGATCGAGGCGTTCCTGATTTCGCTGTCGACGCGCGCCGACACCACCTGGGACGACCTGTTACTGCCGCTGGTGGGTAAGGCCGTTCGACGCGCGCTTCCGCTCCTGGCCATCATTCTGAGTGCGCCGGCATTCACGGTCTCACCTGCCCTGGCCGAGATGGTCCGGAATGCCACGAGCCTTCTGCTGATCGCCGTCGTCGCGTTCATCCTGTTCCAAATCGTCGACGCCGCGGCATCATTCGTCCTCAATAAACATCGGATCGATGTCAGCGACAACCTGCAGGCGCGCTCGATCTACACGCAGGTCGTGATGCTGAAGAAACTGGCTCTGACGACCATCGGGGTCTTCACGCTGGCGTCGATGCTGATGGTCTTCGACTCGGTGCGCCAGTTTGGCGCGAGCATTCTCGCGTCGGCTGGCATCGCGGGTATCGTCGTGGGGTTCGCTGCCCAGCGGAGCATCGCCACGTTGCTCGCCGGTTTCCAGATCGCCTTGACTCAGCCCATCCGCGTGGATGACGTGGTCATCGTTGAGGGCGAGTGGGGGCGCATCGAAGACATCACCCTCACGTACGTCGTGGTCCGTATCTGGGACCTCCGACGGTTGGTGGTGCCGATTACCTACTTCATCGAACAGCCGTTCCAGAACTGGACGCGGTCGTCCGCCGACATTCTGGGAACCGTCTTTTTGTATGCCGATTACACCGTGCCACTCGATGCGCTGCGCGCGGAGTTGACGCGGCTCCTCGAAGCATCGCGGTACTGGGATGGCAAAGTGAACGTCCTTCAGGTCACAGATGCCAAGGAGCATGGGTTGGAAATTCGGGCTCTTGCGAGTGCCGAAGACGCGGCGCTGGCCTGGAACCTCCGTTGCGAAATCCGCGAGAAGCTGGTGGCGTTCATTCAGCAGAACTACCCGCAGAGCCTGCCGCGCCTTCGCGCGTCACTCGATATCCGACTGCCAGCCATGGAGCCGGCGAAGGACGCGCTCGCGCTGGAGCTTGGGCGTGGAGTGTAGCCCAGCGGGTGCCTCGTTCACTTGAGGTGTCACATGGAACACATCACCACGGATATTGGTTCCCACATCCGGCAGGCACGCGAGCACCGAGGGCTGACCATTCGGGACATCGCGAACACCAGGAGCATCTCGACGGCCGCGCTCAATGCGATCGAGCACAATGACTTCGCCCGGCTTTCCGATCGCGTGTTCAGGAGGGCGTACGTGCGGGCGTTCGCGACCGAAGTGGGATTGGGCGCTGACGGACTCACCAATTTCGGGGACTACACGGCAACGTACGGTGCCATCGGCGGTGCAGTTGTCACAATGCTGTGGTTCCATGTCTCAAGCACCGCCATTCTGATGGGGGGCAGATTGAACGGCGTGATTGAGGACGCGTGGCGATCGGTTGATGCCTGGCCACCGAGCCAGTCGACAGAGAAGGCCACAACTGCGACGCGGCAAATAGCCTCGATGTCGCCCGATGGCTCGTAGCGGTATGATGGATGCACTTATCAACCCGTTGGCTCCGGGTGAATGCGACTGTCACACATTCGGGCGCTTGCAGTCGTGGTCGCCCTGGTCGCATTGCCGGCTGTTGGTGTCGTGTGGCTTCGTCACAGTCTCGAAACGACACCGCCAGTCGTGCCGCCGCCGGATCTCCTGAGCATCTTCTTCGATACTACTCCCGTCGTCGTCGTCTTCACCTTCCAAGGCGAGCAGGTTCTGTGGCATACGACTGCGGACGACATTCGTTCCAACCTCACGCTTTGGCGTCACATGCATCTTGCCGAATGGAACACGGTACCCGAACCGTTCCGCCACGAGGGTCTCGACAAGATGCTTGCACGGTATAGAAGCCTCCTCATGAACCCCCGCGCATGGGACGCCATGGATGCCGATGACTGGGACCGAGTGCCTCAGCCGATGCGCACTCTTGCATATCGGCAAATGGTGGCGTATTGGGCCGGGTACTACGATGTGGGAGCGCGGTACGAACTGCTTCCAGGGGTGGTGTCGGATACGCTGGCGGCCATCGTCATGTCCGAGTCGTGGTTCGACCACCGGGCGCTACTCGTGAACCGTGACGGAAGCCGTGACATCGGTCTGGGAGGAGCATCCGACTACGCCCGCCATCGGCTGCGGCAGCTGCACGAGCAAGGGCTGGTCGACGTCGGGTTGGCGGATGGCGCGTACGACAATCCCTGGATGGCCGCCCGGTTCGTTGCGCTCTGGATGTCGCTGATGCTCGACGAAGCTGGAGGTGATCTCGACTTGGCGGTCCGTGCCTATCATCGCGGGATCTCCGAGGCACACGACAGCTTCGGCAGCGCGTATCTCGACACCGTGCACCGGCGTCTCCGGCGATTCATCCGAAATCGGAACGCACCGCCGGCATGGGACTACGTGTGGAAGAAAGGTCGCGAGCTCGAGCGCCAGGAGTGGCCCTGGATGGCGGTGCGGGAGGCTGGGCGACGGCGATCAGAATCGGGGGACCCTACCCGGCTGACGAAGGCGGCCGCGGCGACGTCAAGGTCGGTCATGTGTACGTCGTTCTGTCAGTTCACGTATGCATTGACGCACGGCCCTCCTTTAACTCAGTACCTATGACGACTGCCGGAGCCGCAGGACGCCGACCGCTGTTCGGCGGGCTTGGTCGTCCGCGCCAGATTGTGTGCGGTGTTGACGAGCGCAATGTGTGAGAACGCTTGTGGAAAGTTGCCGACCAAGCGCTGCGTCCGAGAGTCGTATTCCTCCGCGAGCAGGCCGACATCGTTGCGTAGCCCGAGCAATCGCTCGAAGAGCCGCCTGGCGTCATCCACGCGCTTCAACAGGACGTACGCGTCAGCCAGCCAGAAGCTGCACGCAAGGAACGCTCCCTCCCCTCCGGGAAGGCCGTCGTCGCTCGTGTGCGTATCGTAGCGAAGCAGAAACCCATCGACAAAGAGCCGCCGTTCCACGGCTTCGACCGTGCCACGCACACGCGAGTCTTCGGCCGGAAGAAAACCGACCGTCGGTAGCAGCAGCAAACTGGCGTCGAGCTCTTTCGAGCCGTACGACTGCACGAAGCTTCCGATCTGCGGATCGAAGCCGTGGGTGCACACATCCTCGTGGATGGCTCGACGCACGGCGCGCCAGTGATCACGCGGTCCGTCGAGTCCGAACGTCTCCATCGCCCGGATGCCTCGGTCAAACGCGACCCAGGCCATCACCTTGGAGTACGTGAACTGGCGGGGTGCTCCTCGAACCTCCCAGAGGCCCTCGTCCGGCTCAGTCCACACCGCGGTGAGGTGATCGAGCAGCGCGCGCTGGAACGCCCAGTCTTCGTCACGCCCATCAAGGCCACCGCGGCGCGCTTGGTGAAGCGCATCCATCACTTCACCAAAGACGTCAAGCTGCAGTTGACCATGCGCCCCATTCCCGATTCGTACGGGCCGCGAGCCCTCGTAACCTGGCAGCCACGGGACCTCGTACTCAGTCAGGCGCCGCTCGCCTGCGAGGCCATACATGATTTGCAGCTGCGACGGAGCGCCCGCCGCAGCGCGCAGCAGCCAGTCCCGCCAGGCCCGCGCCTCCCCGTAGAAGCCCGCGTTCATGAGGGCCAGCAGCGTGAGCGTGGCATCACGCAACCAACAAAAGCGATAGTCCCAGTTTCTCGTGCCCCCGAGCGCCTCCGGAAGCGACGTCGTCGGAGCCGCCACAATCCCACCGGTGGGCGCATAGGTCAGCGCTTTCAGAGTGATGAGCGATCGTATGACGGCGTCGGACCATTCGCCAGGGGACTGGCTGCCCGTGACCCACTCGCGCCAGAACGTTTCTGTGTGTTCCAGTGAAGACTGCGCGTTGATCGCATCGGGCGGCGGGCGATGCGAATATCCATGCGTGAGCACGAATGGCACTGTCGCACCCGCCGTCACCTCGAAGTCGCCCGTCGTCGTCAAGGCCTGACCTCGCAGCCGGACCGGGGTGTGGAGGGTCACCATATCCGGTCCGGCGATCGCCCGGAACGCGCCGTCCGCGAGGTGAGTTACCCATGGGATCGTGCGTCCGTAGTCAAAACGCAGAATCAGCTCAGTCCGCATCCGCACACGACCGCGATCCCCTCGGACGAGCCTGACGATGTCTGAATTCCGGCCGCGCGGTGGCATGAAGTCAATGACCGTGACCGCGCCGTCCGCTGTTTCCACTCGTGTCTCGAGGATCAGCGTACTGTCGCGATAGCAGCGACTGACGCGAGCGTCCGGGTCCGCGGCTTCGATCAGCCAGCGCCCATGTTTCGGCCCGCCGAGGAGGGCAGCAAAGCACGCCCCGGAATCGAACCGAGGCCAGCAGAGCCAATCAATGGAACCTGCCCGCGACACCAGCGCGGCGGTCTCGCAGTCCCCGATGAGGGCGTAGTCTTCAAGAGGAATGCTCATGTGTACGCGTCAAATTCGGCAATCACATTGACATCGTCGGGCCGCGATCAAGCGCATCATGCCACTCGGCGACTGGCACCTCTCGCATGACAACATGGACAGCCAGGCGATCGGCCAATGGTGAGTCGCGGCCTTGCGGTTACTCGTTGGTTTGAAGGCAGCGAAGCCGGACTCGGTTCGAGATAAGCCTCCGTAACTCGGCCGGCCGATCGTGACAGGGCCGGCATAGGCCCAGGTCATCTGGGTCCACGCTTTCTTCGATGATCGATCTTCGCAGTGGGGGCGCCATCATCGACGAGCGCACAGGCAATCGCCGAAAGCACTTCCCGGGCGTGGCGCACACGATGCACTGGCATACGCGTCAAAGCGCCTGTGACAGCCGCTTCGACGGTGCCGGTTGACGCGGCGACGAACTCTCTTGCAGCCGCTCGTGAGTGCAGCCGAATCCGGCGATGGTCGTTGCGATCGCGCTCGCGTCGCAGAAGCCCGTTCTTCACCAGGCGTTGGAGGATCCCAGTTATTGTGCCAACCCTGCTATCCATGGCGGAGGGTATTCCTTGGCGAAAAAGACGGGCGTCTTTATGGCCTCAGGCCGGGTGTGGTACGGGCCGGTCAGTGTAAGAGTCCGCCACGCAGCAGTTTAGAAGCCTTAGACTGAGGCGAAGGATTTAGGCCCTTTCAGGCCTTTGTAACCAGCCTCTTCATCGCCCTGATGGATAGCATCCCTGCGATCGCCTCAGCACCTCCGCAGGAATCTGGATGCAACAAGTAACGAGCCGGAGCAGCGACGCTGCTCCGGCCACGACGTGCCCGTGAAATGTCGGGACTAGAATGCCAGCCGCAGGCCGACCTGTACCGTGCGCGGCGGACGGGCCAGTCCGCGAATGCGCATGAAGTTCGAGCTGGTGAAGCCGGTGGTCGGATTCCCCCACTGGGCGTGGTTGAACACATTCTGCGACTCGACGCGGAGCTCCGCTCGATGGTGATCACCGAACGGCACAACCCGGAACAACGAAGCGTCGACGTTCCAGTTCGATGGCCCGCGGAAGGCGTTGCGGCCGCTGTTCCCCCATTCGTTGCCCGGCTGCGCGAACACGGCAGGGTCATACCATGACTCGTTGGGTCCTGGCTCGCCGAAGCCGGGCTTTGCGTCGCCAACCACGTTGATCGACTGGAAACCACCGACCTGCTGCAGCAATCCGTTATCGCCGCCAATCGAAAACGGCGTGCCCGACAACCACGATGCGATTCCGTTGATCTGCCAGTTCTTGATGACCTGCGCGACCGGGTGCGAGTTCCCGCGAGCAAACGGCAGCTCGTAGACGAAGCCCATCTGCAGCATGTGCGGACGATCGAACCCCGCACGTGCGTAGTTGCGGTGCATCTCCGACGGCTGGTTCCACGTCAAACCGACCCACCCGTCATCGTCCGTCTCGTTGAGCGCCTTGCTGAAGGTGTAGGCGCCCTTGAGGAGGAAGCCGCCGCGGAACGGACGGTTGACGGCCATCTGCAGTGAGTGGTACCGCGCTCGGGTGCGGGCCGCCCA
>JGI10216J12902_100059848_pt1 | contig 15670 bp, 16 predicted proteins | sample KanNatreferecore_FD_12902 | JGI IMG/M metagenome (IMG submission 12902)
CATCGGCCGTCCCTCCCCGGCGTGGCCAGCACCTGCCGCGGCCGGTCGCTGCCCCCCAGGATTCCCAGTAACGAGCCGATGCCGCTGTAGAAGACGGCGTCGTCCAGCGATTCGTCCGCGAAGACGCTGCGCGGGTACCGCGTGGGGACGAGCGTCAGCTGCTCTTCCCGCCGCTTGCAGTAGTCCGACAGCGCCTGCTGCGGGTTCGCGCTCGTCAGCGCCGCCAGGGAGGGCAGCTCGCCGATGTAGTCCCGGAAGGCCGGGCCGAACATCCAGGTCTGGTGGATCAGCGAGTCGATCAGGAACTGCTGCTGGTAATACGAGATCGGCAGGCGCCCCTTGAAGCGGTTGAGGTCATGCGTCTGCGCGTAGACGAGCTTGTACCCGGCCCCCAGCCAGAAGTAGCACAGGACGAACAGCACCAGTTTGGCGAGCGTCCGCCCCAGCCGGAGCACCCGCCGCCCGAACCCCCCTCTATTCCGCTTCTGCTTAGCTCCTGCCATCGTCAACCCAACACCCAACGCCCCAACACCCCAACACCCCAACACCCCAACGCCTCAACACCTCAATCCCCTTCCACCAGAAGCTCCACCCGCCGCGTGATGCTGGCGAAAATGAACGCCGAGACGACCACCAGCGCCAGCTTGTTGACCCACCACCAGTCCACGTACGGCGTGGTCTCCAGCGCTCCCGCGGCGGAGGCATGGAGCCGGTCCGAGTAGCTGTTCAGCGTGAACAACGGGTTGAAGCTGATCCCGAGCCGGGGCAGCAGCGCCCCGGTGAAGACGTTGAACAGCCACACCGCCAGCGCGATGGTATGCCCTATGAACGCATTGCCGAGGCGCACCCGCACCCACAGCGAGATCAACGCCAGGCAGAGGGCGGAGGGGATGGAGGCGGCCATCAGCATTCCGAAAGGCACCTTGCGGATCCCGAAGTGGACCGCCGCCAGGATGCCGGCGCCGATGGTGAGCGCCAGGCCGACGGACACGGCCAGCCGGTACGCCACCGTGTGCCAGAGCGGGCGCCGCTTGGAAGCCAGCAGCTCGTGGACGCCGCGCTTCAGCTCGGCATCCAGCACGCCCGCGGAGAAAAACGCCGCGATCAGCGGCACGAGCTGCTCCGCCAACCCGCCCGCCTCCTCCACGGTGAACTTGGCGCGGTTGCGGAAGTTCGCCCACATGACCAGGGCGACGAGCAGCGACACCAGGATGCCCGTGATGATCAGCGTCGGGGCGACGATCTTCAGGTTGTAGCGCAGCTGGGAGATCACGCGCCCGCCTCCGGGGTCTGCTGCGTTTCCTGCCCGGGGACGTTGTCCGGCGTCACCTCGCCGCTGATGACGGCCTTCACCTTCGTCTTCAGGTCGTCCCAGCCGGCCTCGTCCAGCGGCAGCTCGAGCGGAATCTGCCGCCCGTCTTCCGCCAGCACCATGGCCGTGGGGGTCCGCGAGATGCCCAGCTTCCAGGCGGCCACTGAGCCGGGCTTCCGCTCGTCGAACGCGTCGCCGGCGGGGAGCCCCCAGTCCGTGACCACCGGCAGCCGGACGCCGGCGGCGGTGATCGCCTGCTGCGCCCCGCCGAGGTCCTCGGCGATGCAGATCGGTACGACCGCCATGTCCCGCGCGATCTCCGTCCGCAGCCCCGCCAGCCGCCGGAGCAACGGCAGGAGGCCACCGTCCTTGGGGCCGAAGAAGACGAGCAGCGCGGGCTTGCCCCGGAGACCGGCGAGCGATACGCGGCGGCCCTCATTGTCCAGCCAGGCGAAGTTGGGCACGGGACGCGCTCGCTCGAGCCGTGACTTCGGCAGCCGCTGCCAGGTGGCAACCGCGGTGTGTTTGCCAGGCAGCGCGAGGTGGAGCCAGACCGCGTAGACCGCGCTCCCCAGGAAGACGAGGACGGTCGCCCCGGCCAGGGCGGTCGTCATCACGGCGCGCTTGGACCGGCGCTTTCCCCGGTGCCCCAACAGCATCCCGAGCAGCACCGCCGCGGTGAAGCCCAGAAGCACGGGCGCGTTCTGGCTCAGGTCCAGCCGCAGCGCCGTGGGGTAATGCTCCTGCCCGGAATAGAGCGCGAACCAGAGGATCGCGGCCAGCCCGGCGCCGAGGTGCAGCACCCGCGTGATCGCCACCAGCGCGAACGACAGCGTGGTCATGAACAGCAGCCCCGGCAGCATCCGCAGCAGCGACTGCTCGTACGCCAGCGGCAGGACCGGCGATTTCGAGTGGATCATCTGCCCGACGATCGTGGCGGTGAACATGAGCCCCACCGGCGCCAGGATCGCGGCGACCATCCCCAGCCACCGGCCCAGGATCAGCTCTTCGGAGGCGACCAGCTTGCTGTCCAGCAGCTCCGTAACTTCGTAGCGGTTCGGCCGGTTCGCCAGGTTGGCGCTAAGGAAGAGCAGCAGCGCGGCGGCGAGCGGAGCTACCTCGGTGGAGAGCGCCCAGGCGAGCGGGAAGGAGGAGGCGTCCGGAGCGGTGCGCACCGTCAGGTAACCCAGGCCCGCGAGGATCAGACCGATGACCCACGGCGCGGGGACGGTGAGGTTCAGCCGGACCTCGAGAATGGCCGTGGCGAGCAGCCGGTGCAGGGACGCCAGCACCCGCGCGGGCGGGCGCAGCTCGGCGGTCCGGGTCCGCGCGGGGACCATCCCCGCCGCCTCAGTCCCGGCCGACATCCGCCGTGCCTCCCATGATGAAGACGTACGCGTCCTCCAGCGTCGGGTCGCGCGGCTCCGCGCCGGGGAACGTGACCTCGTCCGCCACCATCCGCACCATGATGCCGCCGGCCTCGCGCTGGACCTCCGTCACGAAGTAGCACTCCTGCAGCTGCGCCAGCCCGGCGTCGTCCGTGAACACCTGCCAGGAGCGCCCGCGCACCTGCTCGATCATCTCCGCGGGGGTGCCGTTGAAGACGATGGAGCCGCGCTTCATGACCGCGATCTTCTGGGCCGCGCTCGCCACGTCCGCCACGATGTGCGTGGAGAGGATGATGATCCGGCTCCCGCCCATTTCGGACACCAGGTTGCGCACCCGGATACGCTCCTCGGGGTCCAGCCCTGCAGTGGGCTCGTCGAAGATCACCAGCCGCGGCTCGTGGATGATCGCCTGCGCGATGCCGAGGCGCCGCTTCATGCCGCCCGAGAGCGCCCCCACTGCCCGGTGACGGAACTCCGTGAGGTTCACCCGCTCCAGCATCTCCTCGATGCGAGCCCGCCGCTCTTTCCCCCGGCTGAGGCCCGCGAGGAGGCCCATGTAATCGAGACACTCGGTCACCGAGAGCGAGGGGTACAACCCGAAGTCCTGCGGCAGGTAGCCGAGCAGGCCTCGCACCGCCGGTTTCTCGTAGCGGACGTCGTGCCCGTCCACCAGCGCCGTTCCGGAGCTTGGCTCGAGCAGGGTGGCCAGCATCCGCATCAGCGTGGTCTTGCCGGCCCCGTTGGGGCCCAGCAAGCCGACGACCCCGTCCGTCAGCTGGATGTTCATCGGCTCGACGGCGGTGACGTTCCCGGGATAGATCTTGGTGAGGTTGATGGTCTGGACGTGCACTGCCCCTGCTTTACATGTGTCGGCGAGACTGTAGGGGCAGCGGCCCTGCTTACCCTGCTTCTTAGGTACTGCGAGGCCGCGGGGGCGAAGGATAACCTGACCGGCGCCGGTGAGCGCCTTTCCGCCTTCATCCTTCCGCCTTCATCCTTCTGGAGGCGTCCTTACTGAAGACGAACGCCCCGGCGGGCGGTTACTGCGCTGTGACACCTTTCTGGTGCCCGGCGGAGCGCCTGAGTTCTCCCGGCTCAGCGGTAGATATCCTTCCGGTCTCCCACTCGAACGATGAGCACCAGCAGCGCCTGATCCTGGAGTTGATACACTACGCGGTAGTCCCCCACCCGGATCCGGTACAGGTCCTCGGTGGTCTCGAGCTTCTTGACACCTGCCGGTCGGGGCTCTTCCGCGAGCGCGTCGATGGCTTTTGCGAGGCGTCTTTGCGGTTGCTTTCCCAGCTTCCGAAAGGCGCGCTTAGCGTTCTCGGTCCATTCGATCCGGTAACTCACTCTTCAAAGCCCCAGCTCGGCCTTGAACTCCTCCCATGGGGTGGTCCCGGTCTCGGCCGCTTCCGCAAGAGCCGCCTTGGCTTCCTCGATGTCCAGACGATCCTCCAGACGCTCCAGGAGCTCCAGGTCCTCGATGGGCACTACGGCGGCGATGGGCTTACCGTAGCGTTCGATTACCACACGCTCCCGCCGGTAAGACACCCGGTTCAGCGTGTCCGAAATCTCCTCCCGGATGCGGCTTGCGGCGACGCGGTTCACGCTCTCCCCCTTCGAAGATCTTGACAACGTGTACTGATTGTACAACTTTCCAGCCGATCTGCCAGCGGAGAAGACCGCCATCGTCTCAGAGATCGCCCGCGACCCACCAGGTAGGAGTGTCGATCGCCTCGCAGTAACAGTAAGCAAGAGGAGGCTCCGATGCCCCGAACGCGCGCTCATATCCTGCTCTTGCCCCTGCTGATCCTCACGGCCGCCCTGCCGGCCGCCGCCGGCCCGCGGCCCGGGAAGACGCGGACCGCGTTGGACCGCTACGTCGCCGCGCCGGACCTCGCGTACACCTATCGCCCGGTCAGCTCCGTCAAGGGCGCCGGCTACACCATCCACGTGGTCCACATGGTGTCGCAGGAGTGGCGCACCGAGGCCGAAGTCAACCGCACGAAGTGGGAGCACTGGCTCACCATCATCCAGCCGGACCAGGTGCGCACCCCCATCGGGTTCCTCTACATCACGGGCGGATCGAACGGCTCGCCGCCTCCCAACGCGGCAGATCCGGTGTTCGTCCGGATGGCGGTGCAGACCAGCTCCGTGGTCACGGAGCTGCGCATGGTGCCGAACGAGCCGCTGACCTTCAAGGACGAAACCGCCTCCCGGACCGAGGACGCCATCATCGCGTACACCTGGGACCGGTTCCTGAAGTCGGGCGACGAGAAGTGGCCTCTCCGCCTGCCGATGACCAAGAGCGCGGTCCGCGCGATGGATACGGTGACCGCTTTCTGCGCCGCTCCGGAGCGAGGTAGGGTGAAGGTCGAGAAGTTCGTCGTGTCCGGCGGCTCCAAGCGCGGCTGGACTACGTGGACCACCGCCGCCGTGGACGACCGCGTCATTGCGATCGCGCCTTTCGTCATCGACGTCCTCAACGTGGAGCCCTCCATCCAGCACCACTTCCGGGCATACGGCTTCTATGCCCCCGCCATCGGCGACTATACGGCCATGAAGCTGACGCAGCAGGGCGGCCACGCACGGTACAAAGCGCTGATGGAGATCGAGGACCCCTACTCCTACCGCGACCGGCTGACGATGCCGAAGTTGATCGTCAACTCCACGGGCGACCAGTACTTCCTGCCGGACTCCTGGCAGTTCTACTGGGACGGTCTCAAAGGCGAGAAGCACCTGCGCTACGTCCCGAACACGCGGCACAGCCTGAGCGGCAACAACGACGCCCGCGAGACCCTCCAGGCGTTCTACGAGGCGGTGATTGCCGGCCGCGACCGCCCACGTTATTCGTGGAAAGTGGAGCGGGACGGCTCCATTCGCGTGACTACGAAAGACAAGCCGACCGCGGTCAACCTCTGGCAGGCGACGAACGCGAAAGCGCGGGACTTCCGCCTCGACATCATCGGTCCGGCGTATACCAGCACGTCGCTTCAGCCGGAGAAGGACGGCGTGTACGTGGCGCGCGTCCCAAAACCAGCCGCCGGCTGGACCGCGTTCTTCGTGGAGCTGACCTTCCCGAGCGGCGGCACGTACCCGTACAAGATGACCACGGGCGTGCACGTCGTCCCGGAGGTGCTGCCCTTCCCCGCGCCGGAGAGCAAGTGAGTGGTGAGTGGTGAGTGGGTAGTGGGTAGTGGTGGGGGCTCCTAACGCCCAACGCCTAACGCCCAACGCACCAAGGAGGTGCCGCAATGAAGCAGGCCGTCAAGTCCAGCCTCAAGCCGATGCCCCAGCCGCACGCGAAGGCGGAACAGCCCCACAAGCGGCACCGCCGCCGCCATCGAGCCTGGTGGAAGACGTTCCTCTACGTCGTGGTGAGCCTGGCCGCCGTCTACCTGGCGGTGCTTGTGGTCGTCGCCATGCAGCCCGGGGGGCGCTGAACTGGCCGCCAGACGGCTCTGGTCGTTGGTCGCGCTCTGCTGCGGCATGCGGTTCGCGTGCGCCCAGGAGCCATCCAAGCCGCCCCCGCCCGACCGCGACGCGCAGGTGATCGAGGCGGTGCTCGTCGACCTGCTGACCACACCCAAGGTCCACCTGGAAGAGCCGAACGAGAAGGAGAAAAAGATCTACTTCAGGCTCGACTCCCCGCACGTCCAGCCGGTCGGGCTGGGGCTCCTGCAGCGATACGACAAGCGGGAGTGGGAGAAGCTCTCCGCCGCCCAGACCCGCGCGGCTGAGGCGGCTGCGAAAGACCTGCTCCGGCGCGCCGGGGAGAAGAAGCTCGTGCAGCCGTTTAAGCCTCGTGACGAGCGGATCATCGTATACACCCAGGAGCACGAGGAGCGCGACAACGCCAATAGCAGGCCATTCCGGGAGCCGCAGGTCTTCCGCGTCGCTCCCCCCGGCTACGCGAGGGATGGCCAACTCGCCTTGCTAAGTCTCCGGTTCAGCTGGAGCGGAGGCTTCCACGGCGGAGCCGCCCGCTACTTGCTTGTCCGGAAGGGCGACATGTGGGACGTCCTTCTTCGAGACGTCGTACTGTTCCCATGAGTGCCTGCCGACCAGGCGCGCCGACACGCGGACCTTGGATCTCGCTGGCAGTGCTGGCGGTGGTCCCCGCCTTTGCGGTGCCTGGGCGTGGCTCCCCGCCGACCTTCCGCCGCGCCGAGCTGGCCGGGACCTACGGAAAGGGCTCCACGTATTGGGGCGCCAGACTGCGGCTCCTGCGAGACGGCCGTTTCGAGCTGATCGCCGGCGGATGCACGAGTGCTTCCGCATCGCGCGGCCGGTACTGGTTCTCGCGCGGCTTGGTGCGTCTGGATCCCGACCGCGGGCGCGGCGCGCAGATGTTCAGAGAGCAGTTGAGCCCGGACGCCTTTCTCCCCGTCCGGTGGCAGCGCCGGCTCTACCTCATCGCGGATGACGAAGTGCCGGACTTCTGCAGCGCAGTGCACAACGGCACCGAGCCCGAGCGCAAGCTCCCCGACGGTGGTTTCCAGGGGCTATTCTGGCTCCGTGCGGACGGGGAATCGCGCCGCGTCACCAGCTGGCCGGAGCTCCCACCGAAGTGGCGCCCATACCTGGTCCGGAAGCCCATCGAGGGGGCCATTAGCCACCTCATGCCAGATGGGCTGGTCAGAGCGAACGTTGGCAGCAGCCACGGGCTTCTACCGGGAATGCTCCTCTTTGATCGCGACGCGGTGTATTACGGACGAGACTTCAGAGTGGTCGGTGTCGAGCGCGCGGCGGCAACCCTGAAGCCGCTGCAACTCAACGGGATGTTTTCATGGCAGCCGGTTCGGATTGGTGATCGCGTCTCTACCCGAGAAATGGTCCTGGAGAACCTCATCAGGGCCGAGGAGGAAGGGCGATCTGTGCCGAACCCGCCGCCCCTAGCCTATGTGCCGCCCGCCACACCGGCTGCGTACGCGGAAACGCCGCCCGTAGACCAGAGCCGCACCGCAGGCCTGCAGTACGTCGCGGTCGCCCTCAACGGAATGGGGGCGAGCGCCATCAACAATCGCGGCGAGATCGCCGGATGGCGGATAGAGCGAAGGCCTACGCTGGACCTGGGTGCGGCCCGGCCTTGTATCTGGCGTGCCGGAAGGGTTAGGGACCTGCCGCAGGTCGCCAGCGAGACCGGCAACTACCCTCATCACCTGAACGACCAGGCCGAGGTCGTTGGAGATGCGACCGCGATCAAGGGGGAGAAGAACACCCGGCGGCTCGCCATCCTCTGGCGCCGCGGAAAAGCGTCTGTGATCCACGCACGGGACGGGTACGAACTACTTTCCGCCTGTGGCATCAGTAACCGGGGGCACGTAGTGGGCCAGGCGGCCCGCAGCGGGCCGGCACATGCCTTCCGATTGGTCAGGCGCTCGTTCGTCGACCTGGGCTCGTTTGGCGGCGCCAGCTGGGCGAAGGCCGTAAACAACGGCGGTGACGTGGTGGGCGAGTCCGAGATTTCCGCGGACGGCGGATTTCGCGCTTTCCTGTGGAGCCGCGGGACGCTGCGAAACCTCGGCACCCTCGGCGGCGACGCAAGCTGGGCGGAGTCGATCAACGACTCGGGCGAGGTGGTAGGCTGCTCGCTGGACAGCGTTGGACGAAAGCGTGCCTACAACTACCATCTTCGCGCTATGCGCGAGCTGCCGATGCCCCCGGGTTTTCGGGAAAGCCAGGCGCTGGACATCAACAACAAAGGCTGGATCGTCGGCCAGGCGGCGCAGGACCTCATCAAAGCCGAAGAGGCCGACGCGGTGATGTGGCGAGACGGGAAAGTCGTCAGGCTCGACTCGTTCCTGCCGCACGGCTCCGGCTGGGACCTCCGAGAAGCGCACGGCATCAATGACCGCGGCGAGATCATCGGCTATGGAACCTTCCGCGGTGAAAGCCAGCACTTCGTTCTCGTACCGCGAAAGAGCACCCGCTGAGGTGCGTGGAAGGAGCTTGCGAGTTGGTGGCTCGCTGCTGGTGAATGCAGGGACCGGTCTGTGAGCGGCCGTGCCGCGTGGTTCGGGCGGATCCACTGGACGCTCCGGCTCTTCCTTGCGGTGGGAATCACCCTTGCGATCGCCGGGGGCGGGTGGGCGTGGTGGCTCCACCACCGCCCGACGCCGGTCCCGGAGGAGCGAGCTCTCTTCCCGGGCATCGCGTTTGCACGGTTGGTGCGCCGGGAGCCGAGGCCGCTCGCGATCCAGGTGGTGCGGATCGACCTGCTCACTCCCGGGCTCGAGTTCCTCGTCACGCCGGCGGACTACGAGCAGCGTCTCCACCTCAAGGCCCGTACGACCACGCAGTTCGCACGCGAATTCGACGCGCAGGTTGCCGTCAACGGGGGGTTCTTTCTGCCGTGGTGGTCGCATACGCCGTGGGACTACTACCCGAGAGTGGGGGAGCCGGTACGCGCTCTCGGTTACGCGGTCTCGGGCGGGCGGGCGTATCCCGAGGCGGAGAGAGATGGTGAGCACCCGGCGCTCTACCTGACCCGCGCGCACCGCGCCAGCTTCCGCAGGCCGAAAGAGCCGGTGTGGAACGCGATCTCCGGGGACTGCTTCCTGGTGCAAGGCGGGAAGCCGGGGCCTCGTCCGATACGCCGGCGCGACAAACCGGAGCCGCGCACCGCGCTGGGCCTCGCGCGGGACGGCCGCACGCTGATCGTCATGGTGGTGGACGGACGACAGCCGGGCTACAGCGAGGGCGTCACGCTGGCGGAGTTGGCGCACCTGTTCGTGGAGCAGGGCGCCGAAATCGCGATCAACCTGGACGGCGGCGGCTCCAGCGCCCTGGTTGCGGAGACGACGCCGGGACGGATCGCGCTGCTGAACTGCCCGATCGACAACCACATCCCGTGGCGGGAGCGTCCAGTGGCGAACCACCTGGGCGTGCGCGTCTCGCGCCGGTCTTCGCCGTAAGCCACCTACCTGGTGCCTTTCACGACCTCCAGGGGCACCAGGAACTCCCGGCCCTTGGGAAGCTTTCCGGCCAGGATTCCCACGGCGGCGCGCACGCCGTACTTCCCCATCAGGTCCGGGTGCTGCTCGATGGTCGCGTACATCTCCCCCGTCCCGAGGTAGGGCTTCACGTCCGGGATGTTGTCGTAGCCGATAACGGTGAGCTTCCCCTTCTTCCCGGCCTCGGAGATGGCCTTGATGGCGCCGAGCGCCATCTTATCGTTGGCGCAAAAGAGGCCCTTCAGGTCCGGGTGGGCGGCGAGCATCGACTGGAACTTGGCGTACGCCTTCTGCGTGTCCCACTCGGCGGTGTCGGAAGCACCAACGTCCAGCTTCCCCTCCACGGCGCTCATGAAGCCGCGCTTGCGAGATTCGGCGTTGTCCACCCCCCGGATGCCCTCGAGGACCGCGACGTCGCCGTCGCCGCGGAGCGCTTCGACCATCGCCTCCCCGGCGAGCTTCCCGCCCTCCTCGTTGTCCGCGCCGACGTAGGCGCCGAGCGATACGCCGGCCTGGGAGGCCGTGTCCGGATCGACGCGGTTGTCGAGATTGATCACCAGCACGCCCTTCTCCTGGGCCTGCTTCAGCGCCGGCACGATTCCCTTCGAGTCCGCGGGCGCGATCAGGATGGCGTCGACCTTCCTCGCCGTGACGTCCTGAAAGATCGCGAACTGCCGCTCCTTGTCCGTCTCCTGTGCGGGCGCCTGGACCTCCAGCTCCGCGCCGAGTGCCTTCGCCTCCGCCTCGGCCGCCTTGATCATGGGGTCGAAGAACGGGTTGTTGCGGGTCTTCACGATGAGCGCCAACTTGTAGGGCGTCGACGCCTTCTCGACGGCGTCCAGCTCCGCCTGCGTCAGCGCCCCTCCCGCGTCACCGGCAAGTGACGCCGCGCCGGTTCCGTTGGTCTCCGGCAGCGTGATCGCGCCCGGCAGCGCCGCCGGCTCCGGCTCTTCCTTCCCGCAACCCGCGGTCATTGCTATAGCCGCCGCCGTGGCAAGGATGAACGCAAGGCGTCTCATGCAGTCCCCCGACTTCTCGATCGTAATCGTAATCGTAGTATCGTAGTCGTAATCGTAACCTGACGGGCTCGATGTACCTACGAGGAGTATCACCTCACGCCGGCCGCAGCCTGTCCACCATCACCGCCAGCACGATCACCGCCCCGATGATCACCCCCTGAAGGGTGTCTCGTACCCCCACCAGCACCAGGCCTGCGTTCAGGATGGCGATGGTGAGCGCGCCGACCAGGCTGCCGACCACACTGCCCCGCCCACCGCTGAGGCTGGTCCCACCGATCACCACGGCCGCGATGGCGTTCAGCTCCGCGCCCATCCCGGCGCCGGTGTCCGCCAGCTGGAACTTGGCGGTCAGCACGACGGCTGCCAAGGCCGCGCCCACGCCGGACAGGACGTACGCGAGGAGCTTATACCCGGGTACGTTCACGCCGCTCAGCCGCGCCGCCTCCTCGTTGGCGCCGATGGCCTGGATCATCCGCCCCGCCCGCGTCCGGCTCTGTAAGACACCGGCGGCCACCACGACGACGATCGCGATGGCGACCAGCGGCCAGCCCTGGCCTAGCGCGCCGAGCCGCGGCGGCAGTCCGGAGACGCTGTTGCCGTCCGTGGCGTAGACCGTCAGCCCCCGCGCGGCCGTGAGCATCCCCAGCGTGACCACGAAAGAGGGGACGCGCCCCACCGCCACCACGAGCCCGTTCAGCACGCCGCAGGAAACCCCCACGCCCAGGGCCGCCAGGAGCGCGCCCTCTAGGCGGACGCCGCCCCGCATGCCTTGAAACAGCGCCGCCCCCACGGCAGCCCCGGCAAGACACGCGGCGGCCAGCGCTCCCAGCCCGGCCGCGGGACCGGAATGGCTTTTCGATAGCGTCCCAAGCACCAGCCATCCCGCCAGGACCGCCACCGGGAGAGCGAGGATACCGGCGAGAAACGGCGGCGGGCCCGTGGTAACCGCCAATCCGAGCGCCACCCCGCAGAGCGCCATCACGGACCCGACCGAAAGGTCGATGCCTCCCGTGAGGATGACGAACGTGAGCCCGGCGGCAAGGATGATGTTGGTGGCCGCCTGCTGCAGGATGTTCGGGAGGTATTCCCGGGTCCAGAACGTGTTGAAGAACCCTGGATGCAGCGAGAAGCCCGCGCATACCAGCGCCGGCACCAGCCACGGTCGGAGCGCCCGGCCCGCCGCTGTCAGGGTGGGGTTGGGGGTCCGGCTCAATCTGCGAACGCCTGCAGCTCAGCGCACGGTTTGAACGCCTGGGCGCTGTTGTCGCCGTGCGCGGGCTTGCCGATCACGCGGACGGCGACCGCCTGGACCGCCTCCCGCAGCCGCAGGGTGAACGGCTGGCCGTCTTTCAGCCCCTTGTCGGTGGCGCTTGTGGCGGGAGTGTGGAATACGTGCCCGTGTGCGAAGAGGGCGCGCCTCCCCGGCGCGGGCTGCGAACGCCGCACGCCGCACCAGTCTTCCGCCGCCTGCCGCGTGTTGAAGGTGACCACGGTGCTGGACCCTCGTCCGAGCTCGAGCCCGCTCAGGCTGTTCAGGCCCTCGCGTCGGCGATGAGGGCGGTCATGGTGATGGGGTAATCCACCTTGTAGCCCTTGCGGTTCTCTTCGAGCAGCAGTCCCATGCGGGGGAAATTCACCTTGCGGCTGACGTCGGCGCGCTCCTGGGGGGTCAAGGTCTCCGGACCGAGGCGCTGCTCGACCTTGAACACAAGGAACGACTTCCCGACCTGCAGCGGCGTGGGCACCACCTGGCCCGGGGCGGTGTTGCTCTTCTTGATGTGATCGAATAAGGTGGGGCCATCGGTGCGGAGGAACTGCCTCGGCGAGACGAAGCCGTCGCCCTTCTGGTCGCGGAACCGGGTCCGCAGTTGGGCGAAGTCCGCCCCGGACTGCGCCGCCTGGATGATCTGCTCCGCATCTCGCATGCTCTCGACCTTGATGAACCGCGCGACGTAGCGCTCCATCTCCTCCGGTTTGGCGGGGTTCTTGGCGGTGATAACGGCCTCGGCGAGCATCTCGTAGCGCAGCCGCTCGCGCCAGGCATCTTCCCCGACGCCCTCGGCCTGAAGGGCCGCCTGGAACGCCTTCTGGCCGAGGTTCTTCTGCAGCGCGGCGGCCCGCGTGTTGAGCTGAGCTTCGCTGACCGTGAGCCGCAGCCGGGCGGCCTCCTGGTCCATGATGCTCCGCTCGACCAACTGCTCCAGCGCTGTGCGGCCCACGTAATCCAGGAGATAGGCGGTCACCTCCTTGCGCGCGATGCTCTCGCCCTTCCCGGTGCCGCGGAGCGGCGTGACCTTTGCCTGCTCCGCCTCGCCGCCGGGGTACTCGATCTTATAGAGCTTCCGGGCCGTTGAGAGCAGGGCCGCGGTGCGGAACGCTTTTACCCTGGCAACTGCGTCCTCCCGCCGTTTGTCTTTGAGCGTGTCCGCGGGGAGCCGGTTTTCGAGCTTGAGGACCAGCCAGAACTCCTGGGAGGGAATGGGCTCCGGAGTTACCTGTCCCACGCGGAGGCGCGCATCGGTCGCCAGGCGGAAAAAGTAAGGGTTCTCCACCCGCAGGAAGGGGTTCGGCTGCACCAGGCCGCCGTTCTCCTTGTCGAGCGAGTTCTGCAGCGCCAACAGCTCGAAGTTGACCTTATTGGCCGCCTCGCGGATCAGGTCCTTTGCCTGCCGCTCCGTCTGCAGCCGCGCGTAACGGACCGAGAGGCGGACCAGGTCCGCGTCCGTTACCGGCCATTTCCGGTCCCGCACCTTCTCCCCGAGCATCAGGTTGCGGAGCCGGCGCAGCCAGGCGTCCTCGGTGATCCCCTCTTTCTCCAGCGCGATGGCGAAGTTGAGCCCGTTCTCCTTCTTCACCGCCGCGGCCCTCGTGGACAGCTCCGCGTCCGTCACCTGGACGCTCAGCCGCTCGCCCTCCTGCCGCAGCACGCTCTGGTCGATGAGCTGGTCCAGCGCGAGCTTGCCATAGTACCGGTTCGCGTGCGCCAGCAAATCGCGGCGGGTGATGGCGGCGGACCCCACGCGCGCCACGACGGTTTCGTCGGTGATCCGGGACTGGGCGGACGCCGCGGTCAGCGCCAGCAGAGCGGCAGCGAGGATGGGGAGAAAAGAGCGGGTCATGGGTGTTGGGGGGTGTTGGGGTGTTGGGTGATGGGATAGTATACTGACGCTCATGAGTGGAGGAGTGCCTCCACCTCGTCGCGGGTGGGCAGCGAAGCCTGCGCGCCCAGGCGGGTGACCGATAGGGCGCTGGCCGCAATGGCGAAGCGGACCGCCTGGCGGAACGGCTGCCCTTCCGCGACGGCCACCGCAAGCGCGCCGGAGAACGCGTCTCCGGCGGCAGTGGTATCGACTACCTCTACCTTGCGGCCGGCGACGTGGAACTGTTCGTCGGGCGTCACCACGAACACCCCTTCCTTACCGAGGGTGAGGATCACGGTGCCGACGCCGCGGCGGATCAGTTCCTCCGCGGTGCCCGCGACCCCGCTCAGGCCCGCCTCTCCGCCGCCGAGGAGCATCTCCGCCTCCGTCTCGTTCGGGGTGAGGAGGTCTACCTGGGAGAGCATCGAGTCGGGGAGCGCCGTGTACGGGGCCGGGTTCAGCACCACTCGCTTCCCGTGCTTCTTCGCGAGGGAGATCGCGCGCTCGACCGCCGGAAGGGGAACCTCGAGCTGGAGGAGCACCAGGTCGCACGCGGCGACGGCGGCTTCAGCCCGCTGCACGTCGTCCGGGGAGAGACGCGCGTTGGCCCCCGGCGCGACGGCGATGGCGTTCTCGCCGCCGGCGTCCACCAGGATCAGCGCGACGCCGTGCGCGGCCTCCGGGTCCCGAATGAGGTGCTCGGTGCGGATGCCCTCCCCCGCGAACTGGCGCAGCGCTCGCTCGCCGAAAGCGTCGTTTCCCACCCGCGCAATGAAGGTAACGTCGGCGCCGAGCCGGGCCGCCGCCACCGCCTGGTTAGCCCCCTTGCCGCCGTCCGTCAGCGTAAACTCTCCACCCAGCACCGTTTCCCCCGGGCGCGGGATGCGCTGCGCCTGCACCACCATGTCCACATTGGTGGAGCCCACAACGACGATCTTGGCGGACGAACTCATGAGTGGTCTACAATCCCCAGCCACTAGCCCCTAAACCCTAACCCCTCGCCCCTACGGATGCATCTCCACCTTCCACGCGCCGCTCTCCTTGCGCATGATCACGCGGAGGGCGCCGGTGAGGGCGGTTTTCTTCCGCGGGCGGGGAAGCACGATGAGGGTGCGCGCCGAGGGATGGAGCTGCTCGGTCCGGATCTGGAGGTCCGGGAGGAAGAGGACCTGGCCGAAGTCCGCTTTGGAGGTAGGCCGTCTGGTAAGCCAGCGGTTCCCCAGAAGCGCGTCCCGCTCCCGGGCCGGCACGCGGCGAGAGAGCATCGAGGCGGCCTTCTGCCGCTGGCCGAGCTGCAGGGCCTTGATGAAAAGCATCAGCCGCTGCTCCACGGCGCGGTCCGCCGGGAAAGGCGCGGTCAGGGAGATGAGCGGCGGGGTCACCCGCGCGCGCCGGGAGGGCCTGGCGGCTGAAGCGCTCGACGACGCAAGAAGGGCGAGGATGCTCGTACGCACCAACAGACAACGGTTCATCGCCGAGGAGTTCGCCGTGTGCCGCGGTGCGGCCTCCCGGTAGAGAGCGCGCGGAGGATGGTTTCGCGCGAGCTGGGTAGTATCCAGGACGATGGAAAGTCACCCGAACGCCAGTTACAGCACGCTGCGCGCCACGCTCGCAGCGATCGTCGAGTCCTCCGACGACGCCATCGTCAGCAAAGACCTGAACGGCATCGTCACCTCCTGGAACCGCGGAGCCGAGCGGATGTTCGGGTACGCGGCGGAGGAGATGGTCGGTGCACCGATCACCAGACTCATCCCGCCGGAGCGCATCAGTGAGGAGGCCGCAATCCTGGCGAGTATCCGTGACGGGCATCGGGTCGAGCCGTTCCAGACGGTCCGCGTGGGCAAGGACGGGG
>JGI10216J12902_100989841_pt1 | contig 15665 bp, 13 predicted proteins | sample KanNatreferecore_FD_12902 | JGI IMG/M metagenome (IMG submission 12902)
GCTCGATCTCCCGGCGGCGGAGCCGCTGCTCGATCTGCACGCGGTTGCCGCCGCGGTCCAGGTCGCCTGCGTCCAGGAGCTGCAGGAGCCGGGAGAGGTTCCGGCGGAGCGCGGGCGTGGTGTTGCCGCCCGCCGGGCCGAACGTGCGGCTGCCGTGGTGGTGGACGGCCCATCCGTTGAGGGAGGCAAGCGCCTCCCCGCGCCGCCAGCACATGAAAGTCGTGAACAGCTCGTCGTAGCCGTATCCGCTGAGTGCCTCCGGCAGCCCGCCGGACGCCCGGAACGCGCTCGGCCGCACCGCCCAGCAGGGGCCGTAGAGCCATCCCAGGGTAAACGCGAGGTCTGTCTCCGCACCCCTTCCATTGGGGCTCACCACGCTGAGCAGAGGCCACTCTTCGAACGCCCGCATCAGACGGGGGAGATCTCCCGTGGAGCGGAACTCGACGTCGTTGTTGGCGACGATCCAGAGGCCGCCGCTGGCGACTTCCGCGCCGGCATTGATCGCGGCGCAGTAATTGAACGGCTCCCGTTCGAGCCGCACGACCCGCGCTCCGATCTCGCGGCAGTAAGCCTCCGTGCCGTCGGAGCTGCCGGAATCGACGATAACCCATTCCACCCCTACCCCGGGGTTGCGTGACCGCACCGACTCGACAAAGGCGCGGGTCAGCTCGAGGTGGTTCTTGACGGGGACGATGAAGCTGATGCTCTCGCTGCTCATCGTCGTTCCACCAGGGCTGCGGCGGCCCTTAGAGCCTGCGGGAAGACGGGAGCACGGGCGAACCAGGCGAGCTGGTCCGCCGAGGCGGCTGGGTGGGCGACGAGATCTTCGTAGCGGACCTCCAGGTAGCGCTCTTCGAGTGAGCGCCAGCGCAGGCACTCGTCCACGTAACGAGCCGCCAGCGCCAGGCAGTAGCCGCGGTCGAGACAGGGGTCCGGAGAAGGCGGCGCGGGGCGGCCCGCTATCCACCGCAGCAGCAGGCGGACAGGGCTGCTCGCGGGGGGCGGTGCCTGCACCCACTCCCAGGCACGACGGTGGAGGCTATCCGCCGCGGCCGTGAGCTCACGCCGCACGTGCAGAAGGCGGGCTTCCGGAAAGAGCCTCAGCCAATAATCCACCGTGAGGCTGTTGCGCGGGTCCTTCCAGCCCCAGGCGGCGGTGCCTGCGGCCTGAAGGGAACCCAGATAGCCGGTCCGCAGCGAGCCGAAGGTCGCCAGCTGCAGGGCGCGGACGGCACGCCGTTCGAAACAGGCGTCCTCGCGGAGCTCCAGGAAGGGCTCGATGCGGTTCCAGCCGGCGCCGGCCTGCGCCAGAAGCCGCTCGTTCAACCGGTAGAACGCCGCCGCCTCGCCGTAACCGCTGGAACGGAGGGCGCCGCTCTCTACGGGGTCCGCCGCCGGCAGGCGCAGGCGCGGCCCCATGAAGACGCCGAGCACGGAGAGCATCCCCGCCGCGAGGCTGGTCCCGGAGCGGTGCATACCGATAACGATTACCGGCGGCGGAAGGCGCCTGAACGCCGGGTAGACGAGCGGCAGGCGCCCGGGGTGGGCTGCCGGCGCCGCCTCTCCTCGCCAGACCGCGGGTGCGTGCTGGTCCATGGTTGCCTCCGTCGTCTCTCGGGCCACGTGCGCGAGAACGCCCGGGGCGCTCGCCCGGAGTTGGCACCCATACGGGTGAGCGCGCGGGCCGGACCGGTGACGCAGCGTGCGACCCGGCCGGCTCCACCTGCCGGAGGGAAGGAGCGACAGACCCGGAGGTCTGCGCGTGAGGCGAGAGGGCGGATCCCAGGCTCTCTCTCAGCGGCGCCGTGCCCTGCCCGGCCAGGCGCCGCTCTCACGCCCTGAAAGGGGGCGTCCGATCATCCAGCATTCCAACAACCCTGCGCTTTTCTTTCAAGACGCTCGCAGCATCGGACAGTTCGAGGAGTTTTGGAAAATCTAAAGAACGCGTCTCGACTAACGGACGATAGATCTTGTTAACATGGGGTTTGGGTGTTGGGGTGTTGGGTGTTGGGGTGTTGGTCGCGTCCGAGGACTTTCCTGGGCGGCGGCCGAACGGGGTGGCGAGAGGCGGATCCCACGTTCTCTCAGCGGTCACAGGCCCTGCCCGGCCTGTGGCCGTCTTACCCTTTGATGCCGGTCAGCGTGATGCCCTGGATGAAGGTCCGCTGGGCAAAGAAGAAGATCAGGACGATCGGCAGGGTCATCAATGCCGACGCCGCCATCAGCAGCGACCACTCCGCGTCGTGCTGGCTCACGAACTGCTGCAGGCCGAGAGAGAGCGTGGCTTTGCGCTCGTCGTTCAGGTAGAGCAGAGGGCCCCCGAAGTCGTTCCAGGCGTTGATGAACGCGAAGAGCCCCACGGTCGCCAGGGCGGGGCGGGAGAGCGGGAGGACGACGCGCCGGTAGATGTCCCACTCGGAGCAGCCGTCGATGCGGGCGGAATCGGACAACTCCAGCGGGATGGTCATGAAGAACTGCCGGAGCATGAAGACGAAGAACGCCGTCCCCAGCCAGTGCGGCACCACCAGGGGGTAGATGGTGTCCACCCAGCCGAGCGCGCGGAAGACGGCGAACACCGGGATCATCGTCACCTGGCCGGGCAGCATCATCGTGGCCACGAGCAGGAAGAAGAGCAGATCCCGGCCCGCCCACCGGATGCGCGCGAAGCTGTAGGCCACCATTGAGGAGGAGACTAGCGTCCCCGCCACGCTCAGCATGCAGATCACCAGGGTGTTCTTCAGATAGAGGAAGAACGGGACGTAGCTCACCGCATCCACGAAGTTGTGCCAGCGCAGCTCCTTGGGGATCCACACCGGCGGGACGGCGAACACCTCCGCGTCCGACTTGAGCGCCGTGCTCACCAGCCAGTAGAAAGGCAGGAAGAAGAAGGCGCCCAGAAAGATCAGGACGAGGTGCCTCAGCCAAGATGAAAGATGAAAGATGAAGGATGAACGACTCCTCGTCCAACGGCTATGGCGATCCATTTAGCGCGTGTCTCCGCCGTAGTAGACCCAGCGCGCGGAGGAGCGGAAGATCAGGAGCGCGCAGGCGAGGGTGACGAGGAAGAGGATCCACGCCATGGCGCAGGCGTAGCCCATCCGGAAGTCCAGGAAGGCGGCGCTGAAGAGGTAGAGCGCATAGACCAGCGTGCTGTCCTGGGGTCCGCCGAGCGCCTTATTCCCGATGGCCCCGGAGATGACCCACACCTGCGTGAAGTACTGGAAGCCGGCGATGAGACCCATGATCAGGTTGAACAGGATCACGGGACTGAGCATCGGTAGGGTGACGTGGCGGAATTGGGCCAGCTTACCCGCGCCGTCGAGAGAGGCGGCCTCGTAGAGCTGCGCGGGCACGTCCTGCAGGCCCGCCAGGTAGATGACCATGCTCCCGCCGGCACCCCACAGGCCCATCAGAATCAGCGCCGGCTTGGACCAGTCCGGCGAGGCCAGCCAGCCGGGGCCCTGCACGCCCACCTTCTCCAGCAGCCCGTTGACCAGGCCCATCTCCGGGTTCAGCAGCCAGAGCCAGAGGATGGAGGTGGCCACCATCGGCGTGATGCTGGGCAGGTAGAAGATGGTGCGGTAGAACGCCATCCCCTTCAGCTTCTGGTTCATCAGCAGCGCGATGCCCAGGCTAACCGCGAGGTTCAGCGGCAGGCCCAGCGCGACGATATAGAGGGTGTTCCCGAGGGCGCGCCAGAAGAGCGGGTCGTCCGTGAGGAGCGTCCGGTAGTTCTCCAGCCCCACCCAGTGCGGCGCCCGCAGGGCGTCGTAGCTGCAGAGGCTGTAATAGAAGGAAGCGGCGATGGGATAAGCGATGAAGAGCCCCAGGTTCAACAGCCACGGCGACGCGAAGAGCAGACCGTTCCGCAGGTTCCGGCGCGCTTCGGACCTCATCGACGGGGAGACCTCGCCCCGGAGACACAGCCCGCCCGGCCGCAAGCGAACAGCCGAGGACGACGACGAGGACGATTACGATCCGGGGCACGGCGCCGGGGTTTATCTTCTCGGGCGGCGAAGATGGTGACCGTTAGTAGTACTGAGAACACAGAGAGGAAGTTCAGGGAGATAACTGTTGGCCGATTCTGTCCGCGGGTCACGCACGCGCGCTCAGGAGGAGCGGTCGACATGTCCGGAATTGTCCGCTCCTTCCTTCCTGCGAACGCTCGCTGGAGCAGCCCGGTGGACGGAGTGGACGGGGTGGACGGGGTGGACGGGCTATCGCGGGCGGGACCCTCCATTACACAGAATAGCACGGCCGTTTTCGTCGAAGGATCATCCGTTATCCGGATTATCATTGAGAGAGCCTGTTCCAAATGCGTATCGAGCCCCTTTCTCCCCAGCATTGGGAGCGTGTGCGGGCGATCTACCTGGAAGGGATCGCCACCGGCAACGCGACCTTCGAGCAGAAGGCGCCCTCGTGGGAGCGGTGGGACGCCGGCCATCTTTCAGCTTGCCGGCTCGCGGCGATCTCCGGCGACGAGCTGCTGGGTTGGGTGGCGCTGAGCCCGGTCTCCGGCCGCTGCGTCTACGCGGGGGTGGCGGAGGTGAGCATCTACGTGGCCGCGGCGGCGCGCGGGCGAGGGGTGGGCCGGGCCTTGATGGAGGCCGCAATCCGGGAGTCCGAGGCCGCGGGGATCTGGACGCTGCAGGGAGGCGTCTTTCCGGAGAACGCCGCCAGCCTCTCGCTCCTCCAGCGCTGCGGCTTTCGGGTCGTCGGAGTCCGCGAGCGGCTCGGACGGATGAACGGGGTGTGGCGGGACGTGGTGCTCCTGGAACGGCGGATGAAGGATGAAGGATGAGGGATAAAGGGGACGGGACCTATGCGGATCTACACCCGAACGGGCGACCAGGGAGAGACGGGCCTCTTCGGCGGGCAGCGCGTGCTGAAGAACCATCCGCGCGTGGCGGCCTACGGGGAGGTGGACGAGCTGAACGCCGTCCTGGGACTCTGCATCGCGTGCGGCAGCGATCCGGAGCTGAACGCCCTGCTGGAGCGGATCCAGGGAGAGCTGCTGGCCCTGGGGGCGGACCTCGCCACGCCGCTGGACGAGGGCGAGACCGTGGGCAGCCGCCGGGTTCCGCGCGTGTCGGAGGGGATGGTCGCCGCGCTCGAAGGGCTCATCGACCGGTGGGAGGAGGGCGTGCCGCCGCTGCAGCAGTTCATCCTTCCGGGTGGAACCCCGGACGCCGCCTACCTCCACCTGGCGCGGACCGTCTGCCGCCGGGCCGAGCGGGCGGTCATTACGGCCGCCGGCAAGGAGACGCTCAACCCGGAGACGATCGTCTATTTGAACCGCCTGTCGGACCTGCTGTTCACCCTGGCCCGCGCTGCCAACCACCATGCGGGGGAGCGCGAGACGCCCTGGATCCCGAACGCGTGAAACTCTAAGCAGAGCAGCCGCTCCCTGAAAGGAAGCGGCTGCTGATCTCGGGAGGCCGGCGGCTCGGCGGGGGCCTCGCCCTCCCGGTGTATTACGGCTGCCTAAGCGACCGCCAGCTCCGTGTGGATCGTGGCGATCGCGGCGTCCGCGGCGCGCAGGGAAGCGCGGACCGCATCGGCGGCGGCGCGGGCTTCCACGCTGTGGTCGCCGAGGGTGGATGCGCGGGCAAGGCGGAGGGCCTCGCCCCAGGAGCCATAGCCGTAGTTCAGCTGCAGAATGATAAAGGCCAGTCGCTGTCGAGGAGTCATCGGGTTCCTTATGGTAAAAGTGGGCCAGTCAAAACAGGGGGGCCGGGAAAGACCCTGAAGAGTATAGCACCCGTGTCAAGCGGCCTCGGTTAAGACGAAGCCCGGCTGTTGTGGAGTTCCGTGAACCCTGTCACACCCCCCGCGCGCGGCCGAAATGCACACCGGAGGCGCGGGTACCCACTATGGAGAGAAGCAAGACCCGGGCCAAAGTGGGGGTTGGGCGTGAGGCGTTAGGGGTTGGGCATTGGGCATTGGGCATTGGGCGTTGGGCATTGGGCGTTGGGCATTGGGCGTTGGGGGGTTGCTTCCCTTTGCCGCTGGCGGCCGCTTGCCCGCTGAGCCGTCACCTCGGCCGCGCCACGCTTACATCCACGCTCCGAGCGGGCTTCATCTCCCCCGCCAGGTAGTACCGGAACTGGTAACCCGTCAGCGGCGTGGGCGGGCCGTCCGGCGAGGGTCCTCCCTCGGACGGCTGGTGGAGCCGGGCGATGTCCCTCCCCGCCGGCGCCACGATAGAGCTGCCGTGGCGCGTCTTGCCGTCCGGGCCGACGTTGACGAAGAGCTGCTCCTGCAGGTCCTGCATCTCCAGGCGGAAGCCCCCGGCCGCCAGTTCTTCCTCGGTCGGCGTGCGGCGAAGGTCCACCGAGGTCACCACTGTGACCGGCGGCGCGAAGAAGCCCGCCGACCACGCCTGTCGCTGGACCGGTGACAGCGCCGAGACCGGGACGATCTCCCGGCGCGCGGCCTCCCGCTGGGCGGGAGTGAGGCCGTTCCAGAAGCGGAGGTGGTGGCGGTTGCCGTAGAACCAGTCCGGCGGGGCGATCCCCGCGCCCCGGAAGTACCAGCCCCAGTAGTCCTGCATGGAGCGTGCCTGTGGGTTGGTGAGCGCCCCCGCGAGCTCCGCCAGGTCGTCCAGGCTCGGAGCCCGCTTCACTTCCACGCGGGCCCGCCAGGGCCGGACGATCCGCTCCGGCACCTCGGCCGGGCGGTCCCGGTAATAGTGCCGGGAGCGCAGGAACAGCAGGTTGCCCTCTCGCCGCCACGTGTAGTCCAGCTCCTTCTCCAGGAACTCTCGCACCTCGGCCAGCGTGCGACGTCCCCGAAGCCGCGACGGCTCGAACCGCGCGCTCACGAAGCTGTCCGCCGCCACTTCGATCCCCTCACGGTGCAGCGCCTCCGCCAGGTCGCCCAGAGTCGGCCACGCCGGCCAGACATACTCCAGCGACCTCCGCCCCTCCCGAGGCGAAGGGCTGGGAAACGCCGGGGGGCTCATTTCCGGTCCCGGCAGCTTCAGGTCGACCGTTCGCTTCAAGAACGCATCTGCCGGCTCGCTCTGGGGCGCTGCCGGCTCCAGGCCCCCCGCCTTCCAGCGGGGAACGATGCTGAACGGCCGATTCGGAGTGCCCCGCAGGCTGACGTAAGCGAAGTTCAGCCAGAAGGCGCGGTCCCGCCGGGGCTGCGGTCCGAAGTCGTGGATCCCGTCTCCTTCCGCCAGCCAGATCACCACATCCGCCTGCCGCTGCGGGCTCGGGCCGTCGATCGGCTGGACTGCCTCCTCGATCTGCTTCGCCCTGTCGGCGGACAGCGTGTGGTTGGCGGTCGATAGCCTAAGCTGCTCGCGGTCCAGTAGCAGGACCACCTGCGGGTCGCTCAGCGCCCGGAAGAAGTCGAGGGTCATCTGCGGCAGCCCCTCGTGCGCCAGCGCCACGTTCAGCAGCAGCTGCTTCTCGCGCTTAAGCGCCGCCGCCTGCTCCGGGGGGTCCTGGCCCGCCTTGATGCGCGCGTCCAGCTCCTTCACGCGATCGAGGAGAGCCTTCCGCGGCTCCTTCACCAGCGCCGCCACCCGGTCCATCTCCGCGCGGATCGGCGCCAGGTCCGCCAGCCGCTTCTCATGCTCGCGCCGCCTCGAAGCCAGGCTCTGCGCCAGCTCGTACCCTCCCCCCGCTCGGAGCCACGTGAACCCCATGTGCTCGGCCACCTGCGAGATCAGCGCATTCGCCGGGCGCTTGTCCACGAACAGCGTCACCCGGTCGTCGCGCGTCTCCCGGGAGGCGGTGAGCTTCACGCCGACCCGCTTCGAGAGCTGACCCAGGACCTCGCCCAGCGGCTCGTCCTTCACGGCGAGCGTCACCGGCGCCTCCAGCCGGCGGTCGCCCCTCAGGGCGGAAGCGATCTCGCGTTCGGGTTCTGGGGCGGCGGCAGCCGCGACAGAGAGGGTGGCAAGCAGGAGCAGGCAGTGTCTCATTATCGCGCCTCGTGTGGGGAGCAAGACCGACCCATTAGATCCGGGACCGTCGCCCCGGGTTACGCGCGCCGTGGACCATTGAAAGGAAACCGCGCGGCGGACGCCGGACTACCAGACACCGGCCCTCCCGAACAGGCCGGCGGAGACACCCGGATGTCCGAAGAGCAGATCCTCCAGAACCAGGCCCTCATCCTCCAGAACCAGGTCGCCATCCAGCAGAACCAGCAGTCGATCCTCGCCAACCAGGGCACCATCGAACAGAATCAGGTCAAGCTCGACGAGATCCTGTCGAACCAGCGGGCCCTGATGGCGAACCAGGAGCGGATCCTGGCCAACCAGGAGCGCATCCTGGCCAGATGAGGCCAGTAATCAGGTGAAGCTCTGCCGATGGGGACTGCTGACCGGTCACCCAACGGTTTCTCGCGCAACTAGACCACCTCCGCGGCATCTAACGACGCAGGCCCCGCGTGCCTGGGGCCGGACGAGCCGGGGCGAGGTGGTGGTCCCCCCATCCCCTGTTCTCAAGACGTCTTTAGATCCCGTTTAGCCGGCGAGGAAGGTTCAGATGAAGGGTCGTTCGGTGTTCGAGCGGGCGAGGCGCTCCCGCGTCGCGCTGGCGCTTGCGGCCTTTGCAGGCTGCGCGGCTGCTTCCGTCGCCGCGATGGCGCCCGCCTCCGCGGCCGGGCCCATCGACTGGTCGAAGGCGAAGGAGCACTGGGCTTTCCGCGCCCCGCAGGCGCGCCGCCTTCCCGCAGTGAAGCAGAAGGCCTGGCCCTCGCAGCCGCTCGATCACTTCATCCTCGCTCGCCTGGAGCAGAAGCGCCTCGCGCCCTCCGCCGAGGCCGACTCGCGCACCCTCATCCGCCGTGTCACCTTCGACCTCACCGGCCTCCCGCCCACCCCCGAGGAAGTCGAAGCCTTCGTGCGCGAATCCGCGGCCGAGCGCCCCAACGCCCAACGCCCAACGCCCAACGCCTATACCCGTCTCATCGACCGCCTGCTCGCCTCCCCGGCTTTCGGAGAGCGGATGGCAAGCATGTGGCTGCCCCTCGCGCGTTACGCGGAGGACCAGGCGCACCAGGTGGGCAGCGACACGAAGTTCTTCTACCCGAACGCCCACCTCTACCGGCAGTGGGTAGTGGATTCGTTCAACCGCGACCTCCCCTACGACCGGTTCGTGCGCTGGCAGCTGGCCGCGGATACCTATTTCAAGGAAACGCAAGGGAACGAGGAAACGCAAGGAAATGGGAACACGGTAGCGGCAGCCGTCCCTCCCATTTCCTCCATTTCCTCCCATTTCCCCATTTCCTCCCAGGACCTCGCCGCTCTCGGCTTCATCGGTCTCGGCCCTAAGTACTACAACCGGAACCGCGTCGAGGTGATGGCGGACGAGTGGCAGGACCGCGTGGATACGGTCACCCGCACGTTCCTCGGCCTGACGGTCGCCTGTGCCCGGTGTCACGACCACAAGTACGATCCCGTCACCACGGAGGACTATTACGCCCTGGCGGGCGTGTTCGCCAGCACGAAGATGGTGAACAAGTCGCCCGACGGCACGGTGGACCAGGGCTCCGAAGCGACGAAGATGCGCAAGGACGCGATGCACGTCATCGAGGACAGCGCCGCGCAGGACCTGAACGTCTTCGTCCGCGGGAGCGCGGAGAACAAGGGACCCGTGGTGCCGCGCCGGTTCCTGCGCGTGCTGTCGGACGAGGAGCCCTCCCCCTTCCGGGACGGCAGCGGCCGCAAGCAGCTCGCGGAGGCCATCGCCGGCCCCACCAACCCGCTCACCGCTCGCGTGATGGTGAACCGGGTATGGGCGGTCTTCTTTGGGACGCCCCTCGTCGGAACGCCGAGCAACTTCGGCTTCATCGGCGATCGCCCCACCCACCCGGAGCTTCTCGACGATCTTGCCGTCCGCTTCGAAAAGAACGGCTGGTCGGTGAAGTCGCTCATACGCGAAATCGTCCTCTCCTCCACCTACCGGCAGGCCAGCGCCGACCCAACGCCCAACGCCCAGCGCCCAGCGCCCAACGCGGTGGACCCCACCAACGCCCTTCTCTGGCGCATGAACCGCCGGCGGGTCACGGTGGAGCAGTGGCGCGACGCGGTGCTGTCCGTCACGGGCACCCTGGAGCGTGGCGGCGGCCCCTCGATGGAGCTGCTGGACCCCGGGAACCGCCGCCGCACCCTCTACGCGCGCATCAGCCGGCTGAAGCTGAACGACCTGCTGATGCAGTTCGACTACCCGGATGCCAACGTCCATGCGGAGAAGCGCTCCGTCACCACGACGCCGATGCAGAAGCTCTTCATGCTGAACAGCCCGTTCATGCTGGAGCAGGCCCGGGCGCTGGCCGCGAAGCTGTCGGCCGGCCCGGCCGCCTCGGCGGAGGAGCGCGTCCGCCGCGCCTACCTCCTGCTCTACGGGCGCGCACCCTCCGCGGACGAGACGCGCCTGGCGGTGGGTTATCTGCAAAAGCCCGAAGCCGACGGAATGTCCCGCTGGGAGCGCTACGCCCAGGTTCTCCTGGCCGCCAACGAGATGCTTTACGTAGATTAGGCCGGGAGCGCACCTATCCTGCGTGCCCCTACGATATGCCGGAGCGAATGATGACCGACGGAAGCCAGAGATCACCCCGCTGTACGGGCCCCGCCGCGACCCCCGTGAACCGCCGCGAGTTGTTGGAGCGGATGTGTACCGGCTTCGGCGCCGTCAGCCTGGCAAGCCTGCTCGCCAGTGAAGGGCGCGCTGCGTCCATTGCGGATCAGGCAGCCCGCGTCGCCCCTCACGTTGCGCCGAAAGCCAAGCGCGTCGTCTTCCTGTTCATGAACGGCGCGCCTTCACACGTCGACACCTTCGACCCCAAGCCCGCGCTCAAGCAGTACGAGGGGCAGCAGCCCTCCGGCGACCTCTACAAGAAGAGCAAGGGGACCGGCTTCCTCTCGTCCCCGCTCAGTTTCAAGCGCCACGGCAAGAGCGGCATCGAGGTGAGCGAGTCGCTGCCGAACCTCGCCCGGATCATCGACGACTGCTGCGTCATCCGCAGCATGCACACGGACGTCCCGAACCACGAGCCGGCGCTGATCCAGATGCACACCGGCAACGTGCAGCCGATCCGCCCTTCGATCGGCTCCTGGGTCCTCTACGGCCTCGGCACCGAGAACCGCAACCTCCCCGGTTACGTGGTGCTGCGGCCCACCACCAAGATCGTCGTCGGCCCCGCGCTCTGGAGCAACAGCTTCCTCCCGGCGGAGTTCCAGGCGACCAGCGTCGTGACGGACGACATGGCCGTCGACAAGCTCGTGGCGAACATCCGCAACCCGAAACTGAACGAGACCCAGCAGCGCGAGCAGGTGGACCTGCTGGAACAGCTGAACCGCCTGCACCTCGCCCGGCGCCCCGGCGACTCGGAGCTGGACGGCCAGATCAAGTCCATGGAGACCGCCTACCGGATGCAGTCCCAGGCGATGGATACCTTCGACATCAGCAAGGAGCCGCAGTCCGTCCGCGAGATGTACGGCGACACTCCCTTCGCCCGCTCATGCCTCCTGGCGCGGCGGCTGCTGGAAGACGGCGTCCGGTTCGTCACCGGCTATTACGTCAGCAACAACAACCAGCCGTGGGACACGCACACCTCCCACTACGAGAGCCACCCCAAGCTGTGCGCGGACAGCGACAAGGCGACGGCCGCGCTCATCACAGACCTGAAGCAGCGCGGGCTGCTGGACGATACGCTCGTGATCTGGGGCGGTGAGTTCGGCCGCACCCCTTATGCGGAGAACCAGGCCAACAAGCAGGTCGGCCGGGACCACCACCACACCGCCTTTTCCATGCTCCTCGCGGGCGGCGGCGTGCGCGGCGGGCTGGCGTACGGCACCTCGGACGAAGTGGGTATGCGCGCGGCCGAGAACCCGGTCCACGTACACGACCTCCACGCCACGATTCTGCACCTCCTCGGCCTGAATCACGAGAAGCTGACCTTCCGCTACAGCGGGCGGGACTTCCGCCTCACGGACGTGTTCGGGAAGGTGGTCACGGACATCATCGCCTGACCTTCGCCGGCAGGCCGGTTGACCCCGCGTTTCCGGAGCCGCTTTCCCGGGAATGGGTGAACCGTATGATCCCCTCCGACGAACGCCAGTTCTTCCGCACCTTTGTGGAAGAAGCCGTGACGCTTGCCCACACGGGCCGGGAGCTGGAAGGCTTTCGCCTGCTGGACATGGGGCTGGCGCTTGCCGAGGCGGCCGTTGCCGGGGGAGAACGATGGGGCGAGGAGCTGGCGCACCGGTACCGCGTGGCGCTCGTGCGCTTTGCCGAGACCTTCCCCGTCGTCTTCGACAGCTTGCCTGGCTGTCCCGGAGGCCTCGTAGAGGAGCGAGAGCAGCGCCCTACCTGGTAGCGCCGCGGGCTACCACTTCACCAGCACGTCCCCGTGACGGCGGGTGTAGTTGTCCAGGGTCCGCTGCCAGTGACGCACCAGCTCGGAACCGTAGGCGGTTCCGTGGGACTGCTCGTCCCGCGCGCGGGAGAGGCCCTGCACAAGCACGCGGAAGCCGGCGAGCACCCGCCCGTCGTCGGCAAGCTGCATGGCTTCCACCTCGGCGAACAGGATCAGGTCCATCTCGTGGACCGGGATCGTGAGGCGGGCTTCCCAGTCTTCGTGGTCGGTGGGTCCCATTAGGGCGGTTGCGCGGGCACAGGGCGGACTTCGTTAGTAGATGCACGAAGGCGCGCGCGCGTGCAGCACGCTCGCTCGACCCCCAAGGGGAGTGCGCTCAGGCCGGAGTGAAGCGGAACCGGCTGCAGAACTCGTGGAGGGCGCTGCGGTACTGAGCTTCCAGCACCTGGGCCCACGGGATGCCGTCCCGCAGCATCAGCTCCGCGCGGCGGAGCCCGTAGGAGAGCTCGAAGTAGGCGTCTTCGCAGTTGCCGAAGCCGGCCTGCACCTCAGCGGAGTCGATGGCGTTGCAGAGAAGGTCCATCTCCTCCTGTGGAAGCGCGGGAAGGGCGGGAAGGGCGCGGAGTTGAGGTTCGAATAGAAACGACATGGGAGTGAAACCGATCGGAGAGCGCGGCCACTTAGCCGCCGGGGCCCTACCGATCCCTTCGTTACTTGAGTACACCCAGAATGCGAGATGTGCAAACCAGGGCCGGCATCCCTGCCCGCAATGCGGGGGGTATGGGAGCGGCCGGACGCGCCGTCAGTGGCCTATCCCGTGCCTTCTGTGAGCACGAGACTCCTGGGAGGGCAACGGGCCGATGGGCGTATAACAGAGCGTTGGCGCAGTGCGGCGCCTCCACCTCTCGGGAGCAGCCAAATGAAGCACGGTTTTTCCGCCGCTGGTCTCCTTACCGCCGGGCTCCTCGCCCTGTGCGGAACCCCTGCGCCGGCCGGAACGCAGAGCGCCGCGTGGAAGCCCGCCGCGGCGCCGCTGATGACCCGCTGGGCGAAGGACGTCCGCCCGGACCGCGTCCGCCCGGAGTACCCGCGCCCGCAGTTCGTGCGCAAGGAGTGGCAGAACCTGAACGGCCTCTGGCAGTTCGCCTTCGACGACGCGAACCAGGGCCGCTCCGCCGGCTGGCAGAGCGCCAGGGAGCTGCCCCTGCGGATCCTGGTGCCCTTCACCTACGAGGCGGCGCTCTCCGGCATCGGCAGGGGCACCGAGGTCCACGAGCGGGTCTGGTACCGGCGCACCTTCGAGGTACCCGCTTCATGGCGAGACCGCCGGACCAGGCTCAACTTCGGCGCCTGCGATTGGGAGACCACGGTTTGGGTCAACGGCAAAGAAGTGGGCGCCCACCGCGGCGGCTACGACCCGTTCTCCTTCGACATCACCGACGCGCTCAAGCCCTCCGGCGCGCAGGAGGTGGTCGTAGCCGTCTACGACCCCGCGGACCCGCGGCAGGGCGCGTACCAGCCCAAGGGGAAGCAGCTTGGCAGCCGGGAGATCTGGTACACCCGGACTACGGGGATCTGGCAGACCGTCTGGCTGGAGCCGCTGCACCTTGCCGCGCTGGAGGTTTCCGAGTTCAAGACGGGCGTCGACCCTGCTACCGGGCTCGGCCAGCTCACCGTCGGCGTGGTGATCGCGGACCCCCGCGAGACCACGGTCGAGATGACCGTCTCCCGAAGCGGCAGGACCATAGGCTTCCAGCAGTTCGTCCAGCACATCGCCGCGAACGCGCAGCCGCGCGTCGCCTACGTGGCGGAGGTGGTCCGGAACTGCGAGCTCTGGTCCCCGGAGCGCCCGATCCTCTACGACGTCACGCTCCGAGCGCGGCAGGAAGGCAAGGTCGTGGACGAGGTCCGCAGCTACTGCGCCTTCCGCCGCTACGAGATCAAGAACGGCCGGCTGGCGCTGAACGGCAAGCCTTACTTCCTGCGCGGCGTGCTGGACCAGGGCTACTGGCCGGACGGCATCCTCACGCCGCCGACGGACGAGGCCATCCGCTACGACGTCGAGATGACCAAGAAGCTCGGGATGAACATGTCCCGCAAGCACGTCAAGGTAGAGGACCCGCGCTGGTACTACTGGTGCGACCGGCTGGGCCTGGCCGTCTGGCAGGACATGCCTTCGTCGCACAACCTCTCCAGCGCGGAGGCGAAGGAGAACTTCCGGCGGGAGTGGACCGCCGTGATGAAGAGCGTCCGCACCTACCCGTCCGTGATGCACTGGATCCCCTTCAACGAGAACTGGGGCAATCCCGGCGAGTTCCAGGACCGCATCGTGGAATTGACGCGGCAGATCGATCCCGTCCACCCCATCACGGACGCCTCGGGCTGGACCCAGCGCTCGCTGACGGACGTGATCGACGTCCACGACTACGGAAACAACCTGGTCCGCCACGCCGTCCAGAACCCCGCCAAGCCCAAGGTCATCGGCGAGTACGGCGGCATCGCCCTCCCCGTGCCCGGCCATACCTGGACCACCGGCTGGGGCTACCAGACCGTGCGTGACCGCGAAGGCCTGCTTCGCCGGATCAACTTCCAGACCAGCCAGATCCACCAGGCGGCCAACCTTTCCGGCTTCGTCTACACCCAGCTCACGGACGTGGAGCAGGAGCTGAACGGCCTGCTGACCTACGACCGGATCCCGAAGGCCGACCCCAAGAAGATCGCGGCCGTCTTCGAGGGAGCGACGCCGTACCAGATCACCGGCGGGTTCCTGCGCGACTGGCTGGTCCTCGGGCCCATCCCGACGGGCACCAACATCGGCACGCCGCAGCCGAACCCCCAGGTCGAGGCGGCGATGGGCCGCGTGCTGGAGAGGCCTTTCCTTGCCGACGAAGCCGCGCTCGACCCCACGGAAGGGGCAAGCATCCCAGTAGAGGGACGGCCGTACCGCTGGCAGCGGGTGCCCCTGGAGGGGGACGCGCTCGACTTCCACCGCGCCTTCGGTCGGGAGCACCAGAACGTAGCCGCCTACGCCGTGGCCACGTTCCGCGCCCCGCGCGAGATCCGGGGCGCCACGCTCCTGTTCAGCTCGGACGACGGCGCAAAGGTATGGCTGAACGGAAAGCCGGTCTGGACCGTCAACCGTCTCCGCGGCGTCGGCCTGGATGACGACGTGGTCCCCGGCCTCACCCTGAAGCCCGGCCGGAACGTCCTGGTGGTCAAGGTCGCGCAGGGGATGGGGGGATGGGGCCTGGCCGCGCGGTTCGCGGAGCCGAACGGGAAGATCTACCTCACCGGCCACCTCCACCGGGCGCAGGAGTACCGGACGAAAA
>JGI10216J12902_100748257_pt1 | contig 15649 bp, 9 predicted proteins | sample KanNatreferecore_FD_12902 | JGI IMG/M metagenome (IMG submission 12902)
TGTCCACGGGCGGCGAGCTGCTGGTTCGCACCGATCGCGGCATCGTCTTTTCAACTGCGGTTCGGCGATGTCGTGGCGGATGCCGAGCGACGTGGCCCGTTGTCCTGCGAGATGGTGGGGGACCGACTCTCGTTCCGACCACTCAATCGGTCGTCGTGGTCAGCCCCAGGGACTCGGCCACAACTTCGGAGACGTCCATCGGGCGGAGGCGCCCGGCGCCGCCGACATCCACGACTCCCTCTTCGAGCATCTGCAGGCAGAAGGGACACTCGGTGGCCACGATCTGGGCCCCGGTGTCCAACGCCTCCTGGGCGCGCAAGACGTTGATCTTGCCGCCCGGAAGCCCTGATTGCCAGGCGTTCCCGCCACCCGCGCCGCAGCAGAAACTGCGTTCGCGGTTCCGGGGCATTTCGCGGAGCGCCAGCCCGGCGCCGGTGAGTACCTCGCGGGGCGGATCGAATACGCCATTCGCGCGGCCCAGGTAGCAGGCGTCGTGGAGCGCCACCGACGGTCCTCCCGCTGAACCCATCGGCAGCCGCCCGGCCCGTTGCAACTCCTCGAGCAGCGTGACGTGCGGCGTGACCTCGTAGGTCCCACCAAATTTCGGATACTCGTTCGCCAACGTGTTGTAGCAGTGCGCGCACTGCGTGACGATCCGTTTCGCGCCCTGCTGCTCCAGCATGCCGACGGTCTGCTGCGCCATCATCTGGAACAGCAGTTCGCTGCCGAGCCGGCGCGCGGGATCGCCGGTGCACGGCTCGTCGGCGCCCAGGATCGCGAAGCGGACCCCTGCATGCTGCAGCACACGCGCGAGCGCCTTTGTCGCCTTGACGTTGCGATCGACGAGCGCGCCCGTGCACCCCACCCACAACAGGTATTCCGCATCCGGTGCTTCCGCCAACGTTGGAATACCCAGACCCTCCGCCCATGACGTTCGCGTGTGCGTGGTGCCTGACCACGGGTGGCCGCGTTCCTCGAGCGACCGAAGGGCGGTCTGGGCGGTGTCGGGGACGCGGCTCTCAGACATCACGAGATGGCGGCGCGCATCGACGATCTTGTCCACGACCGCAATGTCGACCGGGCACGCCTCGGCGCAGGCGCCGCACGTCGTGCACGACCAGAGGATATCCTCCGAGACGACGTCCGGCACGATCGCAGTGTCGCCGTCACGCGTCGCCATCGCCTGCCGCAGCGACTGGATGAACCGCTTGGGCGAAAGCGGTCGTCCGGCCGCAGTGGCCGGACACACGGCGTGGCATCGTCCGCAGCGGGTGCAGGCGTCCAGGTCGAGCCGCTGCTTCCACGTCAGCTCGTCGAGCGTACGCGTGCCGAGCAACGGCGACTCGGCTTCGAAATCGATCGGGGCCAGCGCGGCGCGCGGACCACCTCGCACCAGGACGATGTTGAGAAACGAATAAACGACGTGCCGCAGCACGCCAAACGGCAGCCACGCGACGAGCACGATCGTGGTGCCCGCGTGGGTCCAGTAGGCGCCGGCGAGCAGCGGCGCCAGCGCCTCGGGATCAGCATTCAAGAGGCCTGCGCCCGCGGCCGCCGCAAGGGCCAGCGTCATGGCCGCGGCGCCGGGCATCTCCCACCCGGGCGACGGCCCGCCGATGGCCAGCAGGGGAACAAAGGGAATGGCCGCGACGGCAAACCCGCTCACGGCCAATAGCGCCAGCAGCGTCAGCGCCAGCACATCGTGGCGATTGGCGTCGTACAACCGCGGCGGCCGCACGACGAACCGGCGGATGGCTGCCGCGACGACACCGGTCAGCAGCAGCACGCCGGCGATGTCCAGTAGCGATCGGTAGATCTGCGACAACCCGCCCAGAGCGACCGGAAGCTCAAGCACGTGCTCCCAGACCATCATGGGTCCGAGGAACGCGACCGTGAAAAAAAGGCAGGCGTGAATAAGTCCGGAGACGGGATTGCGACGGATGCGCCGGTGGGACGCGACGTCGAGCACCGCGCGGGCCACCCGCGTCACGAGGCTGCCGTCAACCTGCGTCGCTCGTCCCTGGCGCCAGACCTTAACCTGCCGGGCGATCCGGGCGGCACCAATGAAGACCGCGACGAGGAGCGCTCCCCGAAGCAGCAGCGTCTCCACCTAGGCGGGCCTCAAGTCAGTAGCTCGCGGCACTTGGCGGTGAACGCCGGCAGCACCTTGGCCCAGTCGCCCACGACTCCGTAGTGCGCGTACTGAAAGATGGGCGCCTTCGGATCCGTGTTGATCGCCACAAGTGTCCTGGCGCCCTGGCAGCCGGCCATGTGCTGCATCGCGCCCGAGATCCCGACCGCGATGTAGAGCCGTGGCTTGACGACCTTGCCGGTGAGGCCGACCTGTTGCGCCGATGTGATCCACCCCGCATCGGTTGCCGCGCGCGACCCTCCGACGGCCCCGCCCAGCAGCGCGGCCAGCTCCTGCAGGCGGTCAAAGTTCTCCTTGGTCCCGAGTCCTCGTCCGCCAGAGACGACCACCGGCGCATTGTCGATGACCGGTCCCTCGGCGGCGGCGCGACGTCGGCTCAGGATGCGGGCACGTTCCGGCTTCCCCGCCGGCATTTCCAGCGCAACAATGGTGGCCTGCCGATCGGGTTGGCGCGACGCCGGCTCCGCCGCCTTGGGTCGCAGCGTAGCGAGCCGTGCCCCTTCCCCTTCCCATGCGACGGTGGCGAGGATTTTTCCGCCGTAGACCGGCTTCGTCCCTCGCAGCGCTCCACCGTCGACCGCCAGGGCGATGCAATCGGTCGCCAGTCCCGCGTCCACACGAAACGCGACGCGCGGCGCCAGATCGCGTCCTATCAGCGTATGTCCCAGTAGCACGACCGACGGACGAGTGGCCGCGATCGTCGCCGCGACGGCGTCTGTGTACGCTTCCGGCCGGTACTCGGCTAGCGTGGGATCTCCAATGGTGTAGACGCAGTCGGCGCCCAGCGCCGCTAGCTCCGACGTCACCTCGCCCGGTCCGCCGCCCATTACCAGCGCACCGAGGGGCCCGCCCAGGTCGTCGGCCAGCGTCCGTCCGACTGCTAGGAGTTCCGCCGTGATGCTCGTGAGGCGGCCCTCGCTGACTTCAGCAACGATCAGAACACCCGTGTGGTCAGTCCCCATGATTCCCTTTAGAGCGATTTACTGGCGCGCAGCGCCAGGGCCAGGTTCGTGCCGGCATCTTCCGGGCCCTCCCCGGCAACCATCTCGCAGCGCCGATCGACGATCGGCTTGGCCAGTCCGACGATGCGGATGCGCACCGCGCGTGTAACCGCCTCCACCGGCAGCGTGAGATCGGCGGGTCCCCAGGTCGGGATCTTTTTCTTGGCGGCGGCGAGAATGTGTTTCACGTTGGTCAGCCGGGGCGTGTTCAGCTCGTTGGTGACGGTGAGCACGCAGGGATTCGGAAGCGCCGCGTCCTCGACGCCTCCGTCGATGAGCCGCTCGACGCGCGTGTCGCCGTTCTGGATCTCCAGTGCCTTGACGAGGCTGGCCAGCGGCAGATCCAGGCGCTCCGCCACGCCGGCGCCAACCACTCCGCCGTCCCAATCCGACGCCTGGCGTCCACAGAGCACCATGTCGAATGGCGCGAGCTTGGTGATGGCGGCGGCCAGTACCGTGGCCGTGGCCGCGGCGTCGAGCTGCCCGTAGGGCTGCTCGTCGATCAGCACCGCGGCATCCGCGCCCATATGCAGGGCACGCTTCAACACGTCGACGGCACCGGGAGGACCAAGGGTCACCGCCGTAACCGTCGCGCCGTGCGCATCCTTCAGGCGAAGCGCGGCTTCAAGGGCATGTTGATCGAAGAGTCCGATGACCGGTTTCACTTCCCGCGAGGCGACGATCGCGGGCGGAGAACCTTCGACGGTGAACAGCCCGGCGGGTGCCTCGTAGTCGGGAACCTGGCGTATACAGGCGATGACGTGCATGGTGATTAACCCGCGGGGTTCTGGACCGGGAAGATCGCGTTGGCGGCCTTGAGACCGAGCGCCTGCTGGGTCCCGTCGGAAATCAGGAACATCGCGGCGTCGCGATAGAGCTTTTCCAGCCCCATGACGCGCATCAATCCGTAGCCGCCGTGCATGTTGATGGCGACCTGTGTGGCGCGCACGGCCGTCTCGGCAGCCAGCACTTTCGGCATGGCCGCCCACGTGGCGTCGAAGTGCTCGGGATGCTCCGACGCCCACGCCGCGTGCCAGATGTAATCGCGGGTGGAATCAAGCCGCATCTTGGTGTCCGCCAGAAGCAGGCGCATCGACTGGTGCTCTATGATCTTCCGGCCGCCCTGGACGCGGCTCTTCGCAAAATCTAGGCACTTCTCGTAGGCGGCGCGCCCCACCCCGAGGACCGACGCGGCGGCGTAGGCGTTGCTCGCAGGAAAGAAGCGCTGGAGGATGTCGAACCCGCCGTTGACCTCCCCGAAGAGGTTGGTGGCGGGAATGCGGCAGTTTTCGAAGATGAGTTCGGCGTTGTTGGCCAGCCGCTCCCCCATCTTGTTGTGCACTCGGCCTACCGAGAACCCCGGCGTCCCACGCGGTACGAAAAACGCCGTCATCCCCTTCAGCATCGGCGTCGCCTCGGTCGTGCGCGCGAAGATGATATAGAGCGCCGCCCGGCTGCCGTTGCTGATGAAGTGCTTCATCCCGTTGAGCACCCAGCCCTCGCCGTCACGCACGGCGGTCATCCGCGGACCTGCCTCGGGGCTGGTGAACGGAATGATGTAGTCCGATCCCATGTCAGGCTCGGTAATCCCAATGGCGAGGATCCCGCGGGGATCGTCGCGCAGGATCGGCAGGAAGCGCTCCAGTTGTTCCGGCGTGCCGCCTCGCTGAATCGTCTGCGCGATTTTCCAGGTCTGGGCCATCACTACCGAGATGCCGATGTCTCCGACCGCCAGCTCCTCGGCCAGCATGCTGAGGGTCACCGCATCGGCGCCGGCTCCGCCGTGAACCGGGTCGAGCGCGACGGTGCGCAGCCCGCTCTCTGACAGCTTTTCAATCAGCTCCCACGAGAAGCAATCGGCCGGGTCTGGGTGCGCGTCGAGGGCGGCCGCGACGGGCGCGATCTCACGCGCGACAAAATCGCGGGCCAAGTCTCTGAGGGCAATCTGTTCTTCGGTGAGGACGAATTCTACCAATGGCTCTCCAGGTGACGAACGTGAAGGAACGAATGCGAAGCGAAATCTTACACTGGGTTTTTGGGATGTTCAGACGTCGAGGCATGCGGCGCCTCCATTGGCAAGGACGACATGTCATGCCGGTGGGTTTTTCGCAACTCCATTGCGGAAACGACGCGGCGCCAGCGTGAAATCGCAATCTTCGCGTCCGAGGCGGTGCGCGACGGCGCACCGCTCGGCGCGCGCCGCCTGTTCATCACGAGGCCGACGCCCGTTAAGCCGTTGACTGCCTTGCGTTTCCACACCTTGGTAATGTGTAATGCGTTCGCCCTTCCACTCAACATATTTCGCCGTTGGGGAGTACGCATGCCCTACACATTGAACGTCAACGGACGATCAACCACGGTTGATGTACCCGGCGACATGCCTCTCTTGTGGGCGATCCGGGACGTTCTGAATCTCAAGGGAACGAAGTTCGGCTGCGGCATCGGTCAGTGCGGTGCCTGCACAGTACACCTGCGCGGGCGAGCGGTTCGCTCATGCCAGACGCCAGTGTCCTCTGCCACGGGCGCCCCCATCACCACGCTGGAAGGGCTGTCGGCCGACGGCACACATCCGCTGCAACTGGCCTGGCTCGATCTCGACGTCCCGCAGTGCGGGTACTGCCAGGCGGGCCAGATCATGTCCGCCGCGGCGCTGCTCTCGACCAATCCGAAGCCGACCGACGCCGATATCGACGCGGCCATGACCGGGAACCTCTGTCGATGCGGCACCTACCTGCGCATCCGCGAGGCCATCAAGAAAGCCGCGGCGATTGCCCCGTCGCGCGCACCGCAAACTGCCCGGGCGGCTGCGTCCGGCAACCAGTAGAGGGGGAACTGCGATGGACACGGCCCTCAATCGACGCGCGTTCCTGAAGGTTACGGCGCTCGCCGGCGGCGGCCTGCTGGTCGCCACCTATTTCGATCCACTGACGGGGCTGGCGCAGGCGCCGGCTGCACCCATGCCGCGGTTCGTGCCCAACGCCTTCGTCAAGATCACCGCCGACGGCGTGGTCACGATCATGGCGAAGAACCCCGAGATCGGCCAGGGCATCAAGACCTCGCTCCCGATGATCATCGCCGAAGAGCTCGACGTGACCTGGGCGGAGGTGCGGATCGAACAGGCGGATCTCGACGAGTCGCGGTACGGACAGCAACTCGCCGGCGGCAGCACCGCCACGCCCACCAATTACGATCCGCTTCGCCGCGTCGGCGCCTCCGTGCGGCAGATGCTTGTTGCGGCCGCCGCGCAGCAGTGGAACGTCCCGGCCGAAGAATTGTCGACGTCGGCCGGCACGGTCGTGCACCGCGCATCGAACCGATCGCTGACCTACGGCCAGCTCGCGGCCGCAGCCGCCGCGCTGCCGCCGCCCGACATGGCGGCGGTACGGCTGAAGCCGGCGGCGGAGTTCAAGATCATCGGCAAGCCGACGCGCAACATCGACAACCCGCGCATCGTGACGGGCCAGCCGGTGTTCAGCATCGACTTCACGCTGCCGGGAATGTTGTGGGCGGTCTACCAGAAGTCGCCTGTCTATGGCGGCAAGGTGGCCACGGCGAATCTGGACGAGATCAAGAAGCTCCCCGGCGTTCGTCATGCGTTCATCGTCGAGGGCACTGCAGATCTGACCGGCCTGATGCCGGGCGTCGCCATCGTCGCCGACAGCTGGTGGCAAGCGCAGAGCGCCCGCCGCAGGCTGCAGGTGACGTGGAACGATCCGCCTGCCACGCTGCAGCAGGGCAGCGAGGCATGGACCCGCCGGGCCGTGGAACTGTCGACACAGGCACCGGCGAATCCTCTTCGTTCGGACGGCACGGTCGATCAGGCCTTGCAAGGCGCCGCGAAGGTCGTCGAGGGCGGCTACTCGTACCCGTTCCTGTCGCACGCGCCGCTCGAGCCGCAGAACTGCGTTGCGCGCTATCAGGACGGGAAGCTGGAGTTCTGGGCTCCCTCGCAGGCGCCGGGACGCGCCCCGGCGGTCCTCTCGGGCGCGCTGAAGGTGGCGCCGGAGAACATCACGATTCACCTGATGCGCGTCGGCGGTGGGTTCGGCCGGCGGCTCACCCACGACTTCATGGCGGAAGCGGGCGCGATTGCCAAGGAAATCGGCGTTCCGGTCAAGGTCTTGTGGACGCGAGAAGACGACATGGGACACGACCACTACCGCCCGGCGGGGTTCCACTTCCTCAAGGGAGGCCTCGACCAGTCGGGCGCGCTCGTCGCGTGGCGGAATCACTTTGTCACCTTCGGCGAGGGCACGACGTATCCCACCGCCGCGAACCTGAACCCCGCCGAGTTTCCGGCCACCTTCGCGCCGCACCTGGGCGTGTACGCCTCGGTGATGCCCCTCGGTGTGCCGACCGGTTTGATGCGTGCACCGGCGACCAACGCCTACTCGTGGGTCTTTCAGTCGTTCATCGACGAACTGGCGCATGCGGCGGGCAAGGACCCGCTCCAGTTTCGCCTCGATATCCTCGCGTTGCCACGGGTCAACCCCGCCAACCCGAGGCCGGCAAACACGGCTGCGGGCGAGGTCGAACCGGCGCGCGTGCGCGGTGTGCTCGAACTCGTTCGGGAGAAATCGGGCTGGGGTACGCGTCGGCTGCCGAATGGCCGCGCGCTGGGCGTGGCTTTCCAGTTCGCGCACCGCGGCTACGTGGCCGTGGTGACCGACGTGAGCGTCGCGAGCGGCACGAGGGTCAAGGTGCACAAGGTCTGGGTGGCCGCGGACATCGGCGGACAGATCGTGAACCCGACGATGGCGGTCAACCAGGTGCAGGGATCGGTGATTGAAGGTTTGAGCTCCGCGATGTCGTGGGAAATCACGATCGAGCGCGGCCGCGCGCTGCAGACCAACTTCCACCAGTACCAGGCGGTCCGGATGGCGCAGGCGCCGCCCGAAATACAGGTCGACTTCGTCGTGACGAACAATCCGCCGACGGGCCTCGGCGAACCGGCGCTGCCGCCGACGATTGGCGCCGTGTGCAACGCAATCTTCGCCGCGACGGGAAAACGTATCCGCTCGCTGCCGCTGACAAAGAGCGGGTTCCGCTGGGCGTAACGCCCGGACCAACGCACCAGTGAGGCGGGCTCAACGAGTTCGCCTCCTCCATTCCCCGGCATCGCGCTGCGGCTCCCACTGTTGATCTCTTGATCTAATCACTGGCGCCGCCGTCCGCTCGGGACACTTCGAATATTGCGTAATTGCGTCGACAAACCTTCCTCCCATTGCGAGTTTGAGCGGTGCGAGTCGCTCGCGAGCAACCGTATGTCAGGCTGCGTGCCGACGCGCAAATAGACCCCGCGAAATCCCAAAAAACTGGTTTGCAAATCCTTGCAAGCACAGAGGGGCTTCACTATACTCGGCGCCATTCCGGCAGTGCGGGCAATTCGTGTTGCAACGCGTCGTGGTGTCAGCTGCGCCGGTCGTCGTTCTCCGCGCGACAGCATCTGTCGTTATTGCTTCAGGAGGTCTCGATGAAGTCCAGCACTCTCAGGGCGTTGCTCATAGGCGTAATTCTCGCTTTCCCCGTCATCGGATACGCGCAGGAAGCCTCCTTCACGGGGACGATCACGGACTCGACAGGCGGCGTACTGCCCGGCGTTACGGTGACGGCAACGCACGAAGCGACAGGAACGACGTTCGTCGACGTGACGAGCGAACGCGGCGCCTATCGGCTCCCGGCGCGCGTCGGCGCGTTCCGCCTGACGGCGGAACTGCCCGGATTCACCACCGTGACCCGTACCGGTCTCGCGCTGCTCCTGGGACAAATCGGCACGGTGGATGTCGTCATGTCACCCTCGACCGTGCAGGAGACGGTAACCGTCACCGGCGAAGCCCCGCTCGTGGACACGACCTCCTCGACAATGGCCGGCAATATCGATCCGCGGCAGATGGAGGAGCTCCCGGTGATGGGCCGGAACTGGATGGACTTGTCGCTCCTCGCGCCTGGAAGCCGGTCGAACGCGGCGAGCACCGTGCCGCAGGATCGGCAGGGATACTTCCAGATCAACCTTGATGGCCAGCAGGTCACGAACATGATCTGCTGCGCCGCGAACCAGCCCAAGTTCAGCAGAGACTCCATCGCGGAATTTCAGCTCGTGACGAACCGGTTCGACGCGACGATGGGCCGGACGGCCGGCATGATGGTGAATGCGATCACCAAGTCCGGCACGAACCGGTACACGGGCACGGTGGGGGGCTACTTCCGCGACGACAGCCTGAACGCGGCGGACTTCATCCAGGATCGCGTCGTCCCCTATTCGAACCAGCAGGTGAGCACGACGTTTGGCGGTCCGATCAGGCGGGATCGAATTCACTTCTTCGCCAACTACGAATACGAGCGGCAGCCGGGAACGGCCACCTTCTCGAGCCCGTACCCCAGCTTCAACATCGACCTGTCAGGCACGCGTAAGGAGCACGTCGGAAGCGGCCGTGTCGATTTGCAATTCACGCCCCGCACGCGACTCGCCATCCGGGGCACCGGCTATGATCAGTTCATCCCGATTCAGGCGACGGGCGGCGCCACCAATCACCCCTCCACGTCCCAGACCCACACGCGCGACAGCACGCAGTACCTGGGGACGTTGACACAGATTCTCGGCGCGCGGACGCTGAACGAAGCCAAGGTGGGCGGCACGTTCCTGCGATGGGATTTCGTGACGGACGTGACGTGGCAGGGCGGCAAGTTTCCCAACCCCAAGATGCCTATCGGCAACGGCGGGTCCTACCGGTACGTCCTGCTCGGGTACAACATCGGAACGGCCGGCAACCTCCCGCAGGAACTCAGCCAGACGCGTTTCAGCTTCCGCGACGACCTGAGCCAGACGTTCACGATGTGGGGCATGCACGACACGAAAATCGGCGGTGAGTACCTCTGGCACAACAGCGGCCTGGACTGGTGCGTGATGTGCAACGGCCAACTGGACCTGCGGAACGGACCCATTCCTGCGAATATCGAGTCGCTGTTCCCGGTCTGGAATGATGCCTCGACGTGGAACGCGCAGCCGTTGTCGCCGCTGGCCGTTCGTCACGAGGAATCCTTCGGTCCGGGCGGAAAATTCTTCTTCTCGAATCGCCTCAACGTGTTTGCCGGGTGGGCGCAGGACAACTGGAAGGTCACGCAGAACCTCACGGTGAATCTCGGCGTACGCTGGGACTACACTCACGGCGGCGTTGGAGAGTTCGAAGCGTTCCCGCCATTTCGGTCCGGCCACGATCCGTCCGACACCGACAACTTCGCGCCCCGGCTTGGTTTCGCCTACAGCCTCAACGACCGCACGGTCGTGCGCGGCGGCTATGGGAAGTTCTTCACTGAGCTCGAGCTCGACCCACCCATGCAGACAGAGCTCTGGAACACCAGGATCCTTCCAGATGTACCGTACGACGGCCGGGCGGACTTCGCAGTCAACCCGTTCAATGGCCCGCCGCCGACCTTCGAGCAGCTCATGCCGAACGCCTGCGATCAAAACGGGAACAGGGCCGGCTGTATCAAGCGCAACCTGACCGTCGAGATCCCATCCCCCGAAGTGCAGGTGTCTTACGCGCACCAGGCGGGCATCGGCGTGCAGCGGCAGCTCGGAGAGAGCATGGCCTTCACGGTTGATTACTCGTTCACTGGTGGCCGGCTCGAGGAAAGCCGCCACAACGTGAACCTCAGCTACAACCCGGCGACCGCAGCTAATTATCCATTCCGCGAGGTGGCCCGGCGGCCCTTCCAAGAGTGGGGTGCCGTCTACATGGAGTTCATGAACGCGTGGTCGAACTACCACGGGCTCGAGACGAGCTTCACCAAGCGCATGAGCGATCGGTGGCAGGCCTCGGCGACCTATGCGATGTCGGTCTTCCGTGACTCGGGCGGCTTCAACGGAGGCTCGGCGCCGGTCGTCATCGACTTCGTGAATGGGGCGCCGGTGGAACGGGGCCTCGGCTTCGACGTGGCCGAGGATCTCGGCCCCGACTACGGCCTGACCCCGTCCGACCAGCGCCACCGGGCGACCTTCAATGGGATCTGGGACGCCGGCCGCGGACTCCAGGTCAGCGGACTCTATTTCTTCGGATCGGGCGAGCGGTTCGGCACGAGCTACGGAGCGGACCTGCGCAATCTCGGGGTGGGCGGCTCGCTTCGGCTGCGTCCGGACGGCACCATCGTGCCTCGCGCCGCCATTGTCGGCCATCCGATCCACCGCGTCGATCTGCGGCTTCAGCAGCGTATCAACTTCGGCGGGAACCGATCGATCTCTCCCATGGTCGAAGTCTTCAACCTGTTCAACCACGAAAACTACGGCTCCTACGTGACGACGGAGAGCAGCCGGACGTACGGCCAGCCGCAGTTCAATGCGAACGTGGCGTACCAGCCGCGTGTCGTTCAGCTCGGATTCCGGCTGGCGTTCTAAGGCGAACAACGGTTCGGCAGGGTAACGAAAAAGGCGGGTCTGATTTCAGACCCGCCTTTTTTCTTTGGGGCATATGAAACAGCAGACGCTGACAGTAGCCTTCACAGGCGCGCTGGTAGTGGCGGCGACCGCGATCCCGCTGCTCCGGGCCCAGGCCGTGCCCGCGGACCTGATCCTGTCGAACGGCAAGATCATCACCGTCGATGAGCGCTTTACGATCGCGCAGGCGGTCGCGATCACGGGCGAGCGCATCGTCGCGGTGGGGACCAACCAGGAGATCACACGGCTCGCCGGCCCGGAGACGCGCCGGGTCGACCTTCGGGGCCGGGCTGCCTTGCCGGGGCTCATCGACAACCACATGCACCTTCTGCGCGCCGGCATCACCTGGCAGCAGGAAGTCCGGTGGGACGGCGTCGACTCCCGCGCCCGGGCGCTCGACCTGCTGCGCGCGCGCGCCAGAACCGCCCGGCCGGGCGAATGGGTCTATAACCTTGGTGGGTGGGCGCTGGAGCAGTTCGCCGACTCCCGCCCGTTTACACGGGAGGAGTTGGATCAAGTCGCTCCCAGCAATCCCGTGCTCGTCCAGGAAGGCTTCCTGGAAGCGTTCCTGAACAGCCGCGCGCTGCAGGCGTTCGGTATCGACGAGAAGTCACCCGCAGATGAGTGGGTCGAGCGCGACGCTGCCGGCAGACCTACGGGCCGGATTGGGGAAGCCGGATGGCGTCAGCTCATCGCGAAGATTCCGACGCCGCCGATCACGGAGATCGAGACGAGCACGCGCGCCATGATCGGAGACCTGAACCGTGCGGGCCTCACGAGCTTTGGCAGCGCCGGCTGCGAAGCGGACTTGCTGCGGACCTATCGAGCTTGGGCCGACGAGGGCCGCCTCAATATCCGGGTTTTCTGCATTACGGGCGAGGCCGCCGCCACCCCAGAGGACGTCGACGAGGTGCTTCCCCGGATCGCGCGGATGAAGCTGTTCCAGGGCGACCACTACATCGATCACATTGCGTACGGGGAAGGCCTGTACGGGCCGCTGTCGGATCCCGTGTTCAGCCACAGGTCCGAGACCAGGGCAGAGGACCTGGTCCAGTGGCGCCGTCTCGCGATGGAACTCGCACAATCCGGGCTGCCCCTTCACGTGCACACGAATTTCGAGGAGACGATTGACGCCTTTCTCGATCAGATCGAGGCGGTCAACAGAGAATATCCGATCAAGAACCTCCGCTGGGTGCTGGCGCACCTCAATCAGCCCAACGCCCGACAGCTGGAGCGTATGCAGAACCTCGGCATGTACGCCACCGTGCAGCCCTGGGCGACGACCGTCGGCGGGATCAATCACCGCCTCTTCGGCGACGCGGCGTACGACATGGCGCCGCTCCGTACGATCCAGGGCAGCGGCATCGTGTGGGGATTCGGCAGCGACGCCAACAGATTGACCCAGTACCGGCCGTTCACCACGCTGTGGTGGGCCGTGACCGGCAAAATGGTCGGTGGCAGACGGGTGCTGCGCCAGACGATCAGCCGCGAGGACGCACTGATCGCGCATACGCGAAAAAACGCGTACCTGATTTTCCAGGAGGACAACCTGGGATCGATTCAGCCCGGCAAACTGGCGGACCTCGTCGTCCTCGATCGCGACTACCTGACGATTCCGGCGGAGCAGATCAAGGACATCACGTCGGTCATGACCGTCGTCGGTGGACGCATCGTCTACGACGCGGGGGCGCCAGGCGGCAACAGGTAGGACGCCTCAGAATCGCATCAACCTGTTCACCTTGACGATGAACGCGCTGTTAGACAGATCGGGAAAACGGCGAACGGCCGTGTTGCGCTCTTCGTTGTAGACCACAAAGAGCTCGCTCCCCGGGCGATACTCCCACCGCAGCCGGACGTTGGCGGACACCGCACTGGTACTGGAGTTGTACTGCACGAGCGCGCTCATGAACATCAGTGCCGTAGGCGTCCACGTGACGCGCGATCCGGCAAGATGCGTCGCAAACGACCCCTGGGTCAGATCGACTCGGTTGATCGAATAGGTCGGCTCCATCGAGAGGCGCGTTGCGAAATTGACCCGCCCGCCGCTCAGGCCAAGCGTGGCTTTGTGGCCATTGTAGAAGGTGCCGTATTCGGCAGCCAGCGTGCCGGATATGGCGTGCTGCTGCGCCCGTGTAAACCCAAGCCGCACGTTGTCGAACGTGTACTCCCCGATGGGTAGCGTCACCCCTGGCGCGATGTGGAATGGAACCGGCAACCGCTCGTAGGACCCGGTGTATTCGAGACTGAGCCGATCGGCGTTCTGGAACTCAATCCCGAAATCGGCGCCCTGCTCCCGAGATTCCAGCGTGCCGTGATTGTCTTCGATGAGCGCGACCGCCCCCGTCCAGGAAAACTTTCGGACGACGGTGCTCGCGCGAGGCCGCGGGCTGAACGTGGCTTGACCGAAGGTCCGGCGCATGTTGTCGCGCCGCACGTAGCCCACGCCGGGGTTGAAGTGTTCGCCGATCACCATCCGTTCGAGTTGGAGCCCGTAGCGATCGCCCGCGTAGTCCAGCTGCGCCCGGTAACTGGTGTCGTCTCCCGAGATCCCCGGTGTCCGCGAACGCGCCCAGTACGTATTGATCCCCAGGTTGGCAAAGAATGCGAGCGTGGCATCGACGCCGTAAGCCAGGTTGTCCCCGGCCGTCCTCCCGTCGTTGCGCCCCGTCGCCATCACGCCGACGCTGCTGCGCCGCAGCAGATCGCGCTTCACCCGTACCACGGAAAAATTCGTCGACGGTACCCCGCCCGCCGGGGAGTCCCCCGTCTGGATGTTCAGCACGCCGATGTTGAATCGTCCGACACGCCCCGTGACCCGTCCGCCGACATCAATCGGCACGACGCGGCCAGCTTCGAGCCCCACACGCCGGCTGTAGAACAGGATTGGGACGTCTCCATTCGTGCCAAATCCGCCGGGGGTGCCGAAGGCGAAGGTCCCGGCGTTCTCGAGGAAGAACTCCCGCTTCTCGGGAAAGAACAGGTTGAACCGTGTCAGATTCACCTGCTGTTGGTCGGCTTCGACCTGCGCGAAATCGGTGTTGTACGTCAGATCAGCGGTGACGTTCGTTGTGATGCCGTATTTCGCATCGACGCCGAAGTCGGCCGTTAGATCGTTGGAGATCCCGCTGCCCGCGATGCGCTGCCCGGTCGCGTTGGAGATCACGTACGGCTTGATCTCGAGGTTCTTCGAGCCCGGGGGCGCCATGATTCCCACGAGCGGCGCCGCGAGCGACGTCATGTGCAGGCCCTGCTGTCCCCGCTCTTTCGGGACGGGCATCAGGAACGACAGCTCGTTTTTCCAGCGGTTGGTCCTGAAAGCGTTGAAACCCCAGACCTGGTCAACGCCAGGGCGATAGCGCAGCGATTTGAACGGGAAGGCCGTCTCGACCACCCACCCCCCTTCGAACCGCTCGACGTGGAAATCCCAGATCGTGTTCCAGTCGCCGTTCCATTGTCGCTCGTTGGTAATCTGTCCCTCGGATCGGCCGCCGATAGAGGTGACGATGAACTCGAGGCCACTCCGACGATCGTTGAACGTGTCGAAGATGAATGCCACGTTGTCGTCGCCCGTCCAGATAGACCCGTGATCGCGCCGCATTTCTTTCGCCACGATACGGTCAGGCTGGGATTCAAAGCAGCGGAACGTCACGTAGACGTTGTCCTCGTCAAAGGCGATCCAGACCTCCGTTCGCTCGGTAGCCGGACTGCCCTCCTGCGGTTCGACCTGGACGAAATCGGAGATGGGCGGAACGTCTCGATAGATAGCCTCGTCCAGCCGGCCGTCGATGCGGAGCGGCTCGGCGAGTTGAATGGCGCGGAGCGTTACCGCGCCCGACGCGTCGCGCACCATCATCGAAGCAATCGGCGCCACGCTCGCCGCGTCGGGTGGCGCTGCTGCCGGCACCTGGTCGGCGCGAAGCCGCAGCGGGAGTGCGAGGACAAGAATAGCGAGGGGGATCAGTCGGATCATTGGGAGTCCGCGATCATGGGAGCGGCACCCGCAAGGTCAAACAAAAAAGGGTCGAACCGGACGTCCGGCTCGACCCTTGAGAGTCTCGGCTTGCT
>JGI10216J12902_100093958_pt1 | contig 15629 bp, 20 predicted proteins | sample KanNatreferecore_FD_12902 | JGI IMG/M metagenome (IMG submission 12902)
GTGTCGCCCTGGTTTACGGCAACTACCGGACCCGGAATTGTGCCGTTAAAGACCATTGCGTTGTACGTTATACCACCCGGATGCAGAGCGTTGTCAGGAGCCACCTGGACTACTTCTTCGCTCGCTATCAGGGTAACATGCCTCGTGACGCCGGTGCCATTTTGAGCACTTGCTGCTGACAGTGGGCTTCCATTAAAAAGCGGACTGAAAACAAGTCCCACTACCAGAACACCGGCAGCCAACCCTGCAATGATTGCCTTGTTCATCAATGGGTGCATCGCGTTTTGTTCTATATAACGCTTGCCGAATCTCACTAGTTCCCCATATAATCCCGTAACATAATATAATTATATATAAGTCCTATATAATATTTATCATACGTACGCTGTCTTTAAATTGCCAGTAGGGGAAACAACTTTGTTGCCATTACTTGGCGGCAGGCGAAATCCACGGGCGGCCCGCAGGGCCAGGAAACCCATGCAAGATAACTGGGTCAAGGCCTCAAGAGGAAAGTGGCTGAAATGCACCTACGGCAAGTGCGGCTTTGAATGGGAATACTTTGGCGGCCACAGCTGGGCAGAGTGCCCCACGTGCCACACCACCAGCAAGGTCGCGGTCGCCCTGCGCAATTTCCGGCAGAACGCCAGTTTCAGGCAGGACGCTAGTGAATAAAGAACTCGTTTTCGCCCTTTGCAATCGACAGGTCGACGTTGTTTGCATTTCTGTCGTGGACTATTAGCAGCCCTTCCGCTATCCTGTGCTTGGTTGCAAGGGTCTGGAGGTGGAAATTCAGAGTATAGAGATCCGCAAAGGACTCGGACTCTAGGATCTTTAGGCTTGCGTCGTACAGCTCTAGCTTGCAGCCTGCAGGCGACTTTGTTATCTTGGCGCAGTGCACGGCTTTTTTAAAAAGTTCACGAGACTTTAAATGCTGCCTTTCTTGCGGCCGCTATTGTCGCGGATATGGCCGCTGCAAGCCCGAGGATTGCAAACGGGAATTCAGGCATCACCCTGACGCCCTGCACCATTACGTCGTGATCGCCGGGCGGGACAAACATGTCGACGTGCACCGTCTTGCCGTCCATCATGACCGACGCGCCGTCGTACAGCTCACCGTCCATCATGACACCCACCGTCTGGTTCTGGTACAGCTGAGGGAATTTCAGAGCGGCCTGCCCGCCTGCCGGGTTGTAGTGCTTTATCCCAAACACAATGCTGTCAGTCGAGTTGTCGTAGCGCATGCTGCTTATCTTTGCCAGAGCCTCCAGATCGTACGCGATGAACTTGCCGTCGCCGGTCGGGATAGTGGTTATCGGCGCTTCAAGGTCAAAGCCGGCACAGCTGTAGTAATAGACGCCTGCCTTGACTGCAGGGTCGGGCGCCGCGGTAAAGGCAGCCTCCTGTCCCGGCGCAAGGGAAGGTATCACGTTGCTTATTGCAGAGTCGAGGTTCACCATGTCTTCGTTGTGGACTGAAGCGTAGATCACCACGTTGCGCACTTCAAAAGAGCCGGTGTTCTTTACGGTCCCCGTGAGCACCTTTCCCTCGCCCACCGCCATGTTGGTATAGTTTAGCACGAGCGAGTCGTAAAAGGGCTGGTTGACCTGCTCGACTTTTAGGACATAAGGCTTGCCCTTGACTGTCAGGTCGTCTTGCACCCGGAACTTGAACGGCGCGCCTTTCCCGGGGAATATCACGCTGCCATAGGGTTCAACCACAAGAGTCGAGTTTGCGCCGGCGCTGTCAGAGACCTCAAGGGCCATCGTCACTCCTATTGGCTCGTGCCCGCGGTTGTTGACAACGCCTACTATGTTCGTAAGGTCTTCCAAGTCGACAAAAGTGTGATCTGAGTTCTCTAGCTCGATAGGCTCCTCGGCAAACGCGCCAAGGGGACCAAAGAGCAATAGTAGCAATGCCAGTGCTGGCAGGACCAGCGCGCGCATGGCACTGGGTATGCCTGACGGCAATTTAAGCCTCCCGACTAGCCGCCGGCGTTTTCGCCGCTGAACGCGAGGCTGTCCTGATAGACGTTTATCAACTCGTTTATGACATAGCTGTGGTCGATGTCTCGCTTTTTGTCGTGCATCATGTCCTTCATTATGGACTCGAGCCTCCTGTACGTATGGTCGTCCAGAGTCAGCGACTTCATGATTCAAGGTGCACGCTGGAAGAATATCTAGTTTCAGATCAGGACAGACGTAAGGTACATGACTAGCATGCCGGCCGCCATGCCCCCCACCACAGGTCCGCTCAGGAATTTGCTGCTCTTGCCGGCGAACTTGAATATCGCGACCACTACCTGAAAGACCGCGCCTGCGCCCACTGACAGAAAGACTATGGACGCGACCGGTGACGCCACAAAGCCGCCTATCCACGTGCCGGCAATTGCAGGCGCACCTGCGATGAGACCGAGCAGCACAAGCCTCAGGATCCGGGGCCTTTCGCGAGCAAGCGGGGCAACGATTGCGAGCCCCTCCGTGGCGTTGTGGATGGCAAATCCGACTATCAGAAAAGTGCTGAGCGCCACCTGGCCGGCAATCATCGCGGCGCCTATGGCCAGTCCTTCGCCGAGGTTGTGCAGGCCGATGCCCACTGCAATCATCAATGAAATCGCAAACGCGCCTGCGACCTGCTGCCGTCTGCCCCCGGCCAGCTTTTCCGAAACGTAGAGGAGCGCCACGAACGATATCACGGTCACCATCGCGATGAGCACTTGGCCTCCAAACGCGCCTGACACCCTTTCTGCAGATATCTCGTTTGCCTCGACAAGCGCGTCTATGCCCAGGAACAGGAGCAGGCCGGCCGTGAGGCTCAAAAAGAACATGTACTTGGCACTTGACAGCTGCCGGAGGAACGGGAGCCACAAGAGCCCGATGAGCACGGGGATGATGCCGACGTACGTGCCGATGAGCGCAAGGAGCGACACCTGATCCGCGCTGGGCTTTGGCGTGGGCGCCGCTGCGGCCACCGCGGTTGCAAACCGGGTGCCGTCCGATACCGTCACGCCGATCTCGTAAGGCTGCGCCTCCACCCAGTCAAACGGGATTATCACTTGGGCTTCTGCAAACCTCTCCAGCGACCTTAACGGCTCGATTGCCGCAGGCACTATCCGGTCGTTCACGTCTGCCATGACTATCTCGACTGCCTGCGGGCCCGTATTGCGCACATGAGCGGTTATCAATTTGTCACCAAACTCTACTCGCTCAATTGTCACGTCGGGTAACGGCACACCCATGTTCAGGATGCTGTTGCCAGGCCACAACAGGAAAGCCACCATGGCCGCGAGTATCACGATAGGGATTGCCGCGCTTGCGACAAGGCGCGCATTGCGTGGCTTTGCGGGTTGCTCCTTTTCCATTCCGCTCACTCTTTCACCAGGAATATCCCTGTCCAGCCCTTCTCTGCAAACTCGGTCTTGTGGGCGTGGAACATGTACTGGCCGGGGTATTTGTACGAAAACTCTAGCACCGACCGCTCGCCCTGGCTCATCGTCACGATGTCGGTGTATTCGTCAGGCTCTGGCATCGTGCCGGTACGGTAGAGGTTAAAGAGGTTGCCGTGCAGGTGAAAGTTGTTAATCTGGTCAAACTCGAGTATATTGACAAGGTAGACGCGCACGAGCCTGTCCTTTTCGATCTGTATCGGGTGATGCATGTAGTAGAACGGGACGCCGTTTACAGTGTAAAAGTTGTTCTCGGTGTCAAAGTCAGTGTCGTAGCCGTTCATCACCATCACCATCTCGTCAGCCTCTGGCCTTGGCTCCTTTGGGTCGACGATGTAGACGCCGTACAGGCCATGTGAGATGTGCTCCTCGAGAGGCTGGACGTGACAGTGATATAGGTGCAGGCCGGCCGGCTCTGCGGTCCATTCGTAGGTGAACCTGCCGCCAGGCGATATCTGCTCAAACACGCCGTCCATCTCTGCGCGGTGGATTCCGTGGAAGTGCATTGAATGCGGCTTTGTACCGTTATTGTAAAAGTAGATGCGCACAAGGTCGCCTTCCGTGGCCCGGATTGTGGGCCCCGGAATGGTGCCGTTGAATGTCCACCCGTTATAAAAGACGCCAGGCGACACTTCCATAGTCTGCCGGTCGTCTGCGATTATTGTAAACTCGCGCAACGTTGTCCCATCCGGCAGCGTGGACACCCTGCCATAGTTGAACTCGCGCAAATACTTGTCCGGGTCAATGTCGGTCGTTTCCCTGCCGTCAAAGTGCTCAGGGTCCAGGACGTCGCCCGATGTCTGGTACAGGCCTGCGCTGTGACCCGTGACGGTTTTTTCAGGGTCCTGTGCGCCTGCCTGAATCCCTGCCGATGAAAAGGCGAGCGCGGTGCCAGCTAGGGCCGTGGCAATTACCACTGCTAGCAGGATCTTTGCACTTGACAAGAAACATACATTGTAGCGCTTGCGCAGATAATAAATGTTAGCCTAGGCTAACATTCTTAGCCAGCGCTATTTTGCGCCAAGTTTATCTTGCATCGCCGGCAATAAACGCCGTTGCAGCGGTACTTTTTCCACCTCCAGAACAGGACTCACACCCCAAAGGACGCGGCGGCCCTCCTTTCAAGGGCCAGACAGCTTGCAGGGTCCCAGGTGGTCGTTCGAGACTCGCGCGTGTCAGGAAAATACATAGAGTTTGACGCCAGCATCCCGGACTCGGCAGACGCAGACGACGTTGGAAAAGCTCTTGCAGCCATCTCCCCGGTAGAGAGCATAGAGCACATCGTCGACAGGCACATGGAAAGGGACGAAGCCATCAGGCATGCAATAGAGCTGTTCAACGACGAAAAGTACTGGAGCACCCACGAAGCGCTGGAGATGGTGTGGAAGGCCACGCCGGCTGGGGAGGAGCGCGACCTGATAAACGGCATCATACTTGTCGCGGCCGCCCTTGTGCACGGCCAAAAGGACGAGCAAGAGATCTGCATGTCCATTCTCCGCAGGGCGATGAAAAAGCTTGAAAAGGCAACCGGCAGCTACCACGGTATAGACATTGACACGATGGCAGACAGGGTCGCCACCATGCTGAACACCGGTAGGATAGAGCAGTTTAAAATCTGACTGCGCGCGCCACTGCCAGCACGACCGTGCTTATCGCAGAAAGCACCAAGAGCGCGGTTCCAAACATCAGGGTTTCAGTGTTTGTCGCCATTTCGCCCACAGCTATGGCAGCGAGGCTGGCTGCCCATGCAGCAATGAGGATGTATTTTGTGTGCCCAACCTGCCGGCCCTTCCTTGTAGCTATCAGTGCTGCCGAGACTGGCGCAAAATATACTAATCCTATGAGCGAGCTTGCGGTGAGCCCGGCGCCCACTATGGCGACTTCGTCGCTAAAGCCAAGCAGCCCATAGACTCCCGTGCTCAGGTCGAGGATGCCAAGTAGAGGGTAGATCGCCACCTGCACTGTGCTTTTGAGCCAGGGTGCCCCGCGCTCATAGTCTGCCACCGCGGGGCTGAATGAATAGTACCACGCGTTAAAAACCTGCATAAAGCTGCTCCCCGCCATCGTGTTGAGCGCGAGGCCGTCGCGAAAGTCCCGCAGCTGCTGCACCTGCGGCGCAAGCTCGCTCCCAAACGCGGCCGTAGCAATGAGACAGCCGCTGGTGCCGTTGCTAGTCTGCGCGCTGGAGCCTAGGCCGGCGGCCTTGTACGTCATCACGTCTGACAGATACTGGTCAGAGTCGGCCACGAGTGAATATCTGACGGCCTTGTAAGTCTGCAGACGGTCTGCGACGACGATGGAAAAGCCGGCGTCCTGACCAGGCGACATGTCAGTCACCCTGCCTCCGCTTTCGGCTACCGCCTCGCCTATAGCCACGACGTTGCCGTTCTTGTCATAGAGCGTCGCCACGACGGCAGGATTGGTAGCCGCCTGCGGGCCGTCGTTTCTTGCGTCGACGTTGATAAAGTAGACACCGAGCACGTCGAGCCTTGACTGCGAGGACAATATCTTTATCCCCACCGGCTTTTCGTCTGCCGGCTGGCCTTCAGCGGCAAGCGTATAGTTTGCGACGCGGCCGACGGTTGGAGGGTCGATGTAGCGCATGTCAAAAGGAGCAGACTCGCCGGGGTTTATCACGCGCAGCCTTGGTGCGTTCCTGTACTCGGCAAGCAGCGCGCCATCCTTGTCATAGAACGACGCGGTCACGATCACCTCACCCATTGCTGAGCCGGAATCGTTGCGGACCTCGCCGAGCACGTGCATTATCTTTGTTTCATCAACATAAGACGACTCGCTCTGGAAGGAAAAAGTTTGAGCGGCTGCTTGCTGGGCAAAGAGCAAGAGCGCAAGAATTCCCGCGGCCGCTACCACAAGTCGCAATTAAAGTCGTTTGGCATTTTTGCATATTTAAAGCCACTAGGAATAACGTGGTTTAGACAGTATCTCTCTAGCCCGATATTGTAAGATTTACAATCCAATGCAGCACGGCAGCATTTTCTATATTTCAGTGCGGCGGACTTTTTTTTGCTGATGCAACATAAAAGCATGACGCGCCATTAATAGAGACAGAAATCATATGCTCATCTGCATGTTCTGCGGGAAACAGGAAGGTAGAATGGTGAAATGCCCGGCCGACGGGCAACACTACTGCTCAGAATGCTACCCTGCCCACATAAGGACACACACGGACCGACCACAGCTCTTCCCTTTGTAACTCCAAGCACAGGCGATTCAGACAGCGGCGCGGCACATGCACCAGAAATACAAAGAGAGGCCAGAAAGCGGGCTGAAAGACACTGAAAGCACGCCCACGCCGGCGGCAATAACGCCCAAGGTGTACCGCGTTGGAGGCGGAAGTCCTGATGAGCCGCCTGAAGGTGCAGGAGCGCCGAACAGGCCGCGAACAGAAAGGAAGAGATTGGATTAAAGAAGTCAAGCCGGAAATCCAATAGATATTAAAAGACGTGTGGGCGAACACAAGTTCGAATGGCTGACATTTCGGTTATCGCCGGGCCCTCGTCACCCGACCTTGCAGCGGGCATAGCAGGGCGCCTTGGCGCAGACCTTGTCTCGACAGAGTTGCGCGTCTTTTCAGACGGCGAGAGCAAGATCAGGCTCGACAAGCCGGCAGGCACGAAATGCGTGCTAGTCCAGTCGGCGCATCCGCCCACCGATACCAACCTGATGCAGGCCATGATGATCGCAAGGAAATGTGCAGACGACGGGGCAAAGGTTTGCTTGGTGATGCCGTATCTTGCCTACGCCCGGCAGGACAGAGCGTTTCTTGAAGGCGAAGGCGTGAGCGCGGCGCTCGTCGCCCGGCTTTTGGAAGCATCGGGCGTGAGTGCAATAGTGACTGTCGACATCCACAGCCAGATGGCGCTGTCGTATTTCAAGAACGCAAGGAACGTTTCTTCAATCCCTCTTTTGGCAGAGCATGCCGGCAAGATGAAGATTAAAAGGCCGCTGGTAGTCTCGCCGGACGCCGGCGGCGCTGACAGGGCAAAAGAGTTTGCAAGGCTGCTAAAGGCAGACGCAGTGGCGCTGAAAAAATCCCGCGACAGAAAGACCGGAGAGGTCTCTATTGAAAAGATAGACTTTGACGGCTCTGGCCGCGACACAATCCTGGTCGACGACATGATAAGCAGCGGCGGCAGCATCATCAAGGCGGCAGAGGTCCTGCGCAAGGCCGGCGCCGGCAACGTGTACGCCATGTGCGCCCACGCGCTGCTCGTAGGCGACGCGGCCCAAAGGATAATGGCGTCAGGCGTAAAGGACATCGTCGCCACGAATTCCATACCCGGCAGATATGCAAAGGTCGACATGAGCGCGCCCCTTGCAGACGCTGCCCTGTTGGCTTTATGACAAGCATAAATCAGGCATCATCGTACTAGCCACGTTGGCAAACATGCAAATAGTCTTTCTCGGCACGTCGTCAGCCGCCCCCACGGCCGAGCGAGGGCTGTCGTCGATAGCGGTGATGCGCGACGGCGAGCTGTTGCTGTTTGACGCCGGCGAGGGCATGCAGCGCAATTTCATCAAATCCGGTCTTGGCATGAACCGCAAGATGAAGGTGTTTGTCACACACATGCACGCGGATCACTGCGTAGGGCTCCTCGGGCTTTTGCAGACAATGTCCCTCCTAGGCAGGGAGCAGAGGCTTGACATCTATGGCCAGCCAAGGCTCAAGGAATTCCTGGAGGAGAACATGCGCATAATCAACTTTGGCCTGACTTTTGAAGTTGCCATTCATACCATTGAAAAAGAGGGCACAGTAGTGCAGGAACGAGACTACCAGGTAACATGCTGTGAAGCATTGCATTCCGTCCCGGCCTTGTCGTACAGGCTTGACGAGTTTGACAGGCCTGGTGCGTTTAACGTCAGCGCGGTGAAAAAGCTGGGCATCCCGGAAGGCGAGCTGTACGGCAGGCTGCAGCGCGGTAACGACATTGAACACAACGGCAGAACGATCAGGTCTGCAGATGTGGTCGGTCCTGCAAGGCAGGGGAGAAAGATCGGGATATCAGGCGACACCCGGCCCACAGACAAGCTTATAAGGTTCTTTTCAGGGTGCGACCTCCTTGTCTTTGAGTCGACGTACAGCCATGACAAGCATGCCAAAGCGCTAGAGACTTTACACTCCACCGCGGCAGAGGCGGCGACACTTGCCAAGGAGGCAGGCGCCAAAAAGCTGTTTCTCACACATTTCAGCGCGCGCTATGACGAGACATCGGCACTTGTAAAGGAAGCGTCTGCAATCCATGGAAACGTCCAGGCGGCAGAAGACATGAAGGCAGTCGACGTGCCGTACCCGTAGCGGAAAAGAACATATCGTGCATGACATAAAGTAGTGCAATGCAATTCCAGGACGCCTGGCTCGAGATAAGGTCGTGCGAACACAAGCCTGAAAAAGAGATGGAGCACGAAACTGTCCTTTCCATACAGGCGCTCAAGGAGGTCATGAAGGTCGCCGAGGACACGCTGACGGATATGCAGCGAAAGGGCGGGGCGGCCATGTGGGACTACTCCCGCAGGCTCAACGCAGGAGAGGTGGACGAAGTTATGCAGGTTTTTGCAGGCATCGAGGCCAAAGACGGCGGCAGGGCAGTTTCATACTCGATAGATGTCGCCTATGGCGGCAGGTGGTACGCCCTGTCGTTCGTAGGCTACAAGGCCGAGTAACGTATTTATTGTAAACTGACTTTCAGTGCTACGTATCGCTATGGTGATTAACGAGGAGTTACTTGCCGCAAGGAAAAAGGTCTCCAGCAAGCGCCCCAAGTTCATCCGTCAGGAGAGCTGGAGGTACGACAGGCTTGCAGAGAACTGGCGCAAGCCCAAGGGCAAGGACAACAAGATGAGGAAACAGAAGGCAGGACATCCCGATATCGTCAAGATTGGTTATCGAGGTCCCAAGGTTGCAAGGGGCCTTCACCCGTCAGGCTACAACGATATCATTGTTCACAATGTGAACGAGCTTGCAGGCCTCGATCCGAAAAAGGACGCGATCAGGATGGGCCGGACGGTCGGCATGAGAAAGCGCAAAGATATCGTTGAAGAGGCTACCAAGATGGGATTAAAGATGCTTAATGCAGGCAAGCTGGCTCCAAAGAAGGAGGCCAAGGCGTAGCATGGTCGTCAACATCGCCAAAAAGCGCGAGCTGGTGGCGAGGATACTGGGCGTTGGCGTGAACCGCGTGCGCTTTGAGCCGGACAAGCTTGAGGATGTCGCCGATTCAATTACGCGCGACAACATCCGCTCTCTGGTCAACAGCGGCGCCATCTGGACCGCAAGAGAGAAGGGCACCTCACGCGGCAGGGCAAAAGCAAAGCGCGCAGTGTGGAAGGCCCACGGCAAGGGCGCTGGCTCGAAAAAGGGCGCCAAGACGGCGAGGGTCGGCAAGAAGGCAGTCTATGTCGTGCGCGTCAGGTCGATGCGCTACCGCCTAAAGGTACTCAAGGATCGCAAGGAAATCACCAACGAGACCTACTGGCATCTGTACAAAAAGGTTAACGGCGCCCAGGTAAGGTCGCTTGCGCACCTTCGCGACCTCGTAAAGGAAGCCAAGACCCGGTAGGGCTCCGGCTCACTTTTCCCTTTTTAGTTTTGCACGCTTCTTTTCAAAATCCACTATCGTGTCTTCATTAAACGCAAGCCCTTCTTTTTGCAGGATCTCTTTTTTCATCTTTATGCCAAACGCATAGCCTCCGATGCCGCCGTCCCAAGCCACTACTCTGTGGCACGGCACTACGAAAGGGTCAGGGTTTTTGTTCATAATCTGGCCGATAGCCCTTGCGGCGTTTGGGTGCCCGAGAGCCCTAGCCAGGTCGCCGTATGTCGTCACCTGTCCTTCAGGCACGGTTTTCAAGAGGTCGTACACGTCTTTTGCCTTGAGAGGTGTCATGACGCCCTTACGCATTGCGGCATATTTCAAACTTTCAGGATCTCAATTCCGGTCTTTTCCGCAAGTTTCGTTATCCTGTCCTTGTGGCTTCCGAGGCCTTTTGCGTCCAAGACGACGTGCGTCACCTTTTCGGCGCTCTTTTCGATCATCTGTGCCATCATGTCCTCGTCGATTGCCTCTAGGTTGTACTTTGACGCGACGGCCGCAAGCCCGACCTCGGATTCGAGCAAAAGCTTGTTGAATTTCGTGGGATAGTGCGTCCCTCCGATGGCGATGCCTATCTTGCTGCACGGCCTGACGTTTTTTAGCACCTCTAGGACGCAGTCGCACATGGCACCGGCGGCGTCCCTGTCGGCCCACTGCTTTTCAGACGACCCTAGCTCTACAAACAGCACGGGCTTTTTCAAAGAGGTGGGTCCATGGTGCGTGGCCTCGATCACGACTTTGTAATTCGGGACGCCAGCCTTCGTAATGGCCTTCAAATAGGCTTTTTGGAGCGAAGGGTATGCGATGGCCAGCTCTTTTGGGTTGCCGCCAAACGGTGCTCCTGCGAAATTGCCGGTGCAGTGGCAGGTCAGGGTAGGTATCCCGCTGTCTGACCGGTGCTTTGAGAGGAACACAAAGGCCTTGGTGTCAGGGTAAATGTCGTCGAGGCTTTCAAGTGTCAGCAAGCTTGCCTCCGTCACGTGCAGTTTGACGTTTGAGTAAGAAGCAGGCGACCCACTTTCAAAGCCTTTTTCCTCGAGGCACTCCACCATGGTCGCCCCTGCAAGGTCCAGGCTCGAGGCTACAAGTACATAGTCGGGCAAATTGAGAACTGTTGTAATTTTTCGGGTATTTTAAAGTAAATTTATAAATTGCATTAGTTCTCCGCATAGCTGGCTAATAATGAGCGATCCAACCAAAGAGGACGATCTAGATCAAGAGATCAGTCTAGATGATGATAACGATAATCAGGATTTAGAAGTGGAAGAGACAGAGTCTCAGCCGGCAGAAACAAAGGCAGGCCAAAAAATGGCGCCCGCGCCAGCCGCTACGGCAGCGCCCCAGTCGGACAAGCCGGCGAGCGACAGCAAGTTCTTTGCGATACGCACGACCGGCGGCCAGGAGCGGATGGTTGCTGACATGCTCTACACCAAAGTGACGGCCAAAAAGATAGGCATCAGGTCAGTCATGGTGCTTGAGAGCTTTAAGGGATACATCATTGTCGAGGCGCCGGACTCTAACGTCGCATACGAGGCTCTGGCAGGGATCAGGCACGTCAGGGGCCAGATACGCGGCGATCTGCCGTTCAAGGACATCGAAGGCTATTTGATAAAGAAGCCGACGGTGACCGAGCTTTCCATCGACGATACGGTAGAAGTCATCGCCGGCCCGTTCAAGAGCATGAAGGCCAAGATAACAAGGGTGGACTATGAAAAACAGGAGGCGACTGTCGTGCTCCTGGACTCGCCCTACCAGATCCCGGTCACTGTGGATGCCAACTACCTCAAAAAGGTAGCCCACTGACAAGGATTAAATAAAGATCGAGGCTAGATTCACCGCTCCCCGGTGTTGCCCAGTTGATAGTTGACCTCAACCTCAAGGACAAGCATGTGCTAGTCATAGGAGGTGGCACTGAAGGGATGAGGAAGGTGAACGCTCTGCTCGGCCAGGGCTGCAGGATTACAGTCATCAGCAACCGCTTTAACAAATACCTGCGCGACCAGCAAGAGGCCGGCAAGATTGAAACCGTGAAAGCGAAATTGCACGATGCGGGCATCCTCGACGGCTACAATCCCTTTTTAGTGCTTGCTTCCACGGACGACAAGGAGCTGAACCGCAAGCTCTGCAATAAAGGCCGCCAAATGGGCGCGTTCGTTTATTCGGTGGACGATCCCCCTTACAGCGACTTTTCCTACGCGTCTGTGATTAACATCGAAGGCGTCATGCAGGTCGCGATTTCAACGTCAGGCAAGAGCCCAATAATGGCCCGGCAGGTGCGCATACGGGCAGAGAGGGTTCTAAAGAGGATAATAAATAAGTCAGACGCGGAAAACGTAAAGCTGCAAGAATTTGCCCGCAACGCAGCGAGGCCGAAACTGAAAACCGTCGGGCAGCGCAAGGAATTCCTCTATTCGCTCATCAAAGACGACAACATTCAGAACCTTATTAAGGAAGAGAGGATTGAAGATGCTAAAAGCGCGACGCTTGAATTATTGCAGGAGTGGGTGAAAAAAAGCAAGTGACGGCCGCGATAAAAACGCACGATTCACATTTTTCGCCGCCAGTCCAGATCATTAACGCCCGCGTGACTTACAAAAACTCGCCCATACACCTCCTTGAAAAATTTGCATTCAAAGACGTCGACGCGGCCCACAGGGCGTTCATTGAAAATGCAGGTGTGGACGAATGCGTCATACTGCAGACTTGCAACAGGGTCGAGGTGTTTGCCTCGGCAAAAAGCCCGGACAGAGCAAAGATAGTCGGCCAGTGGGCGGCGACATTGAGCCTTGGAGGAGAGGACCTTGAAAGCGTCCAGGTGGATGCCGGCAAGGATGCAGTGGTCCACCTGCTAAAGCTGACGTCAGGCCTTGACTCGCTCGTGGTTGGCGAGGACCAGATCATAGGCCAGGTCAGGCGCGCATTTGAATATTCAAAATCAAACCGCTATGCGAGTGCAAACCTCGGTGTGGTGTTTGACAGGGCGCTCAAGGTCGGGAGCAGGGTCCGCAACGCGACTGGCATAAACAAGGGCAACGTTTCGATAGCGTCGATTGCCGTCAACCTTGCAGACGAATACGTCGACGACCTGAAGGCCAAAAAGGTGATGCTCATAGGCTCTGGCGAGGCAGCCAGCCTGGTGGCAAAGGTGCTCAAAAAGCGCGGCGTCGACTTTATGATAACCAGCAGGACCTACGACAGGGCGAGGTCTTTTTCAGAGACCGTGGCAGGCACCCCTGTGCCTTTTGACACGGCGCTTGGCATGTTCCACAAAGTTGACCTGATATTTGTCGCAAGCACGGCGCCGTATTTCCTGATACCGTACGACAGGATGGAGGCAGCCATGAAGGGCCGCAAGGGCGCAATCATGATATTCGACCTTTCGACCCCGAGGACCGTCGACGAGAGGGTGGCGTCCATACACGGCGTGAAACTCGTCAACATGGACCAGATAAAAGAGCTGGTGGAAAAGAACATGCGGTCGCGCATGAAGGAGGTCCAGTCGGCCGAAAAGATAATCGATAGTGAGATGGGGGCGATGGAAGGCATGATGAAGCGCCTGAAGGGCGAGCCGGTGATAGTGTCGGTGTTCAAGAGCGTCGACGCTATCCGCGAGCGGGAGCTGAAAAAGGCGCTTTCAAAGCTTGCAAAAAACTCGACGCCGGAGCAGGCCAGGATAGTGGAGCAGCTGTCTTACGCCATAGTGGAGGGCATACTAGCCACCCCCATGAATTACCTGCGCAAGGAGATAGAGGGCGGCAGCGAGAACGAAGAGCTGATGAAAACAGTGGCCAAGATGTTCAGGTATGAAGACGAAAAAAGGCAGTGACTTTTCCGGCGTTAGGCTGCGGCGCCTTCGCAAGACTGCGGCAATCCGCGACCTTTTCCAAGAAACGCACGTTTCAGTCAAGGACCTGATTGCGCCAATATTTGTAGAAGAGGGTCTGAAAAAACCGCAAGAGATAGGCTCGATGCCGGACATCAAGCGGCTGCCGCTGTCCAGCATCACCACGGAAATCGAGGAGCTGTCAGGTCTTGGCGTGAAATCCGTCATGCTGTTTGGCCTGCCAGCGCAAAAGGACGGCAAGGGCTCTGCGGCCTTTGACGATAAAGGAATAGTGCAGAGATCAGTCGAAACGGTGCGCAAGCACTTTGGAGAAAAGATAGCAATTATCACAGACGTTTGTTTGTGCCAGTACACGTCGCACGGCCACTGCGGCATCGTGGTTGATGGCAAGATAGAAAATGATTCTAGCGCAGCCACCCTTGGCAGGGTGGCGGTAAGCCAGGCAAGAGCAGGAGCAGACATTGTCGCGCCTTCGGCCATGATGGACGGCCAAGTGCAGGCGATACGCAGCGCGCTGGACGGCGCAGGGTTTTCAGACACTGCCATAATGAGCTACTCGTCAAAGCAGGCTTCGCCCCTGTTCGCGCCGTTTCGCGACGCGGCGCATTCTACGCCGGAATTCGGCGACAGGCGCACATACCAGATGCCATTCACAAACACCAGGGAATCGATGCGCGAGATCGAGTCAGACATCGCCGAAGGCGCTGATGCGATCATTATCAAGCCGGCCATCCCGAACCTAGACCTCATATATCAGGCAAGCAGGGCGACAAACCTCCCGATATGCGCATACAGCGTGTCCGGCGAGTACGCACTGGTAAAGGCGGCGGCACTCGAAGGCTGGGTCGACGAAGACGCCGTGATGGCAGAATTTTTGACCGGCATAAAGAGGGCCGGCGCGGACATGATGATAACATATCACGCCAAAAAGATGGCCCGGCTCTTGGGCGAGTAGACATTTTTATTCCAGCCTGGCGGCAAAAGGGCGGGGATGTTTGCAAGCGACGTAGGCTCCGAACGTGCCACCAGCATCGATGACTATCAGAACACATGCTCCGAGTTTATCATCGACATCAGCAAGGACTACAAGGAATGGGTCGAGCGCTACCAGCTTGGAGAAGACGAGGCTGCAAAGAGAAACGCTGCGATAAACGGCATAGTAAAGACCACCAACGGCTGGATGACCAGGTTTGGCAACACCATCAAGAAGGTGGACATCATCATGAACGACGGGGTCAACAAGATGGCAGAGAGCACGGCAGGCTACCCGTTCAAGTTCGAAGTCTCTGTCAACAACGTCAGCAGGTACGCGATGCACCCGGTGGGCGAAGTAAGGGTAAACGTCAAGGCGGTGCCGAAAAAGGATGGCAGGCTCGTGCGCGTAGGCAACTACCAGAAAGACCAGCTCTTGCTCATCAATTCAAGTGGGCCGGTAGAGTTTGCGCTGAGCAAGGAGAGCATGAGAGGCGCCGACATACTTGACGACTATATCATCCTCAACGCAAAAAAATGCCAGAGATACGACGTCATCTCGCTCACGACTGTCGTTGAAGAGATAGATGGCGACTATGTCGCCGAAAGCCGCGGATACTCGACGCTCATTTTGCTGACCTAAGGACATGTTTAAATTACCTTTCCATGCCGACATTGCACTAGTGCGACGGTCGTCCAGTTTGGTCTAGGACATCAGATTGCCAATCTGGTAACCCGGGTTCAAATCCCGGCCGTCGCA
>JGI10216J12902_102535867_pt1 | contig 15606 bp, 12 predicted proteins | sample KanNatreferecore_FD_12902 | JGI IMG/M metagenome (IMG submission 12902)
ATCCACATCAACGTGCCGCCGCTGCGCGATCGCCGCGAGGACATTCCCATCCTCATCGACTTCTTTCTCAACCGGTTTACCCAGTCCACGGGTGGTGTCGTGCCGGAGATTTCTCCGGAGGCCATGGAGGCGCTGAACTCGCATTCGTGGGCCGGTAACGTTCGCGAACTCGAGAACGTCGTGGAGCGTCTGATTGTACGTGGCCGGGGCGAAATGGTGACCCTCGACGATTTGCCGCCCGATGTGCGCACGCAGCGCGGCGTCGGCATCCGTCCGAAGCGCGAGCGCCGCCGGACGGTTGCGGACGATTTGTACAAACGTCTCACAGAGGAGCGCGAATCGTTCTGGAGTCTTGTATACCCCTTGTACATGCAGCGGGAGATCACCAAAGGGAACGTACGCGATCTTGTTCGAAAGGGCCTCGAAGAATCACGAGGCAATTACAAGATTGTGTCCAGAATTTTCAACATGCAATCGCACGAGTACAAGAAGTTCCTCAACTTCCTGCGCAAGCACGATTGCCAGTTGCCGTTCAAGGATTACCGCTAACGCCATGACGCATAAACTCGCGTTTAAATATGTTTTGCCACTGGCCTTTGTGCTGGTGGCGCAGACGGGTTACGCTCAGGCCCCAACTCCCACTCCTCCTGGAGCGAAGGCGCCGGCGAAACCGGCGCCGACGGTCAAGCCCGCCCCGGCCCCGGTTGATCCCGCCCTTCCAAAAGGCGTGGTGCCGCCTGCCGGGTACGTCATCGGGCCGGAGGATTTACTGCACATCTTCTTCTGGCGAGAAAAAGAACTGTCGACCGAGGCGATGGTTCGACCAGACGGCAAGATTTCGGTGCCGCTGCTGAATGACGTCGAGGCGGCGGGCCTCACGCCAGAGGAGCTGCGAGATCGCCTCATGACGCAAGCCCAGCGGCTCGTCGAGGACGCGAACGTCACCGTCATCGTGAGGCAAATCAATAGTCGACGGGTCTACATCACGGGCCAGGTGGGTCGTGCGGGTCCGTATCCCCTGACGGGTCCCATGACCGTTCTCCAGTTGATTGCGGTTGCGGGTGGTCTGCTCGAATACGCTGACGCCGAAGCGATCGTCATACTGCGGAACGAAAAGGGCGTACCGTCGAATTTCCGCTTCAATTACAAAGAAGTGATTCGCCAAAAAAACCTGAAGCAGAACATCGAGCTCAGACCTGGCGACACGGTTGTTGTCCCATAGTGATGAAAATCAGTTTGATTCTATTCGCCGCGATAGTGGCCGGCGCCGTGGAGGCTGCTGCGCAACCCAGCACGGCCGTTGTCGACCGCGAGGCGCTCGTGTTCGTGGCGTCCGGGCTCGGTGGTTACGACGATGACATAACCGCCGGCACGGCAACGTCGAGCAGCAACCCGCGTTTGCGGACCGGCGGGCTGTTTGCGATGACGAATCTGGCATTGACGTACGCCCGACAAGGCAGACGAATCACTTTTGACACCGGCGTCAGTGCCTCGGTTCGTTCGTACCGGGCGATTGAGAGGTTCACCGCGGACACATACGGCGGATCGATGGTGATGTCCGCCCTCGTGGCGCCACGCGTTCGCTTCAATGCAAATGCGGCGGCGTCTCGTTCATCCCACTTCACGCTCGCCATTTTGCCGGTGTTCACCGACAACACCGTGGGCCCCATCGAGGGGCCGTCGCTGGATTTCAGGCTGGCGTCCGCGGAGTTGATGCGCTACCAGTCCGGCGCGCAGCTTGCCTACAGCCCGACACGACGCTCGACCGCGACGGTGCATTATGGGACTGCGGAATCGAGCGCTGGCACATATCGTCTCAGATCCGCCGATTGGGGTGCAGGGTACACGCACGGCGTGACACGATATGCGTCGCTGCGTCTCGGCTACAGGCGGCAGAATGGGACGTTCGGCGGCGCGCGTCGAATCCCGGTCGAGTCATATGATTTCGGTATCGATTATGGCCGGCCGCTGTCGTTCTCCAGGCGGACGACGATCAGACTTGGTACCGGCGCCACTGCCGTCGAAGATGTCAATCGGCGCTACCGCACCTTGATTGGGCATGCGGGGCTGCACCACCAGCTCTCGCGCAGGGCGACTCTTACCATCGGCTACAACCGAGGCATGGGATTCGTAGAGGGGTTCGCGGAGCCGACGCTGACAGACACCATCATCGGCACGGTAGAAGGCCATCCCCATCGTCGCATCACCCTCATCAACACGGTCGGTTTCGCGAATGGTACGGTCGGGCTGCACCTCATAACGCCGCCGAAGTACAAAACGTATTCGGCATCGGTGCGTGCGCAATTCACTCTTGTTCGTGGGTTGTTCGCTTTCACCGAGTACGTTCTTTTCCACTATCACTTTGACAATGCATTGGTTCTACCGTTCAACGCGTCCAGCCGCCTGAATCGGCAGGGCGTTCGTTCCGGGGTTCAGTACAGCGTTCCTATTCGATAGGAGTAAAAGAGTGTTACCAGGCAAGACGTTCGCGCCAGAGGATTTCATCGCCATTGCGTGGCGCCGGAAATGGGTCATCCTCCTTCCGTGGTTCTGCCTCTCGATCGCGACTGTTGTGATCGCTCATTACCTTCCGGACCAGTACCGGTCCGAGACGGTAATCCTCGTGGTTCCGCAACAGGTTCCCGAGGACTACGTGCGCTCGACGATCACCACTCGAATCGAAGATCGGTTGAATTCGATCAACCAGCAGATCCTGAGCCGCACACGACTCGAGCGCATCATCACGGAGTTCAATCTGTACGAAAAGGAGCGACGCAACGGGATCATGGAAGACGTGGTCCAGCGGATGCGCACGCGGGATATCAGTGTCGAAACGCTGAAAGGCGATGCGTTTCGCGTGTCTTATGTGGGCTCCAACCCCCAGGTGGTCATGAAGGTCACCGACCGGCTCGCGTCGATGTTCATCGACGAAAACCTTCGCGATCGCGAAAACCTTGCCGAGGGCACGAGCCACTTTTTGACGGCGCAACTTGACGACGCGCGGCGGCGATTGATTGAGCAGGAAAAAAAGCTGGAGATATACCGGGCGCAGCATGCTGGAGAGTTGCCGTCACAGGCGGACACGAATCTGCAGATGGTGCAGAACACGCAGATGCAGATTCAGCAGTTGATCGAGTCTGTCAATCGTGACCGGGACCAAAGGCATCTGGTCGAGCGTGCGCTGGCGGATCTGAATGCCATGGCGTCGTCTGGCGCCGCTGTAGCGGACGATGCAGACCCGTCGCAGCAGCCGATCGCCTGGCAGTTGGCAAACGCGCAGAAGACACTGGAGGCATTGTCGCTGCGGCTCAAGCCTGAGCATCCCGACATCATTCGTTTGAAACGCACGATCCAGGGATTGCAGCAGCGCGCCGAGGCCGAGGCGCTATCGGCGCCGTTGTCGCCGGAAGCCGGCGTGACCGCTAGTTCGGGGCAGACGCTCCAACACAACCGTCAAAAGGAGCTCGAGCAGCAGCTCGAAAATCTGGACCGGCAGATGGCGGCTAAACGCGCGGAGGAAGTACGTCTCAGACAAATCGCAGCTGTATATCAGGCCCGGCTGGAGGCCGTCCCGACGCGTGAAACTGAGCTCGCGGAGCTCACGCGCGATTACTCGACCCTGCAGAGTATGTATTCGAGTCTTCTCGCAAAAAACGAAGAGTCAAAGATTGCCGCCAGTCTCGAGAGACGCCAGATCGGCGAGCAGTTCAAGGTGCTGGACCCCGCAAAGAGGGCCGAGAGGCCTTTCAGTCCCAACAGGAGCCTGATCAATATCGCCGGCTCTCTCGGTGGGCTTTGCTTCGGGCTGTGCCTGGCCGCATTGCTGGAATACAAGGACACGACCTTCCGCACGGTTGATGAGGTCGTCTCGGTAATCGGCCTGCCGGTGCTCGCGCAAATCCCGTTGATGTTGACGCCCGCCGAGCGTCACGCGATTCGACGGACGCGGTTATTGACGGCGGCGGCGGCGGCAATCGTCGTGGGCGTGACGGGGTCGGCGTTGTGGAAAATCGGCGTGTTATCGACCCTGCTGCGCTGACGCGAGATACATACCATGTATGAAACTTTTTTCGGCCTCGCCGAGCGTCCGTTCGACCTGACGCCCAACCCCAAATACCTGTTTCTTACGCCGAGCCATCGCGAGGCGCTAAGCAATCTGGGCTACGGCATCTCGGCGCGGACCGGCGTCACTGTTCTCGTCGGAGAGGCGGGTACGGGGAAGACAACGCTGATCCGGGCGACCCTCGAATCCCGCGATGTCAAGAAGACGCGCGCCATCTACTTGAACAATCCGACGCTGACCCGATCGGAGTTCCTGGAGTTCATCTCAAATGAATTTTCGCTGCCGCCCGCCGCGGCCCGCTCGAAGACATTGTTGCTCTCGAGCCTGGAGACCGTTCTTCGGGAGATGCGCGCGAACGACGTGACGCCTGCTTTCATCATCGATGAAGCACAGAGTCTGCCGCACGAGCTTCTCGAGGAAATCCGGTTGCTGGCGAACATCGAGACGACGAGTGAGAAGCTGCTTCCGATCGTGCTGGCCGGGCAGCCGGAGCTCGCGGACCGGCTCAATCATCCGGCGCTTCGGCAGCTGAAGCAGCGAATCGGCCTTCGATGTCAGTTGCGCCAACTCGACGTTGCCGAAACCGGAGCGTACATCACATCGAGAGTAGCCGTCGCGGGAGGTTCCGCGTCGAACCTGTTCACGCGAGAGGCGGTCATGATGATCCACCAGCGCTCGCAGGGCATCCCGCGCGTCATCAGTGTCATCTGCCACAACGCGCTCATCGGTGCCTTCGCGCTCAACCAGAAGCCGGTGAGGGCAGATACGGTGCTCGAGGTGTGCCGCGACTTCGATCTCAAGAGCGCGTCGCTGTTGAAAGGCATCTCGTCCGTGTCTGATGAAAGCGAGTTGGTGATGCGCGATGCGCCACGTGCCTCGCTTCCCGTGGCCGATCCGGCCGAGCGCGAGCAGTTGGCAGCATCAGCCAGACCGAGACGATGGTTTTCGGTTTTCTATTAATAGAGGCAGTGAATGAGTCGCATTGATCAAGCTTTGAAACAGGCCGGCGCTTCGGTCCCCGCTACCGCCGCGACCGCGGCATGGGAGCCGAGCGACGATCTCGCAAACTTTCCGGCCGCCTCCGATGCAGAGCCAGATCCGGATACCCCGGCACGCCATCATCTGCCTTTGCCGAAGGCACCGCAACGCACTGCTTCGCGTCGATCGCTCGGATCGTCCATGGAGCGACTGGTAATCAGCCCATCCGTCGAGACTGTCGCTGTGGAGCAGTACCGCAGGCTGGCTGCGGTACTGCACCAGGCCCAGGCCTCCAGCGACATCAAGGTGGTGATGGTGGCGAGCGCGGAACCTTGGGAAGGCAAGTCTCTGACGGCCGCGAATCTCGCTCTAACGCTGAGTGAATCCTACAAACGTCGCGTGCTGCTGGTGGACGCCGATCTTCGCAGTCCGTCGCTTGACATGGTTTTTCAGATTCCCCACGGACCCGGGCTGAGCGAAAGCCTGAGAGCTCGCGAGGAGCAGCCGCTGAATGTCGTGAATTTGTCGCCGGCACTCGCGCTTCTCCCCGGCGGCGAGGCCGATGCCGACCCCATGGCCAGCCTCACGTCTGGCCGCATGCAGGAGATCATTCAAGAAGCGGCGGCGAATTTCGACTGGGTCATTCTTGACACACCGCCCGTCGGCCTGATCACCGACGCGCACCTTCTTGCAGCCATGGTTGACGCCACTGTATTGGTGATTGGCGCGGGATCCGCGCAGTGTGGAGCTGTGCAGCGCGCAATCGAGAGCATCGGCCGCGAGAAGATCGTTGGGGTTGTGCTCAATCGTGTCGCTGGCGGAACGATGGCGGCGAGTTATTACAACTATCGCGCTTCCGGTGGTCCCAGGCGCGATACCACAATTCCTGGGGTTTCGGGATGAACCGGATCTCGCGCCGTGCTCTTCTGCTCGTGCTCGCCGAGAGTCTGCTCATCGTAGGATCTGTATGGGTCGCCGCTTACATTCGTTTCGGAGACTGGATGTGGCAGGTGATGCGCGACGAGAACGGCATGCCAAAAGCGTTCTTGATCGCGATCGTGTGCCAGACGTCGCTCTATTACGCAGACCTGTACGAGCTGCGCCGCATCGGTGATCGGAAGGAACTGCTGATTCGCATTGTGCAGGCGCTCGGAGCCGCATCCTTCGTTCTCGCCGCTGTGTACTTTTGGTTCCCCGCCACGATGATTGGCCGGGGCATCTTCCTGATTTCGGCCTCGATAATTGCAGTCGCGGTATCAAGCTGGCGTGCCGTGTTCGATTGGCTGACACGCCAGGTGGGCCCCGTCGAGAGGCTGTTGCTCGTGGGCACCAGCCCCGCAAGTATCAGCCTCGCCAAGGAGCTGTTCGATTTGCGGCAGTCGCTCGGCGTCGAGATCGTCGGGTTCATCGATCCGGATCCTGACAGAGTCGGCCTTCCGGTTTTGAACCCTGGTGTGATTGGCACCATTGAGGACATTCCCGCAATCGTCCGCGCGCGTTCGGTGGATCGCGTCGTCGTCAGTCTTGCAGACGCACGCGGCAAGCTTCCCATGGACAAGCTGCTGGAGATGCGGCTCGATGGCGTTGGCTTCGACCACCTGGCATCGGTGTACGAGCAATACACAGGAAAAATCGCGGTGGAGAACCTGCGGCCGAGCTGGCTCATTTTTTCGGATGGCTTTGCGAAGACCAAGCTGCTCCGCTCGGGAAAGCGACTCATCGACGTCGTTGCGTCGAGCGTCGGGCTGGTCCTTATTTCTCCAGTCCTTCTGCTGGTCGCCATCATCATTAGAGCGACCTCGCGGGGACCCGTGCTGTACCACCAGGAGCGCGTCGGGCAGTACGGCCGGGTTTTCCGTATTCACAAATTTCGCTCGATGCGTGTGGATGCCGAGGCGACCACCGGCGCAGTCTGGGCGGAACTGGACGATCCGAGAGTCACTCGCTTTGGAAAGTTCTTGCGGCGGAGCAGGCTCGACGAGTTTCCGCAGTTGTGGAACGTACTTGTCGGCGAAATGAGTCTGGTGGGCCCGAGACCCGAACGCCCTGAGTTCGTGGCACAGTTGACGACGGCGATTCCTTTCTACAGCCTCCGCCATGCCGTTCGGCCCGGTGTCACCGGGTGGGCACAAGTTCGATATGCGTATGGCGCCTGTGTGGAGGATTCTCTCGAGAAGCTCCAATACGACCTGTACTACATCAAGCATCTCACTCTGGCCTTTGATTTCACGATTCTGTTCTCGACGATCAAGACCGTCATCGTAGGTCGCGGTGCACGATGACCCGCGACGTGGACGGGGGCGGCGTCATCAATGCCATGACCATCGATGTCGAGGACTATTTTCATGTCAGCGTTTTCGATGGGCTGGTTCCCCGGGAGAACTGGGCTCATATGGAGAGCCGCGTGTGCGGTAACACCGACCGCATCCTGCGGATATTCGATGAGGCCGGAGTGAAGGCGACGTTTTTCGTGCTCGGCTGGGTTGCTGAACGGTTTGGCGAACTGGTCCGGCGGATTGCAGGCGCCGGTCACGAGCTCGCCTCCCATGGATACGCGCACAGGTTGATTTACGATCAGACTCCGGCGGCGTTTCGAGAAGATGTCAGGCGAGCCAAAGGACTCCTGGAACAAGCGAGCGGCGAGCGTGTCTATGGGTTCCGCGCGCCAAGCTATTCGGTGACGCCACGGACTTTGTGGGCGATAGACATACTGATCGAGGAGGGCTACGCCTACGACTCGAGCGTGTTTCCGATACACCACGATCGGTATGGCATACCGCTTTCTCCTCGACATCCATATGTTCTCTCCAGCCGCAGCGGCACGCTGATGGAGGCACCGGCCTCGACCATCCGGTTCGGGCACGTCAATTTCCCTGTGGGTGGCGGAGGGTACTTTCGGTTACTGCCGTATGCCTGGACGCGCCTCGGTATCTCCCGAATAAACGACAAGGAACACCGCCCGGCAATCTTCTATCTGCATCCATGGGAAGTGGACCCGGACCAGCCCAGATTGCGGGCTGGAATGGTCAGCCGGTTCCGGCACTACAGAAATCTGGGAGAAACCGAGGGACGGCTGCGGATGCTTCTTCGCGATTTTCGCTTCGGGCCGCTATGGAACATGCTGACTCTGCCCACTGCCATGGCAGAAACGCCGGCTGCCCGACCCTTACCGTATTTGTGGTGACAACTCACGACAGCAACACGAACCTTCGAAAGGATTCCATGGCTAAGCTTGGTGATGTGCTCGTTCAGAAAATCAAGGCAAGAGAGGCCCGCGTCGGCGTGATCGGATTGGGTTATGTCGGGCTGCCCCTTGCCGTCGAATTTGCACGTTGCGGGTTGCGGACGACTGGCATCGACGTCGATCAGAAGAAGGTTCAATCGATCAACGAAGGCCATTCATATATTCCTGACGTATCCAGCGAGGAAGTCAAAGCGCTGCGCGATTCCGGAATGTTGACGGCGACGGCGGATTTCGGGGCCATCCGGGAGCTAGACACGATCAACATCTGCGTCCCGACGCCATTGCGAAAGACCAAGGATCCGGACATGTCCTTCGTCGTGGCGGCGGCCGAGCAGGTTGCGGCGCATCTGCATCCCGGAATGCTCATAATCCTGGAATCGACCACGTATCCCGGCACGACCGAAGAGGTGCTTCAGAGCCGGTTTGAGTCGCCGACGTTCAAACCCGGGGTCGATTTCTTTCTCGGCTTTTCGCCCGAGCGAGTGGATCCGGGCAATCCCACGTTCAACACGCGCAACGTTCCGAAAGTCGTAGGCGGTACGACATCTGAGTGCCGGCGAGTGGCGGCGGCGCTCTACGGCGCTGCCCTCGAACATGTCGTGCCCGTCAGCTCCACCAAAGTCGCGGAAATGGTGAAGCTGCTGGAAAACACGTTTCGCGCGGTCAATATCGGCCTCGTCAACGAGCTGGCGCTCATGTGCGACCGGCTGGGGATCGACGTGTGGGAAGTCATCGAGGCGGCCCGCACGAAACCGTTCGGATTCATGCCCTTCTACCCGGGTCCCGGGCTGGGCGGGCATTGCATTCCGATCGATCCCTTCTATCTGTCGTGGAAGGCGAAGGAGCACGGGTTCGAGTCTCGCTTCATAGAGCTGGCCGGCCACATCAACTCCACGATGCCGCACTATGTCGTTGAAAAAATCGCTGAAGCTCTCAACAGCCAGCGCAAATCACTGAACGGATCCTCGGTGCTGATCCTGGGCGTCAGTTACAAGCGCGATGTCGACGATATCCGCGAGTCGCCGGCGCTCGATGTCATGGCAGTAGCGCGCTCTCGCGGCGCACGGATCGCCTACTCGGATCCGTTTGTCCCAAAAATCGCGGCCAGGCAATGGGCCGCGGGCGAGGATCTGACATCGCAGCAACTGACACCCGAGATACTCGCATCGTTCGATTGTGTCGCCATTCTGACGGATCACTCAACGTTCGATTACGACGCCATCGTCGCGGCGGCGCACACGATCGTCGACAGCCGGAATGCCATCAAGACGAGGCATCCTCACGTGCTGAGGCTCGGGGCTCCGCACAAGGTAGAACAAATCGGCGAAACGAAGGACCCGCTTCTGGTGTCCGCCTGACGTACATGTCAGTCCAAGGTCTTATGCCTGCCGCCGTCGACCGTGCTCGTCACCGTCAGATACTCGTCTCGCCGGCTGTCGGCGAAGAGGAGTGGGACAGATTCGTCGACGGCCATCCCGAGGGGACCGGATATCACCTCTGGAAATGGCGCAACGTTTTCGAGGACGCCTTCGGCCACCGGACGGAGTACCTTGCCGCACGTGAAGGCGCGAAGATCGTGGGAATCCTTCCTCTCGTCGTTCTCGAGAGCCGGCTCTTCGGCCGGTTCATGGTCTCACTGCCGTTTGTGAATTACGGCGGCGTGCTGAGCACCCATGACGAGGCGCGGCAACAACTGTTGCGCCACAGTTTTGACCTGGCGAAAAAGCTAAAGCTGTCTCACTTCGAGCTACGACACACCGTCAGGTGCTTTCCCGACTTGCCGGTGAAGCACCACAAAGTGTCGATGCATCTCAAGCTGGCTTCGGATGTCGACAGCGCGTGGCAGGCGTTGCGCAACAAGGAGCGCAACCTGATTCGGAAGGGTCAAAAGAGCGATCTGCTTGTCCGCGTCGGTGGCGCCGAGTGCCTGGACGTCTTTTACCGCATTTTCGCCAGGAACATGCGTGATTTGGGAACTCCGGTTTACGGCCGCGAATTCTTCGAGGCCATATTTACCGCATTCCCCGCGCGAACGCGCATTTTCGTTGCGTCTTTCGAGGATCGTCCGGTCGCCGCTGCGATCACTTATGCGTATCGGAAGCAGATCGAAGTGCCGTGGGCGTCCTCGCTCCGGGAATTTCGGGACAAGTGCCCGAACAACCTGTTGTACTGGACGATGATCGAATACGCGATCCGAAATGGTTTCGAGGTTTTCGATTTCGGGAGGTCGTCTCCCGATGACGGCCCCTTTCGATTCAAGCAGCAGCTGGGCGCCGAGCCTATCCCTCTGCACTGGGAATATGGCCTCCTCGAGTCGCAGGTGATGCCGGATCAGAGCCCCAGAAACCCGAAATTCAGGCTTGCGGTCAACGCGTGGAAGCACATGCCGCTCGGGCTTGCCACGCGCCTCGGTCCGCACATCGTACGATGCATCCCGTAAGGCTCTCATCAGTAGTGTTGTCGTGGAACTCCGCGCGCCACATCGAATCGTGCATCCGTTCGTTGCTGCAGGAGGGCGCCGGGCATAACGACGAGATGTGGGTGGTCGACAATGGATCGACAGACGGGACCGTCGCGATTCTTGAGCGTCTCGCCCGGGAGCATGCCGGCGTCCTAAACGTCATATATCTGAGCAGAAACGTTGGGACGACTGTGTCGCGAAACATGGCGCTCTCGCAGGTACGAGGCGCGTACGTCGCGATTATCGATTCAGATGTCGTCGTGCCGCCCGGCACGTTCGCCTCTCTGATTGCGAGACTGGACGCGGACAGCTCGTGCGGATTACTGGCACCGAAGCTGTTGTACCCGAGCGGGCAATTACAGATGTCGGCGGACGTGTTCCCTACGGTGGCCAGGAAACTGCGCCGGCTCTTCCTGCTCAGGACGATGGAGCGACGATTGGACGGCGGAGGCTCGCGCCCCCGCACCGTCGACTATGTAATTTCCGCATTCTGGGTCTTGAGGCGGGACGTGCTTACGACAGTCGGATTACTGGACGAGAAGATTTTCTATTCACCTGAGGACGTCGATTACTGCCTGCGTGTGTGGCAGGCCGGGTACAAAGTCATGTACGACCCGGCTGTGCACGCGATTCATTGCGCCCAGGAGATCTCGAGACGGTCGCCTCTCTCTTTCGCCGCGGTCAGTCATGCGGCCGGTCTGTTGTATTTCTTCCGGAAACACGGCTACGCGTTTTCCACGCGGCGGCTGTATCGCCGGTTCAAATATTCGTCTTCAACTGCTGAGCGGTTCGCATAATGCTGCGAACGATTGCCTTCATCCTCGCAATGACCGTTGGCATCAGCGCCGCGGTGTGGACGCGCTTTGGCGGCCTGCTGTTCTACCTGTGGTTTTCGCTGTTCAGACCCCAGGATTGGGTATGGATTGACGTCGAGGCTTTCCGCCTCTCGCTGTTCGCTGGAGCGTTATTCGTACTGCCATCCTTGTTGTCTGGGGTGTGGCCGAACCTTACACATCCGATCAGCATAGGGTCCATTCTATTTCTCGCGAACGCCCTCGTTGCACAGACCAACGCGATAGATCCGGCAACCGGATGGTTTTGGCTCGATTTCTTGTTTCGTCAAGTACTGGTGTCGCTGCTGTTTATTTCGATTGTCAACACGCCCCGGCGCTATACCGTGGCCATTGCTGTGATTGCGTGTTCTCTGGCCTTTCACGCGTCGAAGTTCGGGGCAGGCTACCTGCTCGGAGGCGGAGTTCGCTACGATACCAACATCGGCGGAGCCTTCGGGTCTACGAACGAATTTTCACTCGCCGTCAGTCGTGTCTTGTTTCTCCTAATAGCTGCAGCTCAGAACATTGCGGTTCCCTGGGTCAGCCTGGGGATGTTCTTCTCTGTTCCGTTCACTGTTCTTGGAATCATCAGCACCTTTTCGCGCGGCGGGTTTCTGGCTGTGGCCTGCGCAACGACGTTGTTTCTCGTGCTTCAACGGCGTCGGGCACTCGCTATGGCTGCCGTCGGAGTGGCAGCCGTCGTCGCATATTTACTTGTGCCGGTGCCCGACAGCTACGTCAACCGCCTCAACACTATTACAACGTATGAAGAGGTAGGGGACAGATCGGCACTTGGGCGCCTGCATTTCTGGCGGGTGGCCACCCTGATGGCGGCCGCTGAACCAATGGGTGTGGGCTTGAGGAACTTTGAAGCCAACTATGATCGGTTCGATTTTTCTGGTGGCCAGTACGGTACATCACGATCGTCGCATAGCGTCTATTTTCAAGTGCTGGCGGAAACGGGTTATATAGGCGCTGCGATTTTTCTCTGGCTGCTGGGTTATGCGTTCTGGATAACCCTGCGAGTCAGGCGACGGGCCGGCAGCCTGCCACCTGAGGCGCGCCGATTCTTCTTCACGACATCGAACGCGCTCGCCGCGTCTCTGGTGGCGTTTGCCATTGGCGGGGCGTTTGCTGCCGAAGCCCTGAACGAGCTGAATTGGTTTACGTTTGCCCTCGTTGCCTGCCTCGATCGCATCTCACGAGATGCCGTGGCTGCAGCGAACCCCTCATCGCCAGTCGTTCAACCCGCGAAATCGAGCCCAGCTGATTGGCGGCCTGCGAAGATCGCCGCCCAGACGGGCACGTCCCTCGCGGGGCCGCGTGTTGCACGTGCGAGCTATCGCCGCTGATTCGCGAATAGGGAACCGATCACAGAGGAATTGACATGTGTGGAATAGCTGGGATCTTCGACATCAACGGCCGGCGCGTTTTTGAACGCAGTCTGCTGGAGCGCATGAATGACGTCCAGCTTCACCGTGGGCCGGACGAAGAAGGGCTCCACAGCGAGCCCGGTGTTGGACTCGTTCACAGGCGGCTCTCAATCATCGATTTGTCGAGCGGCCAGCAGCCGCTCTGGAACGAGGACGGGAGCGTCGTCGTCGTGTACAACGGCGAAATTTACAACTTTCCGGAACTCACGCAAGAGCTCGTCGCACTCGGCCATACGTTCAGGAGCCGCTGCGACACCGAAGTGATCGTTCACGGCTGGGAAGAGTGGGGCGAAAAGTGTGTCGAACGATTCCGCGGCATGTTTGCCTTCGCGATCTGGGATCGAAGCCGTCAGACGCTTTTCATTGCCCGCGATCGACTCGGCATCAAGCCTGTGTATTACGCGGTCCTTTCGGATGGGACGGTTGCGTTCGCTTCAGAGCTCAAGAGCTTGATGGTGCTCCCGCAATGGAACCACTCGCTTGATCCCTGCGCCGTCGAGGAATATTTCGCGTTTGGCTACATCCCCGAGCCCCGCACGATCTTCAAGTCGGCACAGAAGCTGCCGCCCGGGCACACGGTGACCTTCAAGCGGGGCGAGCCGGCAGGAAAACCCAAAGAGTACTGGGATATTCCCTTCAAACGAGTTGCCCCGCTGTCCGAAGCGGAAGCTTGTGAGGAACTCGTCGCCCGCCTGCGGGAAGCGGTGAAAATTCGCCTCGTGGCCGAGGTTCCACTCGGTGCGTTCCTGTCGGGCGGGATCGATTCCAGCGCCGTCGTTGCCATGATGGCGCAGCTCTCTGACGATCCCGTCAACACGTGCTCCATCGCCTTTTCGGATGCCGAGTTCGATGAATCGCGGTATGCCGCGCAGGTTGCGGCCAAGTACCACACGGCGCACCACGTGGATCAGGTGAACTCGGATGACTTCGGACTGATCGACGCGCTCGGCGGAGTGTATGACGAGCCCTTTGCGGACAGCTCGGCGATTCCTACCTACCGGGTCTGCCAGCTCGCCAGAAAACATGTGACGGTGGCGCTGTCCGGCGACGGGGGCGATGAAAATCTCGCCGGTTATCGTCGGTATCGATTGTTCATGGGCGAGGAGCGGCTTCGCGCGGCGCTTCCGTTGGGCGTGCGAAGGCCACTGTTCGGTCTTCTCGGTACCGTCTATCCAAAGGCCGACTGGGCGCCGCAGATGCTCCGCGCGAAAACGACATTTCAGGCATTGGCGCGCGACTCGGTCGCTGGTTACCTCGACGCCGTCTCACTTGTGCGCGAGCCGCTGCGTCGCAGGCTGTTCAGCACGCGATTCCGGAGCGAGCTGCAGGAGTACGATGCAGTTCAGGTGTTCCGGCGTCACGCCGAACGTGCGCCAGCGGAGGATTCTCTTTCGCTCATTCAGTACTTGGATCTCAAGACGTACCTCGTTGGCGACATTCTCACGAAGGTCGATCGCGCCAGCATGGCGCACTCACTCGAAGTACGGGTACCGCTTCTCGATCACAAGCTCGTCGAGTGGATGTCCGGGCTGCCTCCGACCTGGAAGCTCAATCGAGGGACCGGCAAATATATTTTCAAGAAGGCGATCGCCCCATACCTGCCCGACGCGATTCCCGACCGGCGCAAAATGGGGTTTGCCGTGCCACTCGCGGCGTGGTTCCGGGGGCCGCTCCGCCACTCACTGAGGGCTGCCGTTCTTGGACCTCGCCTGATGGATTCGGGACTGTTCGAAGGCGCGACGGTTCGCGAGCTGGTCGAGCAGCACGAGTCTGGAAGCCGCGATCACAGTGCGGCGCTCTGGTCTCTGCTCATGTTCGAGTCATTCCAACGGCGGATGGAGCAGACACACCGGAGTGGCGAAAACACGGCACTAGTGAACTCTGTCTGATTACCCATGAAAAAGTACCGTTCAACAAGACCGATTGTCTGTGCGATTGGGCTGTCGGCTCTGTGTCTCGCGGTTCAGTCTGGCCAGCCCATTACGGCAACCCAGTACTCGACCACGGCAAGAGGCGTGCAGACGTCGAAGTCTGTAGATCCCGCGTCGGGATTCGCGTTCTATCAATGGCAAACCAGCGGCTGGTCCACGTTCGGCCTGACGCTGCCTAAAGGTGTTGCCAGCGGCGGGGTTCAGGTGGGCAGTTTTGACACTCAAACCGACGTCAAGGTGACGCATGACGATGGTTCTATCAAGTTCGCCGTTGTTTCGGCGTACATCGCCAGTCCCGGAACTTACGGCTTGAAGGCCGCATCGAGGTCATCAGGCACCTTCAACCCGACCATGCCGACCGCATCAGTGGCATTGAAGGTAGAAACGAGCACACATATCGCAACATTGCCTCGTGCGTTTGGTTCAGACTGCTGGCTCGACGGACCACTCGTGAAAGAGTGCCGGACGATCGCGACATTGGATAACCGACCGACCGGAGCCACTGCGCTCCTTCGAGTCTATTTCGACACACGAGTATACCGGGATGGAAAGTCGCGAATTGATGTGACGGTGGACAACACCAAGAATGATGCCGCGGCCGGAACGGTTCAGTACAGCGTGGATGTCACGGTTAACGGCTCTTCCGCTTTTTCAAAAAGCACA
>JGI10216J12902_100199592_pt1 | contig 15590 bp, 8 predicted proteins | sample KanNatreferecore_FD_12902 | JGI IMG/M metagenome (IMG submission 12902)
CGGGCGTGTTGGGCCATCTCGGCGCCCTGGTCCCAGGTCAGCGACCGGCGCAGCTGTTCGGGCAGTGTGGTGATGGACTTGGCGATGGCGTCGCGGACGGCTTCGGCGCCGTGGCCGGCTAGAGCGGGGCCGTTCTTGACTCTGGGCTGTCCGTGCTCGGGCATGCGGGGTAGGTGTAGCAGCATCGTGAAGCGGGTGGTGCGTTCGACCAGGGTTCCGATCGCCGAACTACCCAGCCCGAGGATCAGATCTCCCTCCCAGTGTCCGGGCACGGCCCGATCCTCAGCCTCGGCGGGCCGCTCGCTGATCATGATTTCTGGTGTGACGAAACGTTTTCCGCGTCCTCGGGTGCGCGCCCGCGGCACCCGCAGCGCACGGCCGGTGCGCAGGCAGGCGCACAACTCCCGGCGCAGCGCCCCGCGGCCTTGGACGTAGAGCGCCTGATAGATCGCCTCATGCGAGACCCTCATGGACTCATCATCGGGGAAATCGATCCGTAGGCGGTTGGCGATCTGCTCGGGGCTCCACGAGGTGGCCCACCGTCGATGCTGTCGGCGGCCGTGCCGACGCCCGATCCAGCGGGTTTCCGGACCGGCCACCGCCTGCCCGTCTGTCGTGGTGACCTTCCCGGACAGCCGGTCTTGCACGTACTGTTTTAAGGCCTCGTTGGCGGCGAGCTTGGCCAGCTTCGGGCGGCGGGCACGCCGATCGGCATGCCACTGTGCGGTCGTGGCCCGGTAGTCCAGACATCCGCTGCGGGTAGCTGCGTTACGGTGCAACTCCCGTGAAATCGTCGACGCCGCACGGCCGATCCGCCGCGCGATCTCGCGCACCCCGCGACCTTGGGCGCGAAGAATCGCGATCTCTTCGCGCTCCGCGAAGGACAAATACCGCCCCGACAAGGGCTTCTGAGTGACCGACGGCATGCCACCACTTTCACGGAACCATGGGTGTATCGCCCGGGTGAGGTGTTCACCATCAGCGACCGCCCACCCGAGGCCGATGATCGCGCCGTACCGGGACACTGGGAAGGATCTGATCCTGGGCGCGGGTCATCAGAGCGCAATCGGCACCCTGGTGGAGCGCAGTACCCGGTTCACCATCTTGTTGCACCTACCTGAGGATCACACCGCCGAGGCGGTGGCCGCGGCGATACCTGGGACCGCGGCAGTGAGATGGCCAACTGGGAACACATCCAGCTGCAGCTGGATGCCCCGGTGTTCTTCTGCAACCCGCACTCCCCGTGGCAGCGCGGCACCAACGAAAACACCAACCGGCTCTTGCGGTTCTGGTTCGAAAGGGGCACCAATCTCAGCGGCTACACCAAGGCCGACCTCAAACGCATCCAAGACAAACTCAACACCCGCCCCCGACCGACACTCGACCTCGACACCCCCGCCCAGCGCCTCGCCGCCCTCATTAACCAAGCCGCCTAGATGTTGCACTAACCACTTGACAATGCCGTTCATCGACCTGACGAACCGTCGAATTCGCCGGCCGCGTCATCAGCGCTACACGGGGCCCTCGTAGCGCTGCGCGAACTCGGCGGCCGGAACCGGCCATTGTTCGCCGCGCTCCCCCTTGACGATCCACGCTCCGTCAACGGCTGTCACGGGACCCTCCAGTGTGACGAGGGTCTCCGCGCCGCGCGCCGGCCTGGCCAACACCAAACCCTTTCTGCGCCAAAACCGCTCGCCAAGATGGTCATATGTGGCGCGAAAGATGTCATCGCGCACCGACCATCGATGCCCGCAGCAATCCTCGACTAGCCAGTCACCGGCCGCGGCCTGCATGGTGTGCCCCGATTCCGTGGTCCACGTCCATGGCCGGTGTTGCCGTTCGGCTGTGACGGTTCCGACCCGGCGAAAACGCTGCCATGCGGGCTGAGATCGATAACCCAGTTCCTGTAGCTGTGACAGTGTGGTGGCGAGGCTCCTCAACGCGTCGTTGAGGTAGGCGGGGTTGGCTTCGATGACCGACCAGCCGCACAGCCTCGGGTGGGTTTTGCGGTCGGGGTCATGGTGGTCGCCCAGTCGCCATCCGGCCCTCTTGTAATAACGGCACCAGTCCTCGTGCTCGGCGCGCGCCATGGCAAGCGCGGTCGACCGGTCGAAACCCATCGCCGCCAGCTGCTCCAACGGATCCGACGATGCCTGCTGCGGCGTCGTCGCACCGGCGCTGTTCCAGGTGTGGCCGCCGATCTGCTCGACGATCCACAGCGCGTTTCGGACCTGGCGGCGGTTCGATCCGCGATAGAACTCGTCAAGGTCGTCCCACGGCCGCCTGGCCGGTGACGTGCCGCCAACCGCCGCGGCGTATCGCTCGTGGATGAGTATCGCCGCCCGCTCCCACGCGTCGTGGGCCTGACCGGCTGGCATGTCCATCGTGAGCCGGTAGGTGCGAAACTGCCCGAAGAGCGGCTTCCGGTCATCGGCGCCGCCCGCGTTCGGATCCCACGCGTAGACACGTAGATCCGGAAACCGCATCGCCAGCCGGCTTCCGATAGTCGGGTCCCTTCGCGCGCCGAACTGGGCATCGACGAAAATCAGCGCCTGCTGGCCCACGGCGGTTCCATTGTCAGCGCCGACAAGCCGCACCAGAACCTCCATTGACGCCGATTCGGCGACTGCGTCGATGCGCTGCTCACTCGATGACAGGCCGAGTTGCCGCTGCCGGAACTCGTGGTCGCGCCGGTACTCGTCCGCCGCCTCGCCGACGAGTGTGATGGCCGGTAATGAGTGGTCCGGACGATCGGTGTAAAAGTTCCGTTCGCGTTGCCGCTGGGCATGGTCTGCGCACAGCGCCAGCGTCAGCGGCGACGCCCCGCAGACCAGGATCCGGCCGACGGTTTCGTCGGCGGTGATCTGGTCGAGCAACCGGCGCGCGGTGACCTCGTACTTGCCCACCGTGTCGGCGGCCCATCGGGCGTCGCGGCCGCCGAACTGCTCCGCGCGCCAGGCGGCGGCGTGCCAGGGATCGTCGATGCGAACGATGAGCGCGATGCGGCGATCGACGCCCAATGCGGACATCCGCCGACCGATCTCCTGGAGTCGGTCCAGGTTCGTCGGCGGATCCGGGTCGAGCAGGTACAAGCGGCTCGTTTTGGGCCACCACGGCAGCGCGTCAACCGTTCCGGTCCGGTCCAGGTCGGCCGCGATGACGCGCGCCCCCTCGTTGCGGGACTCCGACACACAAGCCCGGTCCGTGTTGTCAGTGACAAGGAGCAGCTGGCTGCCCGGTTCCAGTGTTCGCGCCACCGCGCTAACCATCGACTGTGAGTCGTCGTCGACGCCCACCACCACCGTCACCAAGGGGGCGAGGCGCGCCCGCAGCCGATCAAGCTGGGAGTGGAACAACGTCACACCCACACTGGCGACGCCGAAGAAGATCACACCTATTGCCGACAACCGCGCGACCTCCAGCGCGGCGGGTGTCGGCGTCGGACAGACCCGGCCCCCGCTCAGCTGAAGTTGGCTGACGCTGCCCTTGACCAACTGGAGGGTCCACATCAGAGGCGTGATGAGCATCGGATGTGCCTCGTCGTGGCAATCCCAGTATGAGGCGAAACTCATCACGCAATTCACGGCGGTCAGGCCCAACACGATGGTCACCGGCACGCTGCTCCCACCGCCAGCCGACCGGTAGCTCAACACGCATAGCGTAATGATCAAGCCGACGACGATCAGGATCGTCGGCCACGATGCGGGGCTTCCGAACCACCCGAGCGCCGCCGGCAAGCCCTCTCTGACCGAAGGAGTCACCGCAAGCAGCGCGAGATAGGCGATCGAGGCCGCCGTCAAGACCAGCAGCATGATCCGTACGCCCCGGAGGACGCCGACCTCGCGCGGCCGCACCGGCAGAGATGCCACTCGTGTCGCGGTCCACTCCGGCGAATGCATCGCTCAACAGGACCCGGCACTGGGCGCAATCATCATGGGCTAATCATTCATCGACACCGGCACCCGTTGGATCGTTCCCGAAACATCGGCGCTTTCCCGCTTTCACCGCGACCCGGCCGGAGCGGAACTAGGATAGGAAAGCTGGGCTCTGTTCGGGAGGGCCAATCGATGCCGCGCATCTTCCTGAGTCATTCCATCCGCGACAACCGGCAGGCGATCGCCTTGCGCGAGTGGCTGATTCAGCAGGATCCACAGCTGGCCGGGGAGATTTTCCTCGATCTGAACCGCGACACCGGTATCCGGTCGGGTGTGCGGTGGAAGGACGCGTTGCGCCAGGCCAGCGCACGGTGCGAGGCGGTGATCTGCCTGCTGTCGGCCGATTGGGAAGCCTCCGCCGAGTGCCGGACGGAGTTCCGATTCGCCGAATACCTGAACAAGCGGATATTCAGTGCCCGCATTGGCCCGCTGACCGGTGACGACCCCACCCTCGAGTGGCAGCAAATCGACCTGTTCGGAGACGGCCCCACGACCGATGTTGACATCGGCGACGACGGTGAGCCGGTCGCATTTCTGTCCGACGGCCTCTACCGCCTGCGAAACGGAATCACCGAGGCGGGCATCGGCGCCCACTCTTTCGTGTGGCCGCCGCCGAGGGACCCGTCGCGCGCCCCATATCGAGGATGGGAACCGCTCCAAGGGGTCGACGCGGCGGTGTTCTTCGGACGCGACGCGCAGATCGTGCGGGGACTGGATGCGCTGCGCGGTATGCGTAGATCCGGGTTGGAGACGTTATTCGTGGTGCTTGGTCCGTCCGGAACGGGCAAATCGTCGTTCCTGCGGGCGGGGCTGTTACCGCGGCTACGCCGCGACGACCGCGAGTTCCTGCTGCTCGACATCGTGCGGCCGCAACGGAATGTCTTGACCGGCGACACCGGCCTGGCACGTGCGATTCACGCCTGCCGCACCAGGCTCGGTTTAACCACCAGCCCCAACCTCGGTCAGATCAAGGAAGCCTGTCTCGGCGGGGACGTCAACCGCATTCGCCAGTGGCTACTGGATGCCCAACGGGCGGCCTGTGCGCGGCTGCTGGACAGGTCGTCTGACGCACCTGCACCCACGGTGGTGTTGCCGATCGACCAAGCCGAGGAACTCTTCGGAGCCGACGGGGGCAACGAGGCGTCGCTGTTGCTGCGGCTGATCGCCGGGTTGTCTGTACGGGAAAGCGAGCCGGACACGCTCGGCTTCATCGCGGCGATCACAATTCGCACCGACCGCTACCCGGCTTTGCAGACCGCTCCACCACTGGCCGGGGTCGAAAGCGTGCTGTTCGACGAACTCAAGCCGATGCCGCGCACCCAGTTCAAGGAGGTCATCACCGGTCCGGCCGCGCGGGCGACCGAGGGTGGCCGTTCCCTCCAGATCGAACCCGCACTGGTCAACAGGTTGCTGGACGACTCCACCCAAGGCCGGGACACCCTGCCGCTGCTGGCGCTCGCCCTGGCGCGGCTCTACGAGGACTACGCCAGTGACGGCGTGTTGACGCTGCCCGACTACCTGTCGATGGGCGGCTGCCGCAGCGTCGTGCAAAGCGTGATCGACGGGTTGTTGGCCGCCGATCCCGAGCAACGCGCCGCACAGCTTCAGCAGCTGCGCGCCGCGTTCATTCCGTGGCTTGCCACGGTGAACCCGGACAGCGACCAGCCGATGCGACGAGTCGCCCGATGGAACGACCTGCCCGCCGAAAGTCGCCCGCTCCTCGAGAAATTCGTCGCCAAACGTCTGCTCGTAAAAGACACCCGCGACGGAGAAGTCGTTGTTGAGGTGGCGTTGGAAAGCCTTCTGCGGCAGTGGGACGACCTGGCGCAGTGGCTGGCCGAAGAGCGGGAAGACCTCAAAGACGCCGACAACCTCGAACGCGCCGCCGGTGCATGGGAGAAAAACCAGCGCAACGACGCCTGGCTCCTGGAGGGGACGCGGCTGGCCGACGCCGAAACGCTGGCCGCCAAACCGGGATTCCGCGACCGCCTCGACCCCACCCGCGAATTCCTGCAGGCATCGCGTCGGCGCGAGCAACAACGCCTCGAGGCCGAAGAGCGGCACCGGACCGCCGAATTGCAGGCCGCCAAAGATCGTCAGGAAGCCGCTGAGGCGCTGGCCGCGGCCGAAACCGAAGCCAGGGAAAAGGCCCAGGCCTATACCACCGTGCTGCGCAAGCGAACACGAATCCTGCGCGTGGTTCTTGCCGTCACGCTGCTGATCGCCACCGCAGCGATCTTCGGCTTCGTGGCGGCCACAAAAGCCACCCACCGGGCGGACCAGCGCACCCGCGACGCTCTGGAGCTCAAGTTGACGTCACAGGGCCAGGCCATGCTCGCCGGGGTTGAGGGTGGCGGCGATGTGCGGGCGTTCCAAGAGATCCTCGCCGCCCACAGCGTCAATCCAGTGCACCAAGGTTCCCTGTTCACGGCGGTGGTCAGCAGGCTGGACATGCTGGGCATCGTCGACGCGGGCGGCCCGATCACGGATGTGGCCTTCAGCCCCGACGGGCACCACGTCTACGGCGGCGCCGGCGACGCGGTGCAGGTGTGGGACGCCGACACCGGACAACCCGTCAGACCCCCGATGATCGCCCACGCCACCGGCAAGGTCACCAATGTCGAATTGAGCGGCGACGGTCACCACGCGCTCTTCGGCAGTGCGGATGACACGATGCGGGTGTGGGACGCCGAGACGGGGCAACCCGTTGGTCCGCCGATCCCCCGCGTTAGCGACGTGATGGATGTGAGCGACGACGGTCATCGCGTCGTCTCCGGGAGCGCCGACGGCACCATGCAGGTCTGGAACGCCGAAACCGGCCAACCCATCGCGCCGCCAATGCGGGGCCAGGCCGGCACCGTCACCAGTGTGGCGCTCAGCGCCAACGGGCACCGCGTTGTCACGGGCAGTTCCGACGGCAGCGTACGCGTGTGGAACGCCGACACCGGCCAACCCGTCGTGCCACCCATGACGGGCCACACTGGCGCCGTGACCACGGTGGCGTTCAACAGCGACGGGCACCGCGTCGCGTCGGGCAGCACCGACCACACGGTGCGGATGTGGAACGCCGACACCGGCCAACCCATCGCGGGGCCGATGACCGGCCACGTGAACACGATCACCAAGGTGGCCTACAGCCCCGACGACAGCCGCGTCGCGTCCGGCAGTTATGACGGCACTCTTCGGTTGTGGGACTCCACGATCGGACAAGCCCTCGGACAACCGATGACCGGCCATCAGGGGGCGGTCAACGGTGTGGCTTTCAGCCGTGATGGGCACGCCATCGTCTCTGGCGGCGCCGACGCGACTCTTCGGTTGTGGGATGCCGACCTCGGGGCACCCACCGGTGCGTCGGCGGTTGCCGAGCCGACAACGGTGACCAGCGCGACTGTCAGCATGGACCGCCATCGCATCGCCTCCGGCAACACGGACGGCACCGTGCGACTGTGGAACGCGGACACGCGAGATCCCATCGGCCCGCCGATGACCGCGCATCAGGGTGCCGTCACCAGCGTCGCGATCAGCGCCAACGACCATCGCCTGGTCTCCGGCGGTGCAGACGGCACCCTGCAGTTGTGGAACGCCGACACCCAACGGGCGGTCGGCCCGCTGATGACCGGACATCAGGGCGCGGTGCTTTGCCTGGCGTTCAGTGTCGACGGGCACCGCATCGTCTCGGGCGGCGCCGACGGCACGCTGCGTATGTGGAATGCGGAGACGGGCCAACCCGTCGGAGCTGCGCTCAAAGGCCACACCGACGCGGTGTTGGCCGTGGCGTTCAGCGACGACGGGCATCGCGTCGTCTCCGGAAGCAGGGATACCACGTTGCGCTTGTGGAACGCCGACACCGCCGGACCCATCGGCGATCCGATGACCGGTCACACCGCCGCGGTGTTCAACGTGCAGTTCGGCCCCGACGGGGCTCGTGTCCTTTCCCGCAGCGCCGACCACACCGAGCGGCTGTGGGACGCCAGGGCCGTACGACCTCTCGGCGCGCCGATGAACAGTCACGCAATGCACAATTCCCCGATCGACGTGGTGTTCAGCCCGGACGGCCAGAGCATCGTCAGCACCGGCGCCGACAGCAGCCGGCGGTTGTGGCCGCCACCGGCGTCGTCGGCGTGGCCAAGTCTGGTGTGCGCCAAGCTGTCTCAGAACATGAGCCATCAGCAGTGGCGCGACTGGGTATCACCGGACATTGGCTATACCGAGCTCTGCTCCGGGCTTCCCGTCGCGCCGGACAACCACAGCCGGTAGCGCACACATACGTCCCACAACTGGGCCCACGTCGGCCCAATCGTGTCCAGCATGCCGCAGCAGCGTGAGCATGTCTCCGCAGCTGCAGGGCAGATGCGACATGACAGGCACGCCTGCTTCGCAAGGCGTGCGGTCCGATGAGACCGAGATCGTCTTTGAGCGCATCGCCGCGGGTGCGCTCCTGATGTTTGTTGAGGCCCGCCCACTACCGCGACTCAGCTCCTTCGGCGGTTTGGCTCCGCTGTTGAGCGGCGCGACGAGCCTGTGGGCGGGCACCCGCTCCAACGGCACGACACACGAACTCGCTTGCATCCCTGCGGCTTTGAGATCATCGGCGACCGACGTCAACTGGCGGACCTGCGCCACCTTGGCGGGCGACGGGTGCCCTCACCGGCCGAATCACCCCGCACGCGCTGGCCCAGATGCGAAGCGGCCACCTCACACTCGATGATACGGCGCGGTTCGGTGGACCTTGCCGCGCCTTAGGCGGTGAGCCGTCAAACGATTGGACCAGTGAGGGTCCTCCGATTGGGGGATCTTATTTTCCTCTGGCGGATCATCTTGTTGGCGGATCGACGCCGCTTCCCCGGCATCTCATTCTTTTGTAGACAACAGTGTTTTGCCGATCCTGATCAGGTTTCGGCCGGACTGAAGGATTGAGATGCACGTCACCATTGTTGGGTACGGAACGATCGGTCGGATGCACGCTCGGCTATTGCGAGGTTTCGGCGCGAGGATCGGCATCGTGGATCCGCGACCAGTGGACTATCCGGTCGGCGCGGATGTGTGGGGTGCGATAGACGAAATCCCCGAGCGCACACGCGACGCCATCGACGTCTGGGTGATAAGCAATCCGACCGTGCATCATCTGCCGACGCTGCGCAACATCCTTGCGTGTCAATCAGCGGCGCGGGTATTCATGGAGAAGCCCGCGTGTGCAAGCCATGAAATTGACGGCCTGCGGATGCTGCTGAGCGAACATCCACGGGCCCGCCTGGTCGTCAATCAGCAGTATCGCCACTCGCGACTGGTTTCCCTGTTGCGCGCCGAGATGGCGCGGGTGTCCGACCGGTTGCCCGACAGTATCGAGATCTCCTTTACCAAGGACCGCAGGGCGGACATCGCAGCGGGGCGTTTCATCGACACCGACTACGAGATCCTGGGCTACGAGTGGACCCACATGATCTCGGTACTTGAGGGTCTCCTGCCCGCGGAGGCGGTCGAGGACTATCTGGTCGCCCCGGTCGAGGACAGCCGCTTCGTGGCGACCCGAAAGCCGTCCGGATACGTCACGGGTCTGCGAGAACACAGCCTGCTGGATTCGACCCATTTGTCGATGCACTCGACGATCACCGAAGATTTGTCGGGGCGCGGGGCTCCCTCTCGGTTGCGCGGCCACTGGCAGCGCTCGGAATCCTCGGCGGCACGCCACCGGTATGCGGCGGTGAGGTTCGGCGACACGCTGCTGACCGCGGAATTCGATCCGGTGACGACGATCGACGGGTATCGCCTCCCCCGAAACAAGCACCGCCTGATCATCGAATCCGATGGACGGGTGCTCGATGAACGGATCATGTTCGATTCGCCGTTGACGACATCGCTGCGCTCGGGGCTTGCCCAGCTCGCCGGTTCCGGTATGACCACGCCGTGGCTGCCACCGGTCAGGCGCATTGCCAACATATCTCGTCATCTGCGCACGATGCCTACTGGCGAATGGGCCTCATCCGACAACCGAGCGCACCCGCGCGCCTCACAGGGCTTCCCCACAATGCCCCGAACGGCGGACGTAGCATGAAGATCAGCGTCATCGGATGTGGCTACCTGGGCGCGACCCACGCGGCGTGCATGGCTGAACTCGGCCACGACGTCCTCGGCATCGATACCGATGCGGCAAAGATCGCGACGCTGTCGAGGGGGCGGGCACCCTTCCGGGAAGACGGACTGGACGACCTCCTCGCCAAGCACACCGCGTCGGGTCGCCTGCGGTTTGGCCAATCCTACGCGGAGGCAGCAGAATTCGCCGACGTTCATTTTCTCACCGTGGGCACGCCGCAATTGCAGGGCAGCGATGCACATGATCTATCGTGCCTGTTCCAAGCGGCCGAACAACTGACGGCCCGTCTGCGCCGGCCGTCGTTGATCATCGGCAAATCCACGGTGCCGGTGGGCACCGCGGCGCGGTTGGCGCAATTCATCCGCCGGAGTGCCCCGATCGGGGAAGCGGTGCAGTTAGCCTGGAATCCCGAATTCCTGCGGGAGTCCTCCGCGGTCGCCGACACGCTGCGTCCCGACCGCATCGTCTTGGGGCTTGATCGCCGAGCCGAGGGTGTCCAGCATGCGGAGCAGATAATCCGGTCCTTGTACGCGCCCACCATCGACGCGGGCGCCCGGGTTGTCGTGACAGATCTCGCGACCGCCGAGTTGACCAAAACCGCGGCGAACGCCTTTCTGGCCACGAAGATCTCGTTCATCAACGCGATGGCGGAAATTAGCGAGGCCGCCGGGGCGGATATCCACCAACTCACCGCCGCCCTGGCCCTTGATCCGCGCATCGGACCGGGCGCGCTGCACAGCGGAATCGGCTTCGGCGGTGGCTGCCTGCCCAAGGACCTCCGCGGACTGATCTCGTGCGCCGAGCAACTTGGGGTCGGGCAGGCCGTTTCTTTCCTACGCGAGGTGGACATCATCAATGCTCGTCGGCGCGATCATGTCATCGATCTGGTGCTCGATCAGTGCGGCGGCAGCGTGTTCGGTCAGCCGATCGCGGTGTGGGGGGCGGCGTTCAAGCCGGGGACCGACGACATCCGACAGTCACCGGCCCTGGCGATAGCGCAAGAACTGCACCAGCACGGCGCGCGGATCACGGTCTATGACCCGGCCGCGGTCGACAACGCACGCGCGGCGTATCCACACCTGCGCTACGCCCGCAACGCCATCTCCGCGGTCGGCGACGCGCGAGTCCTGTTGCACCTGACAGACTGGCCCGAGTTCGCGCGGTTCGATCCGGTTCTGCTGGCGGACAAAGGTGAGGCACAGCGCTGCGTGATCGACGGCAGGGGCACCCTCGACCCCGACCGCTGGCGCTCAGCGGGATGGACCTACCGCGCACTGGGGACAGCCGACGCTCGCCTGTCGACCCACCACACCCGCGCCGCCGCTTACGTTTCCAAAGCCGTCGCATGAGGCGTGCTCGCCGCCGGCGGCAAGCCGCATAATTCCCATGGCGACAACGGTCGAAAGGGCGCGAATCCAGGCGCTGCGGGCTTGGGCGATCGGCGCGGTCGTCTTTGCCGTGGCGATCTGCTACCGAACCAGCTTGGGGGTGGCGGGCGGCGACGCCACGCTCCGATTCGGGCTCAGCGCAACAGGACTCGCCAGCTTCACCGCACTGCAACTGTTGGTCTACCTGATCCTGCAGCTACCCGCGGGCATGCTGCTCGACCGATTCGGTCCCAGGTTCATGCTGGCCTGCGGCCTGGCGACGATGTCGAGCGCACAGCTGCTTTTCGCTGTGACACATACGTTTCCGTGTGCGTTGGCCGCCCGTGCCATCCTAGGCACCGGCGATGTCATGATCTTCATCAGCGTGTTGCGGCTGATCGCATCGTGGTTCCCCGAGAGACAAAATCCCTTGATGGGCCAGCTGGCCACCGCAGTGGGCATCGGATGCGGAAGCGTGGCCAGCGCCGCTCCCCTTTCCGCGGCATTGAGGGTATTTGGTTGGAACGCCACGTTTGTCAGTAGCGCCCTGATGGGGGCAGCGTTGATCGGCGTCGTCCTTGTGGGGTTGCGTAACAATCCCACCAGTGGCCTGGCCCCAAGCCGGCCGCGCCAGAACCGTCACCGCCGGATACGTCACTGCGACGCCACCCCCGCGTCGTGGCTCTCGGCACTGCGCGAGACCTGGGGTGAACCGGGCACCCGGCTGGGCCTGTGGGTGCATTTCACCTGTCAGTTTCCCGGCAATGCCTTCCTGCTGCTGTGGGGCTTTCCCTTTCTCACCCGGGGCGCGGGACTTGAATCAACCACCGCTCTTCGAGTGCTCATGCTCATCGCCGTCTCCGCCGTCATCCTGGGCCCTGTGCTCGGCAAAACCGTCGGCCACTTCCCACGGTCACGCCTGCCCCTGGCACTCGGGATCGCGCTGACGACCCTACTCACGCTGTCCGTGGTCCTCGCCTGGCCGGGACGATCACCGCTTTGGCTTCTTATCCTTCTTGCCGTCGTACTCGGCGCCAGCAACCCAGGGTCGCTGATCGGTATGGATTACGCCCGGCTGCATAACCCGGCACGCCGGCTCGGAGTAGCGTGCAGCATCGTCAACATCGGCGGCTACAGCGCCACCGCAATTGCCGTGCTCGGTGTGGGTTACGTCATCGACGCGCTCGAGCCGGCCACTGCCGAGGCGATGGTGGCCTACCGTGCCGCCTTTGCGCTCTTTCTACCCATGCTGGCCATCGGCCTCTGGAAGGTGATTCGCTGGCACCGCAAGGTCCGTCTCGCCTGCCCGACCGAACGTACGCCCGCCGATCCACTTAGCCAGCGCGATTCGGAGTGCGCAGACTGCGGAGTTCTCAAGCGGCCGACCCAATTACACCAGAGTGTCGCCGATCACGCCGATGAGCTCATCCATTGCGCCGCCGTCCATCGCCGCGGGTTTGAAGACAAGGCGGTGGACGCCGAGTTCGGCATAGCGGCTGACCGTATCGCGATCCACAGGCCCCGGCGGCGGCGTGATGGTCACCTCCAGCTCGCCCAATTCGGGTGGGCGCTCGTGGCGTCGCGCCGTCTCTCGCAATGCGGCAAGCGCTTGAGCCGTCTTATCAAGGGACAGCTCGTATCCGTACCAACCGTTGGCTGCGCGCACGACGCGTGGAAACGCCGCGGGCGATTCAGCGCCGATGACGATCGGGGGATGCGGCCGCTGGACCGGCAGAGGCCGCAGGGCCACGTCGGCAAAGCGCACAGTGGGGCCGCTGAACGGCAGGATGCGCTCGTCCCATAGGGTCCGCAGCGCGTCGAGGTACTCGTCGGTTAGTCGCGCCCGCTGCGATAGTTCGATTCCCAGTGCCCGCAATTCGGGCTCGACGTACCCTACGCCGACGCCGACAATCAGCCGTCCGCCCGACAGGTAGTCGAGCGTGGCCAGCTGCTTCGCCAACACCACGGGGTGGCGCTGCGGGAGCACCAGCACACCGAACGCAAGGCGCACCCGTTCGGTGACCGCGGCCAGATAGCTCAGCTCGACGACCGCCTCTGCCCTTGATTCCGGAGGCGGGCCGCCGGGCGGAACCTCAACCACGGTGTGGTCACCGACCCATAGCGATTCGATGCCTGCCTGCTCGGCAGCGCGCGCCCGGCGGACCAGGACGGCGGGCTCGACGCTGCCGCCTCGATGCAGTCCGTTCAAACCAAAGAGCATCCCGCCTCCTTCAATCGGTCCCTACCAATGAGGACCGCTTTCTGAGGTCTCGCGAAAATTAGCACTACATTCGGGCCTGCTGCGGCTGCTGATCATCACGTTGCTGATCGAGCCCGACGGTGAAACACTTGCCCGAAATTCCTCGAGACGTGTATGTGCTACTCGAGGCAGGAAACGGGCCGCGGATTGCAGCACGCTCTGTGCGCAAAGAGGTCTTGCGCTCATGCCGAGACGACCGCCGATGCGCTTTTGAACATCATCGAGGCCTGTCCGGTCCGGTGAGCACGACCGCATCGCTCCAGTGTTTGCGCATAAACTCCAGAGCGGGTGCGGCTTGGTCATTCAGATCGCGCCAATCGCATTCAGCGGAGATCCGGCCCTCATATCCCACACTCGACAAGGCAGCGGCAAAGCCCGCATAGTCGTAGCCGGGAACCGTCGGCGATTGCCTCCCGCCACCGGCCACCTGCACGTGTCGAATTATCGATCCCGTGTTGAGGACTTCACCCAGGGACTCGTGTTCGCGTTCGAGATGATAAAGATCGGCGGTGATATAGACCCCGTGCAGCCCGAATTCCTCTCGAAATTCACGGCACTCTTTCAGGGTGTTCAAGACGTTGGACTCACCGCGGTTGAGTGGCTCCAGCCCAACCATCACACCGTATCGATCGCATTCCTCGTGCACTACCGCAACGGCGCGGGCCAGACGCCCAAGCGCCTCACCGCCGTCCATCCCGGGCGGCACATCCCGGGCAGCACCACTGCCGAGCACCACAACCTCCCCGCCGACCTGCGCCATCCGCTGACCGACGCGTCCCGCGTGACTGCGGACAGTATCGAGATCGCCATACAGGGAAACACTTGGCGGAAAGAACCGGTTGAAGACCTCCGGCACGAGAGGCAGGGCGTCCAGCTGACGTAGGCTCGCAATCGCCGCCGTGTCCGACTCCGCCGGCTTGAGCACCTCGACAGAAAGTTCACAGAAGTCGTACCCACATCGCGCCAGAATGGCCACGTCTTCAATACTTGTAACCCAGGAACCGAATCGCATCTGACCCCCTCACTGCGGGAACGCACGAAATAGCCGCTGCGGCGTAGGTCACGGCGAAGTCTATCGGCACGGATGATCTTGAGTCTCTATCCCGCGAGGTGTTCCAGTGGATTCGCCCGTGAAATTGGCAAGAAAGTTTGAGTCCCTGAACACGTCGAGCACGTCAAAGGCGTCGGTCGTGCGTGATTCCGCAAGCGACCCCGCGCCGCGGCTGAGGCACGTGCGGCTCTGACCTCATCGTGTCTTGCCGTGGTGCCTACATGGCGAACCGGGCGCTCAACCCGCCGTCGACATTCCAAGCGGCGCCGGTGACGAAGGCGCTTTAGGTGAGGCGAGGAAGGCAGCGACGTGGGCGATCTCTTCGGGAGTGCCGATGCGGCCCATCGGCTGAGCCGCATACAGCCGTTCCCACGCCGCAGCCGGGTCGGGCTGGGAATCCAGCATTTTGACGATGGGCGCGGTGCGGATGAAGCCGGGGCAGATGGCGTTCACGCGGATGTTCTGAGGCGCTAGGTCCAGCGCAAGCGATCGAGTCAGGCCCAGTACCCCGGCTTTGGCCGCGGCATAGGGGAACGTGCCCGGCCTCGTCAGGTGGGCGTGGATGGAGGAGATGTTGATGATCGACCCGCCGCCGAGGCGGCCCATCTGCGGGAGCACGTGTTTGACACACAGCCACATGCCCTCGAGATCGACGCCGAAAAAGGCGTCCCAATCGGCTTCGGACATCTCGGCCACGTCTGCCGCAGAACCGACGCCTGCGTTGTTCACCAGCACTTCGACCGGGCCGAGATGTTCGGCAACCGTCTGCATCGCTCGACCGACTTGCCTCTCATCGGAGACATCGCAGCTGCGGGCGCGTCTGGTCGAGGGTGTGCCGGTGTCGGAAGCTGCTGCGGCACATGGTTATTCGCGGGCAGCGTTTTAT
>JGI10216J12902_100219320_pt1 | contig 15590 bp, 12 predicted proteins | sample KanNatreferecore_FD_12902 | JGI IMG/M metagenome (IMG submission 12902)
AGCCGACGCGCGGATTCGAACCGCGGACCCCTTCATTACGAGTGAAGGAGCGATGTCGTTCGCTGTCGCGTGAGGTCGGTCAATGCCGCAAGCTACGTGGAAAAATGTGACCGTACGCGAGCTGGAGCGACGGCGTGCGACAACCTCGTGTGCGCGTGGTGTGCGCGTCGCGGCTTCTCGAGCGCACACGTGGTTTCAGTCTCGCCATGCGCTGTATGCAACGCTTCGCGCCGGCATCGAGGTCGTGGCCGCGCTCGTGCTGTCTCCGATTTATTTTGAGGATCTCGACGCCGCGTTCCGGCGAGTTGCGAATGTCCGTGTGACCGGATTAGGCGTACAGGGGTTGTTTCTGGCGGCGTTAGCTGGTGCAAGCTTCGTCGCCGTGTGGTCATGACGGTCGCTCGAACAGTTGGAGAGAGGAGGAGGCATGACCGATAGGGTGACGGTGTGGGTTGACGAGAACCTGTCACGGCGCGGCTTTCTTGGACGCACCGGGAAGGTGGTAGGCGCGCTGGGCTTCATGATGTTGGGCGGGCTAGCACGGCCGCAAGCCGGGAGCGCGACAATTCTGATTGACGGATGTTGCGACGGTACGCACTGCGCGACTTGTTCCCCTACACCCGGCGTATGCGCGTCTGGTTATACCTATACGGGCTATACGTGGCAATGCTGCTACGGAACGAACATCATGTACTGCTGGGACTGCGTCCGTCACGACCCACTCGGAGACATCAAATGTTTCTGCAACTCAGTAAGCGGCGTGCAGTGTTAGGAAGAAGCCGCTAGGGAGCTTTGGCGTGTATCGCATCGGGTCTCAGACTTGGACTTCGTGTGGAGGCAAGCGCAAGCTACTTGTCGCTGGCATCCTGGTTGCCGCCGCTGCTTCGATTGCTCCGACAACAGAAACCGCGCAGTCTTCCTCGTGGCAGTCTGGTGAGCCGGTTCTGCGCGTACAAGGGTCGCCTTACACGGACGGCGGCGCAACGCTCATTACATCCTTTGAGTCGATCGGTGGATCGAAACGCATCTCGGTCGACCTACCCATGGGGTACACCATCGATTTGAATGCGATGCGGGCCGCAAACTCACTGGGATACGCTATCGCGACAGGAACGGATGGAACGACTTCGCGTGGAAAGGTTTTATTGGCAGCATCTTCTACGGTTGCCTCTTGTGCAGCCGGGACACATTTCGCGGTCTGGACTCTGCACTTCGACACCACTCCCGACGACATCTCCGTTCTCGTCGACATCGTGGATGGGCACGTGCGCTGGACGTTCTGTCCTCCAAAGCTCGATTCGCTGACATTCACCAACAAGGTCACAACTAGCCCGAGGACGGCTGGCGAGTTCGTGTGGCACGCCGTTTTCGATTCCGATGCTGGCGAACCCACTGAGGCGCAGGCGATTGTGCGCTTGCCGTGGATTCTCACCCTGACGCGGATAAAGTCGCAGCCCACGCTTGCCGGTCGTGTGACGGCAAACAAGCTTCCAGTCGCAAAGGTGCCGATTGTCGTGTTGCGCGCACGACGATCTGACATGCGCGGAGCTGACCTCATCGCGCGGACAGCGACGGACAAGAACGGCAGGTTCAAAGCTGGCTTACGGAAGAAGGGGACGGCCTTCGTCTTGGCGCGTGCGGCGTTCGATACGTTCGACGCATCCGCTACTTGTGTGTCGCCGTCGAGCGCGACATGCGTTGACGCAACCTTCGGTCTGCCTTACGGTCTACAAACTCGCGCGCTGCGTATCGTCCTGCGGTGACAAGGGTCGTTCGCTGAGTCTCTTCACGCGCCCTGGCGGGAGATTACGCCGACGAGGTCGCGACGAGCGCGGTAGTGATCGGCGGTCGCCTCAGGCGGTCCGTTGCCAAGAACGTGCGCCAACCTTTCTCGTCGCAGCACCTGCGAACCTTTGAAGGGCTGGCTCGACGCGGTAGCGGCGCTCGCACGCAAGTCGGATTTTTGCTTAGCACGTCCTTAGTCGAACAGGTTGCGCTGAATCTGTGGCTGTAATCAAAACAGTGCTGAGCGGGGATCTTGTAAAGCGCACGACGGGGACCGAACCCGCGCCCTTAAGCTTGGGAAGCCAGCGATCAACATTACGAGGGTTGATTGGGCGTCGCCGCAGGACGCACCTGGTCGGACGAAGGCGCATGCCTCCAAGAAATTAATCGTTCCGCGATGGCGCCCGAGGACTCGAAACGACACCGACGTAGACCCCGCGTAGACCCCTCCGGGGCGGCCGCAACATCTCCGGAGCGCGTTCGTCGAGCGGGATTGACCGGTACACCGTCCACACGCTGGTCGTACACATGGACCACCACGGTCGACGTCGAAGCCACAGATGCCTTGGCGCGGAGAGCCCCGCGACGGCGACCGCGAGAAGGTGAGCAACAGAATGGCGAAGCCGCGGACGGTGTCTCAGGCGATCATCCGGCACGTTGATGCGCCAGCTAGATCAGGCCGGCGCTCCACGGCTCACTCGGCTGCCGCCTCGCTCTTCACCGTGCGAACGCATGTCATCCAGTCGTCCCACGCAGCCGGGTCGAAGGTGCCGCCGTCGGCCTCGATGGTGATGTCCGAGAGGAGCGTTGCCAAGTCGTCCCCTGCGCGCTCAGCAAACTGAGCGAGGAACAACGACATCGCTCTGAACGCCTCGTGCTCCGACAACTGATACATGGGCTCCTCCTATGGCCTCGGCACGTCGTTGACGCCGCCGTTGGTAATCTCCGTGCCGTTCCGAACCTCCGCCCAAACCTGTCGACCATCAGGCAACAGCTGGCGGTATCGGCTGATCACCGTTCCGGGGAGCCGCGTCTCCTGCCCGCTCGCCTGCGAGCAGTGCGGTCGTTGTCGCAACCTGCACGTTCGCAGCGAGCCGGTCGTAGCAATAGATCGTGGTCGGCGGAGGCGTCGTAGCCGCATGTGTCGCGTCAACGTGCGCTACGAGTAACGCGCAGACGCAGATCAACGGGAGAGTCGCCAGAGCCCGCTCCGTCAGACGCCGACGGTTGAGAGCGAGCGGACGCGCCACGAGACGTGCCGTTCTGACTGTCACGACGTCGTTTCGCCCAAGAAGACGTCAATGAGTTCCTCGAGCACGGCGCCTTCGCCGGTCAACTCGTAGCTCGGATCGAACCCGACCTGGGCAAGCCGCTCGGTGAACGCTGACCGGAATCGCTCCGCGAGGTCGGGATCGACCTCAAGAGTTACCCCGACCGAACTGGTCGTAGGAGCGCTCTCCGCAGTGATGACGCCACGAAGATCGTCCGGCAGGTAGTCCGCGCCCAGAAGGTACGTGCCCTGAGCCGCGGACAGCCTTCTTGTACGGCCTTCCGAGATTGTCGACTCCCTCGGTGATCTTGGTTGGATTCTTGATGGCGTCGAGGAGCGCCTGCGGCTTGACACCTGCCCTCTTTGCTCCATCCCCTATGACCCGATCGACGCCGTGGCCGGTAAAGCCGCTGATCCTGGTCCCGTCGCTAGCGACAATCCCCGTGCCTTCTTCTGCGGCAAGGTTTATTGGTCGCGAGATGCGAGGGCTCGGCCCGCCGACTGGAGCCGCCGCGCAGCTGGTAGACAAGGCCGCTGAGGGCGTGCTCGCAGACTCCAGTTGCACAAACGACGAGAGCACGTCGTACTCATGTGCTTCGCTGGCGACCTCGTCGTAGTTGCAACGGCCGATGGGGTGAAGGCGACCGAGAGCGCCAGGGCCGCGACGAGAAGGAGCGGCCACTTCACCACCGATCTGCGGTATGCCGGCGGCCGTGTTGGCTTCGGTCGGCGGATCGCCGAGGACCGTGCCGAGTCAGTCCGTGCGCTCCCAGAACTTCGCCCCCTTCGCTGAAACGTACCGATCGAGGAACTCAGCGAGGCTCGGAGCGGGCTTGTACCAGTCCGCACGCTCATCGAGGGGCAAAGCCACCAGGACGGCGCCAGCGTCGTCGGCGACGAGAAGATCTTGATCGCCCAGGAACTGGCCGACGACGACGTCTCCCGGGGCAAAATCATCTGGTCGCTCCTCCCGCTCCTTTGCCGACCTCGCGGCGCTCGCGGCAGGTGAGAGGAGGTTCAGCCCCCACTGCCCGTAGTCGGCATCCACGAACAGCTCACCTTCTCTCGAGGTCGTCCAAAGCTCACGAAGATCGGTCGGCAGCAGTTTGCTGGGCCACGCCTCGTCGATCTCATGTGGGGTAGCAGCTCCCTCCAAACGGCAGGCCAAGCGGAACGGGTTGCCTTCAACGGTACGTGGCTCGCCCCAATCGGCGCACTTGTCGAGGGCGGCCCGAACCGTGATCATGGATAGTCCCTCCACCACGCGTTGAACTCCTGTTGGTGAGTTCCGCGGAGTACCGGAGCCAAGTTGTTGAAGTCGTTCGTTCCGCCGTACTCACGCGGCGTGATGTGGTGGATGTCGTACTTCGCCCACCCGCCTTCGGGGGTCGAGTAACCCCGGTCGTACCACTCCTTGATGAAGGCGCCGCGCTCCTGGGCACCCCACGGAGCACGATCTCCAACCGGGACCTTCGCGAGACCTGATCCCGGAGCGGGAATCGGCTCACTCGTGCGCGGATCGAGAACGCGCGGATAGGCACGACCGGCGCCGTTGACAAGCGCTGCCTCTTCTTCTGCGGCCCAGCGGGCGAGCGCTGTCGCGCGGGCGGCGCGAGAAACCGTGGCCGCACCTTTGATGAGGGCGTAGCCGGTTGGGATCAGGGTTGCGACTGCTTTGGTGCAGGCGCGTGTGGTCGCCTCGATGTTGCCGGCACCGTTGAGGCAGACGCTGAGGGGCTGGACGATCAGTGTGTCGACGAATCCGCCGATCACGCAGGCGACGCCGCACATCTGGTTCCAGTCGCGGACCGAGCCTGCGATTGCGTTGTAGGTCTCGACCGGGTGCGTGACGGCCAGCACCGCCTCGCCGACGATCGCGGCAACGGCGCCGGCGACGCCCTTCGTCACGTCCCAGGCGTCGCCGAGGCTGATGCCCCACATGCCGGATGGGTCGAGCATCGTGGTGGGCATCTGGTTGACGTAGGTGTAGGCGCCGATGAGTGGGGTGCCTGCGGGCGGGCTGAGCGGGTCCTGGCTGGTGAAGGTGGCGTTGGCGGGGTCGTATTGGCGGGCGCGGAGGTTGACCAGCGCGCTGGTTGGGTCGGTCAGCTCGCCTGCCCAGCCTTTGACGTTGGTGGGGGCGGCCGGGTCGTCCTGGTTGGTGACGCGTGTTGTCCCGAAGGGTTCGTATTCGTAGCGCCACTGGGTCGCGCCGGTCGCGTTGGTGATCGCGGTGACGTTTTGGAAGGGGTCGAGGTGGCTGTAGAAGCTGCCGCTGGCGGTTTCGAAGCCGGCGTCGGTGTAGCGGCGGAGTAGGGTGCCTGTGCCGTCGCGTTCGAGCGCGACCTGGTCGTTGGCCGGGGTCTCGTCCCAGAGGTAGGTGGTGTCGTTGCTGCCGGTTGTTGCTGAGAGGCGGTTGCCGAGCGCGTCGTAGCTGTAGCTGGTGGTGGTGCCGCCGCGTGTGACGCTGGTTGTGCGACCGGCCAGATCGTACGTGTACGAGGTTGAGCCTTTCGAGAGCCGTTGGCCGTCGGCGTCGTAGCTGTAGGTGTTGTTGACCAGGCCGCTTTCGGCCGTCACCTGGTTCAGGTTGTTGAGCGTGTACGTGGTCGAGCCAGCGGCCCGTGTTTCGCTGGTGCGGTTGCCTACGTCGTCGTAGGTCCAGCGGATGAACGGATCGCTGCCGGCGGGGCAGGCGGCTTGGTAGCAGACCTCGCTGAGGCGGGCGGCGCCGTCGTATTGGAAGGTCTCGATCGCGCCACCGACCTTGTCGATTCGTGTGGGGAGGCCGGAGTCGTCGCGGCTGATTTGGTAGTCGGAGAGGGTCGATGTGCCGGTGACGTTTTGGAGGCGTGAGAGCCGGCCGGCGCGGTCGTAGGTGCGCTGCTCGACGTAGCCGTTCGAGGCCGGCAGCGTGCGCGAGGTGAGGTTGCCTGCCGGGTCGTAGCCCTGGGTGATCGTCTTCGAGTTCCAGGAGGCGGAGGTGGTTCGGCCGGCGTCGTCGTAGCCGTAGGTGAAGACGGTGTTGTCGGGGAGCGTGCGTGTGGCGAGGTTGCCGGCGTCGTCGTAGCTGTAGGCGAACGTGTCGCTGCCGCGGGTGATGCTGCTCACCTGCTCGGCGTCGTTGTAGGCGTACGTCTTTGTGCCGGCGCCGTCGGTGATCTGGCTGATGCTGCCGACCGGGTTGTACTGGATCGACACATCCGGGGTGGCGTCGGAGTAATCGATGCCCGTCGGCCGGTCGAGCCGGTCGTAGGCGCGGCTGGTTACGCCGTCGGTGGTTGGGGTGACGGTCGCGTTGCCGTTCGCGTCGGTGCTCGAGACGAGGTTGCCGTGCAGGTCATAGCTGTACGTCCAGGCGTTGCCGGCGGCGTCCTCGCGGCGCGTCAGGCGGCCGACGTCGTCGTAGTGGTAGCCGGTGGCGTGGTTGAGGGCATCGGTGACGCTGGTCAGGCGGCCGAGATCGTCATAGCCGTAGCTCGTCATCTTCGAGAGCGGGTCGCTGACGCTTGCGATCCGGCCCAGCGGGTCGTAGGTCCAGCCGGTTTGCCGGTTGAGGGCGTCGCGAGCGGTGAGCGTGCGGCCGACGCGGTCGTAGGTGTAGGCGGCCGAGGGTTTGCCGAGTGGATCCGTGATCGTGAGTAGGTGCCCGGCGGGGTCGTAGCCGTAGGAGGTCGTGTACTGGCCGGCGCAGCCGCAGCCGCTGACGTTGCCGCGCGGCTCGACGGTGGTGAGCAGCCGGCCGTTGTCGTCGTAGGTGCGCGAGGCGACGTTTCCGAGCGGGTCGGTTTCGCTCAGCAGCTGGTCGGCTGTGGTGTAGGTGAACGAGCGTGTTTTGCTGCGCGGATCGGTGCGTGTTGCGACCCGGTCGCGGTCGTCGTGGGTGAACGTCGTCGTCTTGCCGCGCTCGTCGGTCACGGTCAGCACGTTGCCGTTCTCGTCGTAGCCGACGCTGCTGGTTTTGCCGCGTTCGTTCGTCGTCGTCAGCGGCCGGTTCAAGGCGTCGTAGGTGGTTGAGGAGCTCTGCCCGAGCTGGTCGACCTTGCCGATGACGTTGCCGTTCGCGTCGCGCGTGAGCGTGATCGTGTAGTCGGCCGGCGTCCCGCCCGGGGCGTTGCCCTTCGGCAGTACCGTCGTCTTCAGCCGGTTGGCGTCGTCGTAGGTGAAGGTCGTGCGCGCCCCGACTTGGTCGACGAGCGCGGAGACGTTGCCGCGCGAGTCGTACTCTGTGGTGGCGGCGACGGACGCGGGATCGGTAACGCTTGTCTGTTCGTTGGCGGCGTTGTAGGCGTACGTCCAGGTCTTGTTCAGCGCGTTCGTGACCGTGGCCAGGTTGCCGACCGCGTCGTAGGTTTTGCTGGTTGTGTTGCTGAGCGCGTCGGTCACGCTCAGCACGCGGTCTTGGTTGTCGTAGGTGTAGCTGGTCGTGTAGTCGGGCGCGCAGCCGCAGCCGCTGACGTTGCCGCGTGGCTCGACCGTCGAGGCGATGCGGCCCTTCGTGTCGTAATTGAAGGTCGTCTTGCCGCCGAGTGGGGCCTCGACCTGGGTGAGCAAGTCGAGCGAGTCGTACGTGTATGCCGTGACCTTGCCGCGGGGGTCGGTGTAGGAGGTGAGGCGCCCGAGACCGTCGTAGCCGTAGCCGCGGGTGACGTTGCCGGGCTCCGCCCGCACGGTCAGGTTGCCGTTCGCGTCGTAGCCGTACTTCGTGGTGCGGCCCCGTTGGTTCGTGTAGTGGGTCAGCCGGCCGTTGGAGTCGTAGAACCAGTGCTCGATGTTGCCGAGCGCGTCCGTCTTGGTCTTGATCCGGCCGGCGTCGTCGTACGTGAACGTCGTCGTCTTGCCGCGCGGGTCGATGACCTTGCGCAGCAGGAAGCGTGCAGGGTCGTACTGGTACTGGGTCGCCTGCCCGAGCGGATTGACCCGCATCTGCAGCTGGCCCTTCCAGTAGTAGTCCTTCCACATCTTCCCCGCCGGATCCGTCGTCGTGGCCACGCCGGCGCCGCCCGATGAGGCCCAGGCGAAACTCGTCTGGTTGCCGAGTGGGTCGAGCTGCGAGCTGACGCGGCCGCTGGTTGCGTTGTAGGTGTTGCGGTAGGGGTAGTTGCCGCGCGGGTCGAACACGCTCGCCAGCCGTGTGCTGCTGCCGTCGTAGGCGTACGTCCACACCTTGCCGCGGGCGTCGGTGACGGTCGCCAGGCGGTTGTTCGCGTCGTAGGTGTACGAGACCGAACGGCCGTCCGGCAGTGTGACTGCGGTCACCCTGCCGCTGCTCGTCGTGACGGTGATCACGCGGCCGACGGTGTCGGTGATCGAGGAGAGCTTGCCGCTGGTGTAGGCGAGCGTCGCCTGGCGGCCGTTCTCGTCGCTGATCTTCACCAGTTGGCCGCTCGCGTTGAACTCGTAGGCGAGCGCGTCGCTCGTGGTCAGCTTCCACCCGGTCGGGATCTTCGTCAGGCCGCCGCTCGCCCCGGCGGGCGCCGTGAACGGCCCGGTCGAACTCGGCCCCGTGTACACCACCTGCTGCCCGCTGCCGGTCCGCACCGTGACGGTGTTCGACGTCGTCGTCAGCGACCACGCGTAGGAGTGCGTCCAACCCGCCCCGAGCTGCCCGCTCGTTCCGTCGAGCGAGGTGTACGAGCGCGTCCACTGGAACGGCAGCGCCAGCCCGGGCAGAGACAGATCCATGACCTCCGTTCGGAACGCTCCGGTGCCGGAGTCGACCGGATCGGAGACGCTGCCCGTCGGGCGTGCGGCGATCTCAGCCGCGCCGTACGTCTGTCCGACTGGTACTTGCACGGCAGGCGGAAAATACGGCACCGCTTCCCACTCACCGAACGCTGCGGGAGCGCCAAGCACCGTGCCGCCAAGCTCACGCTCCTCGAATGTCGTGCCGTTCCCCGTTGTCCGTACCACCGCGGTCCCGGAATCACCCGGCGAAACGCTCTGGTTGTTGCTGCGCGATCCGTCCGACCAGAAGTCGTCCGTCCACGCGTAGGGACTGGCCGTATCGATCGCGGCCAACACAAAGACGCCGCTTCCGTGCCAGCTGTAGTTGAGCATCGTGATCTTGCTCGCGCTGACCGCCCGCAGCCGCCCGTCGATGCGGCAGCGCGCGCCCAACGTGCCGCTCGTCCCCGCGGGGTATTTGCAGTTCGCCGTCCAGTCGGCATCGTCGACGGTGCGCGTCCAGTTGAGCAGGCTGGTCGCGCCGGTGTCGGGGTCGACGGCAAGGATCTTCTCGCCGCGATAGCAGCTCGCATGGCCCGCGCAGAACGTGCCGTAATCCGTCCACGCCGCCGCAACCTGATTGACAACGACGATCCCGCCAGGAGTGTCGCGCGTATGGAAATAGCCGTCGTCGACCGCAACGATGATCTTGTTCGTAAACCGCGACCAATCGAAGTTCGGCGTGCCGTAGTGCGTGCTCGAGGCCTGGTCGAGGCCAAACAGCGCTGATTGCCCCAGCCCGCTTGCCCACGCAACGTAGACCGTGTCGGGCGAGTTCTGACAGCCGAGCCCCGAGCAGGTACCCGGCGACGAGATCGCCATCACACGCTGCCCGTCCGGGCTGAAGCGCGGATTGATGTCGTTCGCGCTCGTGTCCAGCACCGGATGCTGGTTCGAACCGTCGATGTTCGACACCCAGATCGATGTGTCCGACTTCGTCGTCAGCGGGTTCGCCGGGTCACGGTTCGTCACATAGGCGACCTGCATCCCGTCGTCCGAAACGTCGACTGCCCCGAAAGGACCCGAGAGATTGATGCCCGCGGCCTGCGCCATGATGTCGCGCGTACTACCGCCCGTCGAGAGCATCGTCGTGCCCTCGAGCAGACTCCCAGAGGGATAGACGATCTCCCCGCCCACCCTGTAGGCGTACGACGCCTTCTGCTCCGTCCCCTCAGCATTTGTCGCCGTGACGACGACCCGCGCCCACTTGTTCACATCCGCCGTCGGGAACGTGTAGCTCGCGCAACTCGTAGCGCCGCTGATGTCCGTCCACGTCCCGGGCGCCGCAGCTGTCCCACCGAATTGCCACTGACAGCTCACCGAGGGACTACCGGCGACCTGGTACTGCACGGTCGTCGACTGGCCCGGCAGCAAGTTCTTCAGCGTCGGCTGGAAATAAAACACCGGCGGCACACCCGGATCACCAGGAAGCGCACGCGCCCCACCCGCACCGACCGCCGACAACAAACCAACACAAACAATCGCTGCTGCGCCCACGAACGCGTCATACCGACCGCCGATCAACCGTAACACCGGTCTTCCCTCCTCCAAGAGCCGCCGCGCCACCGCGGCGCCCTCCAGCTCTGCATCAAAATTGCCTCCGGCCGCAGAGCCGAAGAGCTACGAGCGCGAGATGCTAGCGCCGACACTCAGCCCGCTCAAGAGGGCGAGTCGCGAAAACCCGCACAATCCGATGGAAAGGTGGCGCTTACACTCCCTCCGTCCCGGCAGGCCCCGGAGAGCCTGGCAAGCCGTACCCGCCCCGAACGAAACCCACCGAAAGCGGCGCATCTCCCCTCCGATGGAATGTCCAGCGAACGGCTGCAAGTTCACACATCAGCGATTACCGCATCGCGCCAGCAGACCGAACCGCACTCGAGCGGACAAGAACAGCACGCACCGCCGACGGCCACCAACGCCGGCCGCCGTGAGCGGTCGCCACGCGGTCGGCGCTCAGCCCGCGGGCAATATCGGCGAGGCTTCGACCGCGCGCATACTCGAGGCGAATGCGCTCGACTACTGTCCGCGGAAGCACCGGCGGTCGTCCAGCCGAATGCGGCTCCCCACGCGGGCGGCCGAACTCGACGTACTCGAACAGAAACCGATCGAGCTCCCTCACCGGGATCAGTCGTTGCCCCCAAGGCGTCTTGACCGTGTCGATCAACGGCACGACGCGCCGATCGATCGTCGAGACGCTGACGCCAAGAGCCTCCGCCGCCTGCCGGCGGCTGTAAGCCAGCCGCTCGACCTGTGTCGTCTCGCGGAGCTCATCGGCACGGACTTCCACCCGCCGGGACACCACCAGCCCAAGGCGCCCTCGCCGCTGTCTCTTTCGCTTCCGTCTCGCACTCACAGACGCCGTACAGTAATCGCGGCCTCGGATAGCACCTGTGGTGCATCTGTGTCTCGCGGCTATCGCGGTGAGTAGTTGCTGTACGCGACGGCCCGAGAGGCGGGTCGATCAGCGCTCGATGCTAAGGCCGCGGCGGCGGGTACGTCGGCGCTCGAGTTCCATCATCCGACGGAGGCGGTGCAGGCGTTCGAGGTCTCGCGCTCGCGAGCTCGATTCCAGCATCCGGACGAGGTCGACGGTCGAGGCGATTTGTGGGCGCAGGCCGCGGCCGAGGTTTTCGCGGTTGGCGCGGATGCGGAAGTCGTCGTAGCCGCGTGTCCCCCACGGCCGCGGCACAACCCGGAGCCTGCCGGCGCTCGTCGCGATGTTCATTGGCTCCTCTTCAGCGAGTTGGCCGGTCCGCAGCGCCTCAACCGCCGCGCGGGGCGCGCTGACCTCTTCGAGCGCGTTTGCGAGATGGCGCAGGTTGTCCTCACGCAAAGAGGGAACGATGTCGAGCCCGCGCGTCAGTTCGCCGCTTCCGTGGACGACTCGGGCGAAGCCGCCGATAACGACGTAGCCGACTCTGTGGCGCTCCAGCGCTTCAAACAGCGCGTACGGGTCGAAGCGGGCTGCCTTGCTCACTCGTCGCCCAACGCCTTCAAGAGGGCCTGGACGCGCTGCTGGGGCGCGTAGACGAGGCTCGTGTTGATCTCCGTATCAAGCTGTGGGTCTTCCTCGCGTTCGGCGATCTCGAGCTTGAGTACGAAGCCGCACGCCTCGACCACCGCTTGCAGGTTCTCGAAGCTCGGCTCTTGTCCGCCGGTCTCCCAGCGCGCCAGCTGCGCGCGGTCACGTCCCAGCCGCCCGGCGAGCTCCGTCTGGGTGAGCTCGGCCTTCAGCCGGGCTTCCCGGATGATCTGCGCGCTCGTCACAACGGGAGCTTATCCTCGTGTTGACACACGCGCCAGTGCTTGATAAGTTACGCCGCTTCTCATGCGGGTTCATGCTGCTCAGCTGTCCCTTCTCGAGATCGACGAGCCGCCGAAGGGCAACGCGAGCAAGCGACCGACGCAAGCCGAACAGCAGACAGCGACACACCGCGACAAACCTGCCGAAACTGCGAAGCGTCCAAGACGCGGCGCGAGGGCGAAGAGCCGTTCGTCCACGCCCCTTGTCCCCGGTGTCGGCTTGCTCACGACGGAGGAGGCTGCCGCCCTCCTACACGTCCACCCAAGAACCGTGCAACGGCTTGTTGAGCGGGGCGACCTGAGCGCCGTGCACTTGGGCGGCGCGGTGCGATTCGACCCGCTCGACGTCCAGGGGTTGATCGAGCAAGTCAAGCGGCGAGCAGCCAATCCGGTCCGAGGCGATGCGGTCCATCCACGCAGCCGCAAGTCGCGCGCCACTGTGTCGTCCGGATCGTTTCGTGATCGCGTAGGGTCGAGCGGGTCATGAGCGTCAGGAAGCGCGGCGATCGCTGGGTCGTGCGGTGGCGTGAAGGCGGCCGCTCGTCGCCCGCGCATCAGAAGACGTTCACGCGCGAGAAAGACGCTCGTCGCTTCGACACAGCCATACGTCGTGCGAAGGACCTCGGCCGACTGTCGAGTGAAGTCATCGGCTCAGAACAGACGGTCGCGGCCTTCCTCGAGGAGTGGTGGGAGAAGTACGCGCGCGCGTTGCTCAAGCCGTCGACGTTGGCGTCATACGCGTACGTGCTCGATCGCTGGATCGTGCCCTACCTTGGCCGGACACGCTTGCGCGACATCTCGCGTGAGACGGTCGACGAGTACCGCGCGCAGCTGCGCACCGCTGGCGCCGGGACGCCGACGATCAACCGCGCGCTCGCAATTCTCCAGGGCGTTCTGCAGCGCGCGGTGGAATGGCGGCGGCTGCCGTCCAACCCGCTCGCCGGGACCGTAAGGCTCGCGCATGTGCGCGCCGCGTCGATCGACGCGCGCGAGCCTGAGCGCGTGGAGGCGATCCGCGCCGCGATCTTGGACAGCGCACCCCTACCGACTGGCGTCAGGTTCAGGCGCGAAGACGCTGCCCTTGTCAGCGTCCTCGCTTACGAAGGCCTCCGCCCCGGCGAGGCGTTCGCGCTGCAGTGGAGCGACGTGCTCGAACGCGGCCTGCCCCGCGCACGCATCCGCATTGCACGCGGACTCTCAGAGCGCGACGTCACGACGCCAAAGAGCGCTCGTGCACGCGAGCCGGAATTGTTCGGACCCGTCGCCACCGAGCTCGGGGAGCTGTACCTCGCTCTGGGCCGCCCCGACCCGCGCACGCTTGTCTTCGCCGACAGTAAAGGCGGCCACTTGCGCCGACAGAACTGGAGGCAACGAATCTGGATCCCAGCGCTCGCCGCTGCCGGCGAACCCTATTTCCGTCCCTACGACCTTCGCCACACGTGTGCAACGCTATTGATCTACGAGGGGCGACCGGTCACGGAGGTCGCGGCACACATGGGGCACGCAGATCCCGGCTTCACTGCTCGGGTTTACGGGCATGTTTTCCGAGACGCCGGGGATCGGCGATGCGTGCCGATCGACCAGGCGATCGCGATGGCCCGCACATTGGCGCGGACCGCCGAAGCTTAGGCCACCCTTAGGCTCGTGGGAAAGCTCTCGGCGATCGAGTGGACGGATGCGACGTTCAACCCCTGGTGGGGATGCAGCCGCGTCTCACCGGCCTGCGCGCATTGCTACGCGGACACGTTCGCGCACCGCTGGGGCCTCGAGCTTTGGGCTGAGGGCGGGGCACGTCGCTTCTTCGGCGAGAAACACTGGAACGAGCCCCGCGTCTGGAACCGCAACGCTCAAGCTGCAGGCGAGCCGCTGAAGGTCTTCTGCGCATCGATGGCAGACGTCTTCGAGGACCACAGCGGGCTTGATGTGTGGCGAGAAAAGCTTTGGGACCTCGTCGCCGAAACGCCGTGGCTACACTGGCAGCTGCTCACGAAGCGTCCGGAGAACGTGCTCGCGATGTCGCCCTGGGCGAACGAATGGCCGCACAACGTCTGGATCGGAGCGTCGATCGAGAACAGCCGCTTCACCTTCCGCGCGGACCTGTTGCGCGAAGTGCCGTGCGCAGTGCGGTTCATTTCAGCCGAGCCGCTCCTCGGAAGCCTCTTCGTCGAGAAACGCGGCCGCGCACCGCTCGACCTCGCAGGAATCAGTTGGTTGATCGTCGGCGGTGAGTCCGGCCCTCGCGCGCGGCCAATGGAGCTCGCCTGGGCGCGCGAGCTCCGCTCGGCGTGCGCCGACGAAGGCGTCGCGTTCTTCTTGAAGCAGCTCGGCGGCGTGCGCGACAAGCGCGGCGGCCAGAAGGCGCGGCTCGATCGGCGGTTGTGGCGTGAGTTTCCGTACGCGCCGGCGGTCCCGGTCGCGGCCTAGAACAACTGCCGCTGCCCGTACGGGTCGATCATTTGGATCTTGTTCCAGAAGTCGAGCGCTCGCGGGTTGCGGCTCGCGAAGACGAGGTCGTAGACGGGCGTCTGGTTGACGACGGCGCGTACCTCCATGTGCTCGGCGACGGTGAACCCGATCCGGTGGAACTGTTTCGCGAGCGTCTCGCGGAAGACGAGACCGAGGGGCTCCCCTGCTTTAACGCGCGCCTCCCACTCGTCGGTGCCGAGCACGGTCGTGATCGCCTTGCTCGTCCAGTTGCGCTTCATCGAACCGATCGGCACGTTGACGAGGAAGTCGATCCGCCGCGAGCGGCTCGACGCGAGGAACTCGATCGCCTGCCAGTGGCCGTTGATGTCTTCAGGGTCGATAAAGGTGAAGTTCAGCCCCGGGTCAGGTAGGAACGCGAGTGCCTCGGCGAGCACGTCAGGGTCGTTCGCGTCGCCGCAGAAGACGCGCGCCCGATCGGGGCCGATGGCTCTGGCATGCAGACGCTGCTCGAGCGCATCAGCGAGGACGGGGTTGAACTCGACGAACGCGAGGCGACTGAACGTCGACCGTGCGGCGCCAAGTGGGCATCCTTCAACCTCGGCGCCATCGCCCTCGACGACCGCCAGGCCCGTGCTCGCGAACAGCTCGAGGTAGCCACGATTGTCGGGCCAAAGGTTCTTCATCCCGTTGTTGAAAATCGTGACGTACTTGCCGTGCCGGTCGAACTTCCCCAGCGTGTGGGGCTTGATCAGCCGCGCCGGCAGCCCGTCGCTGGCGATGACGGGCCCGGTCGGCATTGATATGACGACGGGCTCTTCGGTCGCACGTTCGAGTTGAGCGGCCGCCTCGAAGAAGGGTAGGCGCGCCGGGTTTTCGTTTGCGGTCACTGGCGTTCTCCGGTCAAAAGGGGGCAGGACCTTACGAGCACCGTCGGCCGGCAGAGGAACACGGTGTGCGCGTGGTGTGCGGGACCGCGAACTAAGTCGACACGTAACAGCTCTTTGGCGGGGCCGAAAGCCCTGCTAAACGCGAAGAGCCGACGCGCGGATTCGAACCGCGGACCCCTTCATTACGAGTG
>JGI10216J12902_100191084_pt1 | contig 15587 bp, 10 predicted proteins | sample KanNatreferecore_FD_12902 | JGI IMG/M metagenome (IMG submission 12902)
AGGACTCATAAGCCTTTGGTCGGGGGTTCAAATCCCTCCTCTGGCACCATTCTCTTCGCGCTGAAAAGTCTGCTACTACTGGCATAATGGGGTGTTCACCCCATTGCGCCTGACGCTTGGCTCTGGTGCGGTTTCCGAGTTCCTCGGGTCCCGTCGATCTTCTCGGCGCAGGAGCGGGGTTAAGGTTGGTTGGCCGCCGCTGTTCTCGTTTGGACACCGGCGGCTTTTCTTTCCCGTGGCGCCAACCGTCCGCGGTGAGCACGTGGCGCGCTCTTACGACAATTCATTTCGCGTGTTCCGTATTCCCTCCGCGGCGGTGGCATGGTTAGATTGACACCAATGATTCCCCGGCTGGTTCATTGGTTCGCTCGCGCCGCGCTGCTCTGTGCGCTGTCCGGGTTGGCCTCCGGTGCATTTGCTGAGGATGTTGTGCCAAGCACTGCCAACATCAAAGCTGCGGTGAAAAAGTCGCTGCCGTTATTGGAAACCGCGGCGCGCGGTTCGATGGAGAAGCGAAAGCAGTGCTTCACTTGCCACAATCAGGCGCTGCCCATCATGGCGCTGACCACTGCGCGCTCGCGCGGGTTCACGATTGATGCAGAGAATTTGCGGCAGCAACTCCAGTTCACCGCCGACTTCCTCGCGAAGAACCGGACGAACTATCTGGCGGGCAAAGGCCAGGGCGGCCAGGCGTTGACGGCGGGCTACGCGCTCTGGACGCTGGAGATGGGCGGTTGGAAACGTGACGCGACGACTGATGCCGTCGCGGAATATCTTCTGACGTTTCAGAAGGACCTCGATCACTGGAAGCCGCAAACCATCCGGCCGCCCAGTGAAGAAAGTCTGTTCACGGTCAGCTATGTCGCGCTGCGCGGTTTGAAAACGTTTGGCGTGGCCGGGCAGCAGGAGCGGATCGCGCGACGGACGGAGCAGGTTCGCAAATGGACCACCACGACGCTGGCGGACAAAACCGAAGACCGCGTGTTCCGCATTCAAGCTCTCCGCATCGTCGGGAGCGGGCCGGACGAAATTCGTCGCGCGTCGCAGGAACTCATCAAGACGCAGCGCGCGGACGGCGGCTGGGCGCAACTCGCCGACATGGAGAGCGACACCTACGCGACGGGCACTGCGCTCGTCGCGCTCCATCAAGCCGGCGGAATCGCCACCACTGATCCCGCCTACCGCAACGGGCTGCGTTTTCTGCTGGCGAAACAGTTGGAGGACGGCTCGTGGCACGTGCCCTCACGCAGCGAACCGATTCAGACTTTCTACGAATCCGGGTACCCGCACGGCCCGGATCAGTTTATCTCGATCGCCGCCGCCGGCTGGGCAACGACGGCCCTCGCGCTGACGCTGCCAGAGGTTCGGTAGGCCTGATAATCTCGATCGCCTTGAAGTCCAAGAAGCAATCGAATTCCGCTGCGGCATCCGAGCGCGCCGGCCCATCGTTGACAACGCGGCAACGATGGACTTTTCGCATCATCGCGCTGCTGAGTCCGGTTCTGTTGCTCGCGGTGATCGAGGTCTTTCTGAGGATTTCTGGCTATGGCTATCCGACGAGTTTTTTTCTCAAGCAACGCATCAATGGCCGCGAGGTGTTGACAGACAATTGGCGATTCGGCTGGCGATTTTTTCCAAAGGACATCGCGCGCACGCCGCAGCCGGTTGTGTTCACCGCACGCAAAGCCCCGGGCACAATCCGAATTTTTGTCTTTGGCGAATCAGCCGCGATGGGTGACCCGGAACCGGCTTTCGGTCTGCCGCGAATGTTGCAGGCCATGTTCGAACTGAAATTTCCAAGCAATCGGTTCGAAGTCATCAACGTCGCGATGACTGCCATCAACTCGCACGTCGTCCGCGAAATCGCGAAGGATTGCGCGCCGCTGGAAGGCGACGCGTGGATTATCTACATGGGCAACAACGAAGTGGTGGGCCCATTTGGCGGCGGCACTGTTTTTGGCCGGCAGGCGCCGAGCCTGATTTTTATTCGCGCCAGCTTGTGGCTGAAAGAGTTTCGGGTCGTGCAGTGGTTGGGTTCGTTGGGAGAACGCGGACCGCGCGAATGGGAAGGCATGGAGATGTTTCTCAAGCAGCAAGTGCCGCGCAATGACCCACGACTGAAAACAGTCCGCGCACATTTTCGACAAAACCTGCGCGAGATCGTCGAGCGCGGCCGGGATTCCGGCGCGCGCGTCATTCTCAGCACAGTGGCGGTGAACCTGAAGGACTGCCCACCCTTTGCTTCGAGCCACAGTGCTGCGCTCAATCGGCAGGACGAATCGGATTGGCGGCAAAGTTTTGACCGCGCGATTGCCCTCACAGAGGAAGGTTCCATTGCCGCCGCTTACAAAATATTTTTGGAAACCCAGCGGCGTTTCCCGACGAATTTTCACGCCGCACTTTATTTTCATTTGGCGCGTTGCGAACTGGCGCTTGGAGATCTGGATGCCGCGCAGGTGCATTTCAACGGGGCGCGTGAATTCGACACTCTGCGTTTCCGCGCCGACGAGCAGATCAATCTTGCCATTCGAAACGCGGCTGCTGACGCGCGAGCCATATTTGTAGATGGCGCGAAGATTATTTCAGCGCGGGGAACCAACTCGATTCCTGGCGCTGAAAGCTTTTACGAGCATGTTCATTTCAATTTTGAAGGGAATTACTTTCTTGCGCGCGCCTTGTTCGATGAAGTGGCAGCGGCTCTCCCGGTGGGAGTGACGAATCAAGCCAGCGTCGGTGTTCCATCGCTGGCCGATTGTGCGCGGCGGCTCGCGTGGACGGATTGGGACCGGCTCCAGGTTTACGAGGAAGTCCAGAAGCGTCTGCGGCAACCGCCGTTCACCGCCCAGTTCGGTCACGCGCCACGGGACAAGGAATGGCAGCGGCGCATCGATGAGTTGGGCGCGGGCCTGGCGGCCACGAATTTTCAGCGCACGATTGACGTTTATGAACAAGCCTTGCGCATCACGCCGAATGATTGGGTGCTCCACGAGAACTTCGCGAAGTTTTTTGAAGCAAACGGCGACGCGCCCGCCGCGATTCAACAGTGGAGCGAAGTAGCGCGCCTGCTGCCGCACGAAATCCAGGCGCAGTACCATTTGGGCAATCTGCTCGACACGCTTGGCCGCAGCGAGGAGGCGCTGATCTATTTTCGAACTGCGCTCGTTCGTAATCCGTCTTCCGTCGAAGCGCGCAACGGTTTGGCGCTTGCTCTCGGCAGGTTGGGAAGGACCGCCGAAGCAGAACGCGAATTCCTCACGGCGCTGCGTATCAAACCAAAGTTTGTCGAAGCGCGCGTCAATCTCGGTCAACTGATGGCGGAGCAAGGCAGGACGGACGATGCGATGAAGCAATATGAACTCGCGCTGAAAAGTGATACGCACAGCGCCGCCGCGCACGTGAATCTCGGCAAGCTGCTCAATCAGCGCGGTGACAAGACGAACGCGATGGCGCACTATGAAGCGGCATTGCGAATCAATCCGAAGTACGCGGTCGCCCATTACAATCTCGGCAATGCGTTGCTCGCGACCCAACCCGCTGAAGCTGCCCGCCATTTCGCTGAAGCAGTGCGTGCGAAGCCCGACTTTGCTGAAGCGCATCTGGCGTTAGCGCTTCAACTTGCCCAGGGCGGCGATGCGTCGGAGGCGGAAAAGCATTTCAAGGAAACGACGCGCCTTCAGCCCAATTCAGCCGGCGCGCATTTCAATTACGGCGTGCTGCTCGCGAACCAAAAGCGATTCACCGAGGCTGCCAAAGAGTTTTCTGTGACTTTGAAGTTGCAGCCCGATAACCAAAAGGCGCGGGAGTTTCTGGAGCGCGCGCAGCGGATGAAGTGACCTCGCTGATTGAACGAGTTGCTCTCCTCACCAAAAAGGGCGCCCCGGCGGGCAGCCGAACAAACACACAGATTTTATGCTCGTCTGACCCAGCCGGGGCAAATTCACGAGAGGCTTCACCGCGGAACCGCCAACCAGGATTGGAAGTCTTTAACCGATCGCGGCTGATTTTTCCACCGCTTTTTCCGCGCGCGGGGTCCGTTTGGCATTGATCGATTCGAGCGCCGCCAGCAACGCGTTCCAATCTTTCGCTGCCGTCTCCCAGCCCGCGCTGAACCGAAGAACGCGGCCGGCATCCGCGGATGAATAGCCCATTGCGCGCAACACGTGCGAGGGCTCCTCCTTTCCGCTGGAACATGCCGAGCCGGTGGAAACAGCGAAGCCCAGCTTGTCGAGCTTCACGACCCAGCGTTGCTGACAATCGGCTTCGGGCATGAGCGCGGAGACAGTGTTCCAAAGGCGCGGAGATTTCGCCGCGACAATTTCTGAACCGGGAAGGGCGTCGATCAATTTGCGCTCGAAGGCGTCCCGAAGTTTTTCTGCAACGGCGGCTTCGTTGGCGGCAATTTGTTTCTCTCGCGCATCCAGCGCTGCCACCATCGCGAGAACGCCCGCGACATTTTCGGTCCCGGCGCGGCGCGTTTCCTCCTGCGGTCCGCCGCGAAGGAGCGGCACGAGGGAAAGACTCGCCGGCACTTTGAGAAAACCCATGCCACGCGGCCCACCGAACTTGTGGGCGGAACCGCTGACCCAATCGCACGCGCCGAGCCCGCGCGACGGCAGCTTGCCAATCCACTGCACCGCGTCGCAGAAGAACGGCACTTCGCGTGCACGGCAAAGTTGTTGCGCCTCGCGCCACGGTTGCAGTGCGCCGGTCTCATTGTTCGCCGCCATCACAACGACCAGCGCCGGTCGGGCGCGCTTCAATTCGCGTTCGAGCCAATCCAGTTCCACGACGCCATCGCGGCCCGCGGGAACCAAGCGCAGGCGTTTGCCGAAATAGAATTGCGCCGGTTCAATCACGCACGGATGCTCGATCGAACTGACCCAAACCTGCCCGTCTTGTGGAAGGCCGCGTGCGGCATGGTGCAGCACCGTGTTGTTTGATTCCGTGGCGCCAGACGTGAAAACAATTTCAGCCGCGTGACAGCTCAGCATTGCCGCGAGTTTCTCCCGCGCTTCATTCAGCGCGTTGTCCGCGCGCGCGCCGAGTCGGTGCGGGCTGGAGGGATTGCCCGGATACTTCTCGGACGCCTCAAGCCAAGCCTGCCGCGCTTCCGGCAGCAGCGGCGATGTCGCATTGTGATCGAGATAAATCACGTCTGTATTTGAACAGAAGGGAACGAAGGAAACGAAGTTGAAAAAAGTGGAGAATGAGAACTGCTGCCAAGTCCTTTGTTAGCTTCATTTCCTTCTGTTGATTGCCTGCGTCGTTCCGTCTTAGCGTCTCGCGCCGTGGACACCGGCAAGCCAGCAACGCTCTTTTACAAGCGCTCCCACTTCGTCACGCATCTGCCGACGGATTATCTCTACTCACGTTCGCATTTCTGGCTGGCACAGCAGGCGAGTGGCGAGTGGCGCGTCGGCCTGACAAAGTTTGCGACGCGAATGCTGGGCGACATGGTCGATCACGGTTTCGAAATGGAGGCGGACGCGCCGGTCGCGGTGGGTCAGATCATCGGTTGGGTCGAAGGGTTCAAAGCCATTTCCGACGTTTACTGCGTTGCCACTGGAACCTTCCTCGGCGGCAATGCTGCGCTTCGCGAAAAAATTGCGCTCATCGACAAGCAACCTTACGGCGAAGGCTGGCTCTACGCCGCCCGTGGCAAGCCGGACGAAAAATGTCTTGATGTGCATGGCTATCGCGAACATCTGGACCGGGCGATTGATTTGATTCTCTCGAAGCAGAAGACCGAGCAGTCCTGACAGAGCAATTACATCACGAACTCCAACTCCGGCGCGCGCGGGATCAATTGCCGTTCGTAAGCCTGCTTCAAAAATCGTTGAATCGATTCACGCCCCTTCTCACCGTAATCGAGCGTCCAGTGGTTCACGTACATACCCACGAACTTGTCCGCGAGTTCGCGCCCCATGTCCCGCGCGTACTGAAGTGCGTGCTGCACGGCCTCGGCGCGATGGTCGAGGCTGTATCGAATGCTCGCAGTGAGAATATCGGAAATCTTCTTTCGCGCTTCAGGAGCATGGCGTTTGTGAACAACGTTCCCGCCGAGCGGCAGCGGCAAGCCTTTATTCTGGTCTCCCCACCACACGCCGAGATCGGCGCAGAGTGCCAGCCCCTCATTGGCAAACGTCAGTTGGCCCTCGTGAATGATGAGGCCAACATCAGCCCGCCCTTCACGGACCGCTTGAAAAATCTGATCGAACGGCACAACGACGAAATTGAACTCCTTCGCTGGTTTGCCGAGCCACAGTTGCAGTGCGAGAAACGCGCTGGTCATGGTGCCCGGCACGGCAATTCTCTTCTTCAGAATTTCTTTGCGCGAGAACTTCTGCTTCGCCACGAGCATCGGCCCATAGCCATCGCCCATGCTCGCGCCGCTCGGCAGCAGCGCATACTGGTCGCACACGTAAGCGTAGGCGTGAATGCTGATGGCCGAGATGTCCAGTTCGCCACGCGTCGCCCGCTCGTTGAGTGTTTGAATGTCCTGAAGGATGTGCTCGAAGCGAAAGCCGTGCGTCGGAATCAAATTCTTCGCCAGCGCGTAGAACATAAATGCATCGTCGGGGTCCGGTGAATGTCCGAGCGTAAGTGTCCGTTGTTCCATCACGCCGAATGTGAGGAGGCGAAGCGGATGACGCCAAGCCGATTTTATCTTGCGGAAGCTTGCGGCGATGTCTTTCGGACTTTGAGAAGCAATGGGCGTGAAGTCTGTCGCCCCGCATTCTGCTCAATCGCGTAGCAGAGCCGGTCCATGTCGCTGACCCACTTGGCGCAGGTGAGAAAGATCTGTCGATCGTTGTCCTCTTTCGGAATCAGCACACCGTTCAGGCCAATGTTGTCTACGATGACGCCGAAGGGGAGATTATCGACCTGGAACGTGACGAGTTCCTTGTGGCCGTTTCGGTGAATCTTCAACCACGCCGGAATGGTCTGCCCGGGCGCGATGATGATTTCAAACGGCTTGTCCTCCGGCGGCGCAACAATGTTCGTCTCGCTCAGACTCGTGAATGGCTCGAACGCGACGAACAACTTCGGTGCGTCGGCAACTTTGATTTGGCCAAGGGAAGTCACGTCTTTGCTCACGCTCCTGCCATTCACCATCGCAGTAGCCATTACTTTGATTGCGGCATTCGTGGTTGAAACCGCATTCGTGAGCGCGAACACAGTGCCCTTCGCTTCGACGTGACCAGCTTCGATGATGAGTGGGGTCGAGATGATGAAGTCCAGCGGGACGTTCGTGATGTCCACGCGGATTTCGCCTTCAAAGCCATCGATGCGATCCACCGCGAACCCGAAACTCTGTCCGCTGCCACGCGGCACGGTGGGATTCGCGCCGTTCAACGTCACCTTGAAATCAGGCTTCGCATCGCGCACGACCAACCGATACGCAAATCGGTCGCCGCTGAACCCGCGCGAGTCCGTGACGCGCACGAGATAATCGCCGGTCGTTTGTGGAGTGAAGTAAAGCTTTGAGTCGGCGCCGAGACGCCGCTCGCCATCATCATCGTTCGAATGAAAAACCGTGAAGACCGGCAGGCCGTTGGCCACGAGCTTGTCGCCTAGCGCGTGCGGCTCAATCACGTAACATGGCTCTTCGAGCGCGTGACCGGTTGCCGTCGTGTCGAAGTAAGCGCGGCGTTTCCCGGCTGAAAGATAAAACAACAAATCGGAGTCCGGTCCCTGCGGCATCCGAAACAGCCGCGCCACGTCGCCGTTGAAATAAACGTAGTGGTTCAAGTCCATCTCCTCCCAATTGTCGAGCCGCGCGCCCTGCTGAACCGAATCGATCGCGCGGAAATTGATCGCCGAGTCACGCACGGCCTGGAGCAGCAGCCGCGGCACCGGCCCGCCCCTCGCGTCGAGAATTTCGAGCTTCGTGTCCGCAGGAGAACCGCGTTGGGCGGCTTGCGTTTCCAGAATGAGATGCTGACCGGCATTCGCGTGAAACCGAAACAGGTCCACGTCCGCCCGTTTGTCCGGCGAAAAGAATCGTCCATTCATCGCGCCGGGAACCTGAATCTCATTCGCGCGTGAAGCGGCGTCGTTCGGCTCCGATTCCGCCAGTTCCGGTGCCGCGCTGGTCATGACTTTGAACGCTCGGCGCGCACGAAACTTTTCCGCGTCAATCGGAACTTCGACTTCGCCCACCGAGGTGGTTTTCACCTCCACGGTAGCAGCCGACGTAAGGAGGCTCTGATCGATTTCGGATTTCGGATTTCGGATTTCGGATTGAGAAGAGTGAGCCTCGTGACTTCGGCTGCTGCGAGATGAGAGATTGTAGCCAACCAATTCAACGGCATTCGTTCTGTCGGTGGGAACACCGAGAGGAAACACGCCTGTCACGTACGGCAGCGCGCCGATTGTGAGCCGATAAAAATGGTCCTTCGAGCCAGCCGTCATTCGATCGCTCACACGCACGGTGAATCGGCCGCTCTTCGCGGGCGTGAATGCCAGTAACGGATCGCCGCCGTCGAACCCGCTGTTCTCCGCCACGACGCGGCCCTGGGCATCGAGCAGAATCAATTCTCCAGACGCGATCTTCGAGCCGACTGCTTTGGCTGCGAAGTCCATCACGATTGTCCGGCCCGCTTCGCCCTGGAACTCGAACGCGTCCATATCGCCCGGCTTTTCCAGCGCACCCCAGACACTGACCGGAAGCGCGGGCAGTTTCTCCGGCTGCCGCAAGGTGCGCGGCACAGGGTTCGTCTCGCGGACGTAAAGCTGAGGCAAATCATCGACGTAAAGCTTGAGCTTGCCGCTTTCGCCGTTCGTGTTCGCGACGGAAAATTCGTGAGCGCCACGCGCCAGCGTGGCTGACGAGCGCACTTCAATCTCCGCTGCATTCGTCCGGCCCGCGTCCAGAATCGTCGCGCTCAGATTCGTGTTCGCGAATTTTACTTCGGTAAGCACGACGAGATTGGAGCCCGTGAGCTTGATGCGAACCGTTTCGCCACGCTGCACACCGCGCGGGTTCAAGTCTGTCAATACAGGTTTCTTTTCCGCGGCGACGCTGGCGAGCATGGTCGCGAACAGTACTAAAAGAATCAGCGCGGCCAAGCCTGGTAGGGCGACGATGTCCTCATCGCGCCGCAGACGAAGGGCAGCTTCCGAACCTTCGCGGCGTGCTGAGGACAGCATCGCCCTTCCTTCGGATCCACTGGGACAAGTGAACGCGCCTGTGGCGAAATGAACAAAAGAAAACAAAGTCTTCGTTCTCTTCGTTTGCTTCTGTGACAAGTTTCGCGCTCTCATTTCGCCTCCGCTTTCAATGTCGTGCCGGGCTGACTTACGTCATAAATCTCCAGCGAGCCGTCCATTCTCCCAATCGCGATTCGGTCCTCTGAAAGAAACGCGGCGGCGGAAACCCAATCGCGTTGCTTGTCGAACACGCGCTGTTGTTTCAACTCGGCTGCGTCCCAAAGTTTCACGCTGCGATCATCGGCGCAGGAGAGCAGTCGCCGCCCATCGCTCGAAAGCGCCAGCCGCAGAATCGTGCCTTCGTGCGCGAAATGTGCGTCGAGCATCGGATTCGTGGTCTCGACGGCCGTGTCGCTGACCTGCCAGACGCGAATGCGGCTGTCCGCGCCGCCGGCGTAGAGCTTCTTGCCATCCAGCGAGAACACAACCGTATATTGGTCCTTCAATGGTTGCGAAAGCGTGTCCGTGCGCTTAGCGGTCTCAACGTTCCAAAGTTTCACCGTGCGGTCCGCGCTCGCGCTCGCGAGAATTTTGCCATCGGGCCGGAATGCGAGTCCGAACACCGCGCCATTGTGACCGCTGAACGTGTTGAGTTCCTTGCCCGTCTCCACATCCCACATTTTGATCTTCTGGTCGTAACTGCCCGTCGCGAGAATTTTACCATTCGGCGAAAGCGCAGCGGAGTAAATCGCGTCGCCATGTCCCTCAAACACACGCACGAGTTTGCCGTCGGCCACGTTCCATTGGCGCACTTCGCCGAGCAGGCCGGGTTCTCCCGCGGCGGCGAACAATTGCGAACCGTCGCCGGAAAACACCAACGCGTTCACGTTGCCACGGTGTCCTTCAAGTCTCGCAGCAGCCGACGTGAGGAGGCTCTGATCACTCACCGCGTCTTCAGAGTGAGCCTCGTTACCTCGCCTGCTACGACCGATTGGACGCAGCTCCACCTCCCCATAGCGCGCGACCGCGAGCAGCTTCGATTGCGGCGCAAACACCAGCGAGTTGATGGGCCGTCTCGGCTGCGCTTTGAGGGGAATCTTCGGCGTGACGAGCTCAATAGGCTTGCGCGGCCCGCTCGGCCCTTTCGCGCCCGCATCAATCCACGCCTTGATGAGCGCAATCTCCTCCGAGTCGAGTTTCTTCCGCTTCGCGCCGGGCGGCATGATTTTCCGCTTGCCGTCCTTCTCGAACGAGCCTTCGACGCTCTTCACCAGAATGCTCTCTGCACTCTTGCCCGGCACAACGACCAGTCCGTCCTCGCCGCCTTTCATCAGCAAATCGTAGCTCTCAAGAATCAGTTGCCCCTCTGCGTCCTTCGCGTTGTGGCAATCGAGGCAGTGCTTTTGAAACAGCGCATCAACCTGATCGTAGTTTGTTGTGGCAGCGCGAAGATCAAACCACCAAGGCACAAAGACACAAAGGATTAGACCGAATCGAATCAAGAATCCTGGTGTCTTGGTGTCTTGGTGGTTCATCTCAGTGGTTAAACAAAAACTCCCGGCTGCTGAGCAGTGCCCACAGCATGTCTTCAAGCGTAGCACGTTTGTCCTTCGCGTCGGCTGATTCAATCGTCGCGATCATTTTCGCTTTCTCCCCTTCGCTCGGCTGGCGCGATAAGGACGACAGATATGCTTCTTCCACAACCTGTTCTGGCTCCGTCTTGTCTTTGATCCACCGGCTCACGCGATTGTTTTTGTCCGCGAGCTTTTGGTTGAGCGTGTCGCCGTTCACGATGTGGAGGACTTGGGCAACGTTTGGCTCGCTGGTGCGTTCGCACTCGCAGGTCTTTTCGCGGTCGGGACGGCCGAAGGTTTTCAGGAAATAGGAGAAGACACGCGTGTCAGGCAATTGCGTCGCGCGGAAGCCGAGAGGGAATTTATCGCCCAAGCCGCGGTTCTCGTTGCGCAGGTCCACGCGAAACTCGGTCGGTACGTCAGTGACTTGTGACAACGAATCCAGCAACACCTCGGCGCTGAGACGACGTGGATAGTAGTGTGAATAGAAGCGTTTGTCGGCGGCGTTTTCCTTCAGCGCCACGCTGGAACGTTGATAAGTCTCGCTCTGAAGAATGGCGCGCATGAGCACTTTCAAATCGAACTTCTGCGCAGCCAGGAATTTTGCGGTCGCGTCGAGGAGCTTCTCGTTGCTCGATGGATTTGTTTTGCGGAGATCGTCCACTGGATCGACGAGGCCGACGCCGAAGAAGTTCGCCCAGACACGATTCACGATGGCGCGGCTGAAGTAAGGATTCTCCGGCGACACGAGCCAGTCCGCGAGGTGCTCGCGCCGGTCGTCGGATGAATCGAGGGGCATCGGTTTGCCGTCGAGCGGCTCAGGGACCTGCGGTTTGCCGGTGAGCGGCTGAACCAGATCGCCTTGCGCCGCAGCGAAGATGATTTGGTCGCCGTCGCCCGTTCCGACCTTCGAGCGCGTGCGCGCGAAGAGGTTCGCCATTTTGTAATACTGGTCGTTGGTCCACTTCTCCATCGGATGGTTGTGGCACTTGGCGCAATTGATCGACATGCCGAGAAACGCCTGCGAGGTGGTCTCGGCCATCAATCGCGGGTCGTCGTGCAGCACGAAAAAATTGCCCGCGCCGTTCACCAGCGTGCTGCCTTGCGCCGTAACGATCTCCCGCACGAACTTGTCCCACGGCGTGTTCGCCTCGACGTGATTGCGAATCCACGAGTAGTAACTCCACATCGCGGGCGTCTTGAGTTTCTTGCTCTGCACGAGCAACAGGTCGGACCACTTATAGGTCCAGTAATCGACGAACTCAGGACGTTTGAGCAACGCTTCGATCAACTGGTCGCGCTTCTTCGGCGATTTGTTTTCAAGAAACGCGCGCGTTTCTTCCGCGCTCGGCAGCACGCCAACCGTGTCAAGAAATGCGCGGCGAATGAACTCCGAGTCAGTGCTGCGCGGCGACGGCGGAATGTTCAGCGCACGCAGCTTTTCGAGGACGAGTTCGTCGATGAAATTGCGCCTGGGCGCTTTCGCGAAGGAACTCTTCGGCACGTTCTGTTCGTAAGGCGCGCTCACGGTCGCGATGGCGAGCCGGCTCAGATACCACGCCGTAACCGCGCCTTCGCCGTAGCCGACGACTTTCACCTGCCCGTTTTCTTCAATCGTCGAAACGGTTTGATCCGCCGAGGTGTATTTCGCCCAGCGCGTCACGTCTTCGCTGTGGCCGTCATGGAAGTGCGCGCGCACAAGAATCTGCTGTGTCATGCCAGGCTTGAGCGTGACGTTCGGCGGAAAAATCTCGATGCGGTCGATGCGCACGTCGTCGGCCTTCGGCCCCGGCGTGCCGGCGGCGATCCATTCCGCGAGCACTTTGTATTCGAGCGAATCGGTCGTGAACTTCTGCCCGCCCTTGTGCGGAATCGCGCCCGTCGGCTTCAGCAACAGCAAGCTGCGTCCCGGATCGCTCGGCACGATGCGGCGTCCCATCGAGTTGCGCGTGAGGGCAAGGTAATCGCCTTCGTTATTGTAGCCGCGCAGCGAAAGCGTAAATCCATTTTTGCCTGCCGCCGCGCCGTGACATGCGCCCGAACTGCAACCGAACTTCGCGAGCACCGGCTGCACATGATTGCGGAAACTCCAGTTGAACGGCTTCTCCATTCCGCTCACGACGACTTCCGCTTTCGCTGTATCGCGGCCGATTTTCGCGCGGATGGTCGCCTTCCCGTCACGCACGGGAACCGCGACGCCGTTCTCAACGCGCACTACGTTCGTATCGCTGGAAGTGAACTGAATCGCATTCGTAATCTGCCCAACGAGTTGTTTGTCCTGAACGCGTTCGACCACGAGTTGCTGCTGCCCCGCTGGACCGCTCAACATGATTTTGTCGGGGATGACGACGAGCGAATCTGCAAAGCCGCGTTGTGGAAGGGCGACAATCAACAGTGGAGCTAGAACTAATCCGGCTTCAAGGCAGAGACCTCGCATCGACAGTTTCTTGTTCTTCATTGGCAGCCTTTTCAGTGTAGTTCTGTTGACGTGCAAATCTCTAACTCTATTTTCAGCGGCGCATGATTTCCCGAGCGAAGTCTGAAGCCCTGTTTGCCGAGGCCTTGAAATATATCCCCGGCGGCGTGAACTCGCCGGTGCGGGCATTTCGCGCGGTCGGCGGCCAGCCCTTCTTCGTGAACCGCGCGGCGGCCGCGCACGTATTCGATGTCGATGGCAACGAATACATCGACTACGTCGGGACGTGGGGGCCAGCGATTCTGGGGCACGCCCATCCAAAAATTATTGCGGCGGTGAAGGCTGCAGCGGATTCCGGCACGAGCTTTGGAATTCCAAACGCATTCGAAGTCACGATGGCTAAACTCGTGTGCGACGCGGTGCCCAGCGTGCAAAAGGTGCGCATGTGCAACTCCGGCACCGAGGCTTGCATGAGCGCCATCCGGCTCGCGCGCGGATTCACCAAACGCGATAAGATCGTCAAGTTCGACGGCTGTTACCACGGCCACGCAGATTCGCTGCTGGTTCGCGCTGGTTCTGGCGCGCTCACCTTCGGTCATCCCGACAGTCTCGGCGTGCCGGCAAGTTTCACGCAGCACACAATCGTGGCACCGTTCAATGACGAGGACGCGGTGCGTGCGGTGTTTGAAGCGAATCGCGGGCAGGTCGCGGGAATCATCATTGAGCCGGTGCCGGGCAACGCCGGGCTTTACGTTCCGAAGCCGGGGTATCTGGAATTTCTGCGCCGCATCACGACCGAGCACGGCACGTTGCTGATCTTCGATGAAGTGATGACTGGCTTTCGCCTTGCCTTCGGTGGCGCGCAGGAACGGTTCGGCATCACGCCGGACTTGTCGTGCTTTGGAAAGATCATCGGCGGCGGCTTGCCCGTAGGCGCGTTTGGCGGGCGTGCTGAGATCATGGATTGCCTCGCGCCGCTGGGTGGTGTCTATCAAGCAGGAACGTTGAGCGGAAATCCATTGGCGATGGCGGCAGGTATTGCTGCGCTTGAGGAGTTGATGGAACGACGAGTTCCGCGAGTCCCTGATCGAAATCCCCGTGCAAAGGAGTCAGGGACTCGCGCAGCTCGTCCCTCCAACGCGTACGAGAAACTGGAAGAACTCGGCGCACAGCTCGAAGGGGGAATGCGCGACGCTGCGAAGTCGGCCAACATTCCGGTCACGTTCAACCGCTGCGGCTCGATGTTCTGCAGTTACTTCACGGACAAGCCGGTTCACAACCTTGCCGATGCGATGCACAGCGATCGCACGCGATTCGCGAAGTTCTTTCACGGCATGTTGGACGCCGGGATTTATCTCGCGCCGTCGCAATTCGAAGCAGGTTTCCTCTCCACCGCGCACACCAGCGAGGACATTGACAACACCGTGCGTGCAGCCGCGAAGGTGATGAAGACTCTTTAGCCGCAAAAGAATACCGAGAACTCAAAAATATTCTCTTTGCGCTCTCCACGTTCTTTTGCGGCAATTCCTCCATGAGAATCCTTGCCCTCGACCACGGCACGCGGCGCATCGGCGTGGCCGTGAGCGATGAAATGAAAACGATCGCGTCGCCGCTCGAATACATTCCCGCCGAGCCGATGGACAAGGTCATCGAACGCATCCAACTACTGATTCGTAATAAGGAAGTGGAACTGATTCTCATTGGAATGCCACGGAACATGGATGGCACGTTTGGACCGGCGGCGGAGAAGGTGAACGCCTTCATCGACGCTCTTCAGCCGCACGTCACGACACCGATCAAAAAATGGGACGAGCGACTTACGTCCGTGATGGCAAATCGCGCGTTGCTTCAAGGCAACGTGCGCCGTGCTGATCGCAAGCAGAAGGTGGACAAGATGGCGGCGGCGATTCTCCTTCAAAGCTATCTTGATAGTCGTGGTTAACCGCGGAGGTACAAGGACGCAGAGGAAGCCAATAACTCTCGCCCGGCGTTCTTCCGCGGTTGAATTTCCGATTTCTCGCTCCGTCGAACCTCGCCAATGACCCGATCCCTTTTCAGCTTCGGCGATAAGTCATGGCTGAAATAGAAGGGCTTTTAGATCACTCGTGCCGCAGCGCTTCGATCGGATCGAGCTTGGCGGCGCGCAGGGCAGGATACCAGCCGAAGATAATTCCCACCGCGCCTGAAGTGCTGAAGGCCAGCAACACGGAAACGGGCGTGACGATCGTCCGCATGTCGGTCAGTTGCGAAACGATGAAGGGTGTCAGCACGCCCAGCGCAACGCCGATGAGTCCGCCGCCGATGGCGAGGACCATTGCTTCCACGAGGAATTGAGACGTGATGTCCTTTTGTTTCGCGCCCAGCGCCCGGCGCACACCGATCTCGCGCGTGCGTTCGGTGACGGTGGCCAGCATGATGTTCATGATGCCGATGCCGCCGACCAG
>JGI10216J12902_101622907_pt1 | contig 15585 bp, 12 predicted proteins | sample KanNatreferecore_FD_12902 | JGI IMG/M metagenome (IMG submission 12902)
GCCCGGCGCCGCGTAGAGCGCCGCGCACCGCGGCGACTGCCGCAGCTTCCACGCGAGCGCGTGCTCGCGCCCGCCGCCGCCCACCACCAGCACGTCCACCACGCTCATTCGCCCCTCAACCTGACCCGGAGTTTGAAACCTGGAACCGCGAACCTGGGACCTGGAAATTGAAACCCTGGAACCTGGACCCGGGTTGTTATAGAGCAACGGGGGACGCGAGTTGCCGCGTAGCCTTTAGATGGATACGCGAGCGCGCGGTGCATGCCAATATCGACTTAAGACAGGGGTGTCGTATCGGTCCGAGCGGGGTAGACGGTGAGTAGAGGAGGACACGCAGTCATGCATGAAGACCTGCGCGAAGTGACGGTCTCTTTGGAGCACCTACGAGAAGCGTGCGGAGAGATCGGCAGGGCGATGGGGCAGACCGAGCGCTCGGCGGCGGAAGCCGCGGCCCGGCGCGCGGTGGATCATCTTAACCTGGTCATCCGGCGGCTGGAACACGCACAATCCCTGCCGCTGCGGGACGAGGTACTGGAAGCGATCGACCACGCCTACAGCTCTACGCGCATGGCTTGGCAAGGAACGCATAACGCCCTCAACAACTGGGAGCACCAGGCCGCGCGGAGACTGGACGCCGCAAAAACCCAGCTGTCGGACGCCATCGGAGAGCTCGAGGTCGTGGCGCCGGCCCGGGCCGAGGCCGCGCACCGCGTGGCCGCCTGAGCCAGAGCTGACAAACGATCGGGACACAGAACCAGGAGCGCCCCCGGTGACAGTTCACCGGGGGCGTTCTGCTTGTACCCTGCTCGCTATCGCCGGGAGCGCCGGTAGCTAACGCGGGTCCGGCCGGTCCGGTTGTGGCGGTCCTTCACCGCACCCTTCCACTTCCTGTAGGCCAGGTAGGTGCCGACCGCGCCGACCCCCGCGATCAGCGGCTTCTTCTTGACCGCCCCGTACACCGTCGCCGCGGCGGCGCCGTAGGTCAGCCAACGCCAGGTATTCTCGCTGTCGGCGCTCGCCGGCCGGGCCGTCCCCACCAGCAGCAGCCCCAGCGCCATCACGACGGCCATCGCCGCCGGTGCGAATCGTTTGCGTGCCATGAATCGCCTCACCCTGTCTTCCGAAACGGAACTTCCTCGCGTTTCGCTTTGCCGTGAAGACACGGGGATCCCGACAGCGGTTCCCAGTGAGACCCCTTTGACACAACCTGCCCCGGCCCTTCTGCGCAGTTCTGCAACACAGGATGGTACCTTCTACGTAATTGTTGTTCGGTCCATCGTATAAGGACTGCACGGGCGGGAACACTTTCGCCCGGCTGGTCGTCAACCATCCATCCTTCGGGGTGAGCCACCGCCGCGGGCGTGGAACCTGCTCGCCTAACCCCGAGCAACTTATCGAAGAAAGGGCGCGTCTAAATGGCCGAGGAGAAGCAGGCTGTGGGGACGAGTATTCAGGCGCCCATGATTCACGCTGCCGCCAGGGAAGCACTCGCCGAGGTTCCGGATCCGGACCTGCGGTTGCTGGAGTGCTGCCGGCGGGGAGATCCGTACGCGTTCGAGACGCTGTTCCGGAAGTACCAGTCCTACGTGTACAACATCAGCCTGGGCATGCTCTGCAACAGCGAGGACGCGGCGGACGTGACCCAGGAGACGTTCCTGCGCCTGCATCGCAGCCTCGACAGCTTCCGCGGCGATTCGAGCTTCAGCACCTGGCTGTACCGCGTCGCCGTGAACCTGTGCATCTCGGAGCTGCGCCGCCGGGGCCGGAGCAAGTTCCAATTCCTGGACGACGTCGCGCACGATGAAGACGCGACGCATCCGGAAGAGTTGGCCCCCCATCCGCACGACGCGATCCAGCAGGCGGAGGAAGGCCGGATGGTGCGGAAGATCCTCAACACGCTTCCGCCCGATTATCGCGCCATCATGGTGCTCCGGCATTTCCAGCAGCTGGCTTACGAGGAGATCGCCGAGGTCCTCGGCCTCTCGCTCAGCCAGGTGAAGACCCGCCTCTTCCGGGCTCGGAAGATGTTCAAGGATCGTTTCAAAGCGTATCTGGGGGACGGCAATGCGCTGTAGAGACGTCGAGGCCCTCCTCCCCCAGTATGCAGACGACGTCCTCCCGCCCGCACAGCGGGACGGCGTAGCGGAACACCTGGGCTCCTGCCCGGATTGCCGCCAGGATCTCTCCACGCTGGCGCACTCGCTCGGCGCCCTCTCCCGCGCCTCCCGCGAAGGGTCGCCGGACCTCTGGGCCCGGTTCCAGACCCGCGTGGCGCGTGAGAGCAGTGAGCTTTCCTGTCGAAGAGCGGAGGAGCTGCTTCCGGCCTATTCCGAGGGAGCGCTGGACCCCCGGACCCTGAACGCAGTAGCCGCCCATCTGGACTGCTGCGCCGCCTGCGCCGGCCAGGAAGAGGCGCTTCGGACTTCCCTCAGAACCTTGGAACGCGGCGCAGGGGCGGCCCCGGACCTCTGGCAGGCGTTCTCCGCCCGGCTGGCGGAGACCGTGCGTTGCGGCGACGTCGCGGAGGACCTGCCGGCCTACTCCGAAGCCGCGCTTACCGGAGCGCGGGCGGCCGCCGTCCGGTCGCACCTGGAGCACTGCGCCTCCTGTGCTGGCGAGGCCGTGCGCCTCGACGCCGCGATGCAACTGCTGGACAGGGTGGCCTCCCATCCCGTCGAAGTCGACCTGTGGCCCGCGTTTTCGGCCCGACTGGAGCGGGAAAGGGAGGCCAGGCGCCCGTCCTTCGCGGACGTGGTGCGCACGGCCCTCGCACCTCTGGCGCCGGCACGCGGATTGGCGCCGGCCCTGGGTGTGGCGGCCGCGTTCGCCTTAGCGATCTACGGCGGCGTTGCTGCTCTCGCGCCAGGCTCGGACCGGGCCTTCGTGCACGTGGCAAGCGACACGCACGATGACGGCGAAAGGAACACTCCGAAAGAGCCGCGGCCTTCGGCGATATCCCGAGACCGCAGGATCGCGGCCACCACAGCCGTGGAGAAAGACGCAAGGCCGAGCCGGCCTGTGCTGATCGCCTCGGCGCCGCGGGAAGCCGATCCCTTCACGGAAGCGTCGAGGTCCAGCGATACTTCAAGCAAAACCACCCGCCGCATACGGCTGGTCTACAACCCGAACACGGACGTTCTCACGAACGAGCCTGTCGAACAAAATCCCCAGAACGCGCAAACGGAAGTGATGCCGGAATTAGTCCACGTCGTCGAGCTCCTTGCTGGAGTCGAAGACGCGTCAGTCCGGCCCTTCGAAAGCAGTACCCATGTACCCTGATGTAAGAGCGCTGAGGCTCGCGCTCAAAATGATCTGTTGCCTCGTGGTCATCGCCGGCTTGGGGGCGCGCGCCGCGGCGGCGCCGGAGGCCCCGGTCTCGCCCGTCGCGCCCACCAGCAAGCTGGCGTACCCCGCCGGCGCCGACCTCTGGGTGGACGTGGGGGGCGCCGATTCGATCAGCGTCACCAACCCGCCCGGAAACGTTACCAAGGTAGCCGTGCTCGTCTTCGCGCCGAAGGGAAACAACCTGGACTGGGACGGCCTGACGTCACTCTACGTCGAGCAGCGCCTCCTCCCTGCCGCGCCCAAGGCGGAGTTCGGGATGCGGTTTGGTCCGGCAGTCGGCAGCGCGGCCAACGAGGAAGAGGTCAACGCCTACAAGCCGACGGTCGAAGGACAGATGCTGGTCCTCGGTTTGATCCGGAACCTGATGAGCAGAAACCAGCTCGCTTACGCGGTGCTGCTCACCGGCAAGCTAACCAACTCACAGGCGGTGACGGTCGGAAGGGCTAAGGCCCAGGCGTTAGCGGAGCTGGCGCGCGAGCTGCGCGAGAAGGCGAAGGGCGGGGTCACTCCTCCGGCGCCCGCGCCGGTCCCATCCGTGATCCCGAGCCCGCCCGGCGGGTCGGTCCAGATCGAGCCGATCAGGTTGATCACCGGTCCCGGCCTGGCGGCGCTTCTGCAGAAGATCCAGCAGAGCGCGCTCATCTCCGCGCGGGTCAAGGAGATGTCCCGCGTGGTGATCCCGCAGGCCACCTCGGTCCGCCTTTACACCTGGCGCACGTCCCTACCGATGACGGACCAGCAGTTCGTCGCCTACTACACCAGCACGGCGCAGCGCCTCGGTTGGGGGCAGCCCATCAGCCGGGACGACCGCGCCGCGGCGCACCCCACCCTGCTGTTCCAGATGCCGAACAACGCGGGCGTGGCGATGGTGCGCGCTCAACCGAGCCCCGTAATCTCCGCCCCCGGCCGCGGGCCCACGGTGGAGATCTTCCTGCTGGTGATGGAAGGCCGGATCAACGCGAGCGCCCTGCGGGGGCAATAGGCAGAGGCAGTAGGCAGTGGGCACGTTCCTTCCGTGACCGAACTCCGCGCCCACCTCCACGAAGGCCAGGTGATCCCCGCCCACCCGCTGGCGCTGGACGCCAGGCGGCGCCTGGACGAGCGCCGCCAGCGGGCACTGACGCGCTATTACGTGGCCGCGGGTGCGGGCGGGATCGCGGTGGGTGTCCACACCACGCAGTTCGCCATCCGCGAGCAGGGCCTTTACGCTCCGGTGCTGGAGCTCGCTGCCCGGACGGCCTCGGAGGAGCTGGCGGCCTCGCAGCGGCCGTTCGTGAAAATCGCGGGCCTCTGCGGAAAGACGGCGCAGGCGGTCGCCGAGGCCGAAACGGCCCGCGGGCTTGCCTACGACGCGGGCCTGCTCAGCCTCTCCGCCTGGAAGGACGCCCCGGACGCGCAGGTCCTGGACCACTGCCGCGCCGTGTCCGAGACGATCCCGGTCTTCGGCTTCTACCTGCAGCCCGCGGTCGGGGGCCGCGTGTTCCGCTACTCCTTCTGGCGCGAGTTCGCGGAGATCCCGAACGTCGTCGCCATCAAGATGGCGCCCTTTAGCCGGTACCAGACCATCGATGTCGTCCGGGCCGTCACGGAAGCCGGTCGCGAGGACATCGCCCTCTACACGGGCAATGACGACAGCATCGTCGTAGACCTCCTCACCCCGTGGGAGTTCGAATCCTCCGCCGCCACGATGAGGCGATGGGTTACGGGCGGGCTCCTCGGCCACTGGGCGGTGTGGACCCGCGGGGCGGTCGAAATGCTGGAGCAGGCCAAGGTTGCCCGCCGCGCCGGGATGATCGATGCGTCGTGGCTCACCCGTGCGATTGCGGTGACCGACACCAACGCCGCGTTCTTCGACGCCGCCAACGGCTTCGCCGGCTGCATCGCCGGAATCCACGAGGTGCTTCGACGGCAGGGTCTGCTGCAGGGCATATGGTGCCTGGACCAGCACGAGGGTCTCTCACCCGGCCAGGCGGAGGAGATCGACCGCGTCTACCGCGCCTACCCGGAACAGAACGACGACGCCTTCGTCCGCGAGAATCTGGACCGCTGGCTCCGCTGAGGTAAGCTGGCCTCGTAGATGCCGGCCACGCTTCCAGTCCCCGCAGAACCGCTCGCCCTGGCGCGCAGCCACACCGCCGCACGCCACCTCTGTTTCCTGGATACCGCCAGGGGAGGAGGTCAGTCCTTCGTAATGGCCGACCCGGTGGCCGTCTACCGGTGCAAAGACGGGGAAGGCGTGCTCACCTGGGCCGACGGCCGAAGCGAGAAGCTGACCGGCGATCCGTTCACGGACCCCGCCGCCGTGCTGCGTGAGCACTCTACGCTCACCGCCGCCGGCTACTGGAGTTACGATGCCCGTTACCACGTCGAGCGCCTCCCACGCCGGACCCTCGACGATCTGCGGCTGCCGGACTGCTGGCTCGGGTACTACGCCGATACATTCCGGTATGATCGCACCGAGTGCCCGGCCAAGCCGCCCAGACGCGCTCTTCCGGTCTCGACGCCGGAACCGCGGGACACCATGCCGCGCGCCGCATACGAGGGCGCGGCCCAACGGGTGCTTGAGTACATCGCCGCGGGCGACTGCTACCAGGTGAACCTATCCCACCGCCTTACGGTGCCGCTGACCGGCGAGCCCTGGGGTCTGTACGAGCGTCTCCGCGGAATCAGCCCGGCGCCATACGCCGCTTACCTGGACTGCGGCGACCACCAGGTCCTCTCCGCCTCACCGGAGCTCTTTCTGCGCATCCGTGACGGTCAGGTCGAGACGCGTCCCATCAAGGGAACCCGTCCCCGGGGCAGGACTCCCGAGGAAGACGCGGCGCTTGCCGCCGAACTGCTCTCCAGCGCCAAGGACCGCGCGGAGCTCCTCATGATCGTGGACCTGGAGCGCAACGACCTGGGCCGCGTGTGTGAGTACGGCAGCGTCCACGTGCCGGACCTGTTCCGCCTGGAGAGCTACAGCAACGTCCATCACCTCGTCGCGACCGTCCGCGGGACGGTCCGCCCGGAGCTGGGCCCGCTGGACTGCCTCCGGGCCGCCTTCCCGGGCGGCTCGATCACCGGAGCGCCCAAGATCCGGGCGATGGAGATCATCGAGGAGCTGGAGCCGGTGCGGCGCGGCGTCTACACGGGGGCTATCGGCTGGATGGACGGCCGCGGAAACGCCGAATGGAACATCGCGATCCGAACGATGGTGGCTCAAGCCGGGCAGGTTCACCTCTACGCGGGCGGCGGGATCGTCGCCGACTCGGACCCGGCCGCGGAGTTCGACGAGACAATGGTGAAGGCGGAGGCAATGCTGCGGGCCACCCGGCGGGTATGATTAGAAACACATCGGCTCATATTAATATCCATCGGCGCGACTGCATCGGCGGAATGGAAACCCTCTTGGATCCCGGCTCGATCGATCTGGTGGTCACCTCACCGCCATACAACCTGGGGATTGCCTACAACAGCCACGACGACACGGTGCCGCGAGAGGAGTACCTGGCGTGGTGCGATCTCTGGGCGCAGGGAGTGAAGCGGGTGCTGGGTCCCGCAGGCTCGTTCTTCCTCAACGTGGGCGGCAAGCCGAAAGACCCGTGGGTGCCGTTCGACGTCCTCACCGTGATGCGGCGCCACTTCACGCTCCAGAACGTCTTCCACTGGGTGAAGTCGATTGCCGTGATGCGGGACGAAGTGGGCGATTACCCCGGCCTGGAGGCGGACCTCGTGGTCGGCCACTACAAGCCCATCAACAGCCCTCGCTTCGTGAACGACTGCCACGAGTACATCTTCCACCTCACGCACACCGGCGACGTCCCGCTGGAGCGGCTGGCCGTCGGGGTCCCTTACCGGGACAAGTCGAACGTCACCCGCTGGAAAGGAGCCGGGAGCGACCTCCACTGCCGGGGCAACACCTGGTTCCTGCCGTACCCCACGATCCTGCGGCGGGACCGGGACCGACCACATCCCGCCTCGTTCCCGCCGTCGCTGCCGGAGCGGTGCATCCGGCTGCACGGGCTGGAGCGGACCAGACTGGTGCTGGACCCGTTCATGGGCCTCGGCAGCACCGCGGTGGCATGCGCGCGGCTGGGAATCGATTGCGTCGGCTTTGAGATCGACCCGGACTACCACCGCGAGGCGGAGGCGAGAGTCCAATCGATCCTCCCTCTGGCGGGGTAACGAAGTGCACGACCGGTGCCGCTGGGTCAACCTGAACGGGCGCATCGTCCCCGCGGAGGAGGCGCAGGTAAGCGTTTTCGACCACGGCCTCCTCTACGGCGACGGCCTCTTCGAGACGCTGCGTGTCTACGGCGGGCGCTTCTTTCGGCTGGGCGCGCACCTGGCGCGGCTGTCGGCCGGAGCGTCGCAGCTCAGTCTGGAGCTGCCCTGGAGCCCAGAGCAGCTCTCAGATGCGATCCGGCAGACTGCGGCGACGAACGAGATTGCGGACGGGAGCGTCCGCCTCACCGTCACCCGCGGCGAGGGAGCACCGGCTCCGGACCCGGGCCTCTGCCGCGCGCCTACGTTTTTCGTGACCGCCCGGAGGGGCGATGCCGCAGCCGGCCAGGGCGTAAGCGTGTGCTTTACCGGACGGCATCCGCAGTGGATGGTGCCGGGGGTGAAGCTGCTCTGTTTCCTGCCGTTCCAGCTCGCGCGTTCGGACGCGAAAGCCCGCGGGTATGACGAAGCGCTCCTGACGGCGGGCGAGGAGCTGGTGGAGGCCGCAACGAGCAACGTGTTCCTGGCCCGCGAGGGAAGGCTAGTGACGCCTTCGCTGGAAAGCGGCTGCCTGCCCGGGATCACGCGGTCGGCGGTGCTGGAGGTGGCGCGCGCCGCCGGCATCGAGTGTCTGGAAACGCGCGTCCCGGCCGCCTGGGCCGGGGAGGCCGAGGAGGTCTTCCTGACCAACAGCGTCGCGGAGATCCAGACCGTGGTGCGTCTCGACGAGGGCCCGGTGGGTGAGGGGGTGCCCGGACCGGTGACGCGGCGGCTGACGGCGGCTTACTTCGAGCTGGTCCAGGCGGAGCTTTCCTGACGCATGGCAGACCCGGCGCTGCTTACGGAGATTGGGCGGGTCGTCTCGCGGGTCGGCGGCGAGGCGTATTTCGTCGGCGGCTGCGTGCGGGATGCGCTGCGCGGCGAGCCCATCAAGGACGTCGACTTCGCCGTTGCCGGGAGCCCCTACGAGACGGCGCGGGCCGTGGCGGACACCTTCGGCGGGCCCGTCTTCTGGCTGCGGCAGGAGGATGGCGTCGCCCGCGTTATCCTGCGCAAACAGGGCGGCCTCCAGCTCGACTTTACTCCCCTCCGCGGCAGCCTTGAGGAAGACCTGAAGGCCCGGGACCTGACGATCAACGCCATGGCCGTCCCGGCTGTGCTGGGGCTGGACGCCGCGGCGATTGCGGACCCCCTGGGCGGTCGAGCGGACCTTGCGGGCCGGCTGGTCCGGTTCGTCAGCCCGGAAGCGCCCGAGCAGGACCCGCTGCGAACGATGCGGGCGCTGCGGTTCCGTTGGAAGCTGGACTTCACGATCGAGGAACGTACCGCCGTCAGGGTTCGTGAGTGTGTTCCGCTGCTGGAGCGAGTCTCCACGGAGCGGGTCCGCGACGAACTATTTCAGCTTCTGGCCATCGCCTCGGCGGCGGAGGCGCTGGCTGAGTGCCTCGACTACGGGATGGCGCGCTGGCTCTTCGGCCGTGAGCCCGGCGGCGAGCCCTCCGCGCCCGCGGCGTCGCTCGAGAAGATGCTTGGGATCTTGCAGAATGCTCCGCCGGAGCTCTGCGCGCTGCTGCAGAGGGAAACCACGGAGCCGCGACGCCGACGGGAGATCCTCCTCTGGGCGGCCGCCTTGCAGCCGGTCTCACCCCCCGTGAAGCCGGGGACAGCGGCGCGATACCTCGCCCTGAGCAGCCAGGAGGGGCAGCTCATCGTGAAGGGTCTCACGGCAGCGCCGGCGGCCCGGGAGCTGGCGGGGCGTTGGCCGCCGCCCGGGCGGGACCTCTACCGGCTGTCTCGTAAGGCCTCAACTGCGGCTCCGGAGGCGGTTCTCCTCGCGGCCGCGTTGGACGGCTGGAGCCCCGCTTACGCGGAGATGCTGGCAGACCAGCTAGACCGCCATCTGCGGCCGGAGGAGCCTCTGCTGACGGGCGAGGATGCCATGCAGATCCTGAACATCGGCCCCGGCCCGCGCATCGGACAGGTGCTGGAAGAAGTACAGGAGGCGAGGGCGGACGGCCTCCTGCGCACGCGGGAAGAGGCGGCGGAGTGGCTGCGGGAGCGCGCCCGGGGGGAGGCGTCCCAGGCGTGACTCAAGACCTCCGGCACCGGTCCCGACGATAGAATGGGACCGCCGGCCAGTGCCCTGGAGTGCCCCGCATGTACGTTGAAGCCATCGCGCCCACCCGGATCGACCTCGCCGGCGGGACTCTCGACATCTACCCGCTGTTCCTGTACGAGCCGGACGGCACGACGGTGAACATGGGCATCGACGTGAGCAGCCGGGTCCGCCTCACGCCCCGGGAGGACGGCCGGATCCGCCTGCGCTCCGTCGATACCGGAGACGACCAGACGGCGGACACCGTCGAGACGCTCGCGCTTCGCGGCTCACTGGACCTGGTCGCGCGGCTGGTGAAGTTCTACGCGCCGGCGACGGGGCTGGACGTCGAGACCCAGAACCAGGCGCCGAAGGGCAGCGGGCTGGGCGCCTCCTCGTCCCTGCTCATCGCCCTCAGCGCGGCGCTCAACGAGCTGAACGGCACCGCTTTCGACGGGGAGACCCTGATCCGCTGGGGAGCGGACCTCGAAGCGCAGAGCATCGAGATCCCCACCGGCAAACAGGACTACTACCCCGCCTTCTACGGCGGGGTGAACGCCATCCACTGGGGCGTGCGGGGCAACGAGGTCCGGCGCTTGCTCGTGTCCGAGGACACCATCGGGACCCTGGAGCGGCGCCTGATCCTGACTTTTACGGGCATCTCCCACTTCTCCGGCGCCACGAACTGGGACATGCTTCGGAACTACATCGAGAACACGGGAGCGACGCGCGCCTCACTCCGCCGCATCAACGAAACCGCCCACGACATGGAGGCGGTTCTTCAGAGCGCGGACTTCGACGGGTTCGCGGACGTGCTGGACCGCGAGTGGCAAAACCGCCGCAATCTGGCGGAAGGTGTCAGCACGCCCGCAATCGACGCCATGATGGCCGCGGCCCGGGAAGCCGGCGCGATGGCCAATAAGCTCTGCGGCGCCGGCGGCGGCGGATGCATGATCACCTACGTCCGCGAAGGCGCGCAGGACGCGGTGCGCGCCGCGCTGGAGGCGCACGGCGCCCGGCAGATCCCCTTCCGCATCAGCCGGGGCGGGGTGCATATCACTCGAGGTTAGCGAGCTCCTCCTCCCAGTTCTCGTCCGAGTCGTCGTACTCGTCGATCTCATCATCCGACCCCGGATCGTCGGGAGGCGGGAACGTGAACTGCGCCGCGGCCGCGACCAGCGGAGACGGGTCCTCCTGAAATGCCTGCAGGCGGGCCAGGCGCTCCTCCGTCCAGCCTTCGGCGCCGCGGGCGCGGGTCACCAGTGCCGCGAGCGCCAGGCGGCGGAGACGCTCGTCCGGACTGGCGGAAAAACTCGCCTCCACGGCGTCCAGCTCCTCCGCATCCGACCGCCGGCCGGCTCGCTGGAGCGCACTGCGGGCGGCGACGAGCACGTCCGCGTGCAGCTCGCCGGTTTCGGCCATTCGCTCCAGCAGCGGGGTCACCTCTTCCCACGGCAGCGCGGCAAGAGCCACTTCGGCGCGGATCTCCGCGGTGAGCGGGTCAGGCGCCATCGCGTCCAGGAGCGCGCGGGCGGCGGCCAGGTACTGCCGGCGGCTGATGTCTAGAGAGACGAGGAGTGAGTCTCTAACCAGCCGGATGCCGCGCCGGTTCGGGCGCAGCCGCTCCATCGCCTCCCGGATGGCGTCTCCTTCGGCGGCCGCGTAAGTGGCAAAGAGGGCCTGCACCGCGGCGGTCCTCTCGTCCGGTATCGCGGAGCCGGCGGCGTCCAGGATCGGGCGAAGCAGGGTCTTCTGGCGATCCGGAAGCGGCAGCTCCACGCTCCGGTACAGGGCGTCCACGCGCACCTTTGGGTCCGCGTGGCGCATCAGCCTGGCAACGAGCGCCGCCAGCCGGTCCTGGGATTGCGCGGAGATCCGCCCCGCGGGAGCCCGGCCGGCGATGGTCGCGATAGCGGGGTCCGGCGAGTCGGCGGCCCGGTCGAGGATCGGCCAGGTTTCCTCCCGCCCAAGATGGCCCCACAGGGCGCGGACCAGCGCCACCCGTACGTCCCGGTGCAGCTCCTGCGGGTCCATCGCCAGCAGATCCTGATAGGCTTCCGGGCACCGCAGCTCGCCCAGCAGCCGCACCACTTCCTTCGCCACCGTCACCCGCTCGGTCGAGACGCCCCGAAGCAGCGCGAGCGCCGCGTCGGGCGGCATGTCCAGCAGGGACGTCCGCAGCGCATAGATGGCGATCCTGGCCCGCTCGTCGGCCAGCGCTTCCAGGAGGGTGGGGACGCCCTGACCGGCGTCCAGCGCGCCCAGTGCCCGCAGGGCCGCGTCCCGAACGGCCTCCCGCTTGTCGGAGGCGAGGTACACCAGGCGCGTGGGCGGAATGTCGGGCATCGCACCCAGCTGCCGCACGGTCTGGATGCCGGTGGGCGTATCGCGGACCGAGTCGCCCGCCACGCGGTAGACAGTCCGCGCGAAGATCTCCTGCTGCTCCGGCGTCCAGCGGTGGAAGCCGCTGAAGATCGGCAGGACGAAGCGGGTCCGGCCGGTGCTGAACCGCCCGGAGTACGAGGCTTGTCCGAGGTACGGGGTCAGCAGGTCCTGCCGCCGGCGATGCAGGTACTGGTGGACCGGCGCCAGCGTCACCCAGCTCCGATCCTTTTCCAGCAGCGCCGGTATGAGCGCCCGGCCGCGCGCTCGCGCTTGCTCCAGAATGAGTAGCAGCGCCTGGGAGGCGACCCAGCTCTGCTTGGTCGCTTCCAGCCGCCGCTCCAGGATGTCGATCAGCCCCGGAAAGGCCTTGAGCCGGCGCCCCAGCCCACCCGCGGCCGCGAGGAGGTGGGCTTCGCGTTCCCGCGTTTCCCAGGACCGGAACACAGGTAGGAGAGCCGGCGCGATCCGTTCCAAGCCACTGTCCGTCAACCGGTTCTCCAGCCCGTAGAAGCTGACGCTGCCCCGCTCCTTCACGAGCGTTGCCAGCCACTCGGCCGTCCACGCGGGATGGAACGGCAGCAGTGCCAGCACCAGCCCCTCCGCGGCCGCGGCGGTGGGATAGGAGAGGTCGGCGGCGTTCAGGGCCTCGCGGATCACCGCGGCCAGCTCCGGCAGGTGCTCCTCGCGCCAGACGCCGGGGGGCAGGTCCCGGAGCGCCCCCAGCATCGCCATCCGCACCGGGTCCTGCTCGTGCTTTCGACCGCGCGCGAGGGCGAGCGCCTCACCGGCACGGTCCCGGTTGTAACGCACTGCCCCCAGCAGCGCCGCGATGGAGGCCGCGCGCAGCTCCGCATCGGGGCTGCTCAAGCTCCCCTGGACCGCGGCGAGCGCCTCATCCCAGGGCAGGAAGGAAACGTAGGGCAGGCGCTCCAGCGGCCGCGTGGAAAGCACGGGCAGCCCCAGATGCCGGCGCCCCTCCCTCTCCCGCAGCTCCCGCGGCAGCAGGCCAACGAGGTCCTCCGGAAGCAGCCCCTCCCGGTCCTGCCACCCTCGCTCGCATGCCTGGAAGACAGCCGCGCGGACCTCCGGAGAGAGCCGCGTGAACCAATCGGTCCGGTAAGGCAGCAGCTCCGACGCATGCCGGGCGAGCTCGATCAGCTGAGCCGGCTCGAGCCGGTGCGCGACCTCCCCCAGATTCACGCGCGAGCGGTCTCCGAGGCCGGCCACCAGCTCGGCCACCTCCGCCGGGCGGCGCTTGAGCAGCGGCCGGAGGTCGAGGCTGCCAAGCGGCACATGCCGCGAGAGCGCGCGGATGAGAGAGACCGCATCGTCCGGTGCGGCATACGCGAGCGCGGGGAGGGCGGCGTTCGCCTGACCCAGAAGGCGATTGTCCCGGCGCTCCGCGCTCTCCGCCCGGTCCAGCATGCACTTACTGACGATCCGCGGATGGCGCCACGCCAGGCGGCGCCAGTCCGTTTCGTGCGCCAGGTCCGTGAACGCGGCGAGGTGCCGCTGCACCGTCTCCGCGGACCCGAACGGCAGGATCTCGATCAACCGCTCCTGCTCGCCTGCCTCCGCCAGCCTGCCGAGCAGGAGGTCAATCGGTCCTATCCTCCGGCGCTTGTTGAGCCTGCGGATCAGGCGGTCCTGGACCTCAACGCCGGCGTTCGCGATCAGCTCCGCCAGGTCGTCGTCTGCGCAGAGAACGGAGGCCAGTTGGTACGCCAGGCCCCGGATACCGCGGGAAGGGTCTCGCAGCGCTCGCAGCACGCCCGCAGCGTCCCGGCTCCCCATGCACGCCGTGAGGGCCAGCCGCCGCTCGTAGAACCCTCGGCCGCCCAGCTCCTCCAGCGTGCGGGCGGCGGAGGCGTCCGTGAGCGCCGCGCGCCCAACCTCGACCATGCGCCGCATGCGCGCGTTGTGCGTCAGGCCGCGGAGATCCGAGAGCAATTGGTCGGGAGTCATCGCACTGTGGCTGTGAGAGTATGTCGCCGTCGGCGGCGAGGGGCGGGGCAGCCACAACTCTACCATACAGGCGCGCCCTGGTGAAGCGGCTTCTCGAGTGAGCCGCGCGCAAACGGCCCTTACGGTCGAGCACAAGCGAGACCACTTCCGGCAGCACGCGACACTCGGGAAGGACAGGAGCGCGTCCCGCAGCAACTGGATAAGCCACTTGCTGCGGTCGAAATCGCCCATCCGGTGCGCCCCGACAAAATGACCGTTCCTCCTCTCCAGGCGTCCTGCGGTCCGTGATGCGCGCGCGTTGGCTGATCCTTCTGACCTGCCTCCTCGCCGGTCCGGCCCGAGCGGCCGTGGATGCGAGCAAGCTGAAGCCGTACGAGCGCTACCTCCTGGAGCGCTACCCGAAGCTCGCCGCGGAGATCGCGCCAGAGAACCTGAAGCCGCACCTGAAGGCATTGACGCGTCAGGAGAGCCGCGTCGTGGGATACTCCGGCGAGCGTGAGGCGGCGGCGTACCTGCGGCGGGAGTTCCGGCGGCTTTTCGAGCGTTCTCCGGGAGACGGCCGCTTCCAGGAGGAGACCTTTCGCGCTACGGTCCCCATCGACTCCGGCGGCGAGCTGCAAGTGAGTGGGCAGCGGTTCCCGGTGCGCGCCCTCTGGCCGAACCTGGTCCGGACCTCCCAGCTTCCGAAGAACGGCCTTAAGGCGCCGGCGATCTGGGCGGGCAGCGGGAAACTCGAGGAGTTCAACGGGCGGGACGTGGCCGGATCGATCGCGGTCGTGCAGTTCAACACGGCTTCGGACTGGCTAAACGCGCCGCGGCTGGGGGCCGCCGCGGTGATCTTCGTCGAGCCCGGAGAGACGCACCGGGGCGAGGCGGAGAGCAAGTTCATGAGTATCCCGGCCGCCATCCCGCGGTTCTGGATCTCCCGACGGGACGCCCCCCGCCTGGTCCCGCTCCTCCAAGGAAAGGACCCGCCGCACGGGACCATAACCTGCGACATGGAGTGGCGGACCGTCGAGGCCAGCAACTTCACCGGCCGCCTGGACGGTTGGGACCCCCTGGATGCCGGCGACGGCGGCGAGCGGCTGGCGGCGCTCCTGAGGCTGGACGAGCGGCAGCGGTTTCGCCTGAACCAGCTGCTCACCGGGAAGCCGGACACCCCCGAGGGGCGCGCGGCCGTTACCCGGGACATCGGTGCGCTCCTTACCCGCGAGCAGTCCGAGCGCTGGCGGGAGGCGTTGTCAGCTCGTGACCAGGTGATCGTCCTCCACGCCTACTACGACGCAATGAGCGTCGTGCCGGCGCTGGCGCCGGGGGCGGAGAACGCAATGTCGATATCCGCGCTGCTGGAGCTGGCGCGGCTCTACTCGGACCCGCGGTTCCGGCCCCGGCGGAGCATCTGGTTCGCAGCAACCAGCGCTCACTTCCTGGGCCTGCAGGGTATCCGCGAGTACCTGGACCGCCACATCGACTCGTTCCGCATCCCGTCCCCGAGCGAGGCGGCAGCGGCGTCCTTGACCCACCGCGCCTACTGGCTCGTCGAGATCCACCCCGCCGCGCGCTGGACGTTCGGTGGCCTGGCGGCGCTG
>JGI10216J12902_101068011_pt1 | contig 15583 bp, 11 predicted proteins | sample KanNatreferecore_FD_12902 | JGI IMG/M metagenome (IMG submission 12902)
TACCCGCGCGATCCTGTCGAACGCAGGAGCTATCTTTGGATCGAGCGAACTGTCGTGTCGCGGGCGAATCTCGTCGTCTTCACAACGCCCGGGACGCGGAAGATGTACGAGGAGCGCTATGGAGTGAAGACAGCCGAGAAGTATCGCGTCATCACGAACGGCTATGACGAGGATAGTTTCTCGCGAGCAGAGCAGGGCCTCGCGGCGAAGCCGCGGGCAGAACGTCGAACGACCTTTCTGCACAGTGGCGTGCTGTACCCGGTAGAGCGCGATCCGCGCCCTTTCTTCGACGCGCTCGCGCGGCTCAAAGCGGAAGGCACGGTCTCCGGCGAGAAAGTTCGTGTCGTGTTGCGCGCCAGTGCCCACGACTCGACGATCGCGCCGATGATCGAGGCTCGCAACATCGGCGACATCGTCACGCTCGAGCCACCGATTCCGTACGAGGCTGCGCTCGCGGAATTGATGAGCGTCGATGCGTTGCTGTTGTTCCAGGCGGCGAACTGCAATCACCAGATCCCGGCGAAACTCTACGAGTATTTGCGTTCCGGGCGTCCGATATTCGCGCTCACTGACCAGCGTGGCGATACCGCCGCTGCGCTCAAACAGGCCGGCGTCCACACGATCTCTGACCTTGCGGACAGTGACGCCATTGCGACGAACCTGAGACAGTTCATGTCCATGCTGTCGCGCAACGAGGCGCCGGTTGCGGATCCTGCGTTTGCCCGCTCGTTTTCGCGTCGCAGTCAAACGGGGGAGTTGGCGAGGTTGCTAAGCGAAATTGGCTGAGATTTAGGCCCAAAACCGTCGGCGAACAGCGACGAAAGTTCGCCATAATGCGACGGTTTCCTAATGTGGCCGTACGCCTATTACAGTACTCGTGCGTGGTAAACGCTGATCGTGCGGTTTTGGCTTGAACTCGCAAATCTTGCTCACGCATACTCCGGCCAGATCAAGGGCAAACCTTTCGAAAGAAGGGGACGCAAAGCCGCCGGCCTAAGGGAGCGAACAGCTCCTATGGCAGCGGGGCTGCCGGCACTGCGCATAAGCGCACTGCTGTGATCAGCTTCGACCGGTCTCCGGTCCGCTAGGCGTCCTTGCCCGTTTTCTCGTTGGAATGGTTTTCGCTAGCGGCGGAGGTTGGTTATTCATGGGCGTTCAAATCCCCAGCAGAGCTTCGATATTCGTTGCCGCAGGTCTTGCTGCGTTTCTTCCTTTCTGTGCTTTGGCCGGTCCGATCGAAGACATGTCGCCGGGCACCTGGTACGAAGTCCCCAACTCGCAACTGAAATCCGTCGACCCCTGTCCGAACGGCGGGTGTTCGTGGTCGGCGAACGAGGGGCAGTCGGCCGTCATCGACGATTGGAATGGTGCTGCGTTCGCGTCTAGCTACGGAACGAAAGGCGCGATGCTCGTTTGGGGCGGCGGCCACAGCGGATATTTCGGTAACGAGGTTTACGCGTTCGACGTCGGCGCCCTGCAATGGCGTCGTCTCTCCGAACCCGTTGCGAACGGCGTGTGCAACTATGCGGAAGCAGAGTTGCAGGACGGCTCTCCATGCTCCTCGCACAACTACGACGGCCTCGAGTACCACCCGGGTTCGAACTCGTTCGTCATCCTCGGTGCCGCGGGCAGTCACGATGGCATCACCGGTTCGCCACGCGTGCACTTGTTCAATCTCGGAACCTCCAAGTGGCGTCGCGGTGCCAGCTTCCCTGGCGGCGCCCCGTGGGGTTCGGCGACGGCATATGACGCGGTGCGCGATGTCTTCTGGATCGTGCCGGCCTTCAATCAGCCGTTCGCCAAATACGATCCGGACGCTGCCAGCGGTGCGGGTCAGTGGACGACATACGCGACGTACAACATCGACACCGGCACGGTCGGTTCCATCGATCCGACGCGTGATCTCTTCGTCGTCATCGACGGTGCGTACAAGCACCAGTTGGTCGTATTCGATCTGAAGAACCCAGGCGTCGGCGTCGTCGTCCCGGTCTCGGGCGACACGACTCCCTTGCAGCAGCCTGGTAATGGTTTTGATTGGGATCCAGTCGCGAAAGCGTTCGTTGCCTGGGTGAGCGGCTCGAGCGTGTACGCGATTCGTCCGCCGACGAGCGGTGACTGGCGTACGAACGCGTGGACGATCACTCGCGTCACGCCTGCGGCGAGCAACACCGTAACGCCGACTGCGCGGAACATGAACAACCCGTACTCGCACTGGCGTTACGTGCCTGCGGTAAATGCGTGGATGATCGTGAACCGCAATACGGACAATGTGTTCTTCTACAAGATGTCCGCTGGCGCTGGCGTTCGACCGAACGCGCCAGCGAACGTGTCGGCTCAGTAAGTTTCGCGAGGTGATTTGGATGCAAACTCAATCGATGTTGAAGACCACTGCGTGGTCGGCGCTGGCATGCCTTGCGGCACAAGCGGCGTTTGCCGGGCCGGCCGAAGACGATTTCCAACAGCGAGCGAGCGCCTCCGGCGTCATTCGTTCCATGGGCTTCGACACGTCCGCGCAAATGTCGCAGTACGTTTTTCCTGACGGCAATTTCGAGAGGTCAGGCAGCGGATTCGATGCGGCCAATAAAGCATCGGGCGGCGGCTCGCTGCATTTCGTGATTCCCTCCAATTCCGGCTCGAGTGCGTCTGGCGCATGGCGTATGAATTTCTCGGATGCGCGCGATGTCGTGATCACGAGCAACCAGGATCTGTATGTGCAATGGCGTCAGCGGTTCGATTCGAACTATCTGAACCTCCAATTCGCCGGCAGCGGCGGTTGGAAGCAGGCCATTCTGGGCGAGGGTGACGTTCCTGGTGCGCTGCTCGAAGCAGGTTCTTGTTCGGAGTTGGAGCTCGTAACGCAGAACACGGGTCTGCGTGGTTATCCGCAGCTGTACCACAACTGCGGCGTGTACAAGGGCTTCGAGGAGCCGTTCGGCACGTACGATTTCAAGATTCAGAACAAGATGCCTTCTCCTTACTGCTTGTACAGCAGCAAGGCGGGATGTTTCGCGTACTACCCGAACGAGTGGATGACCTTCCAGGTGCATCTGCGTCCGGGTCCTCGTGGAACTGCGATGAGCTCGCTCGAGCGAACGACCGTCACCGGTTTCACGGACAGCGTGGTCGAGCTGTGGGTTGCACGCGAAGGTCAGCCTTCGCAGCTCGTGATGAGCTGGTCGGGCGTCGTTCTGCATGAGAGTGCGGGCAAGGGATACGGCAAGGTATGGCTGTTGCCTTATCAGACGGGCAAAGATGCCAGCGCCTCTCATCCTGTGGCGCACACGTGGTACGACGAGCTGATCGTCTCGCGTTCGAAGATCGCAGATCCGGGCGTCGCCGCTGGCCCGCGTCCGAATCCGCCGTCGAACGTTCGCGCGAACTGATGCGCCAGTCGATGTGACTGGGCCGTCGAGGTCCTCCGAACTAAAGGAGGATCTCGATCGGCTGCGGATGACTCAGGAATCGGTGGGGACTCGCGGTAAATCCATAAGCCCCACTCTGGAAGACGACGACGAGATCGTCCACCTGAGCTTCGGCGAGATCCATGCGATCTGCGAGCGTATCGAGCGGCGTGCACAAAGGTCCGACGACGTTCGCAACTTCCCGCTTCGTGCCTCGAATGCGATTGCCGATCGCGACAGGGTAGTTCTTGCGAATCACCTGGCCGAAGTTTCCCGATGCCGAGAGGTGATGGTGCAAGCCGCCATCCGTGATCAGGAACACCTGGCCTCGCGATATTTTGCGGTCGAGTATCTTGCAGACGTAGATACCGGCCTCTCCGACGAGATAACGTCCGAGCTCGATCGCAAGATGCGCCTCTGGAAGACTCGAGCGTGCGCGCTCGACGAGGTCGTGGAGATTTTCGCCGATCGGGCGGATGTCGAGCGCCTTCTCGCCGGGGAAGTGAGGGATTCCGAATCCACCGCCGATGTTCAACAGCCGCACGGGCGCTGGCGCTACTCGGGCGAGCTCCGTTGCGAGTGCGACGGACTTTTGTTGCGCATCGATGATCGAGTCGGCGCGCAGATTCTGTGAGCCGCTGAAGATGTGGAAGCCGTAGAACTCGAGAGGAAGCTCGGGGAGCTTCTTCAACAGCTCCGGCACGCGTTCGGCATCGATGCCGAATTGCTTCGGCCCACCGCTCATCTTCATGCCCGACGACTTGAGCTCGAAATCAGGATTCACGCGGATCGCGATCTTTGGCCTGCGGCCTGTCTCGCGCGCAATCGCCGCGAGTCTCTCGACTTCCAGCTCTGATTCGACGTTCACGACGATGCCCGCCGCGGCCGCCCGTCGCAGCTCCATGACGCTCTTGCCGGGACCTGCGAAGCTGATCCTCTCCGGTGCCATGCCGCTTTCCAGTGCGACCTGCATTTCCAGCGCCGACGCGACGTCCAGGCCATCGACAAGCCTGCTCATGTGATTCACGACGGCCGGCATCGGGTTCGCTTTCATCGCGTAGTGCAGGTGAACCGCTTGCGGAAGCGCCGCACGCAGCGCCGCGACGCGCTCGTTCAAGTGCGTGCGCGCGTACGCATAGAACGGCGTGCTGCCTACTTGCGCGGCGATCTCGACAATCGAACGACCATCGATCGTCAGACAGTCGGCGGCGACGCCGAAGAAAGGGTGAGGCGGGTGCTGCGAGAACGCATCGACGCTCATGGCGAGGTTGCCTTGAAAAGATCGGAGAGCTCGCTCGCAAGACGCGAGCGGTCGTATTTGCCGTTCGGATTGCGCGGCAGCGACTCACGCCACTCGATGTGATGCGGCACCATGAACAGCGGCAGCTGCTTCTTGCACGCATCGAGTAGTGGTGCCGTGTTCGCTTCGTGGCCCGGTGCGGGAGCAGCGACGATGACGATTGCCTGGCCGAGCGTCGGGTGCGACACGCCCACGGCAGCCGCATCGGCGACGAGTCCCGTCGAGAACACGACTTCTTCGACCTCGCTCGGGCTCACGCGATAACCGGACGTCTTGATCATTTCGTCGCGGCGGCCGATGAAATACAGAAATCCGTCTTCGTCCATACGCACGGTGTCGCCGGACCACACGGCCATCTCGGTCAATACGAGTTCTTTCGGCTGGCCCGGAGCAGGCTTGAATCGTTCAGCGGTCTTGACCGTATCGTTCCAATAGCCGAGCGAGACGAGCGAGCCGCGGTGGACGAGCTCACCCGGTTCGTTCGGTGCACACGGACTGCCATCGGGTCGGACAACGACGATCTCCGCGTTTGGGATGGCCTTGCCCATCGAGCCGGGGCGATTGTCGATCTCATCCGGCGGCAGGTATGTCGAACGAAATGCCTCCGTCAGCCCGTACATCAAAAACACACGGGTCTTGGGCAGCGCCTCGCGAAGACGCTTCAACGTCGCGCCGGGCATCGCGCCGCCGGAGTTCGTGATGTAGCGCAGGTGATCCGTGATCGTCGTCGGCCATGCGAGATCCGCGAGTTGCGACCAGAGCGGCGGCACGCCTGCGAGTCCTGTGACGCGCTCCTTCGCAAGCAGGCCAAGGATGTCTCGCGGGAACAGGTAGTCCATCAACACGACGGACGCGCCCGAGTGAAATGCGGTCGAGAGCTGGCTGAAACCGTAGTCGAAACTGAAGGGCAACACCGCGAGGAGCTTGTCCGCGGGTGTGTTGCCGAGGTACTGAGCGACGCTGTGCGCTCCCGTCACCATGTTCTTGTGAGAGAGCACGACACCTTTGGGTTTGCCGGTGCTGCCCGAGGTGTAGAAGATGGAGACCATGTCCCCATCGATTGCGCGATGTCTGGTCGCAGTCGAACCGCTCGTCACCTGTGTCCACGCGTGCGTCGCAAGCCCGGCACTTTTCGTCTCGACGTTTCCGCCGACGAGTATGAGGTGTCGTAGGTCGGGACAGTCGAGCAGCTCCGCCTCCAACGAAGCGGCACGCTCGGGGGAGGTGATGAGCGCGCGAACATTGCAGTCGCGCAGGATGTGAGCGACCTGCATGGGCTTGAGCAGTGGATTGACCGGAACGAACGTGCAACCGGCGCGCGCGGTGCCGAACATTGCGACGACCGTTTCGACTTGCTTCGGTAGGAAGATCGCGACGCGCTCGAGCTTGTGCAATCCGAGCTCGATCACCCCCGCGGCGAGCTTTTCGATCTGCAGTGCCAGCTCGCGGTACTCGAGCTTCGCGCCTCGATGAATCACCGCAAGCGCGTCTGGGCTGCGCTCTGCCGATCGTAGTGGAAGTTCAAACAACAGTTGACTCATGACCTCATCAATCCTTGCTCGTGCGGGCGTCGCATGCGGCGCCGTGTAATTTTGGAGCAGCGGGAACGACGCTGCCGGTCCCGCGACCGAATGTTAGCAGCCGCCACCGCGCTGCTGCAGGAACGAATTCAGTACCGCGACTTGGCGTTTGGGCCGCAGGGGCAGGCGTGACGGACTTCACGTTCGTCTGCGTCAGCCGCGCAATGCACCCGACAGTCGCCGCACGTCATGCCAGATGGCGCGATCGAACAGCTGAATGCAGGCGAGATAGGTGACACCGCCGATGGCGATGAGCAGGGGGAGCCGCAACCACGGCCCCCATTCCGCGAGGACGGCGCCCGTCGAGCGCACGGTCGCGAACATCACGGCCCCCGCGATTGCAGGCGCATAGAGCGCCCGGGCTACACGCCGGCCGTCGATCCCGAGCGCTCGGAAAGTCCGCCGGGAGTTGAGGACGAATACGAGCGGTATCGAGGCGAGCCAGGATGCGGCCAGGCCGACGAGACCCCACTGCACGCCGATCAGAAAGCTGATCGGCAGGATGACGGCGCTCGTGATCGTATTGCGCAGCTCAACTTCGGGCCGGCCGACAGCAGCGAGCGCTGTCGCAAGCACGGCGCCGACCATGCGCAGCGGGGCGGCAAGTCCGATCAGCTGCAGAGCGGGGATTGCGGCATGCCACTGCGAACCGAGGATGACATCGACGAATTCTTCGGCAACGGCACCGATTCCCCATAGCGCGGGAATCGCCACGAAGGCCATGAGTCGCAATGCTTCGAGCAGGCGCGATTGGAGTCGGGGCAGTTCCTCCTGCAAACGCGCGACGGCCGGCAGAGCCACTTGATTGACGACCGTCATCGCCTTGTTCATCGGTAGCGTCGCAAGCTGCATTGCGACGGAGTAGAACCCGAGCGCATCGCGACTGAGGAAGCGTGCGGCGATGACCGTATCGAGCTGATGCGTGATTTGCCAAAGGACGCGTGTTGCCGTGACGGCGCCGCCGAAGCGCAGGTGCGCACTCAGGCCGCGGAGGCTGAAGGATGGCCACACGAACTGACCCCAGATCGCGAATGACAGGCAACGCACAGCAGCGCCTGCCACACCGCCGATCACGAGCGCCCATACGCCCGCGTGATTCCATGCGAGCAGAAGCGTTGTCAGGCTCGCGACGATCGTCGTTGCGATTTCAATGCGAGCTACGCGTGCGAAATTCATCTCGCGATAGAGCAACGATTGCGGCACGACTTCGATCGCAGTGAAGAGGAAGTGCAATGACGAGACCTGGATCAGCAGCGTCAGGCGCGGTTCGGCAAAGAAGTGTGCGAGGAGCGGGGCGACGGCGAAGACGACGAGCCCGCAACCGATGTTGAAAACACCGAGCAGCGTCGACAGATGCGGCATCTGTTCCTGCTGCAATGTTCGCGCTTGAATGAGCGAGGCGCCGAGCCCGAACTCTGCGAATCCGGCGGTGACCGAGATCACGACGGTCGTCATCGCCATCAAGCCGTAGTCTTCGGGTGCGAGCAGGCGTAGCACGATCAGCGTGACTGCCCAGCTCACAGCGTGCCCGATCAGCTTCGCGATTGTGCTCCACTTCAGCGCGACCGCTGCTTTGCGTTCTACTTCCATTAGTCGCGATCAGGCGAGGGCGCGCGTGCAAGCTCGATTTTCATGCGAGATGCCGCCTTCCTCGAGTGGTCTGGAAACGCACAGTTTAGGACGCATCCGTATCCCTACTGTGGTCCAGGTCTCGTTTTATGACTTGCGTTCATGAGGTTGCGCCGATACGGTTCCAAGTGATCACCGTCCTGCGGCAAACCCACGCGTAGAAGGATGGGCACTTACAACGGAGCGCGTTTGCGGCACTTGCGGCGATGTGTGGCTTTTCTGCAGTCCTGGCACTAAACGGCGGTCGTCCCGACTACGACGTCGTGACGCGCATGTGCGATCTCATCGCGCACCGCGGCCCGGACGACGTTGGATTCTTCAAGGAAGCACACGCGGCGTTCGCGTTTCGCCGGCTCGCCATTCTGGATCTGGCAGCATCCTCGCATCAACCGATGCTAAGTCACGACGGTCGGCACGTCATCGTCTTCAATGGAGAGATCTACAATTTTTTGGAGCTAAGGGACGAGCTTAAGACTCTCGGGCATGAGTTCCGTTCGGACGGCGATACCGAAGTGTTGCTCGCCGCTTATCGTCAATGGGGCGAGGATTGCCTGGAACGGCTGAATGGCATGTGGGCCTTCCTGATCTACGACCGACACGCCAAGTCCGTGTTCGGGGCGCGTGATCGTTTCGGCGTGAAGCCCTTGTTCTTGTATCGCGATGCGCAGGCCATCGTCTTGTCATCGGAGCTCAAGGCGATTCGCGATTCGGGAATCGCCTCGCTGGGCATCAACTGGCGCACGGTAGCGCTGCATCTGTTGCAGGACGACCTCGACACGCGCGTGGATACGTTCTACGAACGCGTCGAACAGATTCCCGCGGGTACCGCTTTCGCAATCGACGCGAATGGACAAATGACTTCGCGGCGTTATTGGTCTCTCGATCGGGTCATGCAACAGCAAGCGGATCAGACGGATCCCGTCGCGAGGTTTCGGGACCTGTTCGCGGACTCGGTGCGGCTGCGGCTGCGCAGTGACGTGCCTGTCGGGGTGCAGCTATCCGGCGGACTCGACTCGACCTCGATCATCACGACGATGTCGCGACAGCTCGGGTTGCTGCGCGGTGCCGAGCTGTTCGCCTTTTGTTACATGGCCCCGCAGTTCGATGAGACACCGCAAATCGAAGCCACCCTGATGCAAACCGGAGCGACGCTGGTGCGGCTGAAGACGACAGCACGCGAGCTCTGGGACGATCTGCAAAAACATTTGTGGTATCAGGACGAGCCGGTGCACTCCTTTACCTCCGTGGTCGGCTATCAACTGATGAAGTTGGCGCGTGCTCACGGCGTCAAGGTCTTGTTGAACGGGCAGGGGGCCGACGAGGTGCTGGCAGGCTACGCCAACTACTTCAACGACTATTGGCTCGAGCTGCTCCTTTCCGGGCGGGCGATGACTTTCTGGCGCGAGGTCGATGAATTCGCGCGCGTTCACGGCCAACCTGCGTCGGCGTTGCGAGGCAAGAGCCTGGTGCGGGCCATGCGGGCGCTCGCGTCGCGGTTTCCTGGGTATACCGAGCTCTCACGACGCAAGCGTCAAGAACGAGTGTTGGCGAATCCGTGGGTTTCGAAGCGACTCAAGGCGAGCTGGGTCGAGGCGCACGGTCGGGAGCGTCATCTCAGCTTCAATCTGCGCGGTGCGCTGCGCGACTCCGTCGAACGTACGCCGCTGCCGCTGTACCTGCGAGTCGAGGATCGCAACTCCATGGCGCACGGTGTCGAGGTCCGGCTGCCGTTTCTCGACTACCGCCTGGTTGCAATGGCGTTCCAGCTGGACGCGTCGTGGAAGCTGAGCGGGGGATACACGAAGGCGCTCTTGCGCAGGTCGATGCAGGGGCAGATTCCCGACATCGTCCGAACCCAGGTTCGCAAGCTCGGTTTTCCGACGCCCGTCGAAGAGTGGTTTCGGGGTGAGCTCTACGAACCGTTGCAGGACGTGCTCGCGAGCCAAAAGGTCCGGGAAGCGGATGTATGGAACGTGGATTTCGTTCGCGAAGCGGCCCGACGGCACCGCAATGGTGAGATCGCGTGCGGCGGGCGCTTGTTCGATGTCGTACAAACGAGCATGTGGCTTCAGGGCGTCAACGAAATTCCTTCGGCCGTCGGTACGAAGCAGAGCAATGGAATCGCTGTGACATAATCGTCACGGCAATTCGAAACGGCGGTTGTGAAGCGCGACAATAAACCTGCCGTTGGCGCACGGCACAATTGCCGGAAATTCGGTGCATTCGTGCACTCCAACCCCTGAAAGGCAATATCGACTCATGTCCTCGGCCCCGGCTTCGCAGCACCATGCGCCGCGTGGTCCGTCGGTCAGCATAGGCATGCCTGTGTACAACTCGGCGGCCTGGATCGAAACCGCGGTCGAGTCGTTGCTGAGCCAGACGTATCGGGATTTCGAGCTGATCATCTCGGACAATGCGTCCACTGATGGGACGCTTGCGATCTGCGAGCGCCTTGCCAGGAGCGACTCGCGCATCAAGCTGCTTCGCAACTCGACGAATCTCGGCGCGAATCGTAATTACCTTGCCGTATTGAACGCGGCGCGCGGCGGGTATTTCAAGTGGGCGTCCTCGAACGACCTGTGCGGACCGACATTCATTGCTCGATGCGTCGAAGCGTTGGACCACGATCCGCAGGCCGTGCTTGCGTGCCCGCGTAGCTGGCTCTTCGCTGACGGATATGAGGATGCCAAGGCCTACGAACGGGACGTGGAGCTCGTCGAGAGCGATCCCGCCGAACGATTCATCAGGCTGCAGGACCGGATGGGGCTGAACAATGCGTTCAATGGCCTCATCCGGCGTGAGGCGTTGAAACGTGCTTCGACGATGGGCAGTTTCATGAAGGCGGACGTCGTGCTCATGAGCGAACTAGCGCTGATGGGCAAGTTCCTTCTCATCGATGACCGGCTATTCTACCGGCGGATGTCGCCTGAAGCCGCGACGCGGCTGAAGAGCACGCGCGAAGTCGAAAGACATCTGGCACCTGGGGCACGAGCGCCGCTGAAGTGGCAAACGTGGCGATTTCATATCGGACTGTTGAGGGCCTGTCGCCAGGCGCGCTTTCCCAGCAGGACGTGGCTGCGCGCGTTCAACTACAGCATTCGATCATTCTTGTGGGCCCGTAGAGAGCTCGCAAGCGAAGTAATTCTGGGCTTACGGCCCGACCGCTCGGTCAACGCGAGCAGTTAGGCGATTAGGAGACACTTGATGGATGGTGGGGAGAAGATCGCGGGCGGGAGTCCGCAAGCGGCGTGTCGCTTCTGCAAGGCGCCGCTGTCGAAGACGTTCGTCGATCTCGGCATGTCGCCGTTGTGCCAGACGCACATCGAGCCCCACGAGCTCAATCATATGGAGCGGTTCTATCCGCTGCATGCCTGGGTGTGCGAGGCGTGCTGGCTGGTGCAGCTCGAGGAGTACGTCAGTCCCGACCAGATCTTCAGCGACTACGCATACTTCTCCTCGTACTCCGACAGCTGGGTCGAGCACGCGCGTCGCTATGCAGAGAAAATGATCGACAAGCTCGGGCTCGGCGGGCAATCGCTCGTCATGGAGATCGCGAGCAATGACGGATATCTGCTCCAACACTTCAAGGCGCGAGGAGTGCCGTGTCGCGGCATCGAGCCCGCGGCGAACGTCGCGGAAGCCGCGGTGGCAAAGGGCATTCCGACGACGGTCAAGTTCTTCGGATGTCAGACCGCGAAAGAAGTAGCGCGCGAGTTCGGGCAGCCGAACCTGCTGCTCGGGAACAACGTGCTCGCGCACGTGCCGGACATCAACGACTTCGTCGGCGGCATGAAAATTCTTCTCAACCAGGGCGGCGTGATCACGATGGAGTTTCCGCACCTGCTCAAGCTCATGGACGAGAATCAGTTCGACACGATCTATCACGAACACTTCTCGTACTTGTCGTTCGGCACGGTCGAGAAGATCTTTGCGCATCACGGTCTTCGCCTGTTCGACGTCGAGCAGATTCCGACGCACGGCGGCTCGCTGCGCATCTACGGTTGTCACATGGACGATGCAACTCATCCGACGCAACCGGCAGCAGTCGCGCTGCGTAATCTCGAAATCGAGCGTGGCTTGCAGAATCTCGCGGAGTATCAAAAGTTCGAAGCGCGCGTGAAGGACACGAAGCGCAGGCTGCTGCGATTCCTCGTCGAAGCGCGCGAGCAAGGCAAGAGCGTCGTGGGCTACGGCGCCCCGGGCAAGGGCAATACGCTGCTCAACTATTGCGGCATTCGCACCGACTTTCTCGACTATACGGTCGACCGGAGCCCGCACAAACAAGGACGCTACACGCCAGGCACGCACATTCCGATTCTCGATCCGTCGCGAATTCGCGAGACGAAGCCGGACTACGTGCTGATCCTTCCGTGGAATCTCGCGAAGGAGATCACGACTCAATGTAGCTTCATTCGCGAGTGGGGCGGCAAGTTCGTCGTACCGATTCCCGCTGTCCGCGTCCTGGATTGAGTCTGCAATGCTGACGTTTGCCGCACCTCGCGAAGTGCAGGAAGTGCTCGTCCTGGGCGCGCACTGCGACGACGTCGAGATCGGCTGCGGCGGTACGCTTGCTGCGCTCGTACGAGCGCGTCCCCAGGTTCGCGTGAACATCGTCGTATTTGGAGGGAGCGAGGCGCGAACACCGGAGACGCGAGCGGCCCTTGCGGCGCTGGCGCCGAATGCGAGCGTCGAGGTCCATGCATTTCGCGACGGCTTCTTTCCTGTGGAGTGGTCCTCGATCAAGGAGCGGTTCGAGTCGCTCAAGGGTCGCGTCAATCCCGATCTCATCCTGACGCACTACGAGCAGGATCGACATCAGGACCATCGCACGATCTGCGAGCTCACCTGGAACACGTTTCGGAATCATGTCGTGCTCGAATACGAGATCCCGAAGTACGACGGCGACCTCGGGCGTCCGAACGTTTTCGCACCGCTCGCACATGAGATCGTGCGACTCAAGATCGACACGCTGCTCGAGTGTTTTCCTTCGCAGCGTACCAAGCGCTGGTTCACCGACGATCTCTTCGCATCGCTCATGCGCCTGCGCGGCATGGAATGCAACGCGCCGAGCGGTTTTGCGGAAGGCTTCTATTCGCGCAAGCTGTCGATCGGCTTCTGATGTGCATCGGCACGCCGACCATCCCTTTCCTTTTGTGCAACGACTGGTGATTTCATGAAAGTGCTCGTGACAGGCTCTGACGGCTATATCGGCGCGAGGCTCACGGCCCGCCTGCTGGAGCAGGGTCATTCGGTGACAGGACTCGATACGGGCTTGTATCGCGATGGCTGGCTGTACAGCGAGCATCGCAACGTCGCCGCGATACCGCGCACCCTGAACAAGGATCTGCGCAGCATCGAAGCGAGCGATTTCGAAGGTTTCGATGCGGTCGTGCATCTCGCGGAGCTCTCGAACGATCCGCTCGGGCAGAACAATCCAGAGGTCACGTTCAACATCAACCATCTGGGATCTGTGAAGGTCGCGCAAAAGGCGAAGCAGGCGGGCATTCCGCGCTTCGTGTATGCCTCCTCCTGCAGCGTGTACGGACAGGCGGTGAGCGAATGGGTCGATGAAACATCGCCGACGAATCCGCAGACGGCCTACGCGGAATGCAAAGTCCGCGTCGAACGCGACGTCACGCCGTTGGCCGACGACAAGTTCTGCGTCACGTTCCTGCGCAATGCGACCGCATACGGCGCCTCGCCGCGCATGCGCTTCGATATCGTGATCAACGACCTGTGTGCATTGGCATGGACGACGAAACGCATCGCGATGACGAGCGACGGCACGCCGTGGCGTCCCGTTACGCACGTCGATGACATCTGTCATGCGGTCGAATGCGCGCTCGTCGCGCCGCAGGCGAAGATCAACGGTCAGGTGTTCAACGTCGGCGCGGATTCCGAGAATTATCGGATCCGGGAGATCGCCGAGATCATCGCGAGCGTCATCCCTGGCTGCGAGGTGACGATCGGCAAGAATGCGGGCGACACCCGCAGCTATCGTGTATCTTTCAAGAAAATAGCGGAGCAACTGCCGGGATTCCGCCCGCAATGGAATGCGCGTCGTGGTGCCGAGCAGCTGTACGAGATCTTCAAGCGCATCGAGATGTCGAAAGACACCTACGAATTCCGCGCGTTCACGCGTCTGAAGCAGCTGCGCTATCTGAAGCAGACCGGCCAGGTCGACGACAATCTGTTCTGGCGGTTCTAGACGCGCGACGCCCAAGTCAGGATCAAGTCATGAAAGTTGTATTGTTTTGCGGTGGTCTCGGCACGCGGTTGCGTGAGCATTCCGACACTGTGCCGAAGCCGCTCGTGAATATCGGCTTTCGGCCGATCCTCTGGCATCTCATGCGCTACTACGCGCACTTCGGGCACAAGGATTTCATTCTGTGCCTCGGGTATCGCGGCGACATGATCCGCGACTACTTCCTGAAGTACGAAGAGTGCATGACGAGCGACTTCACGATGCGCGGAGCGGGCAGCGGCAACATCGAGCTCCACGACAAGGGCACCAACGACTGGAACATCACCTTCGTCGATACCGGCATGCATTCGAACATCGGGCAGCGATTGCTGCGTGTTCGCAAGTACCTTGCCGGCGAGACCGAGTTCCTGGCGAACTACGCGGACGGCTTGTCCGATCTGCCGCTCGACAAGCTGGTCGAAGACTTTCATCGCAAGCAGGTCGTCGCGAGCTTCGCGTCGGTGCGCTCCTGGCACAGCTTCCATGCCGTCGAATCCGGTCCGGATGGCCTCGTGACCGCGATGGGCCCGATGCGCAACGATCAGTTCATGATCAACGGCGGCTTCTTCGCAATGCGCACGGAGGTCTTCGACTACATCAACGAGGGCGAGGAGCTCGTGGAAGAGCCGTTCACGCGATTGCGCGAGAAGCGCATGCTCGCGACGTACAAGTACGACGGGTTCTGGCAGGCGATGGATACGTTCAAGGACAAGATCAATTTCGATCGTATGGATGCCAAGGGCGAGTGCCCATGGAAGGTGTGGCGCTGATTTGATCGAATGAGTTCTATCGAGCAAAGCCGGCAGGTCGACCGCGTTCTCGTCAGCGGGATGGCATGGACCGCCGCGCTGCGCTGGAGCGCACAGGTCGTCAGCTGGGTCGGCACGGCGCTCGCGGCACGCATTCTCACCCCTGGTGACTACGGGCTCATCGGCATGGCGATGCTGGCGATCGGTCTCGTGCGCATGGTGGAAGACTTCGGCATGGACGCCGTCCTGGTGCAGGATCGCAGCATCGAGGGCGAGCGCCAGGCTCGAGTCGGCGGACTCGTACTGCTGCTCGGCGGCGTGCTGAGCCTGGCGTTCATCGGCCTGTCGACCGTGATCGCGGGATTCTTCAGGGAGCCGCAGGTTGCCTTGCTGATCAGCGCACTGAGTGCGTTGTGTATCGCGGACGCAGTGCAGGTCATTCCACGCGCCCAACTTCAGCGGCGAATGGAATTCCGCAAGCTTGCCTGGCTACAGTTTTTGCAGGTGATCGTCGCGCAAGCCACGCTCGTGACGGGCGCGTATCTCGGTTGGGGTGTCTGGGCGCTCGTGTTCAACACGCTGGCAGGGAGCCTTGCGGTGACGCTGCTGCTCATTATCTGGAGTCCGTTCCAGGTGCGCTGGCTGCGAGAATTACGCCAGCTGGCGACGCCGCTGCTGCA
>JGI10216J12902_101241319_pt1 | contig 15577 bp, 5 predicted proteins | sample KanNatreferecore_FD_12902 | JGI IMG/M metagenome (IMG submission 12902)
CGAGCCCTGGCGGGTCGAAGGTTTCGGATAGCTGCCGATGCGGTAGCTGCCGATCCTGCCGTTCTTCATGTGCTCGTAGGGCACCATCACGAACACGTTGAGCGTGACCGTCGCATCGCCGCGAATCACGCGTACGGGATAGGTCCCGCTCGCCAGCGGCGCGCGCCATTCCCAGCGGTTCTGACCGGCGGGCGCCAGAGTACCCTCGTCCGCTTCGACCATGACGTCCGTCGCGTCGCTCGTCACTTCGATCGGCAGCGCTTCGCCGGGAAGGACGAAGACCGCCATCACGCTGAACGGCACCCGCTCGCCCCCGACGTTCAGCTCGAAGCTCGCATGGTCCGGATCGGCATCAGGATCGACGACCGACGCATCGAGCGAAGAGGTTCCCATCGAGGCCACAAGCCCATCGGAAGGAGCGAATGACCACGACGGGAGACCGGTGAGCAGGAGAGATACCGTCCATAGCATGTTCCACATGATCGCGGGTTCCTTGGGTTCAGGACTTGAAGGGCGTCTGCGGCCAGACGGTATGACGAGGTTCGACTTCGATCCAGGCGGTGTTCCCGGCACGTCCGAGCGCGCGATCGAGCACGCGATCGACCTCATAGACATCGTCCCGGAATTGAGCCTGGCCCTGATCATCCACCCACGCGGTCCAGTAGACGATGTGTACCGGGATGGACTTCGGGAGCTTGATGCTCGAATCACGGCTCGCGGCGATGGCTGCCAACAGCTGTTCGTGGTCTCCGTCCGGCTTGCCGTTCAGCAAGTACTCCGCGAGCTCGAGTGGTTTCTCGACGCGGATGCATCCGTGACTGAAGTCGCGCTCCTGTGCGTTGAAAAGGTGTTCGGCGGACGTATCGTGAAGATACACGTCGAACTGGTTCGGGCACATGAACTTGATGCGGCCGAGCGGATTCCCGGGACCCGGCTCCTGGCGCAGCGAGTACTTGAACTCCTCGGGGGACATCGAGCCCCATCGCACGTCGCGCGGATCGAGCTCCTTGGCGTCAGGCCCGGGCCCGTCGAACACGCGGATCGCGTTGCGCTCGAAGTAGTCGTCCTCCTTCTGCGCCATCGGCAACATCTCGTTCGCCGCGATGCTCTGCGTGATGTTCCAGAACGGGTTCAGCACCAGATACGTGATCTCGTCGCTGAAAAGGGGGGTCTTCGTGAACTGCTTTCCGACCACGACCTTCATCGCCAGCACTGGCCGCTCGTCCTCGATCACCTGCAGGGAGAAGTCCGGGATGTTCACCACCACGTAGCGCCCCTCGATTGGCGCCGGGCGCCACCGCCAGCGCTCCATGTTGAGCTCGATTTGATTAATCCGGCGCTCGACCGGCACGTTCATCGCCTTCAGCTCCCCGTCACCCGCCACTCCGGTGGGTTCGAGTCCGTGCCGGAGCTGAAACCGGCGCACCGCAGCCTCGGTGGCCGCGTCGAAGGCCGCGCTCGAGGCCGATCCGAGGTCCCCTGACGCCGCGAGGCGCGCCTGCAGCGCCTTCACCCGCTCGCTCCGCTGGCCCTTGCGCAGCGAGGCCCCGGGCGGAACCGACGGCCAGCCGCCGTTCTTCGCGATCTCGCGGTAGCGTCCGAGGACATCACGCAGGCGCCCGTATCGCTCGTCCTTGGGTGGGAGGTCTTCGAGCAGCGCATCCCGAACCCGGTGGCGCTGGAGGGCCTCGTTCAGGGTCCCGGCCAGATCGAGCTTGGGCCTGTCCACATGCCAGTCTGCCGGGATCTGCCTCGGGTTCACTTGCCCCAGCGCGAGATGTGCCGCGAGCCCCAGGAACGTGCGCGTCAAGCGCAGGTCCAGCGCCGCCAGTCGTCGCGCATCGGCGGCGGGCCCGATCAAGCCGGCCTCGACGTCCTTCATTCCTGCCTGAATGCTGTCCCACCCATAGGCCTTCGGGTCCAGGCCTTCCCGCGGAGCGTCTTCGATCGCCTGGATGAGCTGCCTGGCGTCATCGGTCGGCCCGCGAGAGGTCACCCACGCCGGCTGGAATTTGCGGTCCTGGTAGAATTTTCGCGCCACGGGCTGGATGTCATCGATGTCGATGGTCGCGCGCCGGAACAACCGCACGCCGCGGTCCAGCTGCTTCGAGAGCGCACTGCGAATCGCTCGATCCGCGTCGCCGGAATTCGAACATCCCCCCACCATGGTTGAGAACCAGGCAAGTCCGATCAGCAGGGATATTCCGGCGCGTCGAATCAGGATCATCAAGAGTTTCCGATGGTGGGGGCCGATGCACTGATGTGCACTGGATGTGGCGTCACGTTGGGATGCTTGGGAAGCCCCAGAGTTCGGTCGCAGAGGACAAACCTGGGTCAAGAGTGGCCAAGTTAGCACGGCAGGACCAAATGCCCCTGCTTCAATCTCGCGGAGATGCCGAAAATAGGTCAGAATTAGTGGGTGTGACGCATGCTCCACCCGGGGTGCCGCACCCCGCGCACGGCAGGTCTGGGCACTTGTCGATGGCGTGACCATGATAGGGACTTCGGAATCCGCCTCGAGTGAGGGAAACATGAGGGTGCTGTTCTGCACCCTGCTGGGGGCCGCAATCGCATTTGCGTCTCCCTCGCGGGCCGCCGACGAGATCCACTGGACCATCATGGGCCCCACCTCGGTCTCGTTCGACTGGCGGGGGCCGGACAGCACGCTCCGCTACGGACTGACGCCGGGATACGGCTCGACGGTCGCAGCGATTGCTCCTTCGCACCTGCCGTGGTCCTCCGCGGGGCCGTTCCGTGAAGCGCGCATTTCCGGGCTGCTCCAGGACACGCTCTACCACTACTCGATCGGGAACGGTCCCGATCACACGTTCCGAACTCCCCGCCGTCCCGGCATCTCGAACTTCACGGTCATGGCGGAAGGTGACATCGGAAGCACCGCGAGGTACTTCCGCGTCGGGCTGGTCCAGCAGCAGATCGCCGATGTGCGCCCCCATTTCACGCTGATGGTGGGAGACCTTTCCTACGCCAACTCGCATGGGCAGGTGGCGGTCGACAATCATTTCAACGACGTCATGGTGTGGTCGCAGGACGCGGCCTACATGCCGGCGTGGGGCAATCACGAGTACGAGACCGGCAACTACGTCGACGATCTGAGGAACTACAAGGGCCGATTCGATCTGCCCAACCCGCGTACGTCCCCCGGTTCACCCGCGGTGTCGTGTTGCGGCGAAGACTGGTACTGGTTCGACTACGGCAACGTTCGCTTCATCGCGTATCCGGAACCCTGGAGCGGCGCATGGGCGGACTGGTTGCCTCGTGCCGACGCGATCATGGATTCCGCTCAGGCCGACCCCCAGATCACGTTCATCGTGACCTTCGGACACCGCCCGGCGTACTCCTCCGGGCATCATCCCGGATCGCCCTCGCTCCAGAACTATCTCGGACAGCTCGGCCTGTCCCACAGCAAGTACCGGCTCAACATCAACGGGCACAGTCACAATTACGAGCGCACGCACGCTCAGAATGGCGTGATCCACATCACCGCAGGCGGCGGAGGTGCCAACCTCCAGGAAGACCCATCCGGCGGTTGTCTCTACCGTGGTGGATGCCCTCCGCCTGCGTACACCGCGTTCCGAGCGATGCGCCACGGACCGGTGAAGCTGTCGTTCACTTCCGACGCGATTCACGTCGCCGCGATCTGCGGGCCGGAGGGTGATTCGGGAACGAACCTGAACGATATCTTCTGCACCCCGGGAACCGTGATGGACAGCGTGACGATCCGCGTGGTCGCGCCCGATGGGCACATCGACACGCCGCCGGGCAGTGTGTCGGTCAATCCCGGAGGATCAGTCAACTTCACGGCGAGCGGAACCCATCCCTTCGGTCTGCCGCTCATCTACAACTGGAACTTCGGCGGCGGCGCACCGAACTCCACGCTCGAGGATCCGGGGCTCGTCACGTTCCCGACCACCGGCATCTACGACGTGCAGCTCACGGTCGCGGACTCCATGGGCTTCGCGGATCCGACCCCGGACGTGCGAACGATTACAGTCGGCGACGCGAATCATCCCCCCAACGGAACCATCGTCGCTCCGTCGGGAAGCGTGACGATCGTGCAGGGCCAGAGCGTTCAGTTCCAGGGGTCGGCGTCGGATCCGGATGGCAATCTGCCCGCAACCTATGCATGGAACTTCGACGAAGGTGCGCCCAACTCGAACGTTCAGAACCCGGGCCCGGTCGTGTTCGAGCAGTACGGAACATTCGAAGTGCAGCTCGTCGTCACCGACAGCCGGGGGCTCGCGGATCCGACTCCGGCCAGCATCGAGGTGACCGTGACGGCGTCCCCGAACCAGGCACCGTTGAGCGACATCACCTCACCCGCCGGCAACATCACGATCTCGTCCGGCGAGACCGTCAACTTCCAGGGTTTCGCCGCGGACCCCGATGGCAACATCCCGCTCTCGTACCTGTGGGACTTCGATGGGCCGGCGACCAATGTCACCGTCGAGGATCCTGGCAATATCCCGTTCAATTTCCCCGGCACGTTCGTCGTCCGCTTCAGCGTGTGGGACGCCCTTGGCCGGCCCGATGCCACCCCCACGACACGCACGATCACGGTCGTCGGCACGAACTCGCCACCGGTTGCTCATCTTGCACTTTCCACCGCCACCGGCAATGCGCCGCTCACCGTGACCGCGAATGCGGGAGGGTCGTCGGATCCCGACGGGCCGATTCCGTCCTACCGGTTCGATTTCGGCGATGGCGCCGCCATTGCGGGCGCCGCATCCTCCGCTTCCCACACGTACGGTCCCGGGTACTGGAACCTGACGCTCTCGGTGACCGACGCCCTGTCGGCAATCGATTCGTCCCTGATCGAAGTGATCGTCGCCGACAACTCCGGACAGAATCTGGTGGCGAACAGCTCGGTGGAGAGCAATCTCAACGGATGGCTCGGATATGGCGGAGGAACCATTCAGAGTGTCAGCGGAGGATTCGACGGCAACCAGTCGATCCGTGCGGACGGCCCGACCACGACCGCGACGTTCGGTGTGAACGACAGCCCGAACTGGATCACCGCCGTTCCCGCGAGCCGCGTCGGATGGCCGTATCGGTTCGGAGCCTGGGTGAGGCGCCTGTCCGGAACCGGCAATGCGCGGCTCCAGATCCGCGAATTCAACAACTCGATCAAGATCGGCGCGACCACGTTCTCGCCGAACGTCGTGCTGTCGCCGACCTGGCAGCTCGTCCAGGTTCAGCACGTGGCGCAGCTTGCGGGCTCCACGCTCGACTTCCAGGTTCTCGTCTATCCCGATGCGCCATCGCAGTCGGTGCTGATCGACAACATCTCGATTCGCGCCATGGACCCGACCACCGATGTCGACCCGCTGTCCGGATCGACCGAATTCGGGATGCGGCTTGGTCCGAATCCGTTCCGCACCGGCGGAACAATCACGTTCGTGCATCCGCGCCCCGGCTTCGCCCGCATCCAGATCGTCGACTTGAACGGTCGTGTGGTTCGGACCGTTCTCGATCGCGAGCAAACCGCCGGTACGCACAACGTGTGGTTCGATGGGCGAGGGGCACATGGCCTTCCGCTCGCCTCGGGCGTCTACTTCTGCCGGTTGAGCACCCCGAGCGGATCGGCGATGCGCCGATTCGCGATCATTCGGTGACACCCCCTCGGGAGCGTCACCCCTCCGCACGCTGAGGACGCGCGTGCGCCATCGCCGGCGCCCCGAAGAGGGACTGTGCCGGGTCCAATTCCCGTTACTCGAGATCGCGCAGGGGAACTCCCTGCGGCCAGCGTTCGGCCACGGTGACGGCTCGGTTCTGTCCGATCCGGATCCGGGCCGTCCTTCGCCCGGCCCCGCAAGTCCATGAGGGGACACGAATACCCATTCGCGCTGGATGGGTCCGCATTTTGCACTGAGCGGGCGAGCCCCGGCCCCACGCTGTGGAGCAGCCACCCAATCACGAGCTGAACCGGCGGTCCGATGAGGCCATCGGCCGGCGATCATGAGGAGCAGGTGATGACCCCAATGTTCGGAAAGAGCTCCAAGGATCGGGAACTCGCGAACGATTTGCGCGAGGTTCTGAGTCAGATGCAAAAGGAGACCACCCGCAACGAGACGCTCCTCCAGAACATCAAGGTTGCCTCGGAGCGATTGCAGCACCTCTCCGAGCCGATCATGAAGGCCGGCCAGGACGTCGACGCCGTGACCGGGCGTCTCGACCAGCTCGAGCAGCGCTTCACCTCGATCGCGCAGATATCGAACCAGCTCGAAGCGCTCGACCAGCGCGCGCAGAGCCTCGCGCAGAATCACCAGCAGGCCGAGACGCAGATTTCGAGCGCGCTCGACAACGCGCAGCAGATCCGCTCGCTCTTCGAAGACCTGAGCCAGAAGGTCGACATCGCCGTCGACTTGAAGGAGCGGCTCGGTTCGTTCCTCGACGTGGAGAAGCCGTTCCACCAGCTGCGCGGCGACGCGGAAGCGCTCCGTGGGCAGGTGGATGGGACCGGGGATCAGCTGGTGCGCCTGCGGGAGCAGCACGACCGGCTCCTCGACGCGCACAAGAGCGCGATGCAGAAGATGGAGGCGCTCGACCGGCGCCGCGACGATTTGGGACGCTCGCTGCAGGACAAGGAACGCCGCGTCGCCAGCGTGCAGAATGCCGTGAACGAGATGGATGGCGTCCAGCACGCCGTGAACGACGTGCGCCGTGAGATGGGGACGTTGAAGGCGATGGCGGACCTGCTCGGACAGAAGTCGGCCGCGCTCGAGGCCCAGCGCGAGACCGTCGATCGCGCGCTCGCCCAGGCGGAGCACCTCGATCAGGCGATGCGTCAGATCGATGCGGGTGTGCGCCAGCAGCAGGAGAACGAAAAGTCCCTGAGCACGCTGCAGGAGCAGGTCAGCGCCGTGCGATCGCTGCACGAGACGGTCGTCGAGCGCTCCGCGGAGATCTCACAGCTCCAGCGCCAGATCGACGAACGCACGCAGGCGACGCGTCACGATCTCGAGAGCATGACCGACGAGACGAAGAAGACCGTCGAGCGGTTCGACTTCGAGCGGCGGGGCATGGAGTCGGTCACCCAGCGCGTCGCGGACTTGCGGGCCGCGGTCTCGGATTGCGAGAGCCGGTTCAGGGACGTCAAGGAGTCCGGCCAGCTCGTTGGCGAGCTCAAGGCCCAGACGCAGGCGATCACCACCCACCTGCAGTCGCTCACGACTCAGGCCGGGCAGGTGGACGAGCAGATGATGAAACTGAATGGAATCCGCCGCGATCTCGACGAGACCGGCCGGACGGCTCGCGAGGTCGGAACGCAGATGGCCCAGATCGAAGACCTGCGGCCGGCGGTCTCGGCCGCACTTCGCGACCTCGAGCAGCTGAACGGGACCAACGCGATCGTGAAGGACACGCTGGAACAGGCACGGCTCTCCCACGGAGAGATCATGCGGATGCGGGAGAGTCAGACCGAGACGCGCTCGTGGCTCGCCGGCGTCGAGCAGTCCGTCGTCGAGCTGCGCGATCAGGTCAGCGAGCTGCGGACGATGGCCCCCGCGCTCGAGTTCGTGCAGAAGCAGACGCAGCGCATCGGCGAGTCGATGTCGGCGATCGAGGCACGGCGCGAGTTCGTCGAGGACCTGCATCGGCGCATGGCCGATCTCGAGACCCAGGGAGCCCAGCTCGCGGAGCGCGGCCGACAGCAGCAGGCCTACATGGACGCGGCCGAGCAGCGGTTCGCGACATTCGCGGCGCATTCGGAGGAAGCCGAGCGCATGACCATGACGGTCGCCGCCGTGTCGTCCGGATTGAACGAGGCGGGACGCAAGGCCGACGAGATCCGCAAGACCGTGACCGCGATCGTCGCCCGCTCGGAGTCGGTGGAGGACCTCGAAGAGCGGACGCGGGCGCTACGTCCGGAGCTCGAACAGCGTCACAAGGCGCTGACCGAAGCGGCGAAGGACCTCGAGCGAGTGTCGGCACTGCGCCAGGAAGCCGCGGCATCGGCACAGCAGCTCGAGGAGCTGTCGAAGCGGCTCACGGCAACGCTCGCCTCGACCGACAAGCGCATCTCCAAGGTCGACGAGCTGTCGACCCAGCTCGAGACGCGACTCGCGAATCTGAAGACGGTCGAGCAGCGCTTCGGCCGATTCGAAGAGCGTCTCGCGAAGTGGGACCTGGTGGATCAGGGCATTGCGCAATCGCTCGAGGATCTCGCCGGCCGCCAGAGCACGGTCGAAGCCGTTCAGGCCGATCTCGATCGCATGTTCGTGATGGCCGAGAACACCGCGACACACGTGCGGGAGATCACCTCCGCGCATCAGGAGATCGAAGAGAGCCGCGAGCATCTCAAGGATGTCCTGGAACGACTGCAGGAGGTCCGAGCCACGTCGAGCGCGCTCGACGAGCGGCGGCGCCAGATGACGAAGGCCGAAGAGCGGCTCGCCCGGGCGGATGGACTGCTTGTCGACGTCCGCTCGAGCCTCGAGGCCCTTCAGGGTCAGAAGGCGATCGTCGACCAGGCGGTCGAGAAGGCCGGCTCGCTCCAATTCCTCCTGAAGCAGGCCGAGGCGGCGATCGAAGGATTGCGCGAGGAGCGGGAGATCACCACCCGCGTCCGTGCGGCCGTCGCGGTCGGCAGTGAGAACGAGGACGAGGACGAGGATCTGAGGGAGTCGAAAGCCGCCTGACTTAGACCCTGATCACGTTCCGGTTCCTCCGCCGGAACTCCCCGCGCGCGGCGCGAAGACCGTCCTGCGGTTTCGCGTCGCGCGTCTTTTCATGGCGTCGCCGAACGTGGCGTGGGCACGTCGCCGCAATGCACATTCTTCCGAGCTTGTAAGGTTCGCCGCGTCATCGTACCCCGCGAGGGTCTCCAAGTGATTGTGCTGCAGCGAGGAAGTGTGCGGCATGGATCGTGCGGGGTTCGGGAGCAGGTGCGGCAGCCCGGAGAGAAACCCGAACGCGGATGGAGGAATTTCATGGGAGTGCGACGAGGATGGCGCGCGCGACTCGCGCCGAGTTTCGGTGCGCTGGGGTCCATGGTGACGATGTCTGCGCTGGCAGTGGCGGATTCCACGCTGACGACGACGACGCGGACGACGACCACGGTCTGGTACGGTCAGTGGTGGCTGTGGGCCGTGGGTGTCGGGGTGTTCCTCATCGTCATCATCGCGCTCACGAATCGCGGTGGTCGAAGCGCCTGATGGGGCCGCCCGATTGCATCGGTCGCAACGAGTCCCTGCGGGAATTCCCTGCAGGGGCTCGTTCGCGCGCGGCGGTGCCGCGCCGGATTCACTTGATCAGCACGAACGCCCGATTGATGTCGCCGCTGGGTGTGCGCAGTCCGAGGAAGTACATGCCAGGCGACAGGCCGTTGAGGCGCAACCCCCCGCGATAGTCGCCCGGATCGAGGACTTCATCGAGGTACTCGCGCACGTGGCGGCCCTGGATGTCGTAGACGCCGAGGCGCACGGCTCCTCGTACCGGGACCGCGAACTCGAACCCCAGCACTCCATCCGTGGGATTCGGAGTCGGCCGGGAGAGGAAGAGCTCGCGCACGACCGGACTCGTGTCCGCCACGTGCTCGGAGCCGGCCGGTAGATTGGGGGCGGCGGTGCTCGGAAACACGCGGACCCAGTTGCTCGACTCGTCGTTGCGCGTTCCCGTGTACGGGCACCCGGCGCCATCGGCGCCCTTGGTGTTCATGACCTGGCCGGTGTCGATGTACTGGGTCAGCGTCCCGCCGATCGTGACCTTCACGACCGGCTTCGCGGACGACACCTCAGTGACACACATGTTCGGGTTGCAGTCATAGCATCCCGCCGGGCTCGTATCCGACCCGTCGAAATTCTCGAAACCGGTCTGGGCGAGAATCAGAGTCCGTCCCGCGGGAATCGATTGCGTGCCCCACAACGCGAAGTTCTTGGAGCCCATGGTCACCGTGACCGCGACCCCGCTGAGCGACGTCGATCCGAGATTGTCGATGCGAATCGCGCTCGTATCCCAGCCGTTGGAGGTTCCGGGATCCTCGGTGCCGACGAACGTGACGTTGGTTGCTCCGCGCCACGGATTCGGCTTGGGCTTGGCGTTGCTGGTGTGATGGGTGTCGTAGTAGCCCACGTACACGGCGACGTTGGACGACGACGCGCTGCCGATCGTGACACTCGAGGTGACCGGCGCCGGGGTTTGGCCGCCGGTGTCGGTGGCGGTGAGCGTGACGGTGTAGGTGCCGGTCGTGGCGTACGTGTGGGTGGCCGTGGAAGCCGGCGCCGCGGTCGTCACCGCCGACGTTCCGTCTCCGAACGTGAACCGGTAGCTCGCGATCGGCGTGAGGTCGCCGTCGGTGGATGCCGACGCATCGGCCGTTACCGTGCGAGGCGGTGAAGGATCCTGCGTGACCGTGAGGCGTGCGACCGGCGGGTCGTCCGTCGGCGGCGTGTTGCTCAGGTAGTCGATGTGCAAGAGCGCGGCACCCGTGGACTGTCCGTTGAACGACCACGCGGTACGGCGACCGGTGCCGGTGACGATGACGGCGAGCGCATTGCCGCTCGACCATCCCGAGCGGTTCACGATCTCCTGGATGATGTTCTTGAGATCGGGGGTGCGCTGTCCGAGGCCCGCCGCTCCTGCCGCCCAGCTCGGCGGTGCCCAGTTCACCGTTGCCGACGTGCGCCCGCGTCCGGAGACGTTGCCCGCCGTGCTCGTGAACGTCGCCGCGTTGTCCGCAGCCTGTCCGCGCAGGATCAGGTTGGTCGCCTCGCTCCGTGCCTCGGAGGCCGTGAACTGGATGTAAGCCCCGTTGATGACCGATCCCTTCGGGATGTTGATGCCGGTCCAGCGCAAGCCCACGGTCTGGACCGCGCTGTCCTGGGTCATCTCGAGATCGCTGCTCGACAGATTCACCGAGGCGCCGCTGGGTTCTTCCGCGTCATCGGACGAGGCGGCAACACGCCGCTCGAGGACCGCGGGATAGCCGGACGTCACGCTGATGCTGGCACTGGCGAGCGGCGAGGCTTGCGAGCCGCTGTCGGTGACCTTGACCGTCACCGTGTACGTGTTCGCCGTGTCATAAGTGTGCGACGCGGTCGCGGTCGGGGCGTTGGTGATCACGACCGGCGAGCCGTCGCCAAAATCGAACTCGTAGGTGGCGATCGGCGTGAAGTCGGTGTCGGTCGAGCCCGAAGCATCCGCGGTCACGGTCAGCGGCGGGGACTCGATCTGAGTCACCGACAGCGCGGCCACCGGCGGATCGTCCGGAGGCGGGGTCACGGAAATATCGGTCGACACCGGGTCCGACGGAGACCCGCCGGTGTCGGTGGCGATCAGCGTCACGGTGTAGGTCGCGACATCCGAATACGTGTGGGTGGCGGTCGCGACGGGCGCGGTCGTAACGACCGGCGGCGATCCATCTCCGAAGTCGAACTGATAACTCGCGACCGGCGTCCAGTCGACGTCGGTCGACGTCGAGCCGTCGGCGGTCACCGTGAGCGGGGGAGTCGCGTTCTGGGTCACCGACAGGCCTGCGATGGGCGGGTTCTCCGGCGGCGGCGGGCCCACGTAATAGAAGACGCGCAACAGGGCCGCGCTCGCGGCCTGGCCATCGAACGCCCATGTCGTGCGATGCCCGGTGCCGTCGATGATGATCGCGAGCGCGTTTCCGCTGGCCCAGCCGGGCCGGTTCACGATCTCCTGAATCACGTTCTTGAGATCGGAGGTGCGCTGGTTGGGGCCGACCGCGCCGACGGCCCACGCCCCCGGCGACCAGTTCGCGGCAGCCACCGTGCGCGAGCGTGCCGAGACATTGTTCGTGCCGCTCGCGAATGCGGGCGGATTGTCCGCGGCCTGCCCACGAAGCACGAGATTGGTCACCTCGGACTGTGCTTCCTTGGCGACGAACTGGATGTAGGCGGAATCGATCGTCGCGTGGATCGGGATCGTGACACCGGTCCAGCGCAAGCCGACGGTCTGGGCGGCGCTGTCCTGGATCAGCTCGAGATCGCTGCTCGAAAGGTTTGGAGAGCTGTTGGCGAGCTGCTCGGCGTCGTCATTGGATGAAGCGATCCGACGCTCCACCGATCCCGGGATCCGCTCGTCCACGGTGACGTTCGTGGTTACGGGATCCGACGGGTTGTTCGCCGTATCGGTCACGATGACGGTGACGGGATAGGTTCCCGTCGTCGAATACGAATGCGTTGCGGTCGAGGTGGGAGCGGTGGTCGTCACGACCGGCGAGCCGTCCCCGAAATCGAACGCGTAGGACGCGATCGGCGTGAAATCGGTGTCGGTCGACCCCGAAGCATCGGCACGCGCCGTCAGCGGGGCAGTCTGGGTCACCGACAAGGTCGCTACCGGCGGGAAGTCCGGCGGCGCCACGACCGTGACGTCCGCGCTCACGGGCGCTGATTCGAGCGCGCCGGTGTCCGTCGCGACCAGCGACACGGTATAGGTGTTCGCGCCGGCATAAGTGTGGGTTGCGGTCGAGACCGGTGCCGTGGTCGTCACCAGAGGCGAACCATCGCCAAAGTCGAACTGGTAGGTCGCGATCGGCGTGAGATCACCGTCGGTCGACGTCGATCCATCGGCGGTCACCGTGAACGGCGGCGAGGAGATCTGCGCAACCGACAGGCCCGCGACCGGAGGGAAGTCCGGCGGCGGCGGACCGACGAGGAACTCAACGTGGAGCAACGGTGCGCTCGCGGCCTGGCCGTTGAACGACCACGCCGTGCGGTGCCCGGTGCCGTTGATGATGATCGCGAGGGCGTTCCCGCTCGCCCAGCCGCCGCGGTCCACGATCTCCTGGATCACGGTCCTGAGGTCGGGAGTCTGCTGGCCGGGTCCAGCCTGTCCCACCGCCCACGCGGGTGGGGACCAGTTCACCGTTGCGGTCGTGCGCGGGCGGGTCGAAACGTTGCCGGCGCCGCTCGCGAACGTCGCCGGATTGTCCGCGGCCTGGCCGCGGATCACGAGATTCGTCACTTCGCTCTGCGCCTCGCGCGCCGCGAACTGAACGTACGCGGACGTGATCGTCGCGCCCACGGGAATCGCAACCGCGGTCCAGCGCAAGCCGACCGTCTGGGCGCCGCCGTCCTGGATCAGCTCGAGATCTCCGCTCGACAGGTTGACCGTGCTGCCGGTCACTTCCTCCGCGTCATCATTGGAGGCGGCGATGCGACGCTCGGTCGAGCCCGGAATATTCTCGGTGACGGTGATGTCCGAGCTCACGGGCGACGACGGAAAGTTCCCGGTGTCGGTGGCGATCAGCGTGACGGTGTAAGTGCCCGCGACGGCATAGGTGTGCGTGGCGACCGCGTTCGGGGCGAGCACGGTTTCGAGCGGTGACCCGTCACCGAAATCGAATTCGTAGCTCGCGATCGGCGTGAGATCGACATCCGTCGAGGCCGAAGCATCGGCACGTACGGTCAGCGGGCTCGGCTGGCTCAACGACAGACTCGCGACCGGCGGATTCTCGGGAGGCGGAAGCGTCGAGAACTCGACGTGGAGCAGCGGGGCAAGCGATGCGTTGCCGTCCTGCGCCCACGCGTTGCGGCGCCCGGTGCCAGTGATGATGACCGCGAGGGCGTTACCATTTCCCCATCCCGCTCGGTCCACGATCTCCTGGACGATCGCCGTGAGGTCGGGGGTGCGCTGATCCAGGCCAGCCGCCCCGGCGGTCGGCCATGAGATCGGCGACCAGCTCACCTGAGCGACCGTGCGAGGCCGGCCCGAGATGTTGTTGGTCGTCGTCGCGAACGCCGCGGCGTTGTCGGCCGCCTGCCCGCGGATCAAGAGATTCGTCGCGGTGGTCTGCGCATCCCGTGCGGCGAATTGAATGTAGGCGGCGGTGATCGTGGCGCCGGGGGGAATCGTGATTCCGCCCCAGCGGATGCCGACCGTCTGAACCGAGGAGCCGTCCGTGACCAGTTCGAGGTCGCTGCTGGACAGGTTCACCGAGCCCCCGGATTCCTCGGCGTCGTTGGACGACGCTCCGGCACGGACATCCAGCGTGGCGGCGGTCGAGGCGGAGGCCATGGCGAGCACGAACGCCATGAGAGCGGCCCAGAGAACGTGCGGGCATGCGGCGGCGAAAAGGGAAGTTCGTGCGCGGGGCGAGGTCATGGGCGGCCCAAGGATGGAACCGTGGCGGTGGTGGATGTCGGACAAGCTGATACAACGCAAACCGAGCCAGCGACTTACGGTCGACTTGGCCCATGACACTCGAAGGTGTCCTCGGGATTATACGGGGTGAGCGCCGCCTTAGGTAAGGGGAAAACATTGGGCCGGTTTTCGCTGCCTGCGGCCGGGCGCTCGACGTCCGGGTGACGGATCGTCACACTGGCCGCGCCATGCTTCCCAATCTTCGTCGGCTCGACCAGCGCTCGATGCTCATTGCCCTGGGAACCGTGGTGGTTCTCATCCTGGCCACGACGATCCTGTTCGGGTCGAGGGTCTCAGCACTGCGCGATCAGCGGGCCACGGGACCGAGCTGGTCGTTTCCCTCGCGCGTCTACTCCAATGGTGTGCCGCTCGTTGAAGGCAGCATCGCTCCCGACACCTATCTGCGTTCGCAGCTCGCGGCGCGGGAGTACGTCGAAGAACGCTCGATGTCCATGACCCCTGGTCGTTACGTGCGCACCAGGGGCAGGTACGAGATCGTGTTGCGTGGATTCCTGGACCAGTCCGACCCCGAGGGAGGTGGCGGTCCCGAGCACGTCGTCCTCCACACGCAGGACGGCCACATCACTCGCGTCGAGCGCCTCGGGGGTCTGCCCGGAGCGCCTCGGCCCGACATGGCGCACGGTCCGCGTCTCGAGCCGGTGCTGGTCTCGATGCTGTTCGACGACCGCCGCATGTGGCGGATGCGCGTGTCGCTCGAGCGCATACCGGTACAAGTTCGCGAGGCGATCGTGACGTCCGAGGACCGTCGTTTCTTCAGCCACCTCGGCGTCGACGCGCGAAGCACGCTGCGCGCACTCACGGTGAATCTGCGCAAGGGTAGTGTGCGGCAGGGCGGAAGCACGATCACGCAGCAGCTCGCGCGCGGGTTGTTCCTCGGCCGCGAGCGCACCCTGTTCCGCAAGGTCGCCGAGATCCCGATCGCGCTCGGCCTCGAGCTCGTGCTGTCGAAGGAACAGATCCTCGAGATGTACCTGAACTCGACCTACTGGGGGCAGGCCGGCGGGTATTCGATCGGAGGGATTGCCGCGGCGGCGCGATGGTACTTCGATGCACCGGTCGAATCGTTGAGCGTGATCGAAGGCGCCACACTGGCGGCGATGATTCCTGCACCGAACGTGTTCGATCCGTTCGAGCATCCCGAGCAGGTCCGCGAACGGCGCAACACGGTGCTGAGGAAACTCGAGGAGACTCGCCGCCTCCCGCCAGGCACGGCGGCGCGCCTCGGTGCAGCCCCGTTGAATCTGCGGCGTGGGTCGAAGCCGGCCGAACGCTTTCCGTCCTATGCCGGTTACGTGAGCAACGTCCTCGACGACGTCCTGCGGCGACACGACGCGACTCAGCTGGGACTGTCGGTATTCACCACCATGGACCTCGCATGGCAGCAGCAGGCGGAGAGCGCGATGGAGACGGGGCTTGCGAGCCTCGATCAGTC
>JGI10216J12902_101894651_pt1 | contig 15572 bp, 15 predicted proteins | sample KanNatreferecore_FD_12902 | JGI IMG/M metagenome (IMG submission 12902)
CACCTCGTCCACGAGGTCACCAGCCCCCAGGCGTTCGACGGGCTGCGGCTGGCCGGCCGGAAGGTAAGGCGTCCGGACCTCACGTTTGCGACGGCGGACCATAACGTCCCCACCGACTCCACCCGCCTGAACATCCAGGACGTCCTCTCCCGCACGCAGGTCGAGACGCTGAAGCGCAACTGCGAGGAGTTCGGGGTCACCTATTACGGACTGGACAGCGACCGCCAGGGAATCGTCCACGTCATCGGTCCGGAGCTGGGCATCACGCTGCCGGGGCAGACCATCGTCTGCGGGGACAGCCACACCTCCACGCACGGGGCGTTCGGCAGCCTGGCGTTTGGGATCGGAACCAGCGAAGTCGAGCACGTTCTCGCCACGCAGACGCTCCGGTCCGTGCCCTCGAAGACCTACTCCGTGGAGATCAACGGCGAGCTGCCGCTCGGCGTGACCGCCAAGGACTGCATCCTCCGCGTGATCCGCGACATCGGGGCCGGCGGGGCCACGGGGCACGTGGTGGAGTACCGGGGCGACGTCGTCCGCGCCCTGAACATGGCCGGGCGGATGACGATCTGCAACATGTCGATCGAAGCCGGCGCCCGCGCGGGGCTGATCGCCCCGGACGACACGACGTTCGCCTACGTGGCGGAGGGGACTCGCCCGTACGCGCCGAAGGGCAGGGCGCTCGAAGATGCGATCGAGCAGTGGCGCGGGCTGGTCTCGGATCCGGGCGCGGCGTTCGACAGCACCTACACGTTGGACGCCGGGCAGCTGGTCCCACAGGTCACCTGGGGCACCAGCCCGGCGATGACCACCGACGTGACGGGGAGGGTCCCCGAGCCCGGCGAGGTGCCGTTCGTCAACCCCAGCGACGTGGAGCGCGCCCTGAGCTACATGGGCCTCAAGGCCGGCCAGGCGATCCAGGACATCGCGGTGGACGTGGTCTTCATCGGCTCGTGCACCAACAGCCGCATCGACGACCTGCGAGCGGCCGCGCAGGTGCTCCGCGGGCGGAAAGTCGCAGCCGGGGTGCAGGTCCTCGTGGTGCCCGGTTCCCAGCAGGTGGCCGCGCAGGCGGAGCGGGAGGGCCTCGACCGCATCTTCACCGAAGCCGGCGCCGAATGGAGGCAGGCGGGGTGCAGCATGTGCCTGGGAATGAACCCGGACCAGCTCAAGCCGCAGCAGCGCAGCGCCAGCACCAGCAACCGCAACTTCGAAGGCCGCCAGGGCGTCGGCGGGCGCACGCACCTGGTCAGCCCCGAAATGGCCGCCGCCGCTGCCGTTGCCGGCCACTTCGTAGACGTGCGCCACCTTGACCTAACCTGATTGTCACCACCGAGACACAGAGACACAGAGGAAACCAAGTGGAGCCGTTTGTCAAGCACCGCGGGCGCTACCTCACGTTCGATCGCGCGAACGTGGACACGGACGCCATCATCCCCGCGCGCTACCTCAAGAAGATCGAGCGCGTGGGCTACGGCGAGCTGCTGTTCATGGACCTGAAGCAGAAGGACGGCGCGCCGGCGCCGGAGTTCCCGCTGAACCGTCCGGAGGCGGAGGGGGCGACGGTACTCGTGACGCGGCAGAACTTCGGGTGCGGCTCCAGCCGGGAGCACGCGGTGTGGGCGATCTCACAGGCGGGCTTCCGCGCAGTCATCGCGCCAAAGGTGGGCGCCGCGCCGGGCTTCGCGGACATTTTCCGGAACAACAGTTACAAGAACGGCCTGCTGCCGGTGGAGGTGAGCGAGGAGTTCGTCGAGCGGCTCTTCGCCGCCCGCGACGGCGAGCTCACCATCGACCTGGAAATGCGGGCCGTCACCGCGCACCTGCCCGGCGGTGAATTCACCGAGACATTCCCGGTGCCGGACGGCGCGCGGGACATGCTGCTCAAGGGCCTGGACGAGATCGGGCTCACGCTGCGGCACGAGCGCTCGATCGACGAGTACGAGCGAGCGCACCCGGTTTCGCTCGTGCCGGCGTAACGAGACTGCCTGGTGCCCATCGCCGGAAGCGAGGACGGTCGGAGAATCGCCTCCGGCAGGATTCGAACCTGCGGCCCACTGCTTAGAAGGCAGTTGCTCTATCCCCTGAGCTACGGAGGCCGGCGCGCCGATTGTAACAGCCGGCACGTGGCCCGTCAACGGACGACCGAGTGGATCGGGCAACTTGAGGAGCTTGCTGCGAAGGGTCTTCGCCGGCGACGCGGGGATGGATGGGGAATGGGAGAATGGGGGGATGATTGATGGCCGGTAAGCCGAGGACTATCGACGAGTATCTCGCGGGCGTGACCGCGGAGCAACGGACGGCGCTGGAGGAGCTGCGCCAGGTAATCCGGGCCGCGGCGCCGGAGGCGGAGGAGTGTATCAGCTACGGGCTGGCGGCCTTCCGGTTGAACGGACCACTGGTCGGGTTCGGCGCCACGAGCAATCACTGCGCCTTCTACCTGATGAGCGGGTCGATCGTGGAAGCCCACGAAGAGGACCTGAGGGGCTACGATACGAGCAAAGGAACCATCCGCTTCCAGCCGGAGAGCCCGCTTCCGGCGGCGCTGGTGCAAAAGCTGGTGGCCGCGCGGATCGCGGAGAGTGCGGCGCGCCGGGAGGCGCCCGCCCCCCGGAAGTGAACGGGCCAGACCTCATTCGAGGCGCGCCCAACGCCCAACGCCTACTTCGCAGGCTTGGGCGCCGGACGCCACAGCACGATCCGGTACGGCACCGGGGCCTTCGCGCCGGTGCCGACGGCGAACGACTGGCCGTCCGGACCGAACGCCATCGCCTCGATGGGCGTGGGGAGCTTCTGGGGGTTGGGGGCTTCGGGCAGCTTCTCGGGGAGCTTTTCCCCCTTTAGCGCGTCCCAGAAGAAGAGGGTGAGGTTGCGTTCGTCGTCGTCCTCGCCGCCGGTAGCGAGGGTGCGGCCGTCCGGGCCCAGCGCCAGCGTCAGGATCATGCCGTCGTGCCCGGCCTGCAGGGTGCCGGCCTCCTGCCGGGAAGGCACGCTCCAGAACTTCAGCTCCTTGTTGGAGGCGGCGACAAGGCGCTCCCCGTTCCCCGCGAAGGCGATGAGCGCGACGGAACTGGGAACGGCCAGCGAGGCCAGCTCCCGGCCGGTCCACCCGTCCCAGAGGCGCACGGTCCGGTCGTTCGCCCCGGAGCCGGTGGCAAGGACCGTCCCGTCCGGGGAGAAGACCACCGTCCGCACCGATTCCCGGTGGCCGCGCAGGACCGCCAGCTCGGTGCCGGTGCTCGTGTCCCAGAGGCGGGCGGTCCCATCCGCCGAGGCGGTGGCGAGGGTCAGACCGTCCGGGGAGACGGCGACCATGTTGACGTCCCTGGAATGCGACGTCAACGTGGTGATGCGCTGGGCCGTTACGCCGTTCCAGATCACCGCGGTGGCGTCCCAGGACCCGCTCACCATCACGCGGCCGTCCGGGGAATATGCCAGGGAGCTGATGTAGTTCGAGTGGCCCTGGAGCTTGTGCAGCTCCTTGCCGTCCTCCGTGTTGTGGATGCGGATAGTGCCGTCGTTCACCGCGAAGGCGATGCTCTTGCCGTCCGGCGCGAACGCGAGCGTGGGAGAGACCACGCCGCCGGGGGTGACCGTAAAGCGGTTCTTCGCCTCCGCGACGTCCCAGACGCAAAGCTCTTTGGGGCTGACGCTGGCGAGCAACCGGCGAGCATCACTGCGCAGCGCGTTGGTTCCGCCGTCAGTCGCGAACGCCATCGCCTTGATCGCCGCGGTGTGGCCCGAAAGAACTCTCTTCTCCAGCCTGCCGAGGTTGAACGGAGCGGCCGGGTCCGGAAGGATGACGCCGAGCGGACGGTTAGAGTCGACGTGCGTGCGGCGGTAATCCGGAGGCTCCGGGGGACGGGCCGCAGCGACGGCCACGTTAGGGACGCGCGAGATCACGTCCGGCCGCTGCGCCCCTCCGTAGACCTGGAGCACATACGCGGAAACGCTGTCGCGAAGGTAGCTGCGAAGACTGTCGAACGTCACCTGCCCCCGGCGGCCCACGGCCCTGGGATCCCCGCGGAACGCCTTGAGCAGGAAGTCCGTGAAGACCCCGCGGTTCGGGGTCTCACGGGAGTCGCGCGCATTCTCCGTCTCGGAGCAGGCGTAATAGACATCCGTCCGGGCGGCCGTTGCCAGGCGCTTGGAGGGGCGGAAGGCGGAGGTGCCGGGACCGGCCGCGCCCATGTCGCGGCACATGTCCAGGAAAGCGGTGATCTGCGCGGGGCGTCGCTGATCGATCCTCTCCAGCAACTGGTCGGCCGCGATCGAGGTCTGCTCCACGTACTCCGGAAACGAGTCCGCCGGCGGGAAGACCAGGTAGTCGTCGTTGTCCACCGCCCGCCCGTGGCCCGCGTAGAAGACGACCACCACGCTTCCGGGCCGGATCTTCGCCAGCCAGGTCTTCACTGCGCCGAGAAGCTCCGGCCTGCCGATCTGCTGGTTCTCGATGAAGAGCACCTGGTCCCGCGGAAAGTTTAGCTGCGTGGTCAGGAGGGTCTGGAACGCCTGTGCGTCCGGCTGGGCCGATGGGACCACGGGCAGCGAGCGGTACTCGCTCATCCCGATGACTAGCGCGAAGCGGGAGGTTGGGGGCGTCTCCGCGGGGATGACCGGGTCCTGGAGAGGCTGCGGTCCCTTGCGGGCGGCGACGGCAACCGGGTCCACCAGCAGGAAGTCTGGACCGCCGCCCTGGATGAACACTTCCGGCTGCTGAGGGCCGCCGGGCCGGTCCTTGGTCGCAGTGGCCGGCTCACTCCGGAGGTAACGGACGAGCGACATCACCGTCAGCCGCCCACTGGCATCCAGGGCTTTCGGATCGTCCTCCGCGGAGAACCCGCGCGCCGCGTAGTAGCCGAATACCCCTCGCTTCTCCGGGTCCAGGTCGTGCGCCGGCTTGCCGGCCCCGGCCGCGAAGATGCTGAGGCTCATCTCGGTGGGGTCGGTGGTGTCCGGGCGGCGCTCCAGGGCGAGCTCGCGGTTGAAGCCTTCCCTCGGCAAGAGCTGACTGAGCGGACCGGTTCCGGTGAAAACCGGCGCGCGGCCGATGTCCGCCAGCAGGATGCGCCGGGACGCCTTCACCCCGTCGATGGCCGCTTTGAGCTCCTTGGCGGAGAGGCTGCCCGCGCGGATGGCGGCGCCGTCTTTGGGGACCAGGTCCTGTGGGAGGAAGAACGCCCCCCCGCCCACTCCGGGGAGAGTCACTCCCCGCCCGCTGAGAAACACCACCAGCAGGTCGCCGGGCTGGGCCTGCCGCCCGATCTCCTGCACCGCTGCCAGGATGCGCGCCTTGGTAACGGGCGTCCCCACCACCGTGGTGAGGAACCCGTTCGCTTCGAGCGTCTTTCCCAGCTCGGCGGCATCCGCGGCGGCGTGGGGCAGGTCGCGGATCTCGGGCGCCTGGTAGTCCCCGATGCCCACCAGCAGCGCGAAGCGGCGCACCGGCCCCTGCGCCCGGGCAGGCCCGGTTACGGCGGCAAGCACGACGGCGGCGATTAGTGCTGTGAGGGTTAGGAGGAGCCGGTGGATCCGCACGAAGCGCTCCGGTGCTATTGGTTGAGTTTCGCGATGGTCGCCGAGGGCGCGGCGGAGAACCCGTCCGGGGTCTGCTTTGCGCCGGCGTACGCGTTGTTTACGTATTGACCCACCCGCTGCTGGAGGTAAGCCCGCAGCAACGTGAACGTCACCTCGCCCTTGGGATTGGCGGCATTCTCCGCGTTCGGGTTCAGTGCGTCCAGCAGGTACCGCGTGAAGACGCCGTTATTGAAATCGTTGGTACTCCCGTCCCGGGACAGCTCGCCGGACCCGGAGGCGTAGAGTACCGCCGTCGTGGGCCCCACCTTCAGCGCGGACGGCCCGCCCATGCCCGGGAGCTTGCGCGAACCGTCCAGCAGCACGAGCACGGAGCGGGGCCGACGGGCGTCCAGGCGGCGGAGGATGTCCCCGAGCGGGATACCGTTGTCCGCCGCTTCTTCCGGCTCGGCGGAGACGGCATCGATCGGGAGCAGGTAGTCCTCGTCGCGGTAGCGCACGCCGTGGCCGGAGAAGTAGAGCACCACGCTGCTGTCGGGGGTGGTCGCTGCGATGAGCCGCTCCGCCTCTATGGCGATGTTCGCGTGCGTGGGGGGCTTGTAAGGCGCGATGTCCGCGAGGGTGAGGATGTTCCTGGCCTGGAAGCCGAGTTGGAACCTCAACAGGTTGTCGGTATCCCGCGCGTCGAGGCTCGGCCTCAGCTCCAGCCTGGGGAGCGTGCGGTAATCCGCCGCCCCCACCACCAGTGCCCGGCGGGCTTCCGGCGGAGCGTCCGTCAGGGCGCCGGGCGGACGAGGCGGGGATACGGTGAGCAGCGCCTGCCCGCGCGCCGCCGTAACGCTCGCCAGGGCCGCCGTCGCCAACGCCATCCACGTCCGGAATCTCATGATCCTGTCCAATTCGAGAGCACGCTCCATATTACGGCGGCGCAGGGAGCCGCTCCTGCGAGCGCCTGCATCACCCACTCTCTTTTCTCCCATTCTCTCCCGAGTTTTGGCGTCTGCGGCGCAGGGTAAACCGACATCACCTGGGCGAGGAGAGCCAGCCTGCCCGCCAATGGCGCGAACACCGTGTCGATAGCCCGCCCGCCGGGCCTCTCCGGGACGCTACCGGCACCTGTCATATCGGGGCCCGCGGGGCCCAAACGGGGGATGAGATGGTCGACCGTGAACTGCTCTTGGAAACACTGCCGCGCGAGAGGGAGACGGAATTCGAGGAGCTGCCGCTGCGCGTGGTGCCGGACTGGGACGAGCAGCTGAAGCGGGCCAGCGAGGTTTGCCGGCTCATCGACCGGCACCTCGATTACGAAGCCCGCGGCCGCCTGCTGCTGGACCTGGACGACTTCCGGCCCCAGCACCTCTGCCCGGAGCAGCGGGTGCAGATGGTGAGCGACCTCTACGCCGCCACGCGTTAGACAGCGCACCCCAGAAGACGGTTCTCGAGCGGGGCTCTCCAGGGGCCCCGTTCGCGTGTACCAGGTCGATCGTCAGAACAGGCGGCGCCACCACGGGTGACGCGAGGTTGACGCAGCGGAGGTTTGCGGTATTTCCTGCTCCAACCAATGCCGCTTGAGGTCCGGGAGGTTCTGGCGCGTGACTTCGTGCCCCCATTGGACATCCTCCACCCGCATGTCCAACTGCTCCGCAAAGGCGAGCGTCACTTCGGCGACTGCTTCCATCAACGGCACGCTGCCCAGCTCGAACTCGAAATGGATCGACTCGATCGGGTCCTTGGTCCCGATGTTTACCTGCGCCTCCCCGTGCGGCGTGGAGAGCCAGAAGCGGGTGTCGAGGCCGGGATCGCGCCGGATCTCAGCAGTTTCGGAGAGCGCCTGGACCACCGCCTCCCGCGCCGCGCCCGGGTCACCGAGCAGCATCAGATCATACGCCACCGGTTGCCCGCGCCTCCCATTGCCCCCATTTCCTCATTCCCTCATCTCCTCCAGCCCCGTCCCCACCAGCCGCTGGGCGTCCCGCGGAACGGCGTTGAATTCCTCGACGCGCGCGCCGAACTTGCCGAGCGTGTTCTCCACGACCACGAAGTCCAGCCCGGGAAGGATCACGTCGTCCCACTTGTTGCCGATCCCGCGCAGGGCCACGTCGAGCATGGTGACGATCTGCCGGCCCAGCGGCTCTTCGCTTTCCAGGGTGATGGCGCCGTAGAACTCCTGGCATTCGGTATAACCGGCGTTGTGGGTCCCGGTGTACGGCTTCAGCCGCTCCAATTGTACGGTCCGGCCGATCCGGCGAGAGACCTCATCACTGCGGCCGGAGAAATAGTCGACCAGCGCCTGTTCCTGGAGCTTCGCCGGTTTACTGTGCCGCGACACGTCCACGTAGGCATCCAGGCCCACCTGGTAGGCCTCCAGCACCATATCCAGCCAATAGCGCTGATCCGCGGTCACTTCCGCCGGGTCTTCGACCGCGATGACCGACCGCCGGCAGCAGGAATTCAGCCCGTCGCGCTTGGGAGCGACGCCGAGGTGCACCCAGTCGCCGCGGTGGATGGGGCGGTTCAGCGCCTTGCCGATGAGGGTCCGGTTCGCCTCGTTGGCGCCGACCATCACGTCCCAGCCCATCTCCTCGGCGCCCAGCTCCTTGCCGACGAAGTAGGCCCACGCGGCGACCTGCGTCTCCAGCATCCCCGGCTTCAGCACCGCCAGCATCGCGCGGACCATGGCGTCCGCGATGACGTTCGCGTCGCGGATGAGCCGCATCTCGTCGTCGGACTTCTCATACCGGGCCAGGTAGTACAGGTCCTGGGCGTCGACCACGTTGCCGGCTCCGTAGAGCCCCTCCAGGTAGCCCACCACGCCGTCCGGCACCACCTGCCGCGGGGTCAGAAGGGCGATGCGATCGACCGCTCCGCCCGCGGCGGCTTCGATGACGTCCTCCAGCCGCTCCGCGTCGATGGGGTACTTCTCGTCCGCGAGCTGGAGCAGCTCTACCTTGTGGACCGGAGCGCTCGCCCTCGGCGCCAGCTGCTCGGCGATGTAGCCGCCCTCCAGCCCGGCGACGATGTGAAAGCCGGTCTTGCCGATTACCCCGGCCACCTGCTCGATCGAGACGTTGGTGTTGCCTCCCAGGTAGGGCACGTCGCCATCGTAGTGCTCGTCCGAGAAAACGAAGCCGACCTCGAAGCCGCGCCGGCGCAGCGCCCCATAGACGCGGCGCTGCCGCTCCACGAACTCCGCTGTAGAGATGCCGAAGCTCTTGTCGACCGCCGGCGTGCTCTCGAGGATCCGCTCGACCTTCGTGAAGTCCGCTTTTAGCTGGCCCAACCGTTCGGCCCCAACCCCGGCCATCGGATGCCCCTTTTGGAGTGCGGCGACTGGTCGCCGCTTTGGAATTGCTTTCCGGCCCTGTCCGTCGGACCCGGTTAGCGTATCGCGGAACTGGTTGGCGTTGTGGACGCGGGGTGGACGTTGGGGAGCGGTAGACGTTGTGGGTTGAGGAGGGTCCCCAACCTTCGCAGGGGCAAGTTTGTTTCCTCCGCGTGATCCGGATCACAACGATCCGCGGGACTCTGGCGCCAAACTGATAGCGTGGAGAAGAGAGTGAAGACTTGTTTTCGCAACGGCATCCCCGGGTGATCCTCGCGATCGCCCGGGAGCTTTTTTGCCCCCAAGCTGTAATACTCACCGCGCCGGCCCGCCCGGCGCCTCCTGTACCGGACGATGAACCAGCCCGACGTCGACCAGTCACAGCGCCTCACCGCCATCGTGCGCGGACGGGTGCAGGGCGTGGGCTTCCGTGCGTTCGTCCAGCACGAGGGGCGGCGCCTGGGGCTCATGGGCTTCACGCGCAACCTGCCGGACGGCGCCGTCGAGGTGATCGCCGAAGGCCCCGCCTCCCGCCTGCGTGAGCTCGTGGCGGCCCTGCGGCGCGGGCCCTCCGCCTCCCGAGTTGAGAGCGTCGGCGCCGGTTACGCGGAAGCCGCGGGGGACCTGGGTCCGTTCGCCATCCGCTACTGAGCGGCTGGGCGGCTCCCTGGTCTTTCGTTCATACTTGCAAGGGAACATGCGCTTGCGGATCGAACGAAGACGGACCCGGCGAAGGATGAAGGATGAAGGATGAATGTCCGCGCCATCCCCGAGCGGGTTGCTAAAGCAAGACGGAGTCTCTTTCGGGGGTATCGCAGTTGGAGCAATCGGAAGTTTTCCCCGCCCTGGGCGCGATCCCGGTCGGGAAGGGTCCTGAGGGGATCGCGGTAGACGGGGAGGCGCGGCGGGGCTACGTGGCGTGCGCGCGCAGCAACACCGTCGCGGTGTTCGACCTGGACACCAATTCGATCATCACCCAGATCCCCGTCGGGAAGGAGCCCATCGGGCTGGTCTACGACAAGCAGTCGGGCCGCGTCTTCACCACGGACGCCCGCCAGGACACCGTCTCCGTGGTTGACGTGCACCGGCTGGAGACGATCAAGCAGATCCCCGTCGGGAGCTACCCGGCCGGCGCCGGCGTCTACGAGCAGCGCCGCAAGGTCTACTGCGGCAACACCGGCGAGGGGACCGTCAGCGTCATCGACGCGGATACGCTCGAGGTCACCGCGACCGTGCAGGCGAAGCTTGCCGCGGGCAGCCTCTGTGCCGACCCCGTGCGGGACCACGTGTACTGCGCCAACTTCGGGGACGCTTCGGTTACGCTCATCGACGGAAAAACGGACCAGCCGATCGGCGAGATCGCCGTCGACTACGCGCCCTGCAAGATCGTCGTGGACGCCCCGCGGGGCCGGGCGTATGTCGCCAACTCCCTCGTGAGCACGGTGTCGGTGATCGATCTCGAGAAACGCGAGGTCGTGGACACGCTCAACGTCGAGCGCGCGCCCGTGGGCATCGGATTGGGGCCGGGAGGAGACCGCCTCTACGCCGGAAACCGGGGAGCCGGCAAGATCAGCGTTTTCGACACCGAGACGCGCCAGGAATGGGCCCGGGTGCCGGTGGGCACCGCCCCCGGCGACCTGGCGGTGGACCCCATCACCCGCACCATCTACGTCTCCGACGCGGGAACGAGTACGGTCAGCGTCTTCCAGGACCGCCTGCCGGGCAAGCCGGACGTCCTCCCGCAGGAGACCACCCATCCGCTGGTCGGCAAGCCGCTGCCGGAGTTCCGCCTGCCGGACATGGTGGACGGCCGGGAGCGCACCTCCGGCGAGTGGCGGGGCAAGAACTACATCCTGAACTTCTTCGCCAGCTGGTGAGGGCCCTGTAACGCGGAGGCTCCGCTGTTAGAGAAGGTCCGGGAACACGCCAAGGTCGTCGGCCTGGAGATCGTGATGGTGAACGTGTGGGAGCACGTGAACTCACGCGAGGAAGCCCTGCACTTCTGCAAGGTGCACAGCATCCAGGGCCCCGTCCTCATCGACGCCAAGGGAGACTACATCGCGCAGTTAGGACTGCGGGGTGTGCCGGTGAACCTCTTCGTGAACAAGAAAGGCATCGTTCAGGCAGTCGGCATGACCACTCCGGACGAAGTCCGCTCGACTCTCATGCGACTGCTGAATCCGTTTGCCAAGAAGTAAGGTCTGGGATGGGGACCGTTGCCGCATCCCGGATCCGTAACCTGGAGACCGTAAATGACATCACCCCACTCGCGCGCGCGCCTTCTTCGCGCTGCCCTGGAGCGCGACGCTCCGCTCCTCGTCGCAGGGGCTCACAGTCCGCTCAGCGCCAAACTAGTGGAAGAAGCCGGGTTCGACGCCGTGTGGGCGAGCGGCTTCGAGATCTCCGCCACGCAGGCGGTCCCGGACGCGAACATCCTCACCTTCTCCGAGAACCTGTCGGTCGCGCGGGGGATCGCGCAGGCCACCAACCTGCCGGTGATCGCGGACTGCGACAGCGGCTTCGGGAACGCCATCAACGTCCTGCGCACCATCCGCGAGTACGAGGATGCGGGCATCGCGGGAATCTGCCTGGAAGACAACATTTTCCCGAAGCGGTGCAGCTTCTATTCCGGCTCGCGCCGGGAGCTGGTCTCGCCCGAGGAGCACGCCGGAAAGATCCGCGCCGCGAAGGCCGCCCAGCGAGATCCGGACACCTTCATCATCGCGCGCACGGAGGCGCTCATCGCCGGCTGGGGGCAGGCGGAGGCGCTCCAGCGAGCCGCTGCCTACGCCGACGCAGGGGCGGATGCGGTGATGATCCACTCCAAGTCCAAGACCCTGGACGAGCTGGCCGAGACCGCGAAGAAGTGGAACCGCAACACGCCGCTGGTCATCGTCCCCACCATCTTCCCGCAGGCAAGCGCCGGGGAGTGCTATGCCGCCGGCTTCAAGATCGTCATCTTCGCCAACCACGGCCTGCGCTCCGCCATCAAGGCGATGCAGGAGACGCTGGGCGAGCTGCGGCGTTCGGAGCGGATCGCCGACGTGAACGACCGGCTGGTCCCCCTGGAGGAGGTCTACCGCCTCGTCGGCGTCTCCGACATGAACACCCACGAGAAGGAGTTCCTCCCCGCGGACGGCAGCCGCGTGACGGCCGTCATCGTCGCGGCGGGTTACGAACCGGACCTTCTCCCGCTGATCAAGGACCGCCCCAAGGCGATGCTCGACATCAAGGGCAAGACGATCCTGGAGCGGCAGATCGACACGCTGAACGCCTGCAACATTAAGGATATCGTGGTCGTCCGCGGCTACAAGAAAGACGCCTTCACCCTCACCACGCCGCGGTACTACGACAACGACGAGTACGAGCAGACCGGCGAGCTCTACTCGCTCTTCCGCGCCGAGCCGGAGCTAAAAGGTCGCGTGGTGGTCCTCTACGCGGACGTACTCTTTGACCAGGGCATCCTGGAGAAGCTCCTCAAGGCCGACGGAGACGTGAACGTCGTCATCGACCGCGCCTGGTACGACCACGAGCGCGCCGGCCTCATCCCCGAGCGTCCGTATGAAGACCTGGTCGTCACCGAGCGCCCGCCTACCGGTGGTTACCGCTACCTCCCCGGCCATGAAAGCCGCGTCCTGCGGATCGGCCACGACCTCCCGCGCGAGGAGTGCGACGGCGAGTTCATCGGCCTCATGATGCTCTCCCCGGACGGCTGTAACCAGGTGCGCCAGGCCTACCGGCAGGCGCTGGAGCGCGGCCCCGAAACGGCTTTCGGCGAGGCCCCGCGCCTCCGGCAGGCCAAGCTCACGGACCTCGTCCAGAATCTGATCGAGGGCGGCCGGAGCGTCCAGGCCGTGGACGTCTATAAGGGCTGGACGGAGATCGACACCTTCGAAGACTACCAGCGCGCCTGGGCGGACTTGCGGTGAGCGCGGCCTCCACATTCGCCACTCCACCCGTCGCGCCACAGCGTTTCGTCGCGGCGCTCCGGGAGGCCGGATACGACTTCTTCACCGGCGTGCCGTGCTCGCTGATCAGTGGCGTCATCGCGGCGCTGGACGAAGACGCCGGCGCGAGCTACTACGCGGAGACGCGGGAGGATGCCGCGGTGGGGCTGGCTTGCGGCGCAATGATGGCGGGCAAGCAGCCGGTCGTGCTGATGCAGAACTCCGGGCTCGGCGTGTGCATCAACGCGCTTGCTTCCATGACGCTGATGTACAAGACGCCGTGCCTGCTGCTCATCACCTGGCGGGGCTACGAGGGTAAGGACGCGCCGGAGCATATCATCATGGGGCAGATATCCGGCCATCTGCTGGAAACGCTCGGCATTCCGTACCGCGCGCCTTCTCCGGAAGCACTCCTGACGGATCTTGAGTGGGCTACCGCGGTACAGCGCGTACAGTCACTGCCCGCGGCGCTCCTACTTCGACCCGGCGTCACGGAGTGATGCGACGACGAATGATCCGACGACCGTAATCGGCAATTACGTCCCGAGGTAAGGTTCCATGCCACATCCGAGATTCAGCGGCGAGGAAATCGCACGCACTGGTGAAGAGATCTACGACAAGCGGCTCCGAGCGCTCGTCGAGATTCCGGCGAATATCGGCAAGATGATCTCCATCGACATCGAGACCGGTGACTATGAGATCGATCACGACACCCTGGTGGCCGCCCGCCGCGTGCAGTCCCGGCACCCGGAAGCGGCCCTGTATGGAAAGAGGATCGGTTACAACGCGGCGTACGCATTGGGCGGCTCGTTGACCAGGACCGGATCGTGATTCGTGGCGAGGTATCAGCCCTGCAGGTCCGCGTTGGCGTTCCGTTTCAGGTCGAGGATCAGCACGATGTGGACGTGTACGCCGCTTCCGTGCGCTGGGATGGCCGCAGCCGAGAAGTTGCGGTGCTATCCATGGGGACACGTCCCTTGCTGGGCACTGAGATGCTCGATGGCTACCGACTGGAGGCCGACTTCGCGGAGAGTGGCCCCGTCACAATACAGGAGCTCGCCCCGGGAACCAGGCCATGACCCTGGAACACGCGATTCTTGCGCTGCGACCGCTTCTCGGCGACTCGCTCGTCGTGCATGCAAACGGGCACATCTCGCGGCGGTCGTTCACGGTCGAGGATCGGCCGGGGAACTTCTACATGATCGGGTCGATGGGGCTCGCCTCGTCCATCGCGCTGGGCGTGGCGCTGTGCCGTCCGGACCGCCGGGTGATCATTTACGACGGGGACGGGAACCTGCTCATGAACCTGGGTTCGGCGGCGATGATCGCGCACACCGCTCCGAGGAACCTGGTGCACCTCGTGTTCGACAATGGCGTCTATGCCAGCACGGGCAACCAGCGGACTATCAGCGCGGACGTGCCGCTGGAGAAGATTGCGGAGGGGGCGGGTTACCGGAGGAGCGTCCGGGCGCGGACACCGGACGAGCTGGCGGCTGCCTTCCGCGAGTGCCTGGCGATCGACGGTCCCACCTTCATACTCGCGGAGCTGGAAGTAGAGACGGGCAAGTTCACCGCGGGGCGCGTGACCCATACGCCTGAGGAGATCCGCGACCGGTTCTCGGCGGCCGTCACCGGCGGGAGGGTTTGATGGAGCTGAAGCAGTACGTCCTTCTCAACCCCGGCCCGGCCTGCACCACACGAACCGTGCGCGAGGCGCTTGTCACGCCGGACCTCTGCCACCGCGAGCCGGAGTTTTATTCGGTGATGCGTGCCGTGCGGGAGGACATCGCGGAGTTGGCCGGCGGCGGTAAGGACTGGTCCACGGTCATCTTCAGCGGCTCCGGCACCGCGGCGATGGAGGCGACGGTCATCTCGGTCGTGCCGCCGGACCGTAAGCTGCTGGTCATCGACAACGGCGTGTACGGAGACCGCATCCGCCAGATGGCCGCCGCCAGCGGCATCGCGCACCAGGTCCTCCACTACCACTGGACCGAGGCACCGCGCCCGGAGGACGTGGAGCAGGCGTTCGGGCAGGACCCCTCGATCAGCCACTTGGCGGTGGTCCACCACGAGACGACAACGGGGCTCCTGAACCCCGTCGAGGCGCTGGCGGAGGTCTGCCGGCGTCATGGCCGCTCCCTGATCGTGGACGCGATGTCTTCGTTCGCGGGCGAGCCACTGGACGTGAAAGCGCTGGGAATCGACTACCTGATCTCCAGCTCGAACAAGTGTCTTCAGGGAATGCCGGGACTCTCGTTCACCGTCGCGCGCCGCGCCGCACTGGAGGGGCTGAAGTCGATCCCGCCCCGCTCGGTCTACCTGAACCTCTACAATCAGTGGGCGGCGGAAGAGGCGGACAACACCCCGTTCACGCCGGCCATCCAGATCTTCTTCGCCCTGCGGCAGGCGATCGAAGAGACGCGCGCGGAGGGGCTGGAGAACCGCTGCCGCCGCTACCGGAAGGCCGCCGCCGCGCTCCGGGAGGGGATGAAAGCGCTCGGGCTGGAACCGATCGTGCCCGTAGAGTGGCGCTCGAACACGCTCACTACCTTTCCGCTCCCCGAAGGCATCCGCTATGATGCCCTGCACGACGCCATGAAGGAGCGCGGCTACGTCATCTACGCCGGCCAGGGCGATCTGAAGACCTGGGCCTTCCGCATCGCCAACCTGGGCACCCTCACCGCCGAGGATATGAGAGGGGTCGTCCGCGCCGTCGAGGACTCGATCCGCGCCCTCCGCTCCTGACTCCCCACCCCCCCCCATTCCCA
>JGI10216J12902_100523409_pt1 | contig 15559 bp, 11 predicted proteins | sample KanNatreferecore_FD_12902 | JGI IMG/M metagenome (IMG submission 12902)
TCGGTGCGGTCGGTGAGGTAGATCGCCTCCGCGGGCCTGCCGATCTTCGACAGAGGCCACCCGGGGGCCAGCTCGCCGTTCACAGAGAAGCTGGTCGGGCCCCGCTTCGACAGGCGGTCTTCGGGGCTGTACCAGACCGCCGCGTTCTTGACATACGGGTTCAGGTGCGCGGGAAGATCGCCACCTTCCACCCTCCAGTAGAACTCCCGGTATCCGTTCCAGATCGGCCACCGGTTCGGCAGATGCTCGTCGTAGTCGGCGGTATACATCGACAAGGCGGCGCCGATCTGCTTGAGGTTGCTCAGGGCCGTCGACTTCCGGGCGCTCGCGCGCGCCTGCGCGAAGACCGGAAAGAGGATCCCGACCAGGACCGAGATGATGGCGATCACCACCAGCAGCTCGATGAGGGTGAACCCGGACGGGCGGCGCCGCTCCGTCCGATGAGGTAAAGCGAACGGCAACATCGTCATTCTCCGACCGGCGGTTCCGGTCACCGCGGCCCGCCCTCCCCGCAAGGTGCCGGGTGAGCCGAGCCGCTGACCTCATGGTAGCCGTGGAAAATGACGGGAAAGTGACGAGAGGCCTTCTGTCTTTGGTCCTAGACCCCACGCGGAGTGGCCGTAATCGAGGCTCTCCCGGTTCGGGGTCCACGCGGACTCCGGCAGCGCAAACTGCTCGACGGGGCCTGCAGTTCTGAACCCGGAGTTTGTCACCGACTGCCGGCCAGGAAAGCCAAGGAGAACGAGCCGGTTTTAGCCACGAATGAGACCACCGGCGATTACCCCTTGGGGTATTGCCACGGCGCCCGGTAAGGCCGGCTCAGCAACCGGCTGGCTTCCGGATCCCCGATGATGACTTCCTTGTCCGGGTCCCAGCGGACGCTGCGCCCAGCCCTCCAGGAAAGCATCCCCAGAAGCGCCATCACCGTGGCGCGGTGGCCGGTCTCGATGTCGCACATAGGACGGCGGTTGGTCTTGATCGCCTGGAGGAAGTCGGCCCACAGCTCACGGATGTTCTGTCCATCCGGCTGGTTCAGCTTCGGCTCCTCGTGGATCACCGGCTGCCCTTTGTTGGCGGGGTAGAAGGTCCAGCCGTCCCGCCAGCCCATGTGGAACGTGCCTTCGGTGCCGTAGAAGTATGCCCCGATGCTCGCCTTCTCCGCCTCGTTGGCGGCGTACTGCCGGTGCTCCCAGGTACAGGTGAAACTTTCGAGCTCGTAGGTCACCGCCTGCGTATCCGGCGCGTCGGTGCCGTCCTCCTTGATGAAGCGCCCGGCCGTCGAAAAGACGTTCCGCGGGCCCTTCTCTTCCGTCCACCAGAGGACCTGGTCCATCCAGTGGATGCCCCAGTCGCCGAGGGTGCCGTTCGCGTACTCCAGGAAGCGGCGGAACCCCTTCGGGTGGATCGCGCTGTTGAACGGCCGGTGGGCCGCCGGACCGCACCACATGTTCCAGTCCAGCCCGGCGGGAGGCTCCGAGTCGGGAGTGGGGCGGCCGGCGCCGCCGCCGCTGTGGGCGAACGTACGGACCATGCCGATCTTCCCAACCTTGCCGGACTTCAGGAACTGCATACCGGAGCGGCAGTGCGGCGACGCCCGCCGGTGCGTGCCGACCTGCACCACGCGCCCCGTGTCGCGCGCTGCTTTCACCATCGCCTTCCCCTCGTTGATGGTGTGGCTGATCGGCTTCTCCACGTAGACGTGCGCTCCGGCCCGCACCGCGGCGATGGTGGGGAGCGCGTGCCAGTGATCCGGTGTCGCCACGATCACGATCTCCGGTTTTTCCCGCTCCAGCAGCTCACGGTAGTCGCGGTAGCGCTTGGGTTTCTCGCCGGAGAGCTTCTCGACCTCCACCATCGCGGCATTGAGCTGGTTCTCGTCCACGTCACAGAGACCCACCACGCGGCTCTCGCCCGCTTCAATGGCGCAGCGGAGGATGTTCGTCCCCCACCAGCCGCTGCCGATGAGAGCGGTGCGGTACTTGCCGCCCGGCTGCCCGAGCACGGGAACGGCGTTGAACGCGAGCCCGGCGCCCAGAGAAGAGGTGAGCAGGTCGCGGCGTTTCATCGAAGGCTCCTCGATTGTCTAAGCGCTGCCAGCTCCGCGGCGCTCCCGGACGCAGCCACGGGAGGACGTAGGGCGGGAGGAGTTTGCAGCGCGTCCGCGCTCGCCACTACGGAGAGGTGAGCGTTGCCGACGGTACGTTCCGCGCGGTGGTGCCGGCTGCCTTCATAGAGACCCGCTCGCTGGACATGACCGCTAACCCGGGCCGGAGAACCCGCGCGTGACCCTCCCCGCCACCCTCGGTAACAGGACGGTCACAATCGCAATTATCAACCGTTGAATCGTTCAGGACGGTTATACTCCGCGGGATAGGAAAGCGCGTCCGGTCTTCGACCAGGAGAGTGCGGCGCGGACACACCGGGGCAGAGGTTGCCGCCGGCAGGAGGCGACCATGACCCGACGCACCTCTACCGCACCCCTGGCCACGCTGGCGCTGATGCTGGCGGCCGGAACCCTGACGACCACCTCGCTCGCGCTCCCCGCGCGCGCTCTTGCGGCCCAAGCAGGCCAGCAGGACGCGCAGAACGAGCTCAAGGCTCCGAAGAACGACAAAGACAACGACAAAGACAAGGCCAAGGACAAAGACGTGACCGCCGGACCGTCTTCCAGCGGGATCGCGCGGGGCGATTTCGATAACGATGGCTTCGGGGATCTTGCTGTCGGCGTCCCTTTGGAAGGTTTTGGTACGAGCCAGCAGGCGGGTGGGGTGAACGTCATCTACGGAACCGCGGACGGGTTGCGGGCGACCGGAAACCAGTTCTGGCAGCAGGGCGCCTCGGGCGTCCCGGGGCTCTCGGAAACCGGGGACCAGTTCGGCCGGAGCCTGGCATCCGGAGACTTCAATCACGACGGATTCTCGGATCTCGCCATAGGAGCTCCGTTCGAAGACACGATTGGCGCGCTGGTCGATGCGGGGCAGGTCACGGTCTTGTTCGGCTCCGCCACCGGCCTGACAGCGGCGGGAGCGCAGACGCTGCTGAGCCCCTCCCCTGACGCAGGAGCCCGGTTCGGCTGGTCGCTAGCATGGGGGGACTTCGTCGGCACGGCGGCGGTAGCGGACCTCGCGGTCGCCGCTCCGCGGTATACCGGCGGCGGCGCGGAGGAGCGCGGATTTGTGACGCTGTACACCGGAACCCCGGGGGAGGGCCTGAGCTATCGGCAATCCATCTTCCAGAACGATTTCAAAAGCGCGGTTGAGTCCAATCTGGAGGACGCCTTTGATCGGTTCGGGGAGACGTTGGCGGCGGGAGACTTCAACGCAGACAGACACTCCGATCTTGCTATCGGGGTGCCTCATAAGAACCTCCACGGTCGCGTGAATGCAGGGATGGTGTACATCTCGCATAGCCTGATTAATAGTCTGTCCACGAGCAGCGTCTCCTTCCGCCGGCTGCAGCAGTCGATCGGGGACCGGTATGCGGACGAGACCGGGGACCTTTTTGGAGCCGCGATGGCAGCGGGAGACTTCGACGCTGACGGTTACCAGGACCTGGCGGTGGGCATCCCCGGGGAAGACCTGGGGGGCGGCGCTGACGCGGTCGGCCCCTTCGAGGGCTCCCGCATAATCAACACGGGGATGGTGATGGTCTACGGCGGGTCCGATGGCGGCCTAAGCACGTTCGGCCGTCGGGCCTGGGGGCAGCCGGCCACTTCCTCGGCGGATGAAACCGGCGACGCGTTCGGCAGCTCTCTGGCAGCGGCGGATTTTAACGGGAACGGGGCGGCGGATCTCGCCATCGGCGCCCCGTTCGAAGACGTTTCGAGCGGCGGCACGACCGTCGTCGACGCCGGCGCCGTCTTCGTCCTCAACGACGTCGGCATCCCCATCGTCAGTACCCAACTCTGGCATCAGAACCAGGGATGGGGCTCGGGCACCACGAACCCGAATGACCACTTCGGGCAGACCCTGACCGCCTGGAACTTCGGCCACGGCGCCCAGGCTGACCTGGCGATCGGCATCCCGGGAGAGGATATCGCGGGCCTGCCGGACGTCGGCATGGTCCAGGTGCTTTACGGCACTGGAGCCGGCCTCTCTACGCCGGGCAACCAGTTCTGGAACCAGTTCCTGATCCGGGGGACGGCGGAGGCGTTCGACAGTTTCGGTCTCGCCCTGTATTAGCGCGCGCCTCGTCGGACGCTGGGATCGGTTACTCCCGAGAGCCGAGGTTTCCGGCAGGCACTGAGCACACGAGAATAAGGACTCGGACATGGATCGACTTACCTGTACCACGTTGGGCACGCTGGCGCTCATGCTAACCCTCGCAGGCGTCTCATTTGGGCTTCCCACCGGGGCTGTCGCCGCCGACGGCGGCGACACGGGCACGCAGGTCAGCTCAAAGACCGATAAGGACGACAAGGACAAGGAGAAGAAGAAGGACCGCCTGGCATCCGACGCCGGTCCGTCTTCCAGCGGGGTTGCGCGAGGCGACTTCAATAACGACGGTTTCGGGGACCTCGCCGTCGGTGTCCCTTTTGAAGGGATCGACACGTTCGTGCAGTGCGGCGCCGTGAACGTGATCTACGGCACCGCGGGCGGACTGCGGTCCGCAGGAAACCAGTTCTGGCACCAGGGCGTCTCGGGGGTCCCGGGCGGGAACGAAACCGGTGACCAGTTTGGACGGAGCCTGGCTTCCGGTGACTTCAACGGGGACGGGTTCTCCGATCTGGCGATCGGCGCTCCGTTTGAAGATGTGAGTACCCGGGTCGACGAAGGCTCGGTCACCATCCTTTTCGGCTCCGCCGGGGGCCTGAGTTCGGTGGGAGCGCAGGGCTTAACCGGCGCCGCCGCGGGAGACCGGTTCGGCTGGTCCCTCGCCTGGGGAGATTTCGATAACGACAACGTCGGCGACCTCGCCGTCGGTGCTCCGAGGGCGGACGACGCGGACTCTGAGGATGAGGGGGAGGTGCGGATCTACCGCGGCATCCTCGCGGAGGGGCTGCGGTTCCAATCGACCCTCGACCAGAACAGTTTCAGGATCGGATCCATTGAGGGGTCCCTGGAGACATCGTTCGACCGGTTCGGGGAGACGCTCGCGGCGGGAGATTTCGATGGAGGCGGCCACTCCGACCTCGCCATCGGCGTGCCTCACAAGGGGCTGAGCAACGCGGGAATGGTCTACGTCGTCTTCGGCTCGGTGGACGTGCTGGACCCGCTCGCAAACCCGGCGGGCGAGCGGGTGGCCCAGTTCAGGCTGAACGACGAGGTTGCCGAGTCCGGGGACCTTTTCGGAGCCTCTCTGGCGGCGGGGGACTTCCGCAGAAGCGCGGGCGGTTTTCAATGCCTGGCGGTCGGGATCCCCGGGGAAGACCTTGGATCCGGCAACGGTCCATTCGAGGGGACGAGCGCGCGGGACACGGGGAAGGTGGTGGTCTTCTTCGGGGCGGGCCGTGGCTTCGCTGGCGTGCAGGAATTAAGCCAGGACCTGGCCGGCATTCCAATGACGGATGAGAGCGGTGACGCGTTCGGCAGCTCTCTAGCGGCGGGAGACTTCAACGGTGATCGCTGCGCCGACCTCGCCATCGGCATTCCTCTCGAGGACGTTTCGACCGGCGGGACCACCTCGGTCGACGCCGGCGCGGTGATTGTCCTTTACGGGCAGCCTGGCTCCTCGTTCGACCCATTCGACAGCCAGGTCTGGCATCAAAACCAGGGATGGGGCTCGTCCACCGCGAACCTCAGCGACCGCTTTGGCCTGTCCCTCACCGCGTGGAACTTCGGCAACGGCACCCAGGCCGACCTGGTGATCGCCGTTCCGGGCGAGGATATCCTCGGCCTGCCCGATGCCGGGATGGTCCACGTCCTCTACGGTTCAGGAACAGGCCTGACCACGGCGGGCAGTCAGTTCTGGAACCAGTTCTTTGTCCAGGGGAATCTGGAAGCGTTCGACAACTTCGGGCTTGCCCTGTACTAGCTATGCCGTTCGGGGGAGTACTCTCCAGGCTGATGCGCGCAGAGGCGATGACTTGGACCCGGCCTCTCACGATCTACTCTTCGATACCGAGTGTCTCCAGCAGCTCAACGATCTCCCGGTAACCTTCGCGGTCAAGGCGGGAGTCGGAGTCCTCGTAGGCGCCGGCCAGTCCGTTCCGGGCGCGTTTCAGCTGGCCTTGCGTATTGGCGCCGCGACCGACAAGAATCGAGATGATCCGCTTCTGCCGATGCACCACCGCGCTGGTCAGCGGCGTCGCCCCATAGTCCTGTTCGCGGCGTTCGATGTTGGCCCCGTGGTCCAGAAGCCACTCGAGCCATTCCGGGTTGTCGTGATAGACGCAATCGTGAAGCGGCGGCGGGATGCCGTCCACGGACTCGATCGCGGCGGGATCGGCCGTGATGATTCGTAGGGCTAAATCGAAATCGTCCGCCTCGATGGCATCGAAGATGGACGGCTGCGGCGGAAAGCCATCAATGGGCGGAATCAGGTCGAACGGGCCCACCCTGGCAGCGAGCACTCGAAAGCCGAGGTAGCGTCCGGGATAGGACCCCCAGCCCCAACGCTGGGCGGACCGGCAGAAGCGGGCGCTGTTGAAGTAGCTTCCGCCGCGGACGGCCCGAGAGGAATTAGCCACGAACCAGTCCTGGCACCATTCCTGGACATTGCCGAGCATGTCGTGGAAACCCCACGCATTTGGTTTCTTCTGGCCGACTGCGTGCGGTCTTTCGTCCGCGTTGTCGTGATACCACGCAACCTCCAGCGGCGGACCGTGCCGCGGCTCGGAGCTTCCGGCCCGACAGGCGTACTCCCATTCCGCTTCCGTCGGCAGCCGATACTCCCAGTCGTCAGGGAGCACTCCGGCTTCGCGGTCGAATTGGGTGAGCGCTTGACAGTACTCATTCGCCGATTCCCAGGCCACCGAATCAACCGGAGCATCCCCAATCTGCTCGTGGTCCGTCGGGTTCGTACCGGTGACCGCTTCATATTGATCCTGGGTGACCGGCGTTTTTCCCAGATAGAAGTCGTTAAGGAAAGTGACTTCGCGCTGCTTTTCCCAAACCGTATGGCCGTCCTCGGACTCCGGGCTTCCCATGGTGAACGAACCGGCAGGCACCCGGATCATCACGGCGCCGGTGGAGCTCTTGAACTCTGAGGTTAGTGAGTTCGACATGACAATCTAAACGTTCGGTGAGCTATCCCTGTGGGGCTCCGGCAGTAGCTCGATCTCCTCGAGAAGCTGACTGTCGTCCTTGTACTGCCTCTCTCGCCGCACGTAAGAAGCCGTGGTCTTCTCACACACCAGCGTATAGGGTCTTCCCTTTCGCTCCGTCTCGTGGGTGCAGTCGCACCGGTGGTGCTCGATCTGATCGTGGAGGTGGCGCCGGCGCTGCTCGGCCAGGGGAAACCGCGCCACCCGAGCGCCGGGATCTCCAAGGAAACGGGACAGGGCCTGGCAATCCTCGCAGCGGCAGGACAGATGAGCATCGCGTCGCCAGTCTGTCGGGAATTCGACCGGTTCGGACGTGGCGGCGCGGAGCTGCGCCAGGCAGTGATCCCGCAGGCGGGCATAGGCCGGCCGGGCGGCCGGGGCCTCCGGCAGCCATCCGGCGAGGGCCTTCAGGTCCGGGGCGAGGACCTCGCGCAAGCCACAGCCCAGTTCGCCACGGAGCGCCCGGTCCAGAAACCGATCCAGAGGCTCCGACGCCGAACCCAGGGCGAACACTCGCACGGCGTTCGCCACGAAGCCGGTTCGCGGCTGGTCATTGAGCAGGTAGACCGGTGTGTGCTGGGGACCCCAGCGCTGAAGGACTCCCTCCAGATCGTGCGCGAGGGAAGTGCATACGGCCCGGCGATCCGCGGTCCATGTCGAAGGCTCCTCGTAGAGGGGCGCCAGCACTGACAGTAACCGGATGGGGGCGACCTGGTAGGGTCCCGGCTGCTGCCGATCCAGGAAGGCTGCCAGGCCGGGGCGCAGGGCATCCCAGCCGAGGCGCTCGCAGAGCCGGCAGATGACCGCGCCCTCGCGGCCGGTGAACTCGAACGGGAGCACCTCCCGCACGAACTGCAACGCGAGATCCACGGTGCCGATCCGCTCCAAAAGGGCAAGCATACGGCCTGACCAGTCCTGCGAATCGTGACGCCTCGGGTTCGGGGTCCAATAGTTGAGCACGTCTCCGGCGAACCTGACGCACGCCGAGATAGCCTCGGGATCCGCCGCCTGCGCCGCCATCCGCTCGAGCGCGGGCACAGCCGCGGCCGGGCCTTCGGCCGCCAGGATCCGGAAACTCCTATCGCGCGGCCAGATGACGATGGCGCCGCGGCGGTACCAGCGATGCAGCTCCGCTCCTTCATTGCCGGTCGCCTCGTGGATCTCCTGGCGGACCGCCCAGCTCCTCCGGTCGCCCGCGCACAAGATCTCGTCCTCATCGACATGAAGCGTGCCGAAGGGCCGCTCCTCGCCGTTCATATCCAGCCAGAGATCGAGGGTAATGGAGTCTTCAAACACCTCCTCCATCTCCGCACCGGCGTCGTCTTCCGGGCCGGTATCCTCGTCCCGACCACCATAGTAACTCCGACGGGAGCGGCGGGACCTGAGATACGGGGGAGTCCAGGTTCCCAGGTCCACCGATCCCATCTGGTAATGAGTTACGAGCGCCAGGGAGCACTCATAATCCATGGCCGCGGCGGCGCGCGCCAGCACTGCCGCTCGCGGACGGTCGGCGCCCTTGAGCGCCGCGGGATGGAGCCCGGCCTCCGTGTACTGGTGCTCCAGGGGAATGACGGCCTTGTTCAGCTCGAGGGACGGATCGGCAAACAGCTCGCGGAGCCCGCTCTGCGCCTCGGCAACGGCCGCGGCCTTCTGAGGCGCGGAGGGCTGCGGGCCGGCGCGGTCGAGCGCCAGATTGTAGATGAGACAAACCCGGTATCCCGAGCGAACGGGCGTAATCTCATGCCGGCAGTCGGCGTAGAACGCCGCGTAAGCCGTCCGGAACTCGGAATCCGGGCCGCCGAACTCGATCCGCACAGACTCGCCTTCGTGCTCCACGACAAGCGTTCCCCCCTCGTGTCGGGACGGCAGGCAGACCACCATCGAGGCGAACATGTCCGGGGTCTTCTCGGTATCCCGGTGGGGTGCAAAGAAGCTTCCCGATTCGTAGACGAGAAGCTTGTAGAGCTCGTGACGAACCTCCCCACCGATGGCGAATCGCTCTGCCGCCGCCTTCACCATCGCACCCACCTGCGCCTGCCAGTCAGGATTCCGCAGCAGGAGCTGGGATGGCTCGATCTGCCACACCCGCCGGACGTCGGTATCCACGATCGTCTCGGTACCCCGGCCGTAAGGGGCCTGGCCGGCGACGGCGATCAGCCGCCGGGCATCCTCGACCGAAACCGGCAGGCCGATTGGGCCGACCCGGTCTACTTCCAGGCCCGGCAGCACCGGCGGCAGGATGCCCCAGGCCAGGAATTCAGCGGACTCGCCCAGCGGGGCCAGCACTTTCTCCAGCCGCTTCAATGAATCGCCCATCCGCATCTCCCACACCCGGCTTCGCCCCTCCCTACTCGTGCTCCTGCCCTTCGGGCCGCCCGGCTTGGGTCGGGCGCGGGTGGCGTCGCGCGAATGAGCGTAGGACATCACGCTCTGCCAGGGGCCGTACCAGGAGAGCGCGCGCTGCCGCGACTTCCTGGCTGGGAAGGTGGAAGTCTTGCATAATCGGATGGGAGGGATCGATGTCCGAGCGAGCCACGCAGATCCTGGAAGACGCGCTTCAGCTACCGCCCACGGAGCGAGCAACCGTCGCGGAGCTGCTTTCGAGCCTCGACCGGCCTGATCCCCAGCTTGACCCGCTCTGGGCGAAGAAGCGGAGGCTCGTATTGCTGCGCACGAAGCCGGAGACATGCAGGCATTCTCTGCGGAAGACGTGTTCGCAGAGCTGGAGCAAGCGTGAGAGTGCGCTTCCTTGCTGCTGCCCGTTCAGAGCTCCGTGAGGCTTTCGTCGTGCCGCAAGAATCCCTCGACAGCCTGGACGATCTTCTGGACTCGGTCTGCGACGAGGAATCGTTTCGGCGATTTCTATTTGCGCTTGCCGCTGATCGCGAGGACTCGAGTTCGAAAGAAGCTGCGCAGCCAAGTTCGCCGTACGGCCCAGATGCTAACGGGTGGGAGAACACGACGATTGACCGCTTCCTGTACGCCGCCGTGCGGTGGGCGCGGGCGTCTGAGGAGGGGTTGCCGCTCGCGGACTATGAGCCCCCCTCAAATCCGTGGCGGCGGTGTGCGGAGATTCTGTACGCAGGGAAGGGCTACGAGTAGCGGCGGCAGTGCTGCATAACCAAACGCTGCGCCGACGATAAGGGCGTGTTGGCTTTCCCGGGCTCAAACCTTCCAAGCTGCCCCTCGCCGCTGACGAGCTTGCCGTTAGCCCGTTGAGGAACGGGAGGCCGTGAGGTCGGCGTCGCCCCGCCCCGGCATTTGAAATACGCGGGCTCGGTGGGAAACGGACGGACGCCGCGGGCGAGGGCGGCGACACGCAATCCCTTTGGGCTGAGAAGCCGCACACGACGTGGGGAAGGCTCCGGGGACGGCGAGTGCGAAGGGCGGGCCTCAAATGTCGCTCGAATTCGTTCTCTTCATCAACGATTCTGGGGCAACTTCCGACTGGCGTCACCACCTCGCCTCCCATCTGCGGCTCCGCACCATTCAGCGAGAGCATCGCAACTTCTGCGGCATCTGCGCCAATGATGATTTCGACCCGGAACGGGTGGATGACTCGGAGGATGGGTTTCTATACTTTCCCTGGCGACTTCACTGCAATCCGGAGCCAGGCCGGACGGAGCCGGAGCAGATCGAACTCGCCAGGCGATTACGGCGGCTGATCGAAGAAACGGGCTGTCGCGTCGAAGTTGGGGCTGCCTTCGAGGACAAGGTGTAGCCAGAGAGCCGCCTAAACTCCGCGGCGCTCGACCCGGCCCGGCGTGGTCAGGTGCGCTGCCGAACGCAGCGTTGCGGGCCGGCGGGTGCGCTTGCGTTAGCGGGCGGTTGGCCTGATCGCGCAGACGGTGTTCGGAGGCCATGAGACGGCTCAACCTCATCAGCTTGGGCCAGGGAGACCCCGAGACCCGCGGTCACTGGAATCGTAAGGAGCTCCTGATAGATGGTGTGCTGCTCCAGGAGCACCTCAAGCGGGCCACCAAGGCCCCTGTGGAGCTGGTCTCTCCGCTTGGCTGGGTAGGGTCCGACGACGAAAGGCACTACCTCCGCCAGTTGTTGCTCATGGAGAAGTCGGAATTGCCGAGCGGGCGTCAGGTGCTGCTGGTGTGTCCCCTCTGCGCCAGCCTCGGGTGCGGCTGCATCTCCGCGCGCATCGAAGTTAACGAGGGACGGATTTACTGGAGCGAGATCGGATATGAGAATGACTACGAGGCCGAGTCCCTGATACTGTATGGCTTCATGTCCTTTGCCTTCGATTTGAACGAATACGAAGCGGCGCTTACCGGGCGACCGGGCGGGGCCCGTAGCCACGTCGGGTCGGTGCGGGGCAGCGCGGATGAACTTGGCCTTAGGTGCGCGGGGGCGGGCATGACTTGGCCGAACGAGTGGTCCCCCATCGGTGCGGCAGAAGGCGCCGGGAGGTTCGACGCCGAGCTAAAACGCGAGTTGGCCCGGGAGCACCCACTGCACGATCTTCGCGTCGCGGCCATTGGGCGCCGCTTCGACCGGGACGAGGTTCTCTTCCAGGTACTTGATGGCGGTACTCGCGTTGCCGAGGTACATTTGACTTGGTCCCGCAAGCGGGAGCCGCCGCCGTGGCCGCTGTCGAGAGTGTACGAGACGTGGACGGCTTGGGCGATGGACGCAGCCGAGCCAGAGTCCTAACAGCGGCTGCACCGGTCCGCGCCCCGCGAGGCGGCAGCCTATGCGAAAACGGCGGTTAGGGTACGGCCGGTGAGTCGGCGTTAGGCCCGTGAACCTCCGGCTTGCCAAGAAATGGTGGTCAATGGCGCTATCCGAGCGAGCACAGCGGCTCCTTCAGCGGGCGACCCGCTACCGGGCGCGTTCGGAGCGTGCCGAGATCGTCGATCTTATGCGGGGCCTAGGCTGGCCGGCTTTCGAGCCGGTCGTTGTGTTTGAGGAGCAGTTCGGGGGGCTGGAGTACCGGGTGCGCGGCAGGGAAGACGGCTTGAAGCTCGGCCTGTGGTTTGACGCGGACGGACCGGAACACCAGGGCGGTAAGTGGTTCTTCGCTTGCGCAGACCACCCTACCCAACAAGCTTGGTTCCGAATGGACCAGGCAGGAGCGTTCTACGTAGATGAGGTTCCGCTGGCATCCTCGATGACGGTTTGGCTGGAGTCGGAAGCCGCCGAGGATGAATTGGTGGACCTACAGGCGAAGTGGTGGCTGGTTTCCTTCCCCTGCTCGCATCCGGAGGATGACCTCGTTGGGCGCATTGAGTTGCCTCCTCTCATCGAAGCGACCGATGAACTAATCCGGTGGTGGACGGATAGCCGCACGCGGCTGGTGGCACGGAGGGCGGGTACGCCGGAAGATCCCCGGTGGCACCTAAGAGCATGGTGCTCAACGCCGCAGGCGGCAGAGGGCCTGGTTCGCATGCTTGAGGCGGCCACAACGGCAATAACCGCAGAGCAGCCGCGCGTTGGGTTGTGGCCGGCACCCTAACATCCGTGCACGTCACGCCGCCCCACTGGCGGGTGCAAGCGGCAGCAATTTGGAAGGTGCCGCGGGAGACGTGGCGTTAGACATGGAGCGAGCGACATGGGTGAGGAACCGGTCTCGGGTCAACTCACGGGTGTGGCTGGCGTTCACTTCGTCGCCTCCTACCTGAGCTTCCTGGGGTTTCACGCAGTTCCCACTACCCGCAACGTCCGAGGGCCTGATCTGCTTGTAAGCACCATCGACGGGTCCAGCAGCCTCACGATCCAGGTCAAGACGACAATGTGGGCCGCCCGTAACCGCGGGCGCGGGGACTCCAATGCTCTCCACCATTACGAGTGGGACATAGGCTGGGCTTCTGCAACGCTCAACAATCCAAATCTCTGGTTTGCCCTGGTCGACCTTCGGAGGTTCGAGGGACTTCACCGGACGTTTATCCTCCCCTCGGCGGTGATCTTCACCTACTTCCAGCATGGTGACCCGGAGACGTGGAAGCGAGCTCGATACCACCCAAGGGTGGAAGAGGTGGCGGAGTATGAGGACAACTGGGAGCTGATCAAGAACGCCCTGCTCGCGGGTGCGTCCGGTCGGGAGCGGCCTAACCTCCGTGCACGCGGCGCTCCCGCGTAGTGAGGGAGGCGGAAGGTATCAATTGGGGCAGTGCGGATGCTTGCCGCTAGGCTGGAGCTTGACGCTCATGCGAGGCAGGACCGAGGATTGGCTGCCGTTGCGGGGTAAGTGGCTGCGTCGTTTCATTTGGGCGGTGGTCGTGGGCTGCGCCGTCCTCAACTTCCCGCTGGCGCAGTTAGCGACCTCGAAGGGATGCCGCACACTCACGCTCTGGCGCGTATTTAGCTGGTCGCAAGGAAAATAAGCGGCAACGCGCCCGTAGGGACCCAAGAGCCGGCGCCCATCTTCGGCCCGCCATCGAGACGAGCCATTCCCCACCTTCAGAAACTATGGAACTATCGTTCTAGTTTATCGTCTAACTCCTCACGGCGCGGAGCCCCACGCAACCCGCCCGCCCTCGCCGGTCGTCCGAGGTCCGGCTGGGACCTTGACAACCTGGTTCGAACCGCCAATCGCCGGACAAGCGCCGCCGTTTGCCGCCGTTAAGCGCTTCGGAACCGCCGCGAAGCGCCGCGAAGCGCGTCGGAACCGCCGTGAAGCGCTGCCAAGCGCCGCGGATTGGGCCCGGACACGTGCCTGTACGCCTCCAACCGCGCGGTGCACGATGCCTGGACGCGGTAAAACCAATCGCCAACCGCTGCGGAACCGCTGTCTCTACGCCGGTGCAATCGGGTTGAGCAGCAGGCCGGCCGTGCAAATCTTGACAGAATCTTGTCATCTCCGGCCGTGACGACAGGCTATGATGCTCGGGTGAGGCTGAGGAGAGCGGATGACGCGGGCGCTGTCCCCGATGCTCTGGCGTGATTACCAGGGGCTCTGCCTGGCGCTGCTTGCAACGATGGTGATGGCGGCAGCGTGGCTCCGCGTGCTCTGGAGCTATCGCACGGGCTGCCGGCCCCGGCGCTCCGGCTTCCGCCGAACCGTGTGGACGCCCCGGAGCTGGGACCTCCAGGAGCTGAACGCCGGTCACCTGCCCGCTCTTGAGCGCGAGGGCCCTGGCTCCGCCGTGCGAAGCCGCCTGCGGTTCCACGTGCGCTCGCCCTGGCTGCATCCCGTAGGGGTCTATCCCGCCACACTGGCTTTCTGGGAAGAGGCGGAAGATGAGGACGGCTTCCCCATCATCCGCTGGCTCTTTGAATCGAGCCTGTACGGTCCGGCGGGCCAGGCGGCCCAGCTTCCGTACACCACGCCGTTGACGATCACGCCGCGCAACGAGGCCGGGCGCCTGCTTCAGGCTCTCCGGCTGCCGATGCCCACGAGCGATGCCGAAGCGGAGCGTATCGATCCCGACGAGCTTCTCGGGACCCCGTGCCTCATCCGGGTGGCGCACCGGGATTCCACGCTGCGGCGCCGCTCGCGCGGCGCCGTCGTGGCCGAGGTCCTGCCGTGCCGCGTTCAGGCCCCGTGCGCGTTTGGGAGACGCAGAAGATCGTACCCTCCCGACTGCAGATGGCGTTAGGCACCGGGAGTAACGACACGCACGGAGCGGTGCCGGCCGGTGCGCAAGTGGGTATACTCACCCGGCGCGCCGCGAGGCGTACCCAGATTTGGTTGACGGGCCGGGGCCAGGGGCGATGTTCGCCGCCCGTGGTGCTGGAGCGTAGGCCAGGCCGACTTTCCGTCGGGCTGGCCTTTTTGCGTGTCAGGGAAGAACGCGTATGCCCAATCCACTGCGCCGCCTGATCTTCGGGCAGCCCTTCGAAACCCACCGGGCGCACCACACGAAGCTGCCGAATTCGCTGGCGCTGCCGGTTTTCGCCTCCGACGCGCTGTCGTCCGTCGCCTACGCCACGGAAGAGATCCTGCTGGTCCTGGTGACCGCAGGCCTCAGCTACCAGGTGCTCGGGAGGTCGTGGCCCATCGGCATTGCCATCGCCGTGCTGCTGGCGATCGTGGCGACGTCCTACCGGCAAACGATCTACGCCTACCCGCAGGGCGGCGGCGCGTACCGCGTGTCCAAGGAGAACCTGGGCGTCATCGCGGGCCTAACGGCGGCGGCCTCTCTGCTGATCGACTACGTTCTCACCGTGGCGGTGAGCATCTCCGCGGGCGTGGCGGCGATCACCTCCGCCATACCCGAGACGCACGACCATGCCATCCTGCTGGCGATCGGGTTCGTGACCTTCATCGCGGTAGCGAACCTGCGCGGGGCGAAGGAGTCCGGCCTGCTGTTCGCCGTGCCGACCTACTCCTTCATCGCTGCCGTCTTCGCGATGCTGGCCGTCGGCTTCGTGCGGCTCGCGCTGGGGCATCAGCTCACCCCG
>JGI10216J12902_100156834_pt1 | contig 15556 bp, 12 predicted proteins | sample KanNatreferecore_FD_12902 | JGI IMG/M metagenome (IMG submission 12902)
GAGCCGTTCCACGGCCCGCAGCCGGGCGCTCCTGGCTCGCGGGTTGGCGGCCACCTCGGCGTCCGACGGACCGACGGGCTTCCGCGTCAGAACCCTGCACATGGGCGCCGTGCCGCACGTGCAGACGGGCGCCTCCGGAGGGCAGCGGCAGCGGCCTGAGAGGAACTCGAAGGTGCGCTTGACGATCCGGTCCTCGAGGCTCTGGTACGAGAGAACGACGATCCGTCCCCCGGTCTCCAGGTGCTCTCCGGCAAACATCAGCGCCGGCTCCAACGCTGCAAGCTCATCATTCACCGCGATCCGCAGCGCCTGGAATGTGCGGGTTGCCGGATGGATGCGGCCCTTGCGCCCCGCTGCGGGGTACGCTCTCCAGACCAGATCGGCGAGCTCAGATGTAGTGGTGAGACGCGTTGCCTTCCGCTGCTCCACCACTCGCCGGGCTATCCTTCGCGAGTAGCGCTCGTCACCGAGCTCCCAGAGGAGGCGCGCCAGTTCGGCTTCCGGCAGGGTGTTAACGAGATCGGCGGCGGTAACCGCTCCTCCGGGGTCCATCCGCATATCCAGAGGCCCCTCGCCTCGGAAGCTGAAGCCGCGCTCCGGCAGGTCGAGCTGCATGGACGACACGCCCAGGTCGAACAGAAACCCTTGAACGTCACCGGCGTCGATTTCGCGCAGTGTCTCGCCGAGGTTGCGGAAGTCCGCGTGAGCGGTCCGCACGGGGCACCTCGCCCACCCCCACTGCGCACACGCCTCGCGGAGCCGCTCGTCCGCGCGGCGGAGCGCCTCCGGATCCCGATCCAGCCCGACTACGCAGCCCTCTGGGCCCACGCGCCGAAGCAGCTCCTGGGCGTGCCCGCCCAGGCCGAGAGTGCCGTCCACCAGGGTGTTCCCGGGACGCGGTTGGAGATACTCCACGCACTCTGCCAGCATCACCGGCTCGTGATGCGGGACTACCTCCATGGCAGGAAGTACGAGAACGGGCGCGGCCTACCCAGGCCGCGCCCGTGAAACCTTGCTAACCCGGCCACGCTCAGCCTCAGGCGAAGTATTCCTTGTTGAGGGTGATGTAGTTCGACCACTCCTCCGGAACGTCGTCCTCCGGGTAGATCGCATTGACGGGACATTCCGGCTGGCACACGCCGCAATCGATACACTCATCCGGGTGGATGAACAGCATGTCCGGGAAGCCGCCGCCCTTGGTGTTCTCATAGATGCAGTCGACCGGACAGATCTCGACGCACGCCTTGTCCCTCACGCCTACACACGGCTCACAGATCACGTAGGCCATTGCACAGAATCCCTCTCTAACACGCGCGACATCCCCCGGGCCCGCATGGGCGCGGCAACCCTCGCTCCATTGTGTCTTACCAGCAGCCGAGCGTCACATGTTCAAGCCCCGGCCGGCACGGTGCCTGACGCTGCGTCAAAACGCTCCTCCGGCGTGGGGTCCAGGGTCTCCTGGATGACGTCCAGAAGCAGCCGGAGGTGGTACGGTTTCGGGAAGTACTCCACCGCGCGGAGGCTGTCTTCTGCCCGGTAGTCCGCTGCAAGAGCGCTGGTTATTATGACCGGGATAGCGGCCCAGTCCGGGTTCTGAAGCATCCGCTTGCGGAGCTCGATCCCGTTCATCACGGGCATGTCGATGTCGAGCAGAACCAGGCCCGGCAGCGGCGCGTCCCGCAGGTACTCCAGCGCCCGGGCGCCATCCGGGACCACCGCCACCTCATGGCCCCTGGTCGCGAGGAGCCTCCCCAGGCTCTCCCGCTGCGAGTCGTTATCCTCCACCACGAGAATGGTGGCCGCTTCCGCTGGAGCCTGCGTCGCCGTCATCGCGCCTCCGTGATCTTTTCGTCCGGATCAAATAATCAACCCATCGCAAGGGGCGTGCCAAACGGCTGTTCTCTGAATGGCTTTAGGGAAACTGTTGCGGATGAATGGGCAAATCGCTTGATTGGTGAACATAGTTACGGACGCTCACTCAGGTAGGAGACGACCGTTACCATATGCTCGGACCGATCAAGCAACCATCCCCCCACTGGGAAACCATCGCCGGCATCGCTCTGGTAGAAGTAAGCTCTGCCCACGTTATTGCGGCCTGCAGCCCCGGGGCGGAGCAGTTGTACGGCTGCGTTCGGAAGGGTCTCGTCGGCCGGCCTTACGGCGCCCTGTTCCCCGCCGAGGCGGGCGCCCGGGGCGCCGCGGAGCGCCACCTGTCCGTCGCTTCCGCCGCCGGCAGCACCCGCATCGAGGAGTGGCGAGTCCGGCAGGACGGCGTCCTCTTCCGGTTCAGCGGCACCCTGGCATCCATGCCATCCTGTGCGGGCGGTCTGCCCGGTTTCCTGGAGACCGGGCATGACTCCACGGCCGAGTACCTCACGAACCAGCGCCTCGAACAGTCCGAACGGCTGCTCGAACAACTGCTTGCCGCGATGCCCGAGGCGGTGCTGCTGATGGACCGGGACGGGCGGGTGCTGCTGTCCAACCCGAGCGCTCACGGAACGGGTCTCCACCCCTCCGCCACGGGCACATCCGACCTTGCGAACTCGCTCCAAATCCGCCGCGCGCTGCGGACGGGAGAGACGCTTAGTCTCCACGCGATCGAGCTTCCCCATTCACGGCGCCGCTTCGACGCGACCATCAGCCCCTTGTCGAACGCAGCAGGGCAGGCGCTCGTGATCCTCCGCCCCTCGGCCGGAGCCGCGCATGCAGCGAGCTCCCCCGAGACCGGCGGGAGGGTCCTGGAGATCCAGGAGGCGGAGCGGCGGCGCCTGGCACGCGACCTGCACGACGAAACCGGCCAGGTGCTCGCCAGGCTCCGCACGCTCCTGGATGGAATCGCGAAGGCGCACGGTGACGAAGTTGCCGCTCCGGCTATCGCGGCGCTCCAGGAGGTTGCGCGAAGCATCGGTGAGATCTCTCATGCGCTCCGCCCGGCCGTCCTCGACGACCTTGGCCTCATCCCCGCGCTCCAGTGGCTTCGCGGCCGGTTCGCGGCCGGTGGCCTCGCCGTCGACGTCTCTTACACCGGGCCCGACGACCGGCCGCCGCCGGAGTTGGAAACGGCCGCCTACCGCATCGTCCAGGAGGCGCTCACCAATGCCGCGCGCCACGCACGTGTCGAGCACGCCGTCGTGCGGGTCTGGCTCGACGACCGGGTACTGGGCCTTCAGGTAGAGGACCAGGGCCACGGGTTTTGTCCCGCCGAGGCGCTGGCTGCGGGCAAGGTGACCGGCGTGGCGGGCATGCGTGACCGCGCGCTGCTCCTCGGCGGCAGCTTCACCGTGGACAGCGCGGCGGGTGAGGGAACCCGCATCGTCGTAGAGCTTCCGCTATCCGGCGAAGGCGCGGCGCGCCGTTGATCTCGCTCCTGATCGTGGACGATCATCCGGTCGTGATTGACGGCATTCGCAGCCATGTCCATCAAACGCCGGACATGACCATCGCCGGAGTCACGGGAGAGGGGCTCCGCGCGGGAGACCTCGCCAGGCAGCTCGATCCCACCGTTATCATCCTCGATCTAGTCCTGCCGGACATCCCGGGGCTGGTGGTGCTTCACGAGCTGCGTAAGGTCGCCCGGCGATCTCGAGTGGTGGTGGTGACGAGGCTGGACACGGAGCAGCACCTGCTCGAATGCCTGCGGACGGGCGCTTACGGTTACGTCGTCAAAGACGCCCCTACAAATGAGGTCCTGCGGGCGGTCCGCGCCGCGGTGGAAGGACGACATTACCTGAGCGCGCCGTTCAACGCGGCGGACATCGACCTCTATCTCGACCGGGCGAAGCTCCCGCGCGTGGATCCGCTCGCCACCCTCACCGTCCGGGAGCGGCAGGTCCTCTGCATGGTGGCGAACGGGTTGACCAACCCGGCGATCGCCGACCGCTTGTTCGTCAGTGAGCGAACCGTCGAGACTCACCGCGAGAACATGCTCCGGAAGCTCGGACTGGAAGGGATCGCGGCCGTCGTGGATTTCGCCTACGCGCACGGACTCAAGGAGCCGCCGCAGTGAAGGAGCCCAACGGCGAAACATTGGCACGCAAAGAGGCACGGAGCCTTCCGGCCCCGTGCCTCTCCCGGCCTTTGTTGGCCTTCCGAGCGGATCTAGTGGACCGGTGACTTCTGACCGTTCCGATGGAGCGCGGGCAGGACCATCTCGTCTTCGCTGGGAACACCGTGGATAAACTCCCGGGCACTGCGGGCGATGCCGGCGGCGTCCAGGCCGAGGCGCTCCAGCAGCTTCTCCCGCTTTCCGTGCTCGATGAACTGGTCCGGAATACCGAGGCGCATCACGGGCACGCGGCAGCCGTGGTCCTGGAGCATCTCCAGCACCGCGCTCCCGAACCCGCCCTGGAGAACGCCGTCCTCGACGGTGACCACCCGGCCGCAGCGGCGCGCGGCTTCGAGGATGAGCTCCGCGTCCAACGGCTTGCAGAACCGCGCGTTGATGACGCTGGCGTGGATCCCCTCGTCACCGAGCATCTGCGCGGCCTCAAGGGACGGGGTGACGCCGTAACCGTAGGCCACGATCGCCACGTCGTCGCCGTCCCGGAGGCGCTCGCCCACGCCGATGGGCAGGGTGTCGATTTCTTCGAGCAGGGGAGTGCCCGGCCCGGCGCCGCGCGGGTAGCGGACGCAGATGGGGCCGTCGTGGTTCACGGCGGTCGCCATCATCCGCTGCAGCTCCTGCTCGTCCTTCGGCGCCATCACGACCATGTTGGGCAGGGCCCGCATGTAGGCGATGTCGAATACGCCCTGGTGGGTCGGGCCGTCGTCGCCCGCCAGGCCGCCGCGGTCCAGGCAGAAGACGACCGGAAAGTCCATGATGCAGACGTCGTGGATGATCTGGTCGTAGGCGCGCTGCAGGAAGGTGCTGTAGATCGCGGCGACCGGCTTCATGCCGGCGGCGGCAAGCCCGGCGGAGAAGGTGACCGCGTGCTGCTCCGCCATCGCGACATCGAAGCAGCGCTCCGGGAACACCTTCTGGAACTCGAGAAGCCCCGTCCCATCGGGCATCGCCGCGGTGATGGCGACGATCCGGGAGTCCTTCTCCGCCAGCTTGATGAGCGTCTTGGCGAACACCTTGGAGTAGGTCAGGGCGGAGCTCTTGGACTTGAGCTCGCCCGTGTGAGGGTGGAACGGCGTGGTGGCGTGCCACTTGAACGGGTCCGCCTCCGCGTGCGCGTAGCCCTTGCCCTTCTGCGTAAGCGCGTGGATCACCACCGGGCCGCCGATGCGGCGCGCCTGCTGGATGGCCTGCTGGAGGGACTCGATGCAGTGCCCGTCGAGCGGCCCCAGGTACGTAAAGCCCAGCTCCTCGAAGAACATGCCGGGCACGACGAACTGCTTCACGCCGTCCTTCACCTTGTGGATGGCGTCCAGGATCCGGTCGCCCAGCGGCACGTGCTCCAGGATCGTCTGCGCCTCGCGTTTCGCCCAGAGGTAGTGCGGCTCGGCCCGCATCTTGCCCAGGTACTCGCTGAGGGCGCCCACGTTCGGGGCGATGGACATCTGGTTGTCGTTGAGGAGGACGATCAGGTCCGAATTCTTCGCGTGGCCGGCGTTATTCAGCGCTTCCTGGGCGAGCCCGGTGGTGAGCGAGCCGTCTCCGATCACGGCGACTACGGTCTCGCCGGTGCCGCGAAGATCCCGCGCGCGCGCAAAGCCGATGGCCGCGGAGATGGACGTGCCGCCGTGGCCGGCCTCGAAGAGGTCGTGCTGGCTCTCGGAGCGCTTGCAGTAGCCGCTGATGCCGCCGAGCTGCTTGATGGTGTGGAAGCGCTCCCGCCGGCCGGTGATCAGCTTGTGCGGGTAGCTCTGATGGCCCACGTCCCAGATGATCTTGTCCCGCGGGCTCTCCAGCACCGAGTGCAGCGCGAGGGTGATCTCGACGGCGCCCAGGTTCGGGGCGAAGTGGCCGCCGGTCTCGGCGATGCCGTGGATGATTTCTTCGCGGATCTCGCCGGCAAGCTGCCTGAGCTGATCGATGGAAAGCGGCCTTACGTCCGCCGGATCATTGATTCGGTGCAGGATTCTCGTCACGCTCGTGTCCCCGCTCCTCTTTGCTGCCCGGGGGGGTTGCTTCCCCACGCTGTCTCAGGTAACTACCGAGGATTCCGTTCACGAACCGCCCGCTGTCCTCGGTCGAGTATTTCTTTGCGATCTCCACCGCGTCGTTGATCACGACGCTTACCGGCAGCTCGGGATGCTCATTCAACTCGTAAAGCGCCATCCGGAGAACGTTCTTGTCCACCTTCGCCAGGCGGTCCAGCCGCCAGCCTTCCGCCAGCGCCTCGATCACCCGGTCCAGCGACTCTTCTTCACGGACCGTCCCGCGGACCAGCTCCTCTATGTACGGTCGGTCGTCCACCGCCGGCCGCGCTTCTTCGAACGAGACTTCTAACGCCTCTTCGGCCGGCACCTTACCGACCTCCACCTGGAAGAGCACCTTCAGCGCGAACTCACGGGCACTTCTGCTCTTGCTCATGGAACTTCCGGCAAGCCGGCCCTGGAGGAGCTGGAAGGGAGGCCTTCGCGCCCAGCCTCTACGTTTTATCGCGGCGGTGTCTCTTTCCTTGCGGTGCGGACAGCGGCGCCCTCTTCAGGTGTCCGTTGCCCGATCCGCTAACTCATGAGCGCGGACATCCCGCCCGCTTGGGAGCGAGTCCCGGTCCTGTGTCCGAACCCATTCGGGCAGGATGCCCGCGCTCCAACATTCCTGTGAGCCGTCACCCCCGTGTTTGCCTGCCTCAGCCCTTACGACTACCACATACTTTGTATCACAAAGTATGTGGCGGTTTCAAGTGCCCATGCGGTGAATTCACAACCTCACTGCCGCCTAAACGGAATCGCAGGGCTTCTGGTGGACGGCGTGGACTGTGTGGACGGAGTGGACAGCGTCGGTCAGTCATTCGGGGATCGGGTCGTTGGGGCCGATGGGCTTCCCCTCCCAGAACGGTGTTCCGGCACGCAGCTCGATGAGGCGGGAGACACTCCCGGGAAGCGGCGGCGCGCTGTTCGCGGGCAGCCAGCGGGCCAGTTCCTGCTTGCGCTGTGCGTGACGGCGGTCGGAGGCCAGGTTCGTCCACTCGTTCGGATCGTTCTGGGCGTTGTAGAGCTCTTCGGAGCCGTCCGCGTAACGGATGTAGCGCCACTCCTGCGTTCGCACCGAGTGGTTGCCGGGGCCGTGAGTGGTGATCGCGGGCCATTCGCGCTCCGCCCGCGGGTGTTTCAGCTGCGGACGCAGGCTGTGGCCTTCCAGCTCCGGTTTGGCCGGCAAGCCGCAGAGGTCCAGCAGCGTGGGGTAGACGTCCAGCAGCTCCGCGGGGCGCCCGCAGCGGGCTCCGCGCTCTCCGCGCTCCATACCCGGTCCGGCCACGATCAGGGGCACGCGGGTGGAGCGCTCCCACAGCGTGTTCTTGCCCGTAATGCCTTTCTCGCCAAGGTGCCACCCGTGGTCGGACAGCAGCACCACGACCGTATGCTCCGCCTGCCCGCTGGCATCCAGCGCGTCCAGCACCCGGCCGACCTGGCTGTCTACGAAGCTGATGCTGGCCAGGTAGGAGCGCACCAGCGCGCGCCACTGTTTCTCCCGCTCCAGCCATGCGAGCCTCGGCTCGGGCAGCTTCCAGTGGAGGTACCAGGAGAACCGCGGCGTATCCTCGCGGTCGTCCGGCTTCAGCGGCGGCATGCGGAGCGAGGCGTCGGGGTAGAGGTCGAACCACTTCTGCGACGCGTAACACGGCACATGCGGCCGCCGGAACCCGACCGAGAGGAAGAACGGCTCGCGGCGAGGCGCCTTCAGTTGGGAGATCGCCCAATCCGCCATTCTCCAGTCGTCCTGATCCTCATCACGCTCCGGGAAGACCCCCCAGTCCATCAGCCGGATGTCGTCCGGTGTCTTCACGAACTTCGCGGGCGGCGCGGGGCCGAAGGTGCCGTGATGGCCCCAGACGGTGAACTCGCCGCCGTCCGTTCTGGCCGCCGGGGGCGGGTAGGCGTCGTGGAAGATCTTCCCCGTGGTGAGCGTGCGGTAGCCCCGCGCGGCGAAGGCCTGCGGCAGAGTGACGACGTCCTTCCACCGCGGCGCGCTGCGGATCCACGGCTGGAGCGCGTAGACGCCGGTCGTCGAGGGACGCAAACCCGTGAGGAAGCTGGTCCGCGACGGGTTACACAGCGGCGACTGGCAGTGCGCGTTCGTGAACAGCGTCCCCCGCCGGGCGAGACGGTCCATATGCGGCGTCTTCGCCTGCGGGTGCCCGCCCAGGCAGCCGATCCAGTCGTTCAGGTCGTCGATGGCGATGAGGAGGACGTTGGGGTGTTGAGGTGTTGAGGTGTTGAGGTGTCGGGGTGTTGCCGTGCTAATGGGCGCCGCCGCCTGTGACGGCGGTGCGGCGCGGACGCCGAGCAGCAGGGACGCCGCGATCAGGAATGAGGCCAACGGGGCGCGCATGGGACTTCCAGTCACAGGTGAACGAATGATGTGGAACAGCATCGATATCGACGGTAGTTCGTGGCATAGTGCGCTGATGATAGCGTGGTGCGCCGCGGATTCCTACCCCAGCAGTCTTGCGACTGCCTCATCCACCTCGCCCGCTTCGAACAGGTCGTCCGCATCCAGGATCTCATAGCGGTACCCCTGCTCGGTGAGGAAGAGCTGCCGGTGGACGCCGAAGTCCTGGTCCACGGTGTCTTTGGTGACGATGGAATAGAAGTGCGCCGGGTTGTCCGGGCCCTTCGGGCGGAGGATGCGGCCCAGGCGCTGCGCCTCCTCCTGGCGGCTGCCGAATGTGCCGGAAACCTGGACGGCCACGTTCGCGTCCGGCAGGTCGATGGCGAAGTTGGCGACCTTGCTCACGATGAGCAGCTTCTGCTCCCCGCGCCGGAAGGCGGCATAGAGCTTCTCGCGCTCCCGGTTGGCCGTCTTGCCGGTGATGAGCGGGGCGTCGTACCTCTTCGCGATCTGGTCGAGCTGCTCCAGGTACTGTCCGATGACCAGGACGTTGTCTCCGCGGTGGCGCTGTAGGAGTCGGTCCACCGAATAAAGCTTCACGGGATTCGTGCTGGCGATGCGGTACTTCTCGCGCCGCTCGGCGATGGCGTAGTCCATGCGTAGGTCGTCCGCCATCGGAACGCGGATCTCGCTGCAGATCGCCTCCGCGATCCAGCCCTGGCGTTCCAGCACACGCCAGGGGACGTCGTACTTCTTGGGGCCGATCAGCGAGAAGACGTCGTCCTCGCGGCCGTCCTCGCGCACCAGGGTCGCCGTCAGGCCCAGGCGGCGCTTGGCCTGGATCTCGGCGGTCATGCGAAAGACGGGGGCCGGCAGGAGGTGGACCTCGTCGTAAATGATCAAGCCCCAGTTCTGCGCGCTGAAGAGGGCCAGGTGGGGGAAGTCGTTCAGGTCCAGCTCCTCGTCCGGCTTCCGGTCCTTCTTCTTGCTCTTCCGGTAGGTCATCACCTGGTAGGTGGCGATGGTGACCGGCGCCAGGCTCTTGTCCTCGCCGGAGTATTCGGCGATCGCCTCCTTCGAAAGGTCGGTCTTGTCGAGGATCTCCGCGCGCCACTGCCGGGCCGCCGTGATTCCCGTGACGAGGATCAGCGTCTGGGTCTGCGCCTTGGCCATCGCCGCGATGCCGATCACCGTCTTGCCGGCGCCGCAGGGAAGGACCAGGACGCCGCTGCCGCCGCGCTCGCTGCCGCCGACCCAGTAGTTCTCCACCGCCTCCACCTGGTACTCGCGCAGGCCGAAGGGGCGGCCGGAGAGCATCTGGTCCCGCAGGGCGAAGGTGAGCGTCTCTCCGCGGGTGTAGCCGGCAAGGTCCTCGACGGGCCAGCCGAGCTTGAGCAGCGCCTGCTTCACCTTGCCGCGGTTGAGAAGCGGTACTTCCAGGGCCAGGGGCGAGAGCTGGTCGCGGAAGAGCACCCGGGAGCGGCGGTTGTTCCAGACCTCGGCGATGAGCGCCGGGTGGTCCGCCTGGAGCACGAGGCGGTCGCCATCGCGGACGAGCTTCAGGCGGCCGTACCGGCTGACCAGGTCCCGGATGTCCGCCAGGAGGCTCTGGGGCACCTCGAACTTGCTGAAGCGCGCCAGCGCCTCCGCCATCTCGGGGTACTCCATCCCCGCGGCGCGGGCGTTCCAGAGGGACAGCGGCGTCACCCGGTAGGTGTGGATGTGCTCCGGGCTCTTCTCCAGCTCGGCGAACTGGGCCACGGCCTCCCGCGCCTCTTCGTAGAGACTGCTCGCGACCTCCAGCAGGAGCGTCCGGTCCGATTGGACGATCAGCGGGTTTTCGGGGTTATACGTACTCATTCGCGAACGTGTCTCCCGTCAACCGCGCCCACCGGATGCGGGACATGGTGAAGTGGCGCTCCCCGCCGCGGAGACGGCACTGGGCGATGACGTGGTGGGCGTCCGTGTCCACCGGGCAGATCTCCCGCACCGTCACCTCCCGGTTCGCGGAGCTCTCGTACTCGATCTCGACGACCAGCCGCTCGTCGACGGCCTCCTCTATGAGGTCCCAGATACGCTCCGGGTCGGTGATCTGCACCCCGACGGGCACGGGCTCGTATTCCTCTTCGTCCGCCATTACGCCAAGCAGCGCCGTGAGCGCAGAGGCGGCGTCCGGCTCGACGTTGGGGAGCGGCGGTACGAACGCGGGGTCGTCCGCCAGGGGAGGGACCTCGCCCACCTCCGAGAGATCGAGCGGCGCGTACCCCTTCGCCCGGAGGCGTTTCAGCAGCTCCGGCGCGTGGTCCACGGCCACGGCCGCGACCCGCTCCGCCAGCGGCTCACCGATCACCTGGGCTACCGTCGCGATCCGCTGCAGCTCGTCGAGCAGCCCCGGCGTGTCGGTGACCATCACGTAGCCGGCCGGCACGAGGCGGATCCGGCCGTGCTGCCGGCCCGCCGTTGCCAGGAGGGCACGCACGTTACCCGGCAGGCCCGTTTTCGAGAACCGCTCCAGGAACGCCGCAATCGCTTCCACCGTCAGACCGGTATCCAGGGCGCGGCGGACGGAATCCGCGTTGAGGGGGTACATCCCGGCGGCGCCGCCTTTCTTCTCCCCGGTGATGCGCCGGAGGTGAAAGAGGGTGCGCGGGGAGAGATTCGGGGGCGCGAACACCTCCGCGTTGGGCTGGAGAAAGAACTGCGGCTCCTCCGGGATGAGGGCCGGACCGTCCGCCCTGCCGCGCAGGACTCTGTTACCGAGCGCCGTGAGGCCCGCGCGCTGCGGCTTCTCCGGATCGTCCAGCGCGGCCAACCCCAGCCAGTACAGGCTCCGCGCCAGCCGCCGCGTGGTCAACGGTGCGTCGCGGCTGCTGTCCCAACCGCCGAACGCCAGCGGCGAGCCCCATACCAGACGCTGAACCAGGGAATCGATCGTGACGGCTGCCCCGGGCCGCGCTTCCACCAGCGCCTCCGCGGCGCGCTCCCGCTGGGAAAACAGCCCCGCGGGAACGTACTCCTCGTCGGCGGGGTCCTTGACGGCGCTCTCGGGGTAGCCGCGGAGGAGGGTCCAGGCCGCCAGTGTCATGGACGCCCGCGTCTCCTCCGGCTGGCCGAGATAGCCGTCCACCTCGTTACGCACGGCAATGATGCCGTTCTCACTCGCGTAGATCAGCGCGGCGCTCCCGGATAGCATGTAGAGGAAGGTCGAGTATCCGGAGGTGGGAACCGCGAAGGCCGCGTCCATCGCGCGCAGGTCGCGCCGGTTCATCCGGCCCGCCTGGGTGAGCTTGAACCGGCCGCGCGCGATCCGCGCCAGCAGCTCCGCCTGGTCCCACGTGAGGGACCCCGGGCGTGGGCGGCACCCCTCCGCCTCCGCCGGATCGAGCGCCGGAGGCGTGAGGCTGAGGGACGGGAGCTCGTCGTGGTGGCGGGCGGGCGCGCCGAAGTAGTGAGTCGCCATCTGCGTGGACGGCGGGAAGACGATGTGGTCCCAATCGCCCTCCGGGAAGAGCAGCCCCCAAAGCCGGAGGCTCTCCAGCACCGGGCGCGCGGCGGCCGGCTCCGCCCCGGCTTCGGCGCAGAACCGGGAGACCCCCGCCCGTTTCCCCGCCCCGAGCACCCAGCGCAGCACCGTCAGCTCCGCCTGGTTCAGCCGCATGACGGTCGGGTAGATCGTGTCGTAGCGCCCGACCACGCCCACCAGCGAACGGACCAGCGCCTGCCGGCTGTTCAACGCGGCTTGAGAGAGCATCGCCCCTCGCCGGGCGGCCAGCTCCCGGAGGTCTTCGATCGAAAACGCGTTGAGGTAATCCGCCAGGTGCATGCGTATCGGCGCCCATCCGCAACTGCCGCTCGGAAGGAGCGCATTTGAAATCGTATCACTTGTGGCGGCGTTGGGCGTTGGGCGTTACGCCTCGGGCGTTCGGGAGTTGGCGTGTGCTTCATCCCTCATCCTTCCGCCTTCATCCTTCGAAATGGTGTGACCTTTTCATTGTCGAAGGCGTTTTAGGACGAAACAGAACGCCAACTCCTCGGCGGCCGGGCCGTCTCCAGAGAAACAGTCAATGGCCCAGAGCGCGAAACAGAACGGCTTGTCGCTTGTGTAACCCTCTCGTCTCGATGGAGAGAACACGATGCGACTCAAACTTGCCGCGCCGCTTCTGGCGGTGCTGGCCCTCCCGGCGGTGGGGTTCACCGCTCACCACACGGTACGCAGCGCCACGAGCGATGGGCTCCCGGCGCTGCTGCGCTCGCTCATCCGCCAGTCCGAAGACAACCTCGTCGAGGCGCGCGCGGCGATGCGCGAGCGTCCCGATGACTGGCGCGCCGTGCACCGCGTGCTCATGCTGATGCTGGTGGTGCGGGACCACTGTGCCATGCTCCAGTCGGTCGACGCACCGCTCGGGCGGGAAGAGCAGCGTATCGACCAGCGCGAGCTTCTCGCGCTTGTCGCGCACCTGCAGGACCTCGCGGAAACGGAGCGTCAGCAGAACGTCGCGGATGGGATCGTCCGCCACGCTCTGGAGCCTCCCGTGCAGATCTCGAACATGTCAAGCGGCGAGTCGACGGATGACAGTGGCCCGGCAGTCGCTTACGGGCCGGGCGTTTTCAGCGAGTAGCGGCTGCACCCGTCCGCAGCGAACGGGAGAGTTGGGGCATGGGAGACGGCGCCAACTCTCTGCAGGGCTTAACCCGGAAGCCGGTAGGGTGAACGATATTCGTAGCTCAGCAGGCGGTTCGCCTTGTTGTTGTTGGTGAACTGCTCGGCCTTGCCGTCCCACTCCAGGTACGCCTTCGTGTGGTAGGCGATGTTGCCGATGAGGGCCGCGCTGGTGTCCCGGTGCCCGACTTCGACGTCGCAGGGGCCGCGGCTGCGGCTCTTGACGGCGTCGAGGAAGGTGCGGGCGTGGTCCGAATCCAGAGTCCTGACCCCTTCCACCTTGCGCGCCTGGATCACCGGCTTGGCGCCCACGCGCCAGGTCCTCTCGTAGGCGCGGTCCACGGGTGTGCGCGCGGGGAAAGGGTTCACCGGCAGCACGTCGGGCACGATCTCCCACCCGTTGCTTTTCACGTACATGGTGCCCTTGGTCCCCCGGAACTCGATCTCGCCGTTGTTTAGGCCCGCGGGCGGCGCGGAGGCGTTGAACTGCGAGAAGGTGACCAGCGTCCCGCCGGGATACGTCCAGCACACCTCGAGGGTGTCCGGGATCTCGCGGTTGTCATCCATCCCGGAGAACTTCCCGCCCATGGCGACGACCGCGGTGGGGGCGTCCTGCCCCAGGCCCCAGTGGATGACGTCCAGGTAGTGGACGCCGAAGTTGGTGAGTTGGCCGCCGGAGTAATCGAAGAACCACCGGAAGCGGTAGAAAGTGCGGTTCTTGTTGTAGCGCCGCTTCGGGGCCGGCCCGAGCCAGGCGTCCCAGTCGAAATCGGAGGGCGGCTCCTCGTCCGGCGTGTTGTCGATCCCCTTCGGCCACTCGTTCTGGATGTGGAAGGCGCGGACGGTGGTGATCTTTCCGAGCGCCCCGCTGCGGACGATGTCCGCCGCCTCCTTGATCCACGCGCAGGATCGGCGCTGCAGCCCTACCTGCACCACGCGGTTGTGGCGGCGGGCGGCGTCCACCATCTTGCGGCCCTCCGACACGCAAAGGGAGAGCGGCTTCTCGCAGTAGACGTCCTTGCCGGCCTGGCAGGCCTGGATGGTCTGCAGGGCGTGCCAGTGGTCCGGCGTGCAGACCGCCACCGCGTCCAGGTCCCGGTGCTCGAGGAGCTTGCGGTAGTCCTGGTACTGGGTGGGGCTGGTGCCGATCTTCTTGGCGGCGAAGTCTCGGTAGGACTGCTTCAGGTCACAGACGGCGACCACGTCGGCGTCCTTCTGCGCGAGGAAAGCATCCAGCACCTGGTCCCCGCGGTTGCCGACCCCGATGAAGCCGATGCGGACCCGGTCGTTTGCGCCCAGCACACGGGAGGCGCTGGCGGCGGTGAGGCCGGCGGCGGCCGCGCCCTGGGTGAACTGCCGGCGGTTAAGGGTGCTCATAACTCATCCTCGACTGGCCAGATGGCTGCAGAACCACCGCGAGAATTCGGCGAGCGAAGCCCGGAATCCTTTCCACCGGCACTGACACCGGCCCTAGTCGTCATCCCAATCGCCGAAGCGGTCAGCGTCCGGATCGTAGACCAGGAAGTGCCCGTGGTCCGGGTCGAGCTCGAGTTCAAAATCAGCCCGGAGCGAATGGGTGGCGCCCTCGCCGTAGCCCTCCTGATGCAGCGTGATCTGAATCCCGTCGACGTGTTTGAGGGCCTCATTCTGACATCCGGGCTCCAGGGACCGGTGCAGCTCGATGAGGCGCTCCCGGAAGTCGCGGAAATGGGCGTCGGACCGCTCCACGAAGCGCTCGAGCAGGCGGAACGCGGTCTCGTCCGGCGCGACGTTGTCCGGCTCCAGCACGAACACGAGGCTCACCGGCGCGAAGCCGGAGACGAGGCCCGGCGGGGACTCCCACCGGATCTCCCGGGTCCCGCTGCCGCTCTCCATGGTGAACGGGCCGATCCGCTTGAGCCGCTCTTCCAGGCCTTCCCGGAGGATGACGGTCTCACCGCGCTCAGTCCGGAAGGCCTCCACGGCGGCGAACTCTCGCCGCCGCAAGCCTTCCTGCCACTTCTCTACCAGCCAAACCACGCCCAGCACGACGTACCACAGCGCCGCGAAACCGAGGCATCCGAAGCACAGAAAGCTGGCCGCCAGGCCGATCCACTTCAGGACGAGGTCGATCATAGCTGGACTTTGGACGCGGCAGCGCCACAGGCCTCGCACGAGAGAAGATCGTGAACCCACCGCTCCGTCGAAGATCGCGACCGGAGGGGAAGATTCCGGGCTGTTTCCGGCGAAACGAGTGCCGGGGATGCGGCACAAGGTGCGAGATGGCGGATCTGGCGGACGGTGAAACTGTCGAGATGAAGGGCTCGGGAGCGATGCCCTACGTGTTGAGGAACACGGGGGGCGTCTACTCCTGCACCTGCCCGGCGTGGCGGAACCAATCCGCCGGGATCGAGCGCCGCACCTGCAAGCACCTTCGCCGGCTGCGCGGGGACGAGGCCGAGGAAGCGCGC